>Ga0209655_10000626_pt1 | contig 13510 bp, 18 predicted proteins | sample BogFormECP03_OM2_FD_188236 | JGI IMG/M metagenome (GOLD analysis project Ga0209655, IMG submission 188236) | Bog forest soil microbial communities from Calvert Island, British Columbia, Canada - ECP03_OM2 (SPAdes) (version 2) | ecosystem: Environmental > Aquatic > Freshwater > Wetlands > Bog ...
TGCTTTCCGCCAAAGCGATCGCCACGGCCGTGTTTAAATCGTCGCCCGTGAAGCCCGCCGCGGCCGCATACGCCTGAATCTGCGAAGGCGAAAGCACACCAGCGATCGCGCCTTGCGCCGCCAGCATCCCCAGGCGGATCCCGCGAAGGATCCCCATCGCGTTCACGCGGCGCATCGGCATCGGCTGTGGCATCCAGTTGAGATTCATTTTTCGCGCCATCACGTTTCCTCGGATTCGTCTTCGCCGGTGCCGCCGATACCGAAGAAATTATCCAGCGCGTCGTCGCTGAATTCCGGGATTTCATCGATCTCCACGACGCTTTCAATCGTTTCGCTGGCTTCATACGCCGGACCGAACTTCGGGCAAATCTCCGCATGCGCTTCCAGTTTGGCCCAGGCTTCGTCTTCGTCATCGCCATAGAAAATGTGCGTCAGGTCGGTGCGGCCGTGCTTGCCTGGTTTCGAGGAATAGATCGCGATGGCCATGCACTCTCCCTAATATCCGCAGTAGTTGCGCTGATCCGTGGCGATCGTTGTAGTGCCCGAGAGTTTGCGCGTCTGCTGCGCATCCGGCTTATGCCGTTCGCAAAACCCGCGACGCCCGATCTTGTACATGGGTTTCTCCGGACAGCGAACGCCGTTTTTGTCGGCCATGCAGCAGCGCTTTGGATCGTCACTCATGGGATTGGTTTTATGCCTGAATCCTTCGAAAGTCAATCCCGGACGTCGAGTATCCCCGATCTAAAAGCGTTGACGACAAGTTCGGTGCGATTGCTGGCATCAAATTTCTCTAAAAGCCTGCTCATGTAGAGCCTCACGAGCGCGTGACTCACGAAAAGCATTCGAGCTATTTCCTTGTTCGTCATGCCTTTTCCTACCAGTTCCAGAACGTCCTTTTCGCGCTGCGTAAGTTTCGGCACATCGATCACGTTTCCTCACGATGTACTCACCCAGCCAAAACGCGGCGCGCTGGTGTTGCTGTCAAAACCAAGATAGAGCGTAACCGCTCTGCCTACTGCGGAAGTTAACGAAGAAACCGGCGCAGTGAAAGAAAAGCTGCCCACAGGCACCAGCACAGTGCCGCTGGGCGTGGCGATCTGATACGTGATGGTCAGAAAAGCTGGAGCCACATTCACGCCGGCGGAATTGGAGCAAGAGGCGATCGCCTGGGCGTTCAGCGTCGCCGGGCAAATCAGAGAATTGTTTCCGTTCTGGACCTGGTAAAGCGTGATGACCGCGCCCTGGTAGACGCTCGCTGCGGCGAGCGGCGTCCAGTCTCCGGAAGACTGGCCGGCCGTTGTGCAAACCGTACAGGAGAAAAGCTGCGCGTTGAAAAAGAAACTGGAAATTATCGGCGGAGTCGCGGACTTCAGCGCCACAATGCCTTGCGTCCAATTCACTACGCCGGACCACGATGCAGAAGACGTTGTGCTTGCGCTGGCCGCAACGATCTGATCTTCCATAAACTGGCTGGTGCCAGAAGGCTCCAGAGCGAATCCGGCGCCCGCCTGCAGCGACAAATAGTTCGAAGTGACTTGCCAGCCGTAGCCGATCACCAGGTCGCCAGCGGCTGCATTGATCGCGTTGGAGACTGCCATCTGGCTGGTGCCGGTTGCGAGCTGCGCGGTTGCATCTGGAATCAGCAGGCCCGGATACTCGCACAGCTCCGCGCTGGCGTAGGGCGCGCTGCCTGTCTGCGGATAAGCGATCCGGACCGTTTCTTGCGCGGCAATCGTTGCAGCCGTGAACGCGCCGCCGGCAATGTTCAATCCCCAGGGAGTTCCATTTTCGGTGATCGTTGGCGGTGTCGGCGTCACGGTGAAAACAAGGGTGTCGTTTGGCTGTGTCGGCTTCAGAAGCGCCACATTGTAAGTAAACTGCGGAGACGGATAGGCACCTACTCCCGCTGGCGATAGCTTCGCGCATTGGATGGCTTGCGGGACCGGCGTCTGAGCGTGTGCTACACTAGTGAAAAGGAGTAAACATGCAAAACAAAATAATCGCTTCATGTTGCCTCGCAGTAATCGCCGTTGGAAGCATCGTTTTGAAAGGGACTTTCGACAGAGAGAAGAACGCAAAAGCCTACGCCGATTACCTTCAACAAATAACCGATGCCCCGTTTTGCAGCCAGGTCGCCAAATTCGAAGATTCGCGAATCGAGTTGCCGCCCGGATTTTGCCGCTGGGATTTGGAATTGGACAACGCCCTTCAGCGCAACTTCGTGGGAGCGGGAGCCGACAAGACAACGATTATCTTCAATCGCCCCCTTTTCTAGTGTGAGCAGGCGTGTCATTGTGTCACGCAGGTAATTTGCATATTTTCCGTATCGCTCACGGTCGGTGTTCCCGTTGCGGTGAACGTTGCTCCAGTAGCAGAAAGTGCCGAAGTAGTGAATGGATTGAGCAACGGATTGGTGCCGGATAAATCGGTTGCGGTACAAGACAGAGGAGCAATGGGATATGGAGTTGGAAACGTGAGGGCAAACGATGGAGTTGCCGCTTGTCCCGTTCCGCTGTTGGTGATCGTGAAACCTATTGGTGCATTCGCGCCAAAAAGCGCCGTCACGGTCGCTGTGCTTCCCCATCCCGCACTTAGCACGATCTTCGCAGCCGTAACAGGCGTTTGATTGGCGGAATTCGCTTCCTGAAGCAACGTAAGCCCCGCCTGATTGCAACTCGAATCGATTCCAACGTTTCCACCTGCATCAACCAAGGTGTTTCCCGTAGCCGAGGCACCCACTCCGCAAGCAGTCGCACCGCCCGTATGCGAGAGTGTAGTGCCCTGAAGCGAGACAAATGCCCCCGTGGAACTAGGAGCAAAATAAATGGGTGAGGCGCCAGCGCCGTTCCACGTGGCGAATGAGGGAATAGCTAGCCTCAAGGATCCGCCCGACTCCATTCGGATGACGTAGCACCCTGAGGTTGCGGATGCCTGAATAGCGAGAGCCCCATACACTTGCCCCGATATGTCAAGCAGAGCTTGCCCAGACGCGCAGGTTGGGGAATTGCTCCACTGCATGAAATTAAATTGCCCTTCGAGAGTCAGTGTACCGGCGATTGTGGCTGCGTTATCGGTTCCCGGCCCGATATTGTCCTGAAGGTTATAGCCGCTGGCTCTAAGGTTTGTACTCGCAGGCACATTGAGCCCCAAGCCGCCGAAACCATCTTGCTCCACATCATCGATCTGTGCATAACAGCACGCCGACTGAGCGCGAGCGTATAGTCCCGTAAAATCCGAGTTGTACATCCCCCAATTCCACAATTGCGCGTGGCGAAGGATCATACCGCTAGTCAGTTCTAACCCAATCGCATTTGATGTAGTCGTGTTGGTGGTACTTTGCCCGTCTCCGGTGATTGCGAGGTCGTGCCACTCGGACCACGGTATACCGCCAAAGCAACTGTGAGCCGTCAAACCATGTGTGCAACCGGCCCAATTGAAAGCCGGGAGAGGTACAAAAAAAGTTACGCCTCTGCCATGACCGTGAACGTCGAGTCCCCCGCCGACAACCCCCAGAGCCGCTGGATAACCGCTGTTTTGGCATGGGATCGGATTCGTATAGATGTGCGGCGCAGCAACGAGCATGCGAGCTGAGGGAAATTCAATCGACGGGCACCCAAACGTGAGATTCCCCAGGAAAGTGTCGATTGCGGTCATCGCCGTATCTTCCAGCGGCCCGTAATCGGCGCACGCGTTGCCGGGTGCGGAAAAGTTTGCGTTTTGCGAAAGAGTTACAGACAGTGCGCTTTGAACGCTGAGGATAGTGGGATTCGCGGAAGTTGTTCCCACTATTTCCCCGTCAGTTCCTTTGGCATTGACGACGCATGTTTTCCAGACAACCATCGTCATTCCGACGCTGGTCGGCTGGCCGTTCGGACAAGGGACCGACCCTGCGTTGCACCATTTCGCCTGGGCAGCCGATGAGACAGTTGCCAGCCCGTTGGTTGTGGTGATGTCGTTCACATTCGTGCCGATTCCGCTCACACCAAAAGAGGTCGCCTGCAAAACGTTGGGAACGCCATAAATAAATTGGTTTGCCAGCGGTCCGCACGTCACGACGGACCCACTCGGGAGCAGGTATTGCGCCCCGGGCGTACACGTCCCTGGAAGGGTCGTTACTACAATCAGCCCCGCAGAGCCGGAGGTGATGTTGCTCAGTGCCGGACAATTCGCGGAGATCGAAGTGCTGACACTTTGCGAGGCGCCAGCGATGGTGATCAGCGTGGGCGTGCAAACTTGCGGCCCAGTGCCTGCCGGCGGAATGATTCCAGGAGAAATGGAAACGTTAAACTGCCACTGCGAGCCAGCCGGCGTGATGCTGGCATTGGGACACAAAGCGATCTGGAAGAAACCCGCAGCGTTCGCCGTGGTGTGACCCAACGTTTGCAACGTGCTGGTGCCGCAATTCGATGGGCCCGGGGGCGTGGGCGCGAGCTGCACGTTGATGCTCGCTCCCGAATATGGCAAGCCGTTGGGATCGGTGATCGTTCCGGTGACCGCGGTATACACCTGGCCGAATGCCGAGCTCGCAAACAGGCTCAGGATGCCGAGCAAATAAATGATCGAGCGCGCGATTCGCCGCATGGTTCTCCTTTTTAGCGCGCACGCTGGAAGCGTGCCTATTGCTGTATATACGTCACAAACCCGGCCACGCCAGCGAGGCCGCTACCGCCGGTGAGCGTCAAGCAAAATCCATTGCTCTGCGGAATATTGAAAAGAGACGGCCCGGTGACGGCGTAGCTAGTGATGTTGGCGTTCACCAGCGAGTAGGTTCCGCTGAGAGCGGTCGTACCTGTCGCGCAACTGGCTCCGGTGCCGTATTCCCACTGAAACGCAAAATTGGTTGTGTTCCAGGTCGCCGTCACGTTCATGGCGCAGACGTAAACCGTCTTTCCGGCGATCGCAGAGATGACCTGCTCAGTTCCGCTAGTTCCCAGAAGAGGCACTGGCGCGGATTGTTTTGCGACGCTGGCGCTAAGGCAGGGATCAGCGATTACGTTGACGGTCCCGGTCTGGTTGAAAACATATTCCAGATTGTAGGTAGTGGCGCTGGCGCCGCCGGATGTGTAAGCCAGCGTGACGAATGGGCAAGTACCCGCAGTGACGTTGAAAAGCTGCGGCGTTGCGGCCGTCGTCGGAAGAAAACTGTAGCTTGCCAGGATGACGCCCGCGTTGCTGAGGCATGTGGCAGCGACCGTCGATCCGCTGGGCCCGGTGGCGGCGTATTGAAAAATAATCGTACCGGAAGAGTTCCCGGTCGGACTCTGAAATGTGGTGCTGCTGTTGGCGTTCGCAGGCGCCGTCTGGAATGGCAGTTTGTCGACGGCGCTCAGCAGCACGCCAGCGGTGTTGGTTGGCGTGGGAGAAAAACTTCCGCTGTAACTCACGGAAAAAGTGGAGCCGGCGGAACAAGTGACCATGATCTGGATGTTGGTCATCGAACCGTTTGCCGTGAGCACCAGGCCGCCCTTGGCGCTGCTCGGCACGCCAACCTGGAGGTCGGAAAGGCGGAAGACGTTTCCCAGATTGTCTATGCCGTCGATCTCCATGGTGAACTGCGAGGCGCCGGAAGTGGCGGTGGCGAGATGCGAGGTTTGGCCGATGTTTCTGAAATTCGGAATAAGCTGCGCGGTTGTGAAAGTCTGCGGGGATCCAGTGCAGCTTACTCCGTTGGCGATGGTCGCATTGACCGTAGCTTGCGAAACAACGGTGACCTGGCTCTGCGCGGACTGCGGCGAAAGCAGCCCGAGCAGAGAGAACAATGCGGATAGCAGCGTGGTGGAACGCCTGAATTTGAACATGGAATGACTCCTGTCTCAGTAGAAACGGCCGGGAGGTTCTTCGTCCAGCGGATAGAGCCAGCCGGCCACGCTGCCTTCAATGACCTGCCCAGCAGGCACGATCGAAACGTTGGTGACCGAAAGCTGCACGCGCTTTTGCGCGGGAAGCAAAACGGGTGCGATCTCTCGCGGCATCTGGTTGGTGCCCAGCGAGACGATAATATTTTCGAAGCCCGGAACGGGAACGCTGTCGATCGTAAGCCGCCAGATGATCGAGCCGGTGCCGTCCGTGAAACCTGTGCCGACGAACTGGTTGGCAAACCATTTCAGAACGCCGTTTTTTCCCGGATCGATCAGAAAGTTTACGATCGGCGTGAACACGCCAGCGCTCACTGCCGGCAGAGTGATGGCGTTCGCCTGGATAAGGTTGCGGCTGGAGACTGTGGGCCAGAGCCATGGCGGCAACTTACGAATGCTAATCGGGCAGAGCCCCTGCTTGTCGCCTTGGTCCTGATAGGCTGCGATGCTGCCAAACATTCCTTGGCGTGCGCTACTCATGCAGTGCTCCCAGGACGCCGAACAGCGTGACTTGCGGCTGATTATTGTTGACGAGGTGCGAATTCGCGAACCGCGCAATGATCGGCGAACCGGCTTTGATCATGTGCGGCCGGCGCAGAATAAAAGGATGCGCGGCAGTGCCGCCCACGTTGGCGCACGGAGACATGAACTGCGTCCAGGACTCTTGAGCGCCGGAATCGAAGAGCTGGCAGGTGAAATCGAAATTGACGGCGCCGGTTACGGCGTCGACGGCGGAACCCATGATGGCCAGCAGCAGAAAATCGTTGATCACGGTAACGCGATCATCCTGGTTGGAAAATGGCGTCATGGCCGCGAAAGTGCCGTTCGGAAATCCGAAGGCGTACCAGAATGGCTGCCGGCCGGCGAGTGCCAGGCGCGATCGCGTGCCGGGAACCCATGCGGCCGTAGCCATCTTGCGATAGGTGAGCCAGAGGCCGAGCGCCCACCGGCCGGGCATGCCTTGCACTCGGTCCTGCGACTGAAAGACGCTTGGATGTTCTCGGGACATCTTAGTCCTTTGCGCAGCTTGCCGCTGCGTCCCTCGCAGCCGCTGCGATTTTTCGCATTTTGCGGATCCGCATCCGATGCTCCACATAATCGAAGAGCACCGGAAAAATGCAAATCGTCAAAATGATCAGCATCGCAACGACGTCCAGCATGACGTACTGCCGGCTCACGAATTAGCTGCCGCTGCTGCTCTGCTGCTGAAACACTTGCCCGGCCGCGCCTTGCTGCGGCGCGTCTTGCGGGAAGAGTTTATAGCCGCGGAACACGATGTTGATGGTGTTGCCGGCTACGTTGCTGGTGTCCACAAGCGCCGCGGTGATCGTGGTGGACCGCGCCAGCAAATACGGCTCGACCAGCGGGAACGGGAGCTGCGCCGTGCCCATGAAATTCTGCGAAAGCACTGGCGCGCTCGCAAGGTTCCGGCCGGTGGAGCTGTCGTTCAGCAAAATCGTGAATGCGCCCGTGGAGCTGCCGACGATCCAGATCCATTCGAAGTCCGAATCGAACTGGATCTGTAGCACGGTGTTTCCCTGGCCGAGCGCGGCGGCGATCACCGCTTGCGGGAAAACGTAATCGAAAAAGACGCGATAAACCTTTTGCGGCTGCGTGCCCCCTCCGTTGCAGTTCGGGCAAGTTTGCGTCTGGCGGGCTGCATTGGTTACGGCGCCGCGTCCCGCGCAAACTTTGCAAGGCTTCTGAGTTGCTTGTGCCATTTTCGTTTTCCTCTGCGCCGCAAAGCGCCTGAAACTTTTTGTGACTGAGTTTAGCGGGGTCGTCCTTCGAACCGTTCCCTCTTGCGAGGGTGTCGCACTGAAACGGTCTGCTCAGTCGACGACCAAAGCAAACGGGGGAAGAAACCAGATTGCGCCAGTTCCCTGCCCCCATCCGCCGGCCCAGGAGACGGCAAAGTATCCTGGAACTTCAGCCCGGGGGGAGAGCCACTCTCCAGAGACTCTCCGCCGGGGAAATGGGAAAAACTACTGGATCCCGCGGAACAGAATTCCGTCGAGTTCCACTTTGGCGCTGATGCCCGTGCCCGGCCCGAGAGGGGTTCCGGCGGCAGGCGCAGCGGCGGCAGTCGTAAACGCCCCGGTGGATTCCTGAGTTGGATCCAGAATCACGCCAAAGGTTTGCGTCTGCTCGATGGAAATGCCGTCGTACACCGTGCCCCACATATTGCGAGTGTCCGGCCAGCCGTTGTTACTCACGCCGGAAACCGGCGTGGAAGCGGCAACGGTGGTTGCGACACCCAGCGGAGCGAAGAGGCCACCGCCCTGGGGCAGCTCGGCAACTTCTCCGATGAAATAATCTTTGTCGTTGACTTGGAAGTCGACGAACATTCCATAGAGAAATGCGAGAGCGTCCAGGGTGTTGATGACCGCTTGCGTAGTGGCTACCGGCAAACCGGTGAGGCGAATTTTGATGGCGCGCACCAGATGCTTATTGGGCGACTGGAGCAAACCACCAATTTTCATGTTGGTGTGCAAGCGCGTCTTTTGAAACGCCGCGCCGACGCCCTGGGTGTAGTTGCCACCCACGGGAACCGAGAACAGCGTAACGAGAGGCGCGACTGTGGCCACACCGACGCGGTAGATGTCATACAAAGCCTGGCGCAGCCCTTCGAGTCCGCCCGAAACGATCGGGTTCTGGAAGCGAAGATGCGGACGGCCGAGCTCGTGATCTTCTACCACGCGTTCCGTCCAGGGCGAACCGAATCCCTGGGCGTTTTGCTTCTGAGTTTCTGTGAACATTTTTTTTCTTCTCCTACGCAGGAGAACTGCGTCTGATTTGGTTTGCTCCAGCACATTGGATACTCGGCGGCGGCCATCGTCGTCCCACGACGGCCACAAGCCGGAAGAAAGTTTTTGTGGGCACGCAGAGCGTGCTCGTTATCAACGCTGCTCGACCTAGACCGGATTCAACACCCGGCGGTCTACAGCGTCAAAATGGGCGCCACTGTAGACCAGTTCTTTCAAGCGGCCCACTGACTTGCCCAGACGCCTGCAGGCGACTGACTCGGTTGCGACGCCGTTGCGAGCGCTGCATTCGAGCCACCAGCTCCGCCAGCGGCAACTGCTTGCGTGCCGGCTGCTGTGGTGACTACCGCGGGCATTTGCCCTGGCAGCGACCACGACAACGACTGCCCGCCTGGGACGCCGGCCGACAACATCAACGGACCATTGCTGGCTTGCGGCAATGGATACGCGGAGTTGACGTAGAAGCCGAGCTCGCCGCCCATATCGCCGGACAGCCCGCCGCCAAGCGCGTTCTGGCCCATCGTGTCGCTGAGGATCCGCGACGCGACCGCAACCGCAGCGCCGAGCAGCGCGCCGTGGCCCGCTTTCGGCGAAAACTTGCTGGCCAGCCATGCGCCGGCAAGGCCCGTAGCGGCGTTAGCGGCGTATCCCACAATCCCGGTGTTATTCGCACCGAGAAGCGCTTGCGGGATCAGCCGCGTGGCCACTCCGTTGATGACTGCGCCGGCCGTTTCGACCAGCAAGTCTCCACCGGACATGCCAAGAATCGGGTTGCGGTGGTAACCGAACCGACGCTTGTGATGCTTTTTCATTTTCATGTGTTCTCCTCCCCGACTGCTGCCGTCATCCAGTCCAAAATGCCCTCGCCGTCTGCGAGGGGATGGGTTTACCATGCGCACAAAAGGCATCAGCTAACCGCCGGGCGCGTGATCTCAAACTGGCCGCCGTAGAAATGCGATTCGCCAGTTTTGTGATTCACCAGAAAAGTCATGTGCGTGGGCGGTTGCTCCGCCAGATTCGGGCGCGTGTTCAGGATCCAGCCCTCGGCAATCCCCGTAGGCTTCACGAGAATCTGGGCAACGCGATCGTAGACGATGAAGTCCGTCCCGCGCAGAATGCCCGAAGAGAAGTTGCGCAGATCCTGTTTCAACATGCGCACCGGTTCGTGAACCATCTTAAATTTGATTTCGCCGGTCTCCGGATCCACGATCCTTTTCGTTTCCGGTCCCGTCGTCGGCACCCAGTGGCGGTCCGGCTTATCCGGAAAGCCGACATAGCCATCCGATTTGCGGATGACCGGCGCAAGCGGCAAGAGACAATCTTGCTGGCCGGCCGCTCTGATTTGCGCGATCGGCAACCAGTTCTCTTCCCCGAAAAATTCGATGCATGGCCCCATGGGATCGCTTTTCAAATCCTCGAATATTTCCGGCGGGATGTACATCCCCGCGGTGACTTCGAAAACGATGCGCTGAATGCGGCCCATCGCCTCGTAGTTCCTCATGCGCAAACAATCGTTCTGAAATTTCAGAACGCCATGCACATCAACCGGAGCTGCCGTCAACACTGCCGGTGCTGTCGTCACGTATTTTCCTCCTTCGTTTCTTTTTGAAGCGCCTTCCACCAACATTTTCCACTGCGGTCCGCGTGCTCATCAAAGCGCGCCGTCCAATACTCTTTACACTCCGCGCAGTGATACAGGTGCCGCAGAAAACGCTTCGTGCATGCCTGCAGCGCCCAGATGCTGAGTCCGGCGCCGAGGCCGATACCCAAAATCGCGATGGCGATATCGTTGCCCATTCATTTCCCTAAAAACAAAAACAGAGCGACGCCGGCGGCCGCGTAGAGCGCCCAGCTCGGCAAACCCGTGCTTGCAGCTACGCTCGAAACCGCGGATGTCACGCCGGTGACGGCAGTGGATATCGATGGCGTCGACGAACTGGAAACCGCAGGCGCGGCAGCGGCCGCAGCGGCTTGCTGCGCGGCCAGCGAGTTCCATTGATTCGTCAACGCGGTACAGATCGCCGCGAGTTCGGATTGCATCACGCAAGCCGCGTTGCAGTTGCCGGGCGTGGCGGAATAGCTTGTGCCTTTGCGGATCGGCGCGACGGCCGCAGAAAACTGCGCTTGCAGCGATTGCAGCGCCTGAATTCCCGCAGCCGCGTTGATCTGGCCGCTGGACACGGCAGCCTGAATTGTCTGGAGCGCCTGGTTGGCTGCGGGAACGGCGGTGCAGAGCAAAGTCTGTTCGTCTTTAACGGCAGCGGCGTGCGCGCTGAAAATCGAGCTGAACAATCCAACGATAGCCGCGCCAGCCAGCACAAATGGCGCAGCCGGTCCAGTGAGGGGCGCAACTTTTGCGGCAACGGCTGCGGCAACGGCTGTGCCCACTACGGCGGTGCTCGGCCCGCTGGTGACGGCCGCACAATCGGCAGTCCCGGGAATGTATGCCGGATTTCCGGAAGCGTCCAGCATCTGACCGGCGGTCGCCGATTGCTGAATAACCGCTGTCGTAGCGGTAGCGCTCGTGCCGAGCCAACCAAGTTGACGATCGATGCGCCGGCGCAGCAAAGTGGCGCGCCTGGGCATCGGCGGCGGATACGCCGAATGCTGCGGCACGATTTGGATCGCCAGGCCCATCAGTTGATGATCCCCGGAGCGCGGACGACGTACGCTCCACCCGTGAAAAAGATTTCGCGTTTCAACTTGTCGTAGAACACCCGCGGAAAATTTTTCGTTTCTTCGCCGAGGCAGTGCCAGTAGAGCGCACGTGTGAAATTCGTTTGCGACTTTTCCGTGATGTACCGGATGCAGATGCAGAAACCGAGATCAATAAAATCTTTGGTGGCGTCGACGCAGAGATCCGTCAGGCAGCCGCCGAGATCCTGATTACCGCCCAGCAAATAGAGTTGCGTACCATCCGGATTCGACGCCACTTTCACGGCATCGCGCTTTTCAAAATAGACCAGCCCGCAGTTTGCCGGCTTGCGAACGCGCCCAAAGTCGCCGTTCTCGCGCTGCATATCCGCGCGAAACTGTTCGTATTCGGCCAGGCTGAAACCATCGGCGAGCACCAGCGCGTCCAGGTCGGCCAAACCGGTGTAGTCTTGCCGCATTTTGTCCGAGCGCTGGATCTCGACCTGTTGCGTGGGTTCCTTGCCGGCGAAATCACGATAGAGATCGGCGGCTTTGTCTTGCTGCGTTTCGCCGGCGGGATTCAGCCGCGCGCCGCGAATGCGCGCCGCTCGATCGCGCGTTTCTTTTTGTTTGCCGCGATCCGGATTCGCGCCGAGGATGAGCAGTTCGGCTGGATTTTGCTGCGCGGGGTTCAGTCCCAGAATGAGCAGCTCGGGATTGGCTTCGCCGATTTGTTCCGCAGCAACTTGCGCGGCGCGTTGGGGAGTAACTTCACAGCTTGGATTCTCGGATTTTGGGTGAAGAATCTCTAGCAGTCGGCCACTCCCCTTGCGACGCCGCCCAGGGGGAAACCCCAGACGAAGTTCGTGTCCGGTGTGCGTCACAATGGTGCGAGCGCGCCAGCCTAGCGGCTTCGCCTGGACGTGCTCGACTCTGAATTCGCCGGCCATTTTTATCCGCGTGTCACCGTGCAATATTTCCCGAGCTGCTCGACTTTCGGACTGCCAACGGCCACCGTGTTTTCTTTTACGGCAGCCGCGGCAGTCACTTCGCTTTGGGGTTGTTTTGTCGCAGCCGGCGATGTGATTTCATCCACCGCACTGAAATTTCCAGGCAACACGTGAGTGATCGCGCCATCCTGCGGATGTCCTGCTTCGCTGATCTGCGCGTCGACGGCGCCATCCGCGTGAATTTCCTGGATGATGGCGGGAGCCGTCACGCCAACGATTGAAATTGTGTCGCCGATTTTCATGGCGTCTCCTAAAGTGCTTTCCGCACTGTGCTGAGAATGTCCGGCCCGAGAAAAACGACAAAGCCGGCCGCCGCCAGCAAACTCCAATTGGGCAATCCGGGAATCAGTGCCTGATTCGGATCCGTAAACCAGCTTGCGGTCACGGCACTACCAGCAGCGGCAGCGGTTCCCACAGCCGTTGTGCCGGCTTGCTGTGCCAGCGCGGTGAGCTGATCTCCCGCCGCTGTGTTTCCGGCTGCGTATTGCGTCGCAGCCTGGCTGAGAAGCGCTTGCTGTTGCGCGGCGGCACTGGCAGAAGTGGTTTGCTGTGTGAGGCGCGCTTGCGCGGTGGCATTGTTCGCGCTGGTTTGCTGACTCAGCGAATAGCACAGCGAAAAAAGAATCGCGATTGCAGCCGCGGCACCGGCGATGGTGGTCCAGCTCACGGGATCCACCTGGCCCAAACCGCGAAGACGGCCCAAACGTCCGAATCCGGAGAGACCTGGCGGAACGGTTCCCGTCATCGCGCGATAGCCGGTGGTGAATTCGTCGGTGAGCGTCGAAAGCTGCGCTTGGTTCGCCTGATTCGCGGCGGCGATGTCGGTCATATCGACGCCCGCAGCGTTGCCTTGCAAAATCGTCTGATTGGTGGCGTTGATGTCCGTCTGCGCTTGTTGCAAATATTGGATGATGCCCGTCACTTGCGACTGCGCGGTGGACGGCAGCGCCGCAAGCAGGTTGACGCCGAGACGGCCCAACCCCTGCATCCGGGCGCCGACATACTTTCGTTCAATATGTGAAACACGCCCGAGTCCCTGCATGCCGAAATTCCAGGGACGGAATCCGGTGGGAGATGCTGTAGTTGCCTGGAAGTAGCCGCGCATCAATTACCTTCTTTTTCCGCCGCTGAGCAGCATCACGGCAAGCAGCGCTGCGCCACCGTAAAGAAAATAAGAATTGGGAATGCCAAACGTGGTGTTTGGCGCGGCAGCGGCCGGCTGAAGAGTGAGCGCCGCAACGGCGGG
>Ga0209655_10000627_pt1 | contig 13504 bp, 7 predicted proteins | sample BogFormECP03_OM2_FD_188236 | JGI IMG/M metagenome (GOLD analysis project Ga0209655, IMG submission 188236) | Bog forest soil microbial communities from Calvert Island, British Columbia, Canada - ECP03_OM2 (SPAdes) (version 2) | ecosystem: Environmental > Aquatic > Freshwater > Wetlands > Bog ...
CCCCCGCTTCGGCGGCTCGAGCGCCACCCATGGCGCTGACTTTGTCGCTGCCAGCTGGCTGTGTATCGGTTCCGCGCGCTCGACATGCCCAAGCCGATCCAGCAGATAGCCGAGGCGCTGGACGCAGGCACGATCGAAATTCACTGCCATGATGGCGAGCTTCTCGCCGTCAATCTGTCCACCGAGATCGGCGAGTACGGTTGCGACGGCATCGACGCCACCAGCAATGTGAATATAGCGAAGTAGGTCGAGCGCCGTCAGTTCAGGGGATGATATCTTCATGGTGCCTGTGTCTGTCTTGCGCTCAGCAATGCCACCGCGAACGGACTCCAAGTCCTTACGGAAATGGAACGTAATCCACGAACGTCCGGCCGGAATCTTCGGCAATTGCCGATCCGTGACGACCTGGAATTCCATCACAGCGTGATGCGTAGCGCCGTGCAGCTCCGCGGCCTTGAGCAGGCCCACATAATAAGGCCGGCCCTCGTGTCGCATCAGCGAATCGATATACCAAGGCGGCGGTGGCGCCTCCCAAGAGAGAAATTGCGGTGGGACCGCCACATAGAAACCGTGGCGGGGGTTGAAGAGCATGTGGCGCTTCTGTAGTCGCGCCGCCGCCTTTAGGAATCCGCCCTCCGTAACTTCGAGCGCCGCGATTGCCTCGTCGCGTGTGAACGCTATACGGCCCTCCGATTGAAGGTTCGTCAGGTAGGTGGCGAGGCTGGGCCGGGGCTGCTGCATCATATGAGAAAATAGCCTAATAATGACCGATTTTCAATATGGCGCATAAGCCGGGAAAAATCCGCATACGTTAAAACAACCCAAAAATGTCCACTTTTAAATATGTTACATCAGATTCGACAGCTCTGGATCGTCAATACGCCATTTGATGTCCATCGGGCCGAAGACGATCTGATCGGGATCTGCGCGCGTAGCCGCGATTTCCTCGTCTGAAAATGGCCCGGGTTTCCGGCACACGATTCGCATAATTTTGTGTATGGAACGATGTGGGCCCTCTATTCGCCGCCTGGCTCGACCTTCGCTTTCGAGGTCACAGGGGACGAGGAAGCGTTCGCGCTGCTGGATTCCAGATCATGAAGCTGGCGGTCAGTTTGGGCGGCGCCAAAACGCTGATCTCACATCCGGCCTCGATAACACTTTCGGGCGTTGCGCGCGAACTGCGCGAAGAAATCGGACTGACGGATGCGCTGATCCGGATCTCAGTAGGCATCGAGAATGTGGAGGACTCAATTTCAGAAATCGCGCAGGGCCTCGAACACGTGTGACGAATTTTGCTGCTGTCAAGCACTCGATGCGCGTGTAGTTTGCGGTCGCCCTGTAGGCCGGCGTGGAGCCGCGAGTCATGCCGGCATGTTGGCGAGACAATCCCAGATCGCCGCCGGCGCTCATCGAGACGCCAGAAGCCATGGGCGCGCAAGCCGTCGGCTTTAGTGCGGGTGACGAATGTTTCCGTCGCGGCAATGCAGGTGACCACGTCGGGCAATCTGACGTCGCCGCGCGTTGTTATGTCGCCCGTTGGCCGTTTGCGGTTCCTGAAGTCGCGGCCTGTTTCGATTGCGCTGTAGCCGTAGATGGATCTTTGGAGATGCGCGTCCACCCGAGGCGGGACCGGGGTGAACCATGCGCGCCGAAGGCTGAATTCGTGCCTGGCTTACTGGGGTCACGGCTCGAGCGCCGTCAGGGGCGGCCATATCAACAAAGCTGCGGTCGGCGGGAAGGCGCGGGGTATTTGGGCGCGTCCGGACGTGCGTCCGTTCGGGCTCTACTCGCGGTCAAACGCCGCTCGCCAAGCCGGCGCCGCCGTCTTGGCCTTCGGTGACGATCCCGCGCGCGAGCGGCGACGGTTTGCCACGGAACCGATGCGGTCTGGCCCGTCGCGACCTGAGAGTTAGAGCGGGGCAGGGGGGCGGCGACGGAATGAAGGAGAGAGAGCGTCTCTCGTCCGCCGTCGTGGAGACCGCCGCCATGGCCCAGAACGATCGCTCCAACGTCTATCAGGATATCACTGACGCCATCATCGCCGATCTCGAGCGCGGATGTGTTCCCTGGGCGCAGCCTTGGGACTCCGCCGCCGGGTCCGTGCCTTTCACGATTCCGCGCAATGCGTCGACGCGGCGACCCTATTCGGGAATCAATATTCTCACGCTCTGGTCGGCCGCCGCGAAGCGCAAGTTCACGGGGCACGATTGGCTCACGTTTCGCCAGGCTTTAGCCGTCGGAGCGAATGTTCGAAAGGGGGAACGCGGCGTCACGGTCGTCTATGCCGATCGCTTCATACCCGAGGCTACGCGTGAGCGCGCTCGCGAGACCGGAGATGCGGTCACGAGCATTCCCTTCCTCAAACGCTTCACGCTGTTCAACGCGGACCAGTGCGAGGGCCTGCCGGTTGACCCGGAAGCGCCTCAGCCTCCGCCAGAGGCGATCATTCCCGCCGCGGACGCCGTGATCGTGGCGACAGGAGCCGATATCCGCATCGGCGGCGGCGAGGCCTTCTATCATCCCATTCTCGACTACGTTCAGGTCCCCCCGGTTCACGCCTACTTTGAGCCAACCAATTGGTTTCGAACGGTATTCCATGAACTATCGCATCGCACTGGCCATCCCTCGCGCCTCAACCGCGACCAATCGGGCGTGTTCGGCTCGCCGGCCTATGCGCGCGAGGAACTCGTCGCGGAAATGGCCGGCGCCTTCGTTTGCGCCTCACTTGGCGTCACCCCGACCGTTCGTCACGCCGACTATATCGGATCCTGGCTCGAGGTCATTCGAGAAGACAATCGCGCGATCACGCGCGCCGCGAGCGCGGCCTCGAAGGCGGCGGATCACATCCTTCAACGACAGGAAGCGCAGGCGCCATCCGCGGCGGCCTGACCGAGTCGCTTCCGAGATGCAGGCAATGCCACGGAGCGAGAGTGAGAGGAGGGCGGGAGATCGGTGACGGAATGAAGGCGAGAGAGAAGTTCTCTTGGCCAGCCGTCCTGGAGAACCCGACCATGGCAGCCCCGAAACTGACCCTCAGCGCGTCGCGCGATATCCCCTTCAACAAGCTCGTGCTTTCGCAATCGAACGTCAGAACGATCAAGACGGGCGTTTCGATCGACGAGCTCGCGGAAGACATCGCGCGGCGCACGCTTCTGCAGGGCCTCAACGTCCGCGCCGTTCTCGACGGCGAAGGCAAAGAGACAGGGATGTTCGAGATCCCCGCCGGCGGGCGTCGCTATCGCGCGCTGGAATTGCTGGTGAAGCAGAAGCGCTTGTCGAAGACCGCGCCCGTCCCCTGCGTGGTTCGCGCAGAGGGCCTCGCCGAGGAGGATTCGCTCGCGGAGAATGTGCAGCGCGCCCCGCTGCATCCGCTCGATCAATTCCGGGCGTTCAAGACCCTGCGAGACAAAGGCCTCGGAGACGAGGAGATCGCCGCGCGCTTTTTCGTCTCCTCGGGCGTGGTCAAGCAGCGGATGCGCCTCGCATCGGTCTCGCCAAAACTCCTCGACGTCTACGCCGAGGACAAGATGACGATGGAGCAGCTGATGGCCTTCACCGTCAGCGAGGATCACGCGCGGCAGGAACAGGTCTGGGAAGCGCTGGCGAAGTCCTACAGCAGGGACGCTTATCAAATCCGGCAGATGCTCACGAAAGACTCTGTCCGCGCGAATGACCCCCGCGCGATCTTCGTGGGGCTGGAGGCCTATCACGCGGCGGGCGGCGTCATCCTCAACGATCTCTTCACCGACGATCGCGGCGGCTGGCTGCAAGATGTCGCGTTGCTCGATCGCCTGGCCGGGGAGAAGCTCAAACGCGAGGCCGAGGCCCTCAGCGGCGAGGGCTGGAAGTGGATCGTTGTGGCCCCGTCGTTTCCATCAGGCCATGACCGTGGGCTGCGTCGCCTGCGGGGCGAGCCGATCCCGCCGACCGACGAAGAGCAGGGCGTCTTCGAGGCAAAGGTTGCCGAGCGTGAGGCGCTGGAAAGGGAGCACGCCGACGCCGACGAAATTCCCGACGAAGTCAGTGAGCGTATTGACGCGCTCGACCAAGAGATCGCCGACCTCGAGGTTCGGCCGTTTCGTTTTGAAGCTGACGAAATCGCGCGCGCCGGCGTGTTCGTGACGATCGACCACGATGGGCGACCGTTGATCAAGCGGGGTTATGTCCACGCCGAGGACGAGGCGCCCGCGCGATCCATTGACGCCCGTGCTGGCGCCGATGCGGACGTTGATGCTGGCGAGGAAAAACCCTCGGCGCGAAACGCCGATGGAGCGACCCCACCCGTTCAACGCGCCGTGATCACGATCGGCGGAACGGGAACCACCGAGGCTGAGGGAAACGAGGACGACGCCCTGCGTCCTTTGTCCGATCGCCTCGTCACCGAGCTGACCGCGCACCGCGGCGCTGCGTTGCGGGACGCCGTCGCCAGCGAGCCGACAATTGCCTATCTCGCCGTTCTGCACGCGCTCTGTCTGAACCTCTTCTACCACGAGGCCTGGAATTCCTGCCTCGAACTGAGCGTGAGAAGCTCCGGTCTGTCGATCGAGCCGCCGGACCTCGCCACGAGCGCCTATGTCAAGGCGATCGAAGCGCGGCATGAATACTGGACGGGGTGTCTTCCGAAGCTGAGCGACGATCTCTGGAACGCGCTCATCGAACTGCATGACGCCCGGGAGACCGAGGCGCTCTTCGCCCATTGCGCCTCCTTGACAATCAATGTCGTCGTCCAAGCCCACGATCCCCGCAAGCGCTCTAAGGCGCATGGCGACGAACTCGCGCGCGCGGTTCATCTCGACATGGCCAATGCAGGCTGGCGGCCGACGGCGGAAAACTATCTCGGCCGTGTGCCGAAGGCACGGATTCTCGAGGCGGTGCGCGAAGCCAAGGGCGAGCCCGCGGCGCAACTGATGGGGCATCTGAAGAAGGCGGATATGGCGCGGGAAGCCGAGCGCATGCTCGCCGACGCGAATTGGCTTCCCGAACTCCTCCGCCTCCACGACGCCAGAATCGATGGCGACGCCGCTGGACAGGAGACCGTGGCGGCGGACGTCGCTGATATCACCGACCTGCCCGCCTTTCTCGCCGACGACGCCGAGGCGTCCAACGAACTCGCCGCCGTCGCGCTGGATGCCGAGGAAAGCTCCGGATTCGCCGCCGCGGCTGAGTGAAGGCCAAGGCCGGGCGGCTTCAGTCGCCCGGCGGATTCCCGACCCCTTCTATCCCAACCCGGCGCTCGCGCCGGGTTTTTGCGTTTTGAGGAGAATCTCCATGTCGTCTCAACCCATTCAGGCCTCGTTCCATCGCACCGCCGAAGGCAGGCTGGCCGCGCGCGTCGCCGACATCGCCTTTCTCGCGCTGCCCTCGGAGGACCAAGGCTTCCGTGTCGCCTATGCCTCCGGCTTGTCGTCTCCTCCGGAGCGCTGGACGCGTCGGGATTTTTACGGCCTCGGCCGTCTCGTCGATGGCGAGGCGGGATTTCGTGGCTTTGTCGAAGAGCGCGCCGAGCATCATCGACAGCTCGCCGTTCTCAATCGTCGCGATGTCAAGACCCGCGCGACGACCCCGTGGGGAACCGCCCAACAGTCGCGGCTCTATGGCGAGGGCGTCATCGCGCATTCCACCGCCGAGCACGGCGGCCTTCATCTCGATCCCGAGCGCAACGCCTTCGTGGATGCACGCTGGCGCAATGCCGATGGTTGGTACGAGGAGGACTCGGAATGGGCGAAGGTCGCGGCGACATTCCCAGCCCTGTTCACTTCGTCCGAGCGCGCGTCAGCCGACGAATCTCTGCGCCACTCCGAGCCTGACGCCTACGAGGCGATTCATGGCGTGGTTCTCGAACCCGGCCAAAGCAGGGTCAAGGACGAGCGGACCTTCAAGAGCGAACACGCGGCCGACTGGATCGTGATCGCCGCGATCACTTCGAGCCATGAGACTGGCTTCGTGGAATGCGTGGCCAAGCTTGGCGGGAACCGCTGTTCTCGAATGGAGCGACGCTATCTCGTTCCCTCCGCCGAATATGAAATCGGCCCGTTCGGTTTTGTGATCGATCCCGCGCGTCACTCCGTCTTCGACGGCCCCAGCGACTTCATCGGTTGGCGCCGCGAGCATCCCGAGCGCTGACCCCTCAATCGACTGCGTCTCACCGGCGAACCGCCAATGTCGTTGCACACGGCGTTCGCCTTGCAATCCACTTTTCAAGGACATCTCGCATGAATATCTCTGTTTCGCCCGAAGCCGCGCACGCGGCCTCGGCGCCCATTCGCGCGCCCTCGAAGCCCCAAGCGATCCATGCCGCCGCTCTGCAAATCCTCATCTGTCTCGATGGCGGACGCCGCGTAGATTCCATCGTTCTGCGCGCCGCGATGGAGCACGCTTTCGGCGGTTCCGACGCCGACGGCGCTTGGGACTGGAAATCCGCCTACGAAGCCTGCGAAGCCGCGACCGTGCTGTTCCTGCGCAAGCTGACGCCGGCTTTGCGCGCGCGAGCTCCGTCCCCCTCCGCGCTACTGGCGATCCTCACAAAGATCGCGGCGTTGCTTCCGACCCACACCCGTCGCTCCGCCGAGAGCCAGGCCTTGCAACAATTCTCGACGCCGATCGCATTGGGCCTCGCTGCCTGCTCCGCCGCGGCATTGACGTCGGACGATCTCGTCCTCGAGCCATCCGCGGGAACCGGGCTGCTCGCTATCCTCGCTGAACTCAAGGGCGCATCGCTCTGCCTCAACGAATACGCGGAGACCCGAGCCGACCTTCTCGCTCTGCTGTTTCCGGCTACGCGCGTCCATCGCTTCGACGCCGCGCAGATCCACGATCGCCTCGATATGGCGATAGCGCCCAGCGTCGTGCTGATGAACCCGCCCTTCTCGGCGCTCGCCCACGTCGATCGCGTCATGCCGGACGCCGCCTATCGGCATATATCCTCCGCGCTCGCGCGGCTGCGCCCCGGCGGACGTCTCGTCGCGATCACGGGGGCGAATTTCCAGCCTGACAATCCGACCTGGACCCACGCCTTTGCCAGCCTGCGGGAGCACGGCCGCCTCGTCTTCACCGCCGCGATCGACGGCGCCGTCTTCGCCCGCCACGGAACCACGGTCGACACGCGTCTCACGGTGATCGACAAGATCCCCGCCGACGATCCCGAAGCGTTCGTGGAGTCATCAGGCTTGGCGCCCGACGTGGCCGCCTTGCTCGCTTTGATCGAGGCGCATGTTCCGCCGCGCCTCCCCCTCTCGAAAAGCGTTCCCTTGGCGCCCAGAGGCGGCCAGACGTCGCGGCCGATCGCGCCAAGAGCCATTTCTGTCTGTCCGACGACGCGCGCTCCGGACGCGTCGAAAGCCGCCAGCGGCATGCCCGCCGTCGAAGTCGCCTACGAGACCATCGACTGGAGCCCCGCCGTCAGCGCGCTCACAAGCGCGCTCTACGACGAATATCAGCTGCAATCGGTCTGCATCTCCGGCGCGCTGCCCCATCCCACCCGTCTCGTGCAATCCGCCGCCATGGCGTCGGTGGCGCCGCCGAAGCCGACGTATCGTCCTAATCTGCCGGCTCATGTCGTCACGTCGGGCCTGCTATCGGACGCCCAGTTGGAAAGCGTCATCTATGCCGGCGAGGCTCATGGCTCGCATCTCCAGGGCGCGTGGACCGTCGACGAAACCTACGACAACCTATCCGCCGCCGCTGATGATGCCGCGAACGCCGTCCGCTTTCGACGCGGCTGGTTTCTGGGCGACGGCACGGGGGCGGGCAAGGGCCGCCAGGTCGCGGGGATACTGCTCGACAATTGGCTCAAAGGCCGTCGTCGCGCGGTTTGGGTCAGCAAGTCCGACAAGCTGATCGAGGACGCCCAACGCGATTGGTCGGCGTTGGGCCAAGAACGGCTCCTGGTGACCCCACAATCCCGCTTTCGACCGGGAACGCCGATCCGTCTCAACGAGGGCATTCTCTTCACGACCTATGCGACGTTGCGTTCGGAAGCGCGCGGCGATCAGGGCTCGCGGGTCGGTCAAATCGTCGACTGGCTCGGCCCAAAATTCGACGGCGTCATCGTCTTCGACGAAAGCCACGCCATGCAGAACGCGGGCGGCGGTAAAGGCGAGCGCGGCGATGTCGAGGCCTCGCAGCAGGGTAGGGCGGGCCTGCGGCTGCAGCATGCTCTTGCCGACGCCCGCATCCTCTATGTCTCGGCGACCGGGGCGACGACGGTCCAAAACCTCGCCTACGCCCAACGGCTCGGCCTCTGGGGCGACGATGCGTTCCCCTTCGCCAATCGTTCGGAATTCGTCGAGGCGATCGAGGCTGGCGGCGTCGCCGCGATGGAGGTGCTCGCGCGCGATCTGAAAGCGCTGGGCCTCTATGCCTCCCGATCGCTTTCCTATCACGGCGTCCACTACGAATTGCTCGAGCATCGGCTCACCGACGAGCAGATCGCGATCTATGACGCGTATGCTGGCGCCTTCGCCGTCATCCACAACAATCTCAACGCGGCTCTCGAGGCGACGAATGTCACCGGCGAAACCGGAACGCTGAACCGCCAGGCCAAGTCCGCCGCGCGATCGGCGTTCGAAAGCGCCAAGCAGCGCTTTTTCAATCACCTCATCACCGCGATGAAGGCGCCGACGCTGATCGCGGCGATCCAGGGCGATCTTGCCGCGGGGCACGCCAGCGTCATTCAGCTCGTCTCCACCGGCGCGGCGTTGACGGAGCGACGGCTTTCGGAGATCCCGACGAAGGAATGGGGGGATGTTCAGGTCGACATCACGCCGAGGGAATATGTGCTCGACTATCTCGAGCACAGTTTTCCGACCCAGCTCTATGAGCCGTTCACGGACGACGAGGGCAATCTCACTTCCCGCGCGGTCTTCGAGAACGGCCAGCCGGTTCACTCTCAGGAGGCCATCGCCCGACGGTCGCGCCTCATCGAGCGTTTGGCCTCCATGCCCCCAGTTCATGGCGCACTCGATCAGATCGTCCAGCGTTTTGGAACCGATGTGGTCGCGGAGGTCACCGGCCGCGCAAGACGCATCGTGCGCAAGGTCGGGACCGACGGCCACTCCCGCCTCGCCGTCGAGAACCGGCCCGCCTCCGCTAATTTGAGCGAGGCGCAAGCGTTCATGGACGATCAAAAGCGCGTCCTCGTATTCTCCGACGCCGGCGGCACGGGGCGCTCGTACCACGCCGATCTCGGAGCTAGGAATCGGCGCCTTCGCGTCCACTACCTCCTGGAAGCCGGTTGGAAGGCCGACTCGGCGATCCAAGGGTTGGGGCGCACCAATCGCACCAATCAGGCGCAGCCGCCTCTGTTCCGCCCGATCGCGACCAATGTGAAGGCCGAAAAGCGCTTTCTCTCCACCATCGCGCGACGTCTCGATACGTTGGGGGCGATCACGCGGGGACAACGTCAAACGGGAGGGCAGGGGTTCTTCCGGCCCGAGGACAATCTCGAAAGTCCCTACGCCCATGACGCGCTTCGCCAACTCTATCGCCTCCTCTACGCCGGGAAGATCGAGGACTGTTCGCTCGGCGCGTTCGAGGACGCCACGGGCCTCAAACTCACCGACGCCAATGGGCTGAAAGACGAGTTGCCGCCGATCACGACCTTCCTCAATAGGTTGCTCGCGCTGACGATTGATCTGCAGAACATCCTCTTCACCGCGTTCGAACAGTTGCTGACCGCTCGCGTCGACGGGGCGGTCGCGTCTGGGACCTATGATCTCGGATTGGAAACCCTGCAAGCCGACAGCCTCATCGTCTCGGACCGACGGACGATCTTCACCCATCCCGGCACATCGGCGCGCACGGAACTCCTGACCATAACTCAGCGCGATCGGCCGAAGCCCGTCACGCTCGAAGGCGCGCTGGAGCTCCTGAGCGATTCTCGCGCGCTTCTCCTCGTCAATGACAAGTCCGGTCGCGCCGCGGTGCAAATTCCCGCGCGCAGCGTGATGACCGACGACGGCGATGTCGAAAAGCGCGTGCGATTGATGCGCCCGATGGAGCGCCCGACTTTTCCCGCTGGCGGGATGAGCGAGACGCATTGGCGTGAAGCGGATCGAGAAACTTTCGCGCGGGCCTGGCAAAAGGAGATGGCCGATCTCCCGGAATTCATCGAGGCGACGCTCCACGTAGTTGCGGGCCTGTTGCTTCCGATTTGGAAACGACTGCCACGGGAATCGAGTCGCGTCTATCGCATCCAGACCGACGTCGGCGAGCGCATTGTCGCCCGAAAAGTCTCGCCGGCTTGGGTAGCCGCCGCGATCGACGAAAGCCCCGCGACGCTGCCCGTTGGCGAGGCCTTCGCCGCGCTGACTCAAGGCGCGATCGTTCTCTGCCTTGTCGGCGACATGCAGCTGCGCCGTGTCCGCGTGATGGGCGTGAGCCGGATCGAATTGACGGGCTTCACCGACGCCATGCGCGAGCGTCTGACCGCCTACGGCCTCTTCCACGAAATCATCCAATGGAAGCTGAGGATGTTCGTGCCGACAGACCATTCCGGTCCCGCGATCCTGGAAAAGCTCGTCGACAAGTATCCGATTGAGCGCATCGCCGACAAGGCGGCACAGTCATGAAGACCTCGGCCTCACATCTCGCCGACAGTCTCGCGCGCCATGCCGAGGCGGTCTGCCGCCGCTATCTCTCCAACGGTCGCCGCTATGGGGGTTACTGGATCGTAGGCGACGTCAGGAATACTCCCGGCGCCTCGACCTTCGTGCGTCTCGGGAGCAGGGGGCCTGGCAACGGCGCCGTCGGCAAGTGGTCGGACGGCGCGACCGGCGAACATGGCGACCTCCTCGATGTCATCCGCGAAACATGCGGCCTCAATCGGTTCCACGACGTCGCCGACGAGGCTCGACGTTTCCTCGACTTGCCTCGGCCCGCGCCCGAAGCCATCGTCAAACCGCGCAATTCGCCACCACGGGAGTTGTCTCCGGCGAAGCGGTTGGTCCGCTTTTGCCGGCCGATTGCCGGAACGCTGGCGGAGGCCTATCTGTGGCGACGGGGCGTCACCAACTTCGACGGTACGCACTCCCTCCGATTCCACCCTGCTTGCTTTTATCGACCGAACGGGAGCGCCGAGACCCAGAGATGGCCCGCGCTGATCGGCGTCGTCACCGACCTCAACGGCGGGGTGACCGGCGTTCACCGTACCTGGCTCGACCCTGATCTCATGGCGCCGGATCATGGCAAGGCGCCGATCGAGAACCCTAAGCGCTCGCTCGGCGACATCTGGACCCATGCGGTTCGCTTCGGAATCGTCGCTGAGGTCATGGGGGCGGGCGAGGGGATCGAAACCATCCTTTCGCTGCGCAGCGCGCTGCCTGCCCTGCCGATGATCGCAGCTCTGTCCGCAAGCCATCTCGCCGCCGCCGCGTTCCCTCCCCTCTTGCGCCGCCTCTATATCGCTTCAGACGCCGATTCCGCCGGAACGCGCTCTGCGGCCGCGCTCGCCGTTCGAGCTCGCGAGGCAGGGATCGAGGCCACCGTTCTGCTTCCGACGCGAAACGACTTCAACGACGATCTGATCGCAATGGGCGTGGACGGGCTTCGCGGGGCCCTGGGTCCTCAACTCGCGCCCGGGGATTTCTGCCGCTTCATGTCGCTGTCAAGGAAGCCGTGAGGGAAGAGTCGGCCCGGCAGGCAGGGTTCGGCGAACTTCGGACCGACGATCACACCGGCTCGCCTTGTTTTCGGGAGCCGCGCCTCCGGCCTTCTTAAGAGGGCGAGTTATTCGGCGAGCAAGCCGGGCAGGCAATAGCTTTGGCCGACTATTTTCCGGCGGCGGGCGAGCCCGCCTTTCCATCGCGAGGCAAAATAGCCGGCCACCGCCATCCTCCGCTACGCTGCGGCCCTTCGCTTGGGGCTCAGGGTGCCAACCCGGCTCGCCCGCCGCTTGTCTCGCCTGTGAAGGCCGCGGAAGGCGCGGTCCATTACGAAAGGCGAGCCGACATGACCTTCCCTCGATCCGAACCTCACTTTGAGCCCGCGCGGGCCTCGTCCCCCACCGCCCATCTCCTGAGCGAACTGCAGCTCTTCGGCTATCGCCCCTTCGCCGATGAACCCGACCCTAGGCCCCTGCCGGAACCCCGTCTCGCCGCTGGCGCGATCGCCGACATTTTTGACGCCCTCGTTGCGACGCTGTCGCAAACGCGCCTCGAGCCAGACCTCGACAACCTCCTCTGGTCCACGGTCAATCTCTTCCATCGCGCCATCGACCGGATCGAACGTGACCTCGACACCAACGAGCAGGCGCAAAAGCGCGGGCAGGAAGAACAGGACGGCTCGGAAATCCGCTCCGTCCAACTCGAGCGGCTCACCCGCGAAGGGCAAGGCGCCATCGAGCGCCGCAACGCGATGGAGTTCTTTCGCGACGAGGCCGCCCTCCACTACGAACGCCACACCGGTTCCCTCTGGCGACCGCGAACGGGATCCAAGGTCAACCACCGCGCGCTGACCTCGGCGATGATCGACAGCCGCGATTATCTCTCCGCCAAGCGCCGGGCCGAGAACGAAGTGACGCTGCCCCCTGGTCCCCGGATCGCCCTGACCGGCGGTTCCGACTACAACGACCACGCGCTGATCTGGGACAAGCTCGACAAGCTCCACGCCCGACATCGCGACATGGCGCTCCTGCACGGCGGGACTTCGACCGGCGCCGAACTCATCGCCGCCCGCTGGGCCGACGCCAGAAAGGTCCCGCAGATCGCGTTCAAGCCGGATTGGAAGCGACACGCCAAGGCGGCGCCCTTCAAGCGCAACGACGCCATGCTCGCGACGCTCCCGATCGGGGTCTTGATATTTCCCGGCTCCGGGATTCAGGACAACCTCGGCGACAAGGCCCGGATCCTCGGGATTCCCGTCTGGAGGCCCGTGAAAAGCCGCCCCTGATGGGCGCGGTTTTCGCGAAGATTCGTCCGGCCGAGCTTGGGCCGGACGAACATCCGCGTGACCGACAAATGCCGCGCGATCAAGAACGCGTCCGCATGTGTCATTGATCGGCGCCATCGAGTCCACGACCTCGCGCCGGCCGGCTTGACGTCCAGAAGCCGAGCGATCTCGAAACGGGGATTTTCAATAGCTCCCGGGTTCTAGGATTATGCCGCTGGCTATTCACATGGGTTGATGTTGAAAATGCATTGCACCTATCGCATGTACAATGAAATGAAACGCCATCTCGGATGTCGGCGGATCGATCGGCTTCGTGAATCGTTGCGGCCTGATGGATTCAAAGTTTGCGTTGGACGGCGTTTGCTCTCTCCGCGACAATGGCTCCATGACGGATACGGGCGATATGGCCGCTCACAAGCTCCAAATGCTGGTGCTCGAGCGAAGAGATGCGAGCCGCAACATGGCTCGCTTCTATGTGCTCGCGATCGAGCCCACATTGTTCGGCGACGCCACGTTGGTGCGCGAATGGGGACGAATAGGTTCCCTCGGGCGTCGTCGTCTCGATCTCCACGCGGATATGGCCACCGCCGCGGAGGCTCTCGACGTCTGGTTGGATCGG
>Ga0209655_10000629_pt1 | contig 13476 bp, 10 predicted proteins | sample BogFormECP03_OM2_FD_188236 | JGI IMG/M metagenome (GOLD analysis project Ga0209655, IMG submission 188236) | Bog forest soil microbial communities from Calvert Island, British Columbia, Canada - ECP03_OM2 (SPAdes) (version 2) | ecosystem: Environmental > Aquatic > Freshwater > Wetlands > Bog ...
AGTGATTCCGCTCAAGGTGTCCAAAGACTGGAACCTTATCGTCCGCTGGATAGTGCCGATCATCTACCAGCCAATTGGTGTGCCGCAGCCTTCGGGACCTCAACTACAAAGCACAGGTGTGTACGGATTAGGAGATATGAATCCTTCGTTCTTCCTGTCGCCGTCCAAACCCCACAAGATCATCTGGGGCGTCGGGCCGACTTTGGTGTTCCCCACAGCAACCAACACTACTTATCTCGGGCAAGGGAAATTCAGCATGGGGCCTTCGGTGGTTGCGCTGGTACAGCCCAAACATTGGACCATCGGGTTTCTTGCCAACAACGTCTGGTCCGTGGCCGGTCAATCCGATTTCAATTCCGCCGGTGTGGTGAATAAGCCTCCGGTGAACCAGTTCCTCATTCAGTGGTTCGCCAACTACAACATGAAGAAGGGTTGGTATCTCACCACCTCGCCGATCATCACCGCCAATTGGAGAGCACCCAGCGGTGACGTGTGGACGGTGCCCTGGGGCGGAGGAGTGGGAAGAATCATGAAGGTTGGATTCCAGCCGGTAAACATCACCGCTCAGTTCTACGCCAACCCTACCCGTCCGGCGAATACTTCGCCGTGGGGCATGCGGTTGCAGTTTGTGTTGCTGTTCCCCAGGCTGACCCAGGAGCAGGAAAAAGGGTTGCTGGAGCAAAAGTTGAAGCAGTTGAACCAGGCGCAACCGCCAAACCAATGAACACGAGTTACGGATTTCACAGCAGTGGCCGGCGCCCAGGTCCAGAACATCGTAAGTCATAACGCACGAGGATCGGAACTGCGAATTAAACCGATGCAAGCCGCGCGCAAGTCGTTGTCGGTCCGGGCGAACGAGGACTTTTTCGGCGATTAAGGTAACTGACGGTAATTGAAGGTGGACAGGAGTAGTCGAATGGTCGCGAAGAATATGAAGAAGGGTTTATCAATAATGGTTACTTTGCTTCTACCGATCTCTTTATCGCAGGCACTGTCCGGATCTCAGAGTCAATCATCCGCTCCTGCTGTTGACAGTGGGAACCCCACCGAAGCTGCTCCCATGAGCGCGACCGAACTGCAGGCAGTGGTAGCGCCAATCGCACTGTATCCGGATTCGTTGGTCGCACAGATTCTTACGGCTTCGACGTTTCCTGACCAGGTCGCTATCGCCGACTACTGGGTGGAGCAGAACAAGAGCCTGGCGGGCAGCGCCCTGATGCAGGCCGTGGACAAACAATCGTGGGATCCCAGCGTGAAAGCACTCACGGAATTTCCGTCGGTGCTCGACAACATGGCAAAAAACCTCAGCTGGACCTCCTCGTTGGGAGAGGCCTATCACAACCAGCAGGCTGACGTAATGACGGCCATTCAGACTTTGCGCGCCAAAGCGAAAACGGCTGGCAATCTAAAAACGACGTCCCAGGTTACGGTGACACAGCAGTCGCCACAGGTGATCGTCATCCAGCCGACAAATCCCCAGGTCGTCTATGTTCCCGAATATAACCCGGCGGTCGTCTATGGCTACCCATACGTAGTGCCTGCGTATACCTACGTCCCCCCTCCCGCTGGTGCTGTGGTTGCCGCGGGGATCATTGGATTCGGCGCAGGAATCGCGGTCGGCGCAATGATGAGCGGCGGATGCTGCGGCTGGGGGTACAGCAGTTGGAACTGTGGATGGCATGGTACGGCAGTCGTTTATCACGGTGGAGCGTACTACGGAAATTCTGCGTGGCACGGTGGCTACTACAACGGCGGCTATCACAACAGCTACGGCTACAACAACAACTACAACCACAACAACTACAACAACTACAACCACTCGAGCTCCAACAACAATTACAAAAACAGCGGTAACAACTACAACAAAAACGTGAGCGGAAATACGGTGAACGTCAACAGACAAGGCTCTCAGAGCTTCGGCGACAATCATTCTTCAACTTCAAACTCATGGGCACAGCATAACAGTGGGAGCGGTGGACACTCAGACGCTTTCAGCGGCATGAGCGGCCACTCTGGCGGTTCCGGTGGCTGGTCCTCGAAGGCCGACAGCAGTCGTGGTTGGGGAAGCATGCACTCCAGCGGATTCAGCGGTGGTCGAATGGGCGGTGGGGGATCCGGTGGTGGCGGATTCGGTGGCGGCGGCCGGCGTTAGGGTCCGGCGAGATCGGCTCGCTACCGAAAACGAGATTCGTACCGGGAGGAGGGCGTATGTCGTACATGATTCGGAACCGAGAAAATTCGGTCGGGCGTTTCTGGGCGGTTTTGGCGCTTTGCGCGCTAATGACCACACTCACCTCATGCAACAAATTGCACAAATCCGCGAGTGAAGCTACCCAAAAAACTTTTGCGTCTCCGGCAGACGCGGGAACCGCATTCCGAGAGGCTGCAACGTCTGGAGATCAAAGTGCTTTACTGGCGATCTTCGGTCCAGACTCTAAGGGCGTACTCCTCTCAGGAGATGCCATAAAAGACAAGGATTATCTGCGAGATTTTGTTGCCGCGTATGACCAAATGCACCGCTGGCGCGAGATCAAAGCGGGCGGCGAGTTTCTTTATATAGGCGCGGACAATTATTCTTTTCCGATTCCTCTAGGGCAGAATCCGGCAGGCCGGTGGTACTTCGATACCGCCGCGGGCAAAGACGAGATTCTCGCGCGCCGCATCGGCAAAGACGAGCTCACCGCAATGGCTGCCTGCAGTGCTATTGCTGACGCCGAGCAACAATACTTCACCCAGACTCACGAGGGCGACACTGCAAAGCAATACGCGCAGAAATTCATCAGCGATGAAGGCAAGCAAAACGGCTTGTACTGGCCGGTCTCCGAGGGTCAGCCCACGAGCCCGTTTGAAGATGTTCGTGACTTTGCGAAAGCCGCCGGTTACACCAACGCTGGCGAAAAACCACAACCATTCAACGGCTACTACTTCCGATTCATCACCAAGCAAGGTGACGAGGCCAAGGGCGGTGCGAAGGATTACATCGTGAACGGCAAGATGACCGGAGGGTTCGCCGTAGTAGCTTATCCAGCGGCATACAGAGATTCTGGGATTATGACGTTCATCATCGGCACTGATGGCACCGTCTACCAAAAGGACTTGGGCGAGCAGACCACGGACGTCGCCGCATCGATGGCGGAATATAACCCCGGCGACGGTTGGAAACCGGCACTCTAGTCTTCGCTCCGGGAAGCGATGGTGTTCAGCCGCAGACGTGCGGAACCGGACACACGCCCGCTGCCCCTTTCCCATCGCATCGATTTGTCGACTGCGGCCCAAGGGTGAAATGACTAAAGATGAATCGTTTTGGACTCAGGTGGCTGATGGTTGCACTCGCTTTGTTTGCTCCTGTATGCGCCGGCGCGCGCGCAAACATCAACAGAGTTTTTTCCTGAGTTCGATGCTTACGTCCGGCTAAATTCCAATGTTCGATTTGTTTTTCAAGCGAAGGAAACCATGGAAGGCGGTGACTGGGAGAGCGGATAGTTGAGAGCTCACACCAGGTTCGAAAGACGAAGTTGCACGCCGCTCCTAAATGAGGGCTCGAACTGTTAGTTTTGACTATTGTAGGTTCGTCGGCCAGGAGCTAGCCTTCGCGACGAAGTGTGAGTCCTGAACGGACTTCGTGAGGGTATATACATGAAGAGCAACAAAGTAAGCACCGCAGCTAGTCCATTTCTGGCCGTCGCAGTATTTCTTCTGCTCTGCGGCATTGCGGCCGCGCAGAGCGACCAGATAAAGGGAGTGATTAATGGGCGGAGCGGAGCCACGATGACCGTTCAAACGCAGGGTTCCGAAAATGTGACGGTGGTACTCACTGATTCCACGCAGGTGGTAGAGCCTGAAGGGGCATTTCGTAAGAAGCACTTCAGCATGACGGCGCTGGTTCCCGGGCTCTCCGTTGAAGTGAAAGGGAGTTACAATGCCCAGAATCAATTGGTTGCCAACACGGTCACATTTCATGGCTCCGACCTCAAAACGGCTCAAGACATTCAGGCTGGCCTGACCCCAGCCGAACAGCAGATACAGCAGGACCAGAAGCACATGCAGGCGCAAGAGCAACAAATTCAGCAACAACAGGCACAGCTCCAGGCCCAACAGCAAGTAAGTGCAGAGCACGCGGCGGAACTTGCGGCGAACAAGGCGGCCATTGAGGCCGCCAACAAACGGTTCGGTGAGCTCGGAGATTACAACATTCTGGGCGAGGTGACGGTTCTGTTCGGGAACGACAAGGTGATTGTTGAGGATCAGTACAAACCCCAACTGTTGAAGCTGGCTCAGCAGGCCAAGGGTATTACTGCTTACATCATTCAGGTGAAAGGGTATGCCTCGAAGGTCGGCAGTGCTGCCCTGAACGAAAAGCTAAGCACGGAGCGCGCCGAGAACGTGACGGCATTCCTCGAACAACAGGGCCAGATCCCGCTTACCAACATCCTGGCTCCCGGCGCGATGGGCACCAGTCGGCAAGTGGCACCCGATACGACCGCGGAAGGGCAGGCGGACAACCGCCGTGTGGTAGTCAGGATCCTGCAGAACAAGGGGATCGCCGGCACGTAACGGATCTCTGATTCTGCGCAAGGATGCGCCACTTGGCACACCGGCTGCAGAACTCAAGATCGCATAGCGGGACAGGTGCTGATCGGAGTGCACCGAGGTGCGCCTCCGAGGAGGATTAGACATGCGCCAAGATCAGGAAGCTGCCAGGCTCGAACAGGCTCGTAGTTCGAAGACCCCGTGGAGAAAGTGGGGACCCTATCTTAGCGAGCGCCAGTGGGGTACGGTTCGCGAGGACTACAGCCAGGATGGAAATGCCTGGGACTACTTCACCCATGACCAAGCCCGTTCTCGCGCCTATCACTGGGGAGAAGATGGACTTGCCGGGGTCAGCGATGACAAGCAGCGGCTCTGCTTCAGCTTGGGTCTGTGGAATGGCAAGGATCCCATCCTCAAGGAACGTATTTTTGGCCTGACGAACAGCGAGGCCAACCACGGCGAAGACGCCAAAGAGTACTACTTCTACCTCGATAGTACGCCCACCCATTCCTACATGAAGTACCTGTACAAGTATCCGCAGGCAGCTTTCCCCTATGGCGATCTGATTGAGAAGAACAGACAGCGAAATCGCGGCGACATGGAGTACGAGCTGCTAGATACGGGTATCTTCAATGAAGATCGCTACTTCGATGTCTTCGTGGAATATGCCAAACAGAATCCTGAGGACCTCCTGATCCAGATCAGCGTGAGTAATCGCGGGCCTGAACCAGCCACATTACATGTCCTACCGACCCTGTGGTTCCGCAACACTTGGACATGGTGGCCTGGTACACCCAAGCCGTCCCTGAAGCAGGTTCCTGGCCAAAAGGAGGTGCAGATTATTGCAGCATCTCATGCCGATTTGGGTGAACGCTATCTGTACTGTGAGGGAGATGTCCCGATATTGTTCACGGAAAATGAGACCAACAACAAACGGATCTTCGGCACGGACAATGCCAGTCCGTACGTGAAAGATGGGATCAATGACTACGTCGTTCAAGGAAACCAAAACGCCGTCAACCCCGAGAAAAGGGGGACTAAATCTGCGGCACACTATGAGTTGAATGTGGGTGCAGGAACGACAGCCGTCATTCGAATGCGACTAAGCGATCTGCCGCCTACGGCGTGGAGCGATCCCTTCAAGAGTTTTGCCGAAATCATGCAGACCCGTCACGCGGAGGCAGATGAATTCTATCAAGCTATCACACCGGAACGTGTCAGCAAGGACGAGGCTCTGGTCATGCGCCAGGCCCTCGCCGGGATGCTCTGGTCCAAGCAATATTTCTTCTTCGACGTGGACCTGTGGCTAAAGGAACATGGCCAGGACCCCATGAAGCCGGGCGGACGATTCATGCGGAACAGCGAATGGTTCCACATGGTGAATCAACACATCATCTCGATGCCGGACAAGTGGGAATATCCTTGGTTTGCCGCCTGGGATCTCGCGTTCCATACCATCGCGCTTTCCACGGTCGACGTGGATTTTGCGAAGGAACAGCTGGACCTGATGCTGCAGGAGTTCTTCCTCCATCCATCTGGTCAAATTCCAGCTTACGAGTGGAACTTCAGCGACGTGAATCCACCCGTGCACGCTTGGGCCACCATTTTCCTGTACCGGACCGAGCAGGCACTCAAGGGCCAAGGTGACCTTGAGTTCCTCAAGCGATCTTTTTCGAAGCTAATGCTGAACTTCAGCTGGTGGGTGAACCGCAAAGACCGGTTTGGTAAGAACCTCTTCGAGGGAGGCTTCCTGGGGTTGGACAATATCGGCGTCTTCGATCGCAGCGCTCCGCTGCCGACAGGTGGGCACCTAGAGCAGGCGGACGGCACGGCCTGGGTGTCAATGTTCGCGCAGAACATGTTCGAGATTGCCGCTGAATTGGCGTCTCACGACAAATTTTACGAAGACATGACCCTGAAGCTTGCTGAGCATTTCATTTGGATTGCCCGCGCCATGAATCAGACGGGGCCTGAGGGTATGTGGGACGAAGAGGATGGTTTCTACTATGACGTCCTGCGCCTTCCCGATGGAAGCGCCAAGCGGCTCAAAGTTCGCTCGATGGTGGGTCTGCTGCCCCTGTGTGCGACCACCGTGATCGAGCCGTGGCAGCGCGAACGGGTACCGCGGGTGGCGACAATCCTACGGGAACGCCTAGATCGTATGCCCGAGCTACGTAACAGCATTCATGCAACCGGGATCGGTCATCTAGGATACGCCGAGCGCGGTATCGCTGCGCTGGTGAATGAAGACCGATTACGCCGGATTCTGACACGCATGCTCGACGAGAAGGAATTCTTGAGTCCCTATGGGATAAGGGCCTTATCCCGCTTCCATGAAGAACATCCCTACGTCGTCAACGTGGAGGGCCAAGAATACCGAGTGAACTACCTGCCGGGGGAGTCCGACACGGGAATGTTCGGTGGAAACTCGAACTGGCGAGGTCCGATATGGATGCCGGTAAACGCGTTGCTGATCCGTTCCCTGTTGTCGTTCTATCTTTATTACGGTGACAATTTCAAAATTGAATGTCCGACTGGCTCGGGCAAATTGATGAACCTGTTCGAAGTCGCGCACGAAATCGCCAATCGGTTGGAACGGATCTTTTTGCGGGATAAATCCGGGCGGCGCCCTGTTTATGGAGGTACAGAGAAATTCCAGACGGATCCTCAATGGAAGGATTACATCCTGTTCTACGAGTACTTCCACGGTGATAACGGCGCCGGCCTGGGAGCAAGTCATCAGACCGGATGGACGGGCGTGGTCGCGAAGCTGATCGAGCTTTTCGGTCGTCTCGATGCGCATCAGTTTCTGGATGCCGGAAAATCAAGCGCCTTTGCGAAGAAAGCAGGTAGCTCGTAACGATCATTTCGATAGAGTCCGATATCGCGCAGGGTGTGAGATCGGTTTCGGCCCTGCGCGCAAATCAATGATGTTGGCGCACCCGGTGCTTATTCACTCCGCGCGAACTCCCAGCCGGTACGTTCAGGTGATCGGACGAAATATATGCCTCTTCTAAGGGAGAACCGGCCTAGGATAAGCAAGTCGTTTTGCAGGCTCTACAACCTCGTCGAGACCGTTATCGCTTTCTTTTTATTCCTGAGCGCAGCTGTGTATTCCCAAGCCCAGCTTCCGAAATCTCCGTCACCTCCGCCAGCCAAAGCTGAGACTACGGCCGCAATCGATCCGCTCGGACGTGAAACTCCCCGTGGCGCGGTCATCGGCTTCCTGAAGTATGAAGAACGCCGGGATTTTGCTACCGCCGCTCGTTACCTCCAGCCGACTCCGGGCCAAGACACGAACTTGGTGCAGCGGGCCAAGGAACTTCAGGCATTGCACGCAAGGTTCAGAGGCGATATCAGCTTGCTGAGCGATGATCCTGCCGGCACGGTTGAGGCTGGACTTCCGCCCGGTCACGTACGTGCCGGTGTGCTGGCCGTGCGCAGTACGACCACAGACGTCATCCTGGTGCGGGTGGATACTCCGGACTCGGGGAAGATTTGGCTAATTTCACAAGACACAGTGGCGAGGATCCCGGAGCTGTACGCCCAAATGGAAAGCGAAGGACCGACGCTGGCTGATCGATTCGTGCCTGCCGCTCTGAGTGGTCGGCAGCTGCTGGATATGTCACTCGCACAATGGCTTGGGTGGTTGCTCTCGATCCCGATCTCGTGGTCGCTGGCTTGGCTCCTGAGTTCTCTGCTTAGTGCGCCCCGACGAATCTGGTGCAAACTTCGAAAACTTCCTTTCAGATCAGTCTGGGCGACGCCGCTGGGCAGGCCGCTCAGGTGCATTATGGCGATCTTGCTAAACAGCATTTTCGTCTACCTGCTTGAACCGCCGCTTTTGTATCGCGTGTACTACTTTCGTTTCATGGCAGCCCTCCTGGCGGTATGTCTCGCGTGGCTCGTGAGCGGGATCGCCGACCGAAGCTTCGACCACGCGGTGAACCGGTCGCGTTCGCAAGGGAGAGGCGGGGAGTCGATTCTCGTCCTCATGCGGCGACTTACCCACATCGTAATGCTGATAGTGGCCTTTGTCGGCGCATTGGCGTTATTTGGGATTAACGTGAAGACGACGCTCGCTGGCCTCGGCATTGGGGGACTGGCGATAGCACTCGCTGCACAAAAATCACTTGAGAACCTAATAGGTGGGGTCTCGTTGCTGATGGACAAAGCAGTGCACGTTGGTAACTTTTGCAAAATCGGCAATCAGCTTGGTACTGTCGAAGATATCGGGCTGCGCTCTGTCAAGGTACGAACACTCGATCAGAGTCTGCTGGTGGTTCCGAATGGAGCGCTAGCCCAAATGCAGTTCGAGAATTTTGGGCCTCGCCGAAAATGCCTTATCAATCAGCACTTTTCACTGCGAATTGAGACCCAAGTCGAACAGCTACGATTTGTGCTCGATCGCGTGCAGAGCATGCTGAATCAACGACCTACGATCGACACCGGATCAAGAATTCGAGTGGCGAATTTCGCAGGCGCTGCCTTCGAATTGGAGCTGTGGGCGTACGTTAAGACGAGCGATTGGGCAGAGTTCACTACCATTCGCCAGGACGTCATATTAAAGATAGCTGAAATTGTAGAGTCCTCCGGTACTCGGTTTGCGGCGCCGACACAATTGACATACCTGTCGACGGACACAGGCCTCGACGCAGAGAAGGCAAACAGCGTTGGAGCCGCGTGACCGAACTCCGGGCTAGTGATGCGTTCCGATTTCCAGGCGAAGCCAGAGCTGGGACGCAATGATCCCCGTCAACTCCCGCCCGGCAGACGGGTGGATCAGTCCGACGTCGCGATAGAAGCTGCATCGAAGTGCGGGATGCATCCACTGGCGGATTATCGCGTCGCCCAGGAACCGAACAACGCAAACGAGGTCATCGGCATGTATTTCATGAAAGAGGGTTCACCGGCCCATCTGCGGTGGCTTCGAGTTTTCGAGCCGTTGATGGTTGCTACTGGAATTGTGCAGCCCCTCGCCACCCTACCGTCGATTTCCAAGTTGTATTTCACGCACAGCCAACATGCTTCTGGCCAATCGCTGACGACGTGGTCGATCTTTGCCATCGCCAGTCTGTTGTGGGTCACATACGGACTGCTCAACCGGAAGCCCGCCATCTACATAGGCAACATTATCGGACTGGTGATGAATCTGCTGATGGTGAATGGCATCCTGATGCATGCCGGATGGACCTATTGAGCTTTCGTGCATATCACTAGAAACCGCCGCGGGAGCGTCGGGGAAACCGGCTACGATCACTGAGGAACGCAGGCACACGGGTTACTCCTCGCTACTGGTTGCGTCCTAGACTCTGATCAGTTGTTACCAAATGTCCAGCTGAGTCCCGAGCTGGAGCCGTAATCGCTGCCGGAAAGGCCATTCGGCGGCCTGCTGTCCCAGTTGCCGTAGAACGAGACATTCCACGACAGATTGCTGGTGATCTTGATGAAATAGGTCGCGTTCAGATTGAGCTTCACGCGGCCGGGCTGCGCGATGACCGGCAGAAGAACAGCGTTGACGGTTCCATTGGTTTTGTTGAAGCGAAAGAATTGCAATTTCACACCGATTAGACCAGACGCGAGGTTCTGAGCGGCGATGTTCTGCTGATACTCCGTGTTCTGCCCGGCAAAGCCGGCTAGCACAGAGATGCGCGCATGGTTGGTGTTCTTCAGATAACGTCCGATACCACCGCCGGCAGTGGTCTGACGATCAATCCCCTGTACGGAGCTTTGTAGGAAGTTGCCCAGCCCACCGTAGAACCAATTGTTCCAGGGCAAGAGATGGAGGGCTTCGAGGCCTAGCTGGTTTCGAGTGGAAGTAGTAGCGCCAGTGCTGGCGGACAAGTTGGAGCTGAAACTGGCTTCCGCGAGCCATCGTTCCCGCGGGTATGAGACCTCGGAGCCTAAGCTGTACTCCGTTGATTGGTTGCCTTTGGTGTAGATGATTCCCGTATTTATACTGCCATTAAACCGCTCGAAGAATTTGGTGGAAGTCATGTCCATTTGAACGATGCGGGAGCTCTCGATCGCAATCTCTTGTCGCGAAATCTCGGCGACCTCAATCGTCACGGGTCGGCCACCCGGGGCGTTTAAGGTGTTGAGTGACCCTGTGTACACTGACCCGTCCTCAGTCTTCACGAGAAACAACTGCTTGCTTTCCAGGCGGGCCACCTTCGACCATTGAAGCGAGCTTGTTCCGAGTATGTATTCCATGCTGACGTAGAGCACACCGGCGTTGAGGCCTTTGATCTCACCTGTGAGGTGGTCGCCATTCTTCATGACAATCACGTCGGTGCTGTCTCGCGCGAATAGAGGTGTGGCCAGAAGAAGTACGCAACTCAGGATGAGGGCTCGTATGTTTATATCTGATTTTGTCTTCACGCCTGTTTCACCCCCATTCGGTTAATCTCGCCTGCGCGATCTGTTGTGCCACGGCGAATGAGAAAGTTTACATCGCAGCCAGGGCCCGTGAATTTGAGATGCTTTCGATTAGACTATCGAAGCATTCCCTATTGCCTATGCCGATCACAGGTAGTGCGAGCGCTAAATGCTCGTAAAGGCGCCGGAAATGTTTAAGGGTCGGCATCCAAGCTTATTCCATCAATCGCGTTCTCTGTCGAGCATCTGGAATCGCTGCGGCGAGAGCCGAGAGCAGCGCCTTCTGATCGGGATCTGTTTGATTCGGAAATTGCGTAGCGCTAAGGTTAGAGGTCTTATCCAGTGCTCTAGAGGTGAAAAACGTGGACCTCAGCAATCACCCTGTGCTCATAGTGATGGCGATTGCCGTCGTCTCCTCACTGCTGGCGGAGATTCGCTTGGGCACCGTTCCTGTGCCCGTCGTTGTCTGGGAGATTGTGTTCGGCATCGCCCTCGGCCCCCAAGTGCTAGGGTTTGTGCGAACCGATAAATTACTGGAATGGTTGGGGCGCGTGGTCGGGCTGAGTGCTCTAGTCTTCATGGCAGGCATGGATCTGGACTTGCAAAAGATAAAGGGACGGCCCTTGTCACTTGCCGTTCGCGGTTGGACCGTGTCGCTAGCTCTGGCGGTTTCTATAGCCGGTCTGCTTCACCTGCTGCCATCTGTTCACGCTCCGATTATAGTGGGACTCGCACTGACCACGACCGCACTCGGGACTTTCTTGCCCATCTTGTGCGATTCGGGCAAGCTCGATTCGAAGTTTGGAAGCTTTGTCGTAGCTGCGGGCGCCGCGGGTGAATTCGGTCCCGTTATTGTTGTTTCCCTATTGCTCACTCCAGTGTTTGGTGCGTGGCAGGAAGCCGCACTCACGCTGGGTTTTGTGGCGATCGCTTTTGCGGCGGCGCGAATTGCTCTGGGCCTACGACCGCCCAAGTTTTTGGCTTTGCTTGAGCGCGGTATGCACTCAAGCACTCAGTTGCCGGTATGTATCTCTTTGCTGTTGCTCGCCTCCTTTGACGTCCTGTCGGAGAGAATCGGGCTTGAGGCCGTATTCGGCGCCTTCGCCGCCGGCATGGTCGTGGGTCTGACAAATCGGGGCGAGGCCAATAGACTCTTCCGCGAAAAGATGGAAGCCATCTGCTTTGGTTTTTTTGTGCCCTTTTTCTTCGTGATGAGTGGGATCAACCTCGATCTGCGATCTCTCCTGCAGAGCCCACAGTCCATGCTCCTGTTACCGGTGTTCCTGGAGTTCTTTCTGGTGGTGCGCGGCACGCCCGTGTTTCTTTACCGAAAAGACGTTGCAAGAGAGGAGCGGTGGCCCTTCGCACTTTATTCCGCGACGGCTTCGCCCATGGTGGTTGCCATCGCGTCGATCGGAGTTCGCACTGGGCATATGCGGAGCGACGTTGCGGCTGCTTTGGTGGGAGCCGGTCTGCTGTCTGTACTATTGTTCCCGTCAATGGCCGGCTCTTTGTTATCCCGAGGCGCTCGGGCGGCTCCGACTTCGAACTGACGGGCTCGTACTTGAGCAGCCGTCGTCACGGCGCTAGTGAAATGGGGGCAACTCAGGCTATCGGTGGACGATCCATCGCGCAACCGGTCGTTCCAACCGATGACCCAGGGACGTTCTCCTGCGATCAAGGAAATTTAGCACCTGCCATTCGCCAGGACGTAATACGGAAGATCGCTGAAATCGTCGAGGCGGCCGGTACTTAGGTTTGCTGCGCCTACTCGATTGACGTATGTAACCAAAGACGCAGGCAACGACGCAGAAAACGCGAGCGGCGTTGTGCGTCGCGTAACTGAGCTCCGAGCGAGCAATGCGTTCCGATTTCCAGGCGAAGCCCGTACCGGAACGGAGTGATCGCCCTGCACTCTGCCCACGCAAGCGTGCGACATCAGTTCAAATCCGGAATCGAGGCGGCGTTGCATGCGGCATGTGACCGCCGATGGATTGGGGAAGATGCATCGCACGCCTGTCTCTGATCCCCAACTGTCTGCAGCATCGAAATCCACCTGTCACTTTTGACTATTCCCAGCGATTGACCCAACACCTACGATACGGCTTAGACGGAGCATTTCGCGCTTCCCAGCGATCACCGGGAAGAAGGGGATCCCTCGTATGCGGTCCAGGGATATTCGTTCCAGATTACGGGCGGGCTCACGTTCTAATCCGTCGGGAATAGCTTCTCCTCCTCGTTTCTGACCTTGTGGATGAAGGAGAGCAGGGATTGAGGCTGGGCTAATTTCGAGACGCGGACGGCGCGGCATGCTCGGACGTGTCGGTTATTTGCCGATAGCTGCGATAAGGAGAGCCGCATGATGACGACAGTCGCTTTGTCGAAGACTAATAGACGCGCCCAGGGAAAAGCACTGCGCGAAAAGTGCCCGCGGACTGCGCTAGGCGAGTGGAAGCCCCGATCTGAGTCACAAGACCCCCTCAAACTCCTTGAGCAATCCAACGCCGATCGCATCCCGGGCCTCATACCGCTCCGATACGAGAGGATGTCCGAGTCGCCATTCAAATT
>Ga0209655_10000630_pt1 | contig 13453 bp, 19 predicted proteins | sample BogFormECP03_OM2_FD_188236 | JGI IMG/M metagenome (GOLD analysis project Ga0209655, IMG submission 188236) | Bog forest soil microbial communities from Calvert Island, British Columbia, Canada - ECP03_OM2 (SPAdes) (version 2) | ecosystem: Environmental > Aquatic > Freshwater > Wetlands > Bog ...
CAAGCCTTCACCCCGATACTCGCAACGCGGTAGCCGGCGCCCCGCGCCACAACCTCTGCTGCACATTCCACTCGTTCGCGCTAAAATAATCCCGGGCGTCGCCGCATTAGCAAACCGTGAGGCAAAAAATGCAGCCAACACTTGAAACAATCCTAAAACGCTTCGAGGTCCCCGACGAAGTCCGCACTTTCGAAAAAGGAAAATTCGAACTCGTCCACCTCGGCCCCATGACCATCGGCCGCGCCACCTACCAACCCGGCTGGAAGTGGTCCGTGCACGTCGGCCCCATCCTCGGCGCTTCCCGTTGCAACGTCGAACATGTCGGCTTGGTTCTCTCCGGCTGCGCCACCGCCGCCATGGACGACGGCACCATCCACGAACTCAGCGCCGGCACCCTCTTCTACATTCCGCCCGGCCCCCCAGGTCATGACAGCTGGGTAGTCGGCGACGAGCCCTACGTCTCCCTCCATTTCTCAGGCGCCGGCACCTACGCCCGCAAATAAATCGCGCGCGAGCCGACGAAGTGCCGGCCTACTTTCCCCCATAAATCTTCCCGAAATTCCACGCCAACATCACCGCCGTCACCAATCCTCCAATTCCCAACGCCGCTACCCCCGCTGCATCCCGGATCAAAAAATCTCCCACACGAAACACCAATAAATACCCAATCACTAAATTCAACGCTCCCCACAAAACATTCACGATCGGCGAAGACTCGCCCTTCCCCGGCGGCGAAGCGAATGGCGACGGAAATTTCCTCCCCATCACTCCGGCAACAAAATGCGGCACCGCGTTCACCAAGAACATTCCCCCAAAAACGTAAGCCACATATATATACCAAGGCATTTTTCTCCTCCTGCTCCAATACCCAGCCAGCAAAACCACGTCATCGCCCGCACAATAACACGCGCGACGCGCCAATAATCACCCGGAAGCCTAAGCGAAACTCCAAAGTGTGCAAAATTGAACAGCCTCCTGCCATAACCTCCCCTAACATCGCAGCCTCCTGATCGCGAATCAGCGCTCAGGCTAGGGCTAGGGGCCAATACAGGAAATTCCTCACGCTACTCCCGTCCCGGGGAAAAAGGCAATCCGGGCAACCCAACCCACACCAAGGAGCGCGAAAATAATGACGCACTTGGATCAGTTATTCACTCACTTGCATCGCCACGTGACGAACATCCGCCAGAAATACACCGATTTCAGCAACGGAGTCGTCCAGGCCATCATCGAAGAAGACATGAAGATTCGCAGCGAAGAAATCAACTCGCGCGCCACATCACCAAATCCGCGCGAGGGATCACCCGACGCATCACCGCAGTGAGGTGGCCAACATGACCGAGCAATCACGCAACAAGCGGCCGCAACTTGCATTCCAGCTTCACCGCCAATCCACTGATAATCGCCGCTGCCCGGTCGTCGGCGAACGCCAAATCCTCGAACTAATTTCCCTCGGCGCCCCGCTGCCCGGCATCCTTAACAAGCTCTGCATGATGATAGATGTCCGCATCGGCAACGTGGTCTCCATCATCTCCTTGCCGGACCGAGCCGAAAATCATCTCTGCTCCATGACCCAGAGCGCCCTGCAAGTCGGCCTGGAGATTTTTTCATCCAGCGCGATCCTCTCGCCCGACAGAATGTTCCTGGGCGTGCTCGAAATTTTCGGCTGCGACCAGCGCCGCCCCACCATGCTCGAATGTCACCTGATCGACCGCATCACCTCCCTCGCCGCGCTCGCCCTGCAACGTCCCGAACCCCCCGGGGCGGACGACCGCGCCGACGCACCCGCAATAAAGTCGAAGGGCAGAGTGCTTGGCCCTCTCGAAAAGCCACCTTTCATCAATTGATTCAAATCGTGGCGCAGCCCTGCCTGCCGCAGGCAGGGATCTGCTTTTTGCCGAGCAGAGGCGACCGTGGGTTTTCAGCTCAGCGCCGAATGGATTTGGCATTGCAATGCGGACAAATTGAGGGATGGCGAGAAAGAGAGAAAGTACCCGCCCCCAGCCCTGGTTGCAGGGCCCTCTCTCCCTTCTCTCGCCATTCGCCCGCGATTCTATGCGCCGTGCCTCCGCGGAACTGTCTCCTTTTGCACAATTCCGCAAATTTTGTTCATCCATCCGCGCAACCCGCGCCACCGCTTCACGCCGGGCTCCACTCGAACAGCCGCACCCCACCCGCCTCTTCGCCCCCGCTGCGCCACGAAAGCGAAGCGAATTGGGAATGTGTGCTGATTTGAACAGTATTCACTCCCCAGTTGATGTACTATTTCGTATGAATGGAATCCCCGCCATTCACCCTTGGGGGAAAACATATGAAGTTCCGATCTGCTTCACTTCTAGCCGCAGCCGTTCTGATAATCGCAATTCCAGTGTGCGCCGACAGCATCTTTTACTCCGTTTCCACAAACGAGCCGTCGAGCCCAGAAAGCTTCGCGCCAACAAGCGCCATCTCCCATACGAAATTCATAACGCCGGCCACCGCACAATTCATCTCGGAGCCATTGAACACGGACGCTCAATTCTGGGCTTTCGCCGTAGCCCCGACCGGCATCGCCAAAGATGCCGCGCCGGTAAAAATCTCCAGCAACCAGACGCGCACCTTCGCTCTCGCGTCTACTGATCCTCTAAATGACGCGCGTCCGTCCTACTCGGCTCCAGCGATGCTCTCCATCAACGCCTTTCAGCCCGCCGGCGATTTCGGTTTCAGCGGCTCTCAGAATTCGATAGTTCTCAGCACGCTTGTGCCCAGTGAAACAAATCCGAACGTGCATTCCGCCAACCCCATTGAGTTCAATTCCAGCGACCCCGCGTCCTTCGGCTTCGGCACCGAAGGCTCGCGCTTCGGCTTTTTTGGAAACGACCCCGATCACAATCGCACCGGCACAGGCAAGAATAAGAACAACGATCCGGACGGCCCTCCAGTAAACGTCCCAGAGCCTGGCGTGCTTCCACTAGTAGCCCTTGGCCTGCTCGCCGTCGGAATCCTCGCCCGGCGAAACCACAATTCTCCCACCAACGCATAATCGCGCAAACCGGTCTCCACAGGATCACGCCGCGGCCCGCTGAACCGCACCACCGGGCCGCGGTTTTTTTACCAGCGCATTTCCGCCACGACGCAAAGCAAAGCGCCAAATCAAAAAACTAAATCCAAAAGTGTCCACAACAAGACAGTCTTCCGCTATCACACCCACTATCCTAACAACCGTGCGTACTTCTTCCACGCCGCACGCGCCTCTCACCGGGTTCGCCAGCGCCAACCAGCGGACCCTCTCGCGCCTGGAAGCAAGGAGAAATAAGCAATGCTTGGGATAATCGCCGCAGTTCTGATCGTTCTCTGGCTGCTAGGTTTTTTCGCTTTTCACATTACCAGCGGCCTCATTCACATCGTCCTGGTCGTAGGCCTGATCATGCTGCTGTTCCATTTTCTGCGCGGCAGTTCCGCCAGCGCCTAACTAAAACGCAACCAGCCGCGCCAGTTCTTTGTCGTTGATTTGATTTTGAACTGGTAGGGGCACTGCTCGCTGCGACCCAGCTTGCCGAAGCCTCATCGACAACGAGGCGCCGTAGGGGCACGGCGTGCCGTGCCCGCTTTCGCCGCCAAAGGAGTCGTCCATGGCTCTACTGCTCCGCTTCGGCTTCGCAGCCGAAGTCGTCGCCGCCTTCGTGATCTTCGTCCTAGGCTACGTCGGCCTTTTCGTAGCGCTGATGCTCTTGATGCTCGTCGTCCGCGGCCTCTATGAATCCGCGAAATGGATTCACGCCTCCGCACTCCGTCGCGCCAACCCCAACTCCGGCGTGTTCGATAGGCGCATCCCTCTCACCATCACCTCGCCAGCGAGCGGACCCCAACTCGCCGACATCACTTTTCACCCCGCGCTCAATCGCCGCCGCGCAGCCGTAGCAGCAAACTTTTCCTCAAATCTCCCAGGAGGCACACCACGATGAAAGACAGCACCAAAGACGCAGCCACCGGCACGTTCCACGAAGTAAAGGGCGCCGTAAAATCTCAAGCTGGCAAACTAATCAACGATCCCGGCCTCGAAGCCGACGGCATCGTCGAAAACGTTACCGGCAAAATCCAAAAGAAAATCGCCCAAGTAGAAAAATTCATCGAAAAACCATAACCCAGCGCTGCATCGCCGCGCCGTCCAATAATCACGATCGCATTCACATTCGCAGCAAGCATCGCAAGAACTTAGGAGGCACGTAATGAACCTGGCAGCTCTAAGCACAACGCAAATTATCATTATCATCGCGGTGGCAGCGGTGGTGGTCTTCGCAATCGTCGCCGTCGCGCTCTCCATCCGCAAACGCCGCACAGAAAAGCTTCGCACTCGCTTCGGCAGCGCTGAATACACCCGCGCCGTAACCGAAGGTGGTAGCCAGCAAAAAGCGGAAGCCGCACTGGACGCGCGCGCCGCACGCGTCGAGAAGCTGCACATCAAGCCGCTCGGCGCTGGCGATCGCACTCGCTTCATCGATTCCTGGGCCAAAGTTCAATCCCGCTTCGTTGACGGCCCCGGCAGCGCCGTCACCGATGCCGACCAACTGCTCACCGACGTGATGTCCACGCGCGGCTATCCCGTCAGCGATTTCGAACAGCGCGCCGACGACATCTCCGTGGACCATCCTCTCGTCCTCGAAAATTACCGCGCCGCGCACCAATGCGCGCTCCGCCAAGCCAAGGGCGAGGCAGACACCGAAGATCTGCGTAAAGCAATGATCCACTTCCGCACGCTTTTTGAGGAACTCGTCAACGAGCCGGAGATCGCCCGCGCCCAAACCGCCTAACGCGAGCTGCACCCCGGCCACGCGAACGCGTACAAGAATCAGCGACTTCAGCCGCGGCGCAGCCGAATCGGAATCAGAGCGGCTTTAGCCGCTGAGGGAATGAATCGTGAGTTCTCCTCAGGACCCGATTGAATCGGGGCCGAAGGGACGCTGACGATCACGTTTAGAGTTTGCCCAAAAGTCTTGCGGGAGGCGTTCCTATCCAGCCGGCGCCTACCGCAAGCACAATCGAAGGAGCGCCATGTCATTCGGCCTATACGCCACAGGATTCGCCATCGTAATCGCCGGCCTGATCTACGGCGCCTACTTGATGCACATGCCAGCCCACTGGATCGCAGTCGGCGCCATCGTAATGTTAGGCGTAGGCATCCTGAGCGCCGTAAAAGCCACACGCCAAAAAGATCCATCAAGCTAGCAGCAAACGCGCAAGCGCCCCGCCAGCCCAATAGCCTGCGAGCGACGCGAGCAGATCACAATTCACGAATCACAAATCACGAGTCCCGAGTCACGAGTCCCGCCTCACCCACTCACCGCTTCGAACTCCACGTATTCCGCACCACGCACGTCATCGCCGCCACGATTCCGAACATCATGGCGAATGGCACACCCTGTCCCGGGACGAATCCCAAATTTCCGCTCCCCAAACCCATCGCGTATCCCAGACCGAACCCCACCCCCATGCACGCCAGGATAATCACCGCGTTCAGTAATTTCCACTTCGCGCCCTCTCCCGTAGCGATGGCGAACACCGAGCCCAGTATCAACGCCGCGAGCCAGATCACCGCCATCGCGTCCTCCTGCTCAACTCGACAATCCGCCAAACTCTAGTGCAAATATAACCCGTCCTCAACCGCCTTCACCCAACGACGCAGTTCTCCACCGTCCAGTGTCTGCGGGACCTTCATAACGGACGTTGATAATGTAAGGTGGGTTGCATATCAGCCGGTGATGTATCCTAAGGGCCATGTAGAGGTGCTCCTATGATCGAAATGCACCTGTCTGGAATGAAAGCTCGCAATGGCACTCTGATTTTCGTCTGCTCCACTTGCAAAACTCCGCCGAGTTTCACCTTTGGAGCACGCGACAAAGGCGAGCTAGCGCTGCTCATGCTTTGCCCCAAATGCGGCATCGTTCTGGGTGAATGGAATTCGGTCGAAGCTAGAGACCGTGAACTCAGCGACTTCGCAAAAACCCTGCGGTCCCACGCACCGTTTCCAGCCCTCTAGCATCGCCATTCAGCGAAGTTTGCCGCCCAGAGTTCGTCGAACTCTGATTGCAGTTAAACGGATTTTTCGCTTGGCCGGTTAGAGTGGGGATCTCAACCGCATTTTTAGAACGATACGTCGGCGTCTCGCTAGTTTTTTGTTCCCATAGCCATTTCTCTCGCGCGCGGCCCGCGAGCGGAGGCCGAGAGAGGGGCGGCAGCCAGAATTTCTGTCCCGCGCATGGGCGCGGATTGCACCGAAAGCGTTCCTCCAACCAATCGAAGCCGCTCGCGCATGCTAATGAGTCCCAAACCCGCGTCTCCGTTCCGGAGGGCAGGGTCAAAACCAAGGCCGGTGTCCACGACGCGCAGGCGAATTTCATTCTGAGTGCCATATAGCTCTGCGTGGGCTTGCTTCGCTCCGCTGTGTTTAATCACATTGCCCAGGGCTTCCTGAGCAATGCGGAATAGACACAGCGCGATATCCTTCGGAATTCCGGAGGAAATGGCGTGCTGACTGAATTCGATTTGGATCTTAAACCTCGAACTCAATTCCTCACAAAGCCCCGAGAGAGCAGGCACGAGGCCTACATGTTCCAATTTGCTGGAATGAAGTTGATGGGAGAGCGAGTGCATATCAGAAGCTATTTCCTGGAGTCCTTTCATTAATTGCTGAACCTTGGCACGGTCCTCGACTTCGGACTCAGGCAATTGCTTCCAGAACTGGGCCAGACCAATACCCTGGAGTGCCAGGCGCTGGCTGAAATCGTCGTGCAATTCTCTGGCGATGCGGGTGCGCTCTTGATCCTGTGCGGTGATCAGGCGCCCGCTCAACTCTTCCAGCGACTCCGTGGTCAACTTGCGGTCGGTGATGTCCACACAAGAGCCGATGTAGCCGCAGAAAGCGCCATCGGATTCGAATCTCGGAACACCGTAATCAACGATCCAGCGATACTTTCCATCGAAGCGTTTCAAACGGTACTCCATCTCGAAGTCAACCTGGGCGTCAAACGCAGCCGTATAGGTCCCGAGACAACGCTCCAGATCTTCCGGATGCACTCCCGCGGCCCATCCATTGCCCAATTCTTGCTCCATGGTTCGGCCGGAGAAGTCCAGCCAGCACTGATTGAAAAAAGTGCAAAGTTTGTCGGTGCCGGACATCCAGATCAAAACCGGGGCCTTATTCGCAACCAGGCGAAAACGCTCTTCGCTTTCTCGCAGAGTCTGCTCCGCTCGTTTGCGATCGCTGATATCACGCGCGATCTTGGAGAACCCCGCGATCCGGCCAGTCGAATCCTTCACTGGGGATATGGTTAACGACACATCGATTTTCTGTCCGCCTTTTGTGACCCGGGTCGTTTCGTAGCGCACAATGTGCTCACCGGCTCTCAATCGCTCCAGAATCTTAGTCTCTTCGTCATACAGTTCGGGCGGGAAGATGATAGTAATCGGCTGTCCGACGGCTTCCGCCTCGCTGAATCCGAAAAGTCGTTGCGCGGCAGCGTTCCAACTCAAGATAATCCCACTCAAATCCTTTGAGATGATCGCGTCGTCAGAGGATTCCACAATCGCAGTGTGCCTGGATCGCGCATCCTTCGCACTTTTCCGCTCCAGAGCATTCGAAAATATCTCGCCTAAGAGCTGGAGCTGCTTTTTTAGCTCGTCTGTCCACGACACCTCACGCTGCGTGCTGACAAATGATATGCAGCCATAGAGTTCATCGCCCGCTTTCAGAGGGACTAAGGCGACCGAGATTGCGCCAATCCGCCTCAGATATTCCCGTTCGAGCGCTGCTTCTTCCGGCAATTCGTTCACCTCCGAGATGAACATTGATTCACCCCGAAGAAAATAGTTCGTCCACCATGGAAGTTGACGAGGTCTTACGACCGCTGCCGCAGGTTGCACCCCTTCCTTTCGCCAAGTGATCGTTGGCGTCCACTCCATCCTCTCGCGAGAGAACTCGTGTACGCCCATCCGTTCAATTCCAAGGAATTCGGCAATACGACCGAGACTGTTCTCTATAGTCCCCGTGATTTGCTCTTCGGGCAGGTTGATAAACGTTGTGGAAAGATCGGCAAGCAGTTGCTCGAAAGTCAGGCTGGCTAGCAGGGACGCCTCGACCTTTCGCCGTTTTGCCCGCTGCCATAGCAACCCGAGAATCAGCAGCGTCTCCAGCAAGCACAGGAGAATGGCGCTGATTATGTATCCCCGATAGGTCTCCCAAGCGCTAGGCTGGCGGTTTAGAACCACGCTGCCAGGCGGAAGCGCTGATTCCGGAATTTTCCAGCGTCTAAGCTCGCGCCAGTCGAAAAGGTAGCCGCTTCGGGCCGTTGCGTCGCTAGGACTGGCACCTGCAAGCATCTGGAGTCCCATTTCCCCGGCTTGCTTGCCTATTTCCGCGAACCGGACTACATAGCCGCCCACGGCGCCTGACCCGACGTGCGTATCAAGTAGAACGTAGACCGGCGCGCCCGAAACCGCGGCCAATTTGGAAATGATTTCGGCCGATATAAATTGGCCGCCGCGCGCATCCTGAGACAAACTCACAAAGAGGACGATGCTCTCGGGTCCCAATGCAGCGATTTTCTGCGAAATTTCAGAGAAAGATTGATTGGTCAAATAAATAATCGGCAAGTGCTGCGGGTCTGCTTCTATTTGGTCGCGAACTTGATCGAATAGATTCCTTCCTGTGGCGGAGGAACTGCCGATGACTACAACCTGCCGTGCTTTTGGCTGCAGTCGTCGCGCTGCATCCAGAGTCTTCTGCGCATCAAGCGCGATCCAAACGTTGCTCAAATCTCTTGACGATGGCGACGCGCCGGGCCGCTGCTGCGAGGGATCTGTGCGCACGTAGAGGAAGGGTACGCCAGGAAACAAATCTGTCGGGACATCGCCGACTCCGATCACCAGATCAATTTTGGAGGTCGCATATTTTCTCTGAATCCCGGCTGATTGTTCCGCTTGAAAGCGAGGATCTGGAAAAGGGATCCGATCCAGGTGTTCACCGAAAATTACAATCCTTCCCGGCAAGCCTGCGCGGAGTGTAGTGCGGGCATTTTCGTCCATCACTCGATAGGACGGCCGACTGTTATCCTCCTCCGTGAGAATCAGGACTTTCTTCGGCTCATTGGATTGAGCTGAAACCCGGATGCCCAAGAGAAGAATCAGGCACAGGGTTCGCATAATTGCAGTAACCCAGGAAGAAACGAGATCGCGGCGGCTGCCCGTATTCACGATGTCCTTCTGACTCCCGACTTCACAGTGGTTCTACCCAAGATTTGAGGCTCGCCTGGAGCTAGGTCATCCTAAGCCTCTCCTGCCTGCAGCACAACGAAATTGGCAACAGAGCGGCGCCAACCGGACCCTCACGCCGATCGTGCAACCTGCTTAAGTTGTAGAAACCGATTTGTTAGAGGGTAACGAGTTTATCGTCAGCGGTCTGCGGTATGGCCGAAGACGGCGCCGGATCGCGCGCGAGGCAAAAGAAATGCGTTCATACGGACCTTCGGAATAATCCTGGGCGCTCTGATCCGCTCGGTTTCGGACACATCACCCTCGCACCAGTGTCGCCAAGTAAAATCCCGTCGCAGTCCGCTTTCACACGAGCGCCGGCACAAGAAACTCACCTCCGCTGTCTATACGCGCTATGAGGATGATCCTCGATAGCGGCGCGCCGGTTGAGCTCCTCGAGTTTCGGCGTGATCTGGGTAGCCGCCCATCGCGTTCACGCTGTCAGGCGCGTGGCGACACTCAGCAGTGTGGAAGGGTATTCTACACAAGTGCGAAGATTCGGCGGAGCTCGGATACTTCGCCGAGGCGGTGAGTATCCGAGACCGCCGGAACATGAACGACGCAGCTACTCGCGAGACTTAAAGGCAGTCTGGCGCGGAGGTTGCTGGGTGCGCTGCAGGTCCTGCATCTCCTGCGTGTGCCTCTGCGTCATCTGCTGCGTTTGCTGCTGATGCTGCTGCTCGAGTTGTTGGATCTTTTGGTTGTCGGCTGTTTGTTTCGCCAGGCGCTGGTGCTCCTTATCCTGCTGCCGCTGCAGCTGCTGGCGTTCCACTTCCTGTTTCGCCACCAGTTCGTCCTGCTGTTGCATGTATCTCTTATCCAGCTTTGCGTCGCCAGTGTTTGGTGCGGGTGGACGTTCAATCGCCGGCAGGTCTTTCGCGTGAACCGGCGTGCTTCGCGTAGCGCGGAGATCGGCTCGATCCATCCCAACGGCGCGATTGGCAGGGGCACTGTAGGGCGCCCCAGCCTCGCTCGCTCTCAGGGCGCCGTTATCTTGGAATGCTCCCGGGCGAGGAGTCGCGGCGATAGCCGGCTTGCCAAGATTCGTTGAAGCGCGCAGCTCGGGATTGCCGCGCGCGATTTGCGCGTGCTGCACTTGAGCCGTGACCGGTGGAATATGGCGGCCGCGTCCGGCGGCTTCTTCCTGCGCCGTGGGACGCGCGTCTATCCCACCACGACCCCCGTTGAAGCTGACGCGATTCACGTTAACGTTGCCCACTTCTTCGTTGTACACATTGCGAGTGACGTTAAGGTTGACGTTGCTTACGGCGCGATTGTAGAGGAAGCGGCCGTTATCCCAGCGCCCTCCCACAAATCCGACGCCGAAATAACCAAAGCCGTAATCGATCCCGCCGTAGAAGCCAACTTCCGGGCCCCAGTATCCCTCGTGCCAGAGGAAGGCATCACCTCCCCAGCCCCAATAACCCGGGGTCCAGAGTAAGCCGACTTCTGGAGCGATCACCCATGTGCCGGGCACCCAGTAGTAATCGCTCGAGTCATCAGCCCAGGCCCAATACCCTGGCGTCCAGACATACCCGTCACCCGGGCAAGCGGGCTGATCATAGACTGGGAGCGCGGGCGGAGGATTGGTGATCGCGACGCCCACGCCAACTTGCGAGGAAACGGCCGCTGGTACTACCACCGAGGTGGATTGATCGCTGACAAGGCGCGAAGTCGAGTAGCCGGAGTAAATGAAAGACCGTCCGTCGTTGCTGCCGCCAAAAAACCAGCTGGCCACGGCAGGAGGATAGCCCTCGTCTGTGCCGCTCATATCCAGGACGAAGTAGGCGTCGCCGGACGGATTCGGATAAGAATCGCCGACGGTCATCAAAGTGGCCACGAGTTGTTCTTCCTGAGCGGTCCAGATTTGAACCACGTAACGATCCGAGCCGGAATCAAGCAACTTGAAAACGTAAGTGCCAGCCGGTAGAACTTGGCCGGGTATTCCGACGTCTTGATTGAAAGTGACGACGGTTTTCTTATTCCAGTTGTCGGCGTTGGCGACTGGCGAAAAGACGAGGGCGAAAAGAAACGTAGCGAAGAGCAGCGGCAAAATGGCTTTCCTCATGTCAATCCTCGAAATTCAAGTTTGGGCGAACAGCGCGCCCAGGGCTGGCGATTGATGCCCCGACGGAATGAGGGCAGGAGAAGGGCCGTTCGTAAGTGATCGTATCTGCCGGAAAATCATTTGTTTGGAGAAATATGTAAATGGATTTATTGAGGTACTAGACCGAGCAAAATTTACCTTGGCGGTGCGTTAGTGTGTGTCCACCATTCTCAACTGGCCAGTGGCACACCCTTCCACATCACCGAAACCGACGCCATTGATTTTCGGCGTGCCGCGTCCTTCGGTTTTTGAAGGGTGCGGGTTTAGACGCAGCGCCTCTGGGCCCGCGTCTCGGCAGCTCGCCTCCGACGTCGCAGCTGAATTTGATTCTGGATTGGTAGGGGCGCTGGTTGCTGCGCCCGATTTCGACACCGCCGTTGCGTCCGTGAATCGCGCAGCCCAATTTTCGCAGCATAGCCTTCAGGCTGTGCGTCACGACAAGGGAAAGACGTGACGCGTGGGCAGGGCGACCGGCGCTTGGCTGCAATCGCTCCAAACGGAGGGGCTTCCACATCGAGTCGCACTCATTTTGCGCTCAAACCGATTTTTCACTTGTCCGGCCAGGGCGTTGACCAGGACTTATGCCTGAGTGTGAGTGCGCGCTTTTCTGCTGGCGACTTCGCCCATCTGCCGCGCGCGGTTGATACTGCCGACCGGCATGCTGTCGGGGGTGCAGTTCCCGGTGACATCAAAATAAGTGGCGTCGCCGGCGCTGTTCACGAGCTGCGAATTCGCGAGCAGGGTGAGTCGTGCAACTGGATGAAACGGAGCTTCCGATTCATTCCAGTTAATGCTGGCGTTTTCGGTCCAGAAGTTGGCGTCGTAATGTTTGCCCCAGTACGTCATCTTGCCGGTGTCCAGGAATTGCACGCCGAAATCGAAGGCGCTCATCTTGCCGTCTTCCTTGAGGTGCCGGACCAATTCATCCTGCATGGCGTTGGGATTGCTCTTATCAAGAGCACGCGCAGGATTTCCTGGCATCGGCGTTGCTGAAAATTTCACAGTCTCGGCCGATCCGTGGCGGAACGGCACATTACTTCCGTACCGCAGCTTTTGATACGGTTGAATTTTCTGACTCACTTGGACCGCCAATAGCGCGAGAGTCCTGAACACGCGCAATTTGTCTTTGAACGGCAGGGCCCACACACCGGCCGCAGGGCTGGAAGCGGTAAGCATTTTCATGGCGGCCAGAAATGCATGCGCGTCATTGATGGGCAGGGTCGTAGTATTTTGCATCGAAAAATCCTGCCGGGTAACATTGTCCGCAGGAACCGCCGAGCCGTCGCGAGTAAGATCCACGGAGAAGGACAGCGAGCGAACGTCGGCCTTGAAATCGGAGTTCACTTTCGAATCTGAATTTCCAAACCGGACGATCGCCGGATAAACGCCGGGCTTCGCGAAAATTCCTTTTGCCAGGCGCGCGGCGAGCGCGGGATCGCGTCCAACGCTAACATCGAATACTTCGAATTGCGCGCGCGCGGATGTGCCCTTGGCATGTGTGCCGCGACGGAGCGGCACACGCTGTTCGCTCGCGGCTTTAGCCTGCATCTGCAAAACCTTTTCGGTAATCGCTTCGATGCAGGCTTTTTCCGATGCAGCGTCACGCTCTGCGTCGCTGCCAGTCACCCCGAACATTCTGGTCAGAAAAAGCATGGAACTTGGTCTCCTGCCAACTCAATCCAATTTCGCGATGAACTTTAATGCGGTGACGCTCGGCAGAAAGCAGTACGCAGCGGCTTTGGTGGTTACGAAAGTCAGGAGCCCGGTGATTTTGATCGGAGGCGCGCCATTCGCCTGCGGTATCACAAAAATGCTCTCCTCGGGATTCTGCGTGCCAATCATCGGATCTTTCGCTTTAGAGTTCAGCCTGACGGCGCCCGCAAATTCACTGTCGTTTACCCAATGCCTCAAAACAAATTCATATTGGTTCTCGATGTTGGAGTTAATGAAATATCCAAGAAGCCCACGCTTGATGCCGTCGTAGGGCAGTTTGGGATCATAAGTCGGGCCATACGGCAGTCCTCGACGAATCAATCGGTGAGTGTTGTTGCTTCCACCGGG
>Ga0209655_10000631_pt1 | contig 13442 bp, 7 predicted proteins | sample BogFormECP03_OM2_FD_188236 | JGI IMG/M metagenome (GOLD analysis project Ga0209655, IMG submission 188236) | Bog forest soil microbial communities from Calvert Island, British Columbia, Canada - ECP03_OM2 (SPAdes) (version 2) | ecosystem: Environmental > Aquatic > Freshwater > Wetlands > Bog ...
AAAAGAAAATGTCGAAGGGCGCGCCGTTCTGAAGCTGCGAGAAAAAATTGCCGCTGGAGCCGTAAATTACATCGATCTTCACGTCGGAGGGCTTCGCGCTAGAAGATTTTGCAAATTGCCGCACCAAATCGGGCATGGCGAATTGCAGGTCCGCCGCCGCGGCAATCTTTATCGTTTGTGTTGCAGGAGTTTGCGCGGCTTGAGCTTGCTCAGCTTCGGTGGAAACAAACAGACCAAACATCGCCAGCAAAGCGGGAACCGCAAATAACAAAAAACAGCGTCGGCCGCTGAATTGTCGTTCTAGCGAAGCGCCCGCAAGAAATGGCGATTTCATTTCGCTTGAGCCCTCCGCGTTTGTGCGCCCCGCTTCGTCGCGCCGCGCGAAGCGCCATGATAGTTCGCCGCGGCGTGCCAAACACGCAGCAGCTCGGACACCGACCACGCCTGCGCGATGCAACCGCACGGGGTGAAGGGTGCGTCGCCATCAAATATCTCGCCAACGGTCCCCAATCCGTAGGTATAAATTTGCCGGCCCAGAGAATCCAGGTAACGCAGCGCGGTATCGCGATCGCCATAAACGCGCAGATGCGCGAGCACGTACGGACCGAGCAGCCAGCCCCACGTGGTTCCCTGATGGTAAGCGCCATCGCGCGAAAGCGGGTTTCCGCCGTAGTGGCCCTGATACCCTGGCTCGCCCGGCGCGAGACTGCGCAGTCCGTGCGAAGTGAGCAGCTTTCGCGCGCACACGTCGACCACGCTTTTTTGCTGTTCGCTGGAGAGCGGGCTGACGGGAAGCGAAACGGCAAAGATCTGGTTGGGCCGCAGCGCACCATCCGAGCCGATGCCCGGCGCATCGATCAGGTCGTAACAGCAGCCGCGCGAGGCATTCCAGAATTTTGCAAAGCTGGCGGTGGCTTGCGCTTTCAACTTTTCGTAACTTTCGGCAGGTTTTACCAGCACGCGGGAAAACTGGATCATGGTTTCCAGGGCATTGATCCATAGCGCATTGATCTCCACGGCTTTGCCAGTGCGCGGCGTGACCACCCAGTCGCCAACTTTCGCGTCCATCCAGGTGAGTTGCACACCAGGGCCGCCGGCATAGATCAGGCCATCGGCGGGATCGACGTGAATGTTGTAGCGCGTGCCGGCCACGTGCGCTTCGACAATGCTCACGAGAACCGGAAAAAGTTTTTGCAGCGTGGCGGCGTCCTGCGTGGCGGCAAAATACAGCCGTACCGCTTCGAAATACCACATCGCGGCGTCCACGGTGTTGTAGCCGGGCTGGCCCGCGGCATCGGGGAAATTATTCGGCAGCATGCCGCCATCCACGTAACGCGCGAAGGCCAGCAAAATTTTGCGCGCGATGTCGGTGCGGCCGGTGCTGAGCGTCAGGCCAGGCAACGCGATCATGGTGTCGCGGCCCCAATCGGCAAACCAGTGATAGCCGGCGATGACCGTGCGGCCGTCGGTATTTTCGGCACCGGCAGAATCACCGCTGGCCGCGGGCAAATCGCGCTTCACGATGAATTGGTCCGCGGCCAGAACCAATTGCCAGACCCACGCGGGAGCATCGTCGAGCGAGGCGGCGTCAGGATCGTTCGCGGCCGGTGCAGGAGAATTGGCCTGTTGCCAGGCTTGAAATATTTTCACGTCGTGATTGGCTTGCTCGGCGCGGGCGGTTTCCGCGTCCAGCAGAGCGTTGGCTTCGGTGCTGAGCACCAGCGTGACGCTTTCGCCAGCGATTAATTCGGCGCGAAACAGCGCAGCGAAAAGATTGTCTTCGTGGTCGTCCAGGCCGCGCTCCTGCTCCGCGGCGAAAACGTAGTCTCGGTACCATTCGTGGCGCAGCTCGCAACTCCCGCCGCTGCTCTTCAAATAAAACGTGCGCGCTCCGTCGAAAGCGGTGATGGCCACGCCGTGTTCTACTGCAGCGATATTCATGCGCCAATCGCCAGCGTGGGTCATCGAATGAAAATCGCGATAATTCACCAGCGCCTTGAACTTCAGCGAAAGCGGCTGGCTGCCGCACACCATGGTGTATTGCACGTAGGTAGTGTTTTCGCCCTGGCGCATCCACACGCGCTTTTCGAGCAAAGCGTCGGCGAGCGCGTAGGTCCACACAGGGCTCATGCCTTCGAGATGAAAACTCTGCAGCAGGCGGAAACCTTGCGGATCGACGGTGCCGCTGGCCCAGCGATGCGTGCTCAGCGCGAAGGCCTCGCTGCCGTATTGTGCGTTCTCGTCAATTCCAGCGACCAGTTGCGTGCGGCCGACGGGCGGTTGCAGCGCGGCGACCAGTAGTCCGTGATAGCGGCGCGTGGCGCTGCCCGCCACGGTGCCCGAAGCAAAACCGCCGATACCGTTGGTGACCAGCCACTCGCGCGATATTGCGGAGTCCAGGTGCCCGCAGATGTCGCGCTCGAAGCGAATTTCCGCTTCGGGAGGGAGTACGACGGATTTTTCCGGCACGGCGGGAAGGGTTGTTTGCGTAGATTTGTTTGGCATTGCGAGCCTCGCAGCCGCGTTCCGAGAAGGAGACGCCGGCGGATTTAGTTCGGGCCGGGGTTTAGCCATTTGGTCATCAGCGTGCGTTCATGATGCTCGAATCCCAGGCGGCGATAGAGATTCAGTGCCGGATTATTTCCGGTGGAAACTTCCAGATGAATGACATTGATGCCGCGTTCGCGCGCGGCCTCCACGACCAGCGTCATGGCCCGCGTGGCGATGCCGCGATTGCGAAACTCGGGCAACAAGTACAGTTCATCGATATACGACTCATGACCGCGATATTCAAAACTGAAACCGACGGTAAGAATGACGTAGCCCGCAAGTTGGCCGGCTTCCTCGATGAACCATACGCAGCCATAAGTGGTATCGGCGACGAACTGCTGGAAAATGAAACGGCGGCGCGCTTCGTCGAACGGCGTGAGGCCGGGATCGCTTTCCTCCAAGGCGCGCATCATCCGCAGGAGGATGTCCGCATCGTGCAGGGTGACGCGGCGAAGTTGAATTTCCGCGGCGTTACTCACCGCTCTGTTCCAAAAGTTTGGCGACGAGGCCGGTCCAGCCGGTCTGGTGATTGGCGCCGATGCCGGCGCCGGTGTCGCCGTTGAAATATTCGTAAAATTGCAGCAAGTTTTTCCAATACGGATCGCTCTGAAACAGTTCCTGCTGTCCGGCCATGGCCCGGCGGCCATCTTCTCCGCGCAGGAAAATGTGTACCAGACGGCGGGAAATTTCCGCCGCGGTTTGCCACAGGTCCACTTCATTGCCGGAGGCCGTGGGACACTCGATCTTGAAATCTTCGCCGTAGTAATGATGAAATTTCTGCAGGGATTCCACCAGCAGGTAGTTCACGGGAAACCAGATCGGCCCGCGCCAGTTGGAATTGCCGCCGAAGATTCCGGTGCCGGATTCAGCCGGCTCATAGTCCACGCGATTGATGTGGCCGTTGACTTCGACCTCGTACGGATGCTCCCGGTGATAACGGGAAAGCGCGCGCACGCCGTGCGGCGAAAGAAATTCGTTTTCGTCCAGCATGCGATTAAGGACGCGCGCGAGTTGCTTGCGGTTGACCAGTGATAACAGCCGCCGGACGCCGCGCGCGGAGCGCTGCGTGCTCTCAAGATGCTCCGGCAAACCAGTGTGATTGTCGATGAACCACTGCATGCGGCGCTTGAAGCCGGGCAGGCGATCGATCACCTCGGGCTCCAGCGTTTCCACGGCGAACAGCGGAATCAAGCCGACCATGGAGCGAATCTTCATGAAGTGTTCTTCGCCGTTGGGCAACTGCAGCACGTCGTAGAAGAAGCCGTCCTCGTCATCCCACAGCGAGATGCCTTTCTTGCCGACGTCGTTCATGGCGCGCGCGATGCCCACGAAATGCTCAAAGAATTTGCTGGCTACGTCTTCGTAAGCGGGATCTTCCTTGGCAAGTTCCAGCGCGATGGCCAGCATGTTCAGGCAAAACATGGCCATCCAACTGGTGCCGTCGGATTGTTCGAGGTGTCCGCCGGTAGGCAAGGGCGCGGAGCGATCGAAAACTCCGATGTTGTCCAGCCCGAGAAAGCCGCCTTGAAAAATGTTCATGCCGTCGGGATCTTTGCGATTTACCCACCAGGTGAAATTCAGCAAAAGTTTGTGAAACACTTTTTCAAGGAAGCCGCGATCCGCCACACCGCGCACGCGCCGCTCGATTTTGTAGACGCGCCACGCCGCCCAGGCATGCACCGGAGGATTTACATCGCCGAAGGCCCATTCGTAGGCCGGCAACTGGCCGTTGGGATTCATGTACCATTCGCGCAAAAGCAGAATCAGCTGATCCTTGGCAAAATCCGGGTCCACCAGCGCCAGCGGAATGCAATGGAACGCCAAATCCCACGCCGCGTACCAGGGATATTCCCATTTGTCCGGCATGGAAATGATGTCGTCGTTATACAGGTGCGTCCAATTTTTATTGCGGCCTTCCCAGCGTTCGGCCGGAGGCGTGGGCTGCGCGGGATCGCCTTGCAGCCAGGTGAGCACGTCGTAGTGATAAAACTGTTTGGAGATGAGCATTCCGGAAAGCGATTGACGCATCACGTTTTTCGCGTCGTCGGATAAATGCTTGGGAATACGCGAAGCGTAAAAATCGTCGGCCTCTTTTTGCCGCGCGGCAAAAACGCCATCGAAGCCTTCGACAAAATCGTCCGCGGCCGGCACGCCTTCCTGACGGTCGGGGTGCCCGGGAGAAGCGGTGGCGCCAACGCGGCCGGAACTTCCACCCAATTCACCGAGCGGTTCGCGATCCGTCAAACGCATTCTTATGGTTTGCGATTCCCCCGGCGCCAGCGCCAGCAGATAGTACGCGGCCATCTTCGTGCCGGAATGCTGCGGGTTCACCGCAGCCTTGTTTTCCGAAATCAAAAATTCGTGAAAGGCGTCCTTTACGTAAGGCGAAGCGCTCTTCGTGTTAAACAGCCGCTCGAAGTTGGTTTCATTTTCGGTGAAGAGCAGTTCCGGCTCCCCCTGGCAAACCAGCCAGCGTTTGCCGTACTGCCAGTGCTGCAGCTCGGAACACTTGCCTCCCGGAATGTCATTCGTCTTGCGGATGATCGGCCGGCGCGGATCCTTGCCCCACGACCAGGTGTTGCGAAACCACAGCGAGGGCAGCAAGTGCAACGCCGCAGGCTCGGGGCCGCGATTGGCCACGGTAATTTTGATCACGATGTCTTCGACGTCCGCTTTGGCGTACTCCGTGAATACGTCAAAATAGCGGTGCTCGAAAAAAACTCCGGTATCCACCAATTCGTATTCGGGATCCTTCCGCGAACGCCGGTTGTTCTCATCGATCAGTTGTTGGTAGGGATAGGCGGCCTGCGGATATTTATAAAGCGTGCGCAGGTAGCTGTGCGTCGGCGTCGAATCGAGATAGAAGTAACATTCTTTGACGTCTTCGCCGTGATTGCCCTGATTACCGGTCAGGCCGAAAAGCCGCTCTTTGAGGATCGGATCTTTGCCGTTCCACATGGCCAGACCCAGGCAGATGTATTGATGGCGATCGCTGAAGCCGGCAATGCCATCCTCTCCCCAGCGAAAGGCGCGCGACCGCGCATGGTCATGCGGAAAAAACTCCCAAGCCGTCCCGCCGGCGCTGTAATCCTCGCGCACCGTGCCCCACTGCCGCTCGGAGAGATACGGCCCCCAGCGCTTCCAGTGATTCTTGCGGGTGCGAGCTTCTTCCAGGCGGCGGTCTTCGATCGTTTGTATTCTAGGCATGTAGGCTGGACCTCGGATAAGGGGTGTTCAGTATGCTTTGTTCAGTATGCTCGCGCTATTTTCGCCAAGTATCGGACGCGGCGCAAAAAAAACTCCTGGGAGGGTACACCGAACTGCAACAGCGACGGAAAGCACAAGAACGACGGAAACGGGCACAACGATTGCCCCTGATTCTCATCTAAGCCGGGTATAAAGGGAAGCGCCAGTTTCGCGCGAACCGCCCTTTGCGGCAAGCTGGCGTTTCGGCGGGAAAGGGCAGTATTTCGCGGCTTTGCTATTCCGTCGTATGCTGGCGTGGAACCCCGCACGCTTGCTAGAACATCCAATGCCATGGTGGCATCCTGGTGGCGGCGCCCCGATGGCAGTACGTGCATGGTGGCAGTAGGTGTACGCGGGTCATTAGGCTCAGAGGAGTTTCCCCGTATGATCGATGGCTGGCGTCACCGCAAAATGTTGCGGCAAATACACTTCGTAGCTTTGGCCGGCGTGCTCGCAGGAGCTTTCCTATGGTCCGCGCCCGTGCATGCGCAAACCGCCGAGGGCGGCTCCGGTGACGCGCTGCATAAACTCAACGAATCCATCGATAGCCTGATCAAAAAAGTTTCGCCCAGCGTGGTGCAAATACTGGTGACGGGCTATGGCCCGCTCGAAGAGGGCGACCGCGGCAGCACCAGCGTGATTATCGGGAGGCAACGCGCCATCGGCTCCGGTTTCGTGATCGATCCGAGCGGCTATATCGTCACCAACGCGCACGTGGTCACCGGCGCGCAGCGCGTGCGCGTGGTCCTCCCGCTGATGAGTTCGGAAAGCGGGGTGAGCGCGGCGCTTTCCACGCGCAGCAACATCGTCAACGCGCGCATCGTCGGGGTAGCCCGAGACATTGACATCGCCGTGCTCAAAATTGATGGCGTAAAGCTTCCCGCCCTGCCCCTGGCCTCTTTTAGCAGGCTGCGCCAGGGCGAGGTGGTCTTCGCTTTCGGCAGCCCTGAGGGACTGCGCAACACCGTCACTATGGGAGTAATCTCTGCGGTGGCGCGCCAGACCGATCTCGATTCGCCCATGGTGTACGTGCAAACCGACGCGCCGATCAATCCCGGAAACTCTGGCGGTCCGCTGGTCAACGTTGATGGTGAAGTCGTGGGCGTCGACACCTTTATTCTGTCGCAGTCTGGCGGCAACGAAGGCCTGGGGTTCGCTATTCCCTCCAGCGTCGTCAACGTCGCCTACCATCAGCTCCGAGCCTTTGGCCATTTGCACAAAACCGAAATTGGCATCGGCATTCAAACCATCACGCCTTCGCTCGCCACCGCTCTGAAGCTGCCGCGCGCTTACGGCGTGATCATTTCCGACGTCAAACCCGGCAGTAACGCCCTTGCCGCCGGACTTCAGATCGGAGACATTCTCCTGTCCGTCGACGGCCGCTTAGCGGAAAATCTACCCTTTGTGGGATTGCAATTTCTTTCGCGCGACACCGGCGAGAAAGTTCATCTCGAGATTTTACGCGGGCAGCAGCAATTGGGTTTCGACGTAAAGGTGATGGCGCCGCCGCACGACATGGATCAGATTGCCGCGCTCGCCGATCCAGAAAAAAGCCTGGTGCCGGCCCTGGGAATTTTGGGCGTGGAGATTGACGACCGCGTTGCCGCCATGGCCCCGGAACTGCGTGACCCCTTCGGCATCCTGGTGGCCGCGCGCGCCGCCGGAGCAACCGTGGAAGTTCCGCTGGCCACCGGCGACGTCATTCGTACGCTGAACGGCGAGCCCATGACCACGCTCGATCGCCTGCGCAACGCGCTGAAAAACCTGCCACCGGGCGCTTCCGTGGCGCTGCAAATTCAGCGCGACGATCGCCTGATGTACGTGGCCTTCACGGCCGATTCGCAATAATTTATTTCGTTCGGAAAAATCGGAACGACCCGCATGAGCGCGGCCCGGACGCCACATTCACGGCTCGGGTACCGCTACCACCGCTCCGCGCCGTACGTCGTACACAAAAAAGTCTTGCGGCGCGCGGCCGCGGCTAGCTACCAGATTTACAATCATCGCGCGTGCATCGTCAATCGACGCCACGGCCTTCACCCACATCGGCTGTCCATCCGGCAAACGCTCGAACAAATCATACGCCAGCGACATTTCCGCACCTCCACGTACTCTTTCTTCGGGAGCCATCATTTTCACTGTGCTGCAATGTCGCAAACTGCGGGCCAAACTCACCTCGTAATTAAAGTCCTCGAAATAAGTAACTTAAATCCGTACGCACACCGCTCGGACCTATGCGGACAGACCTCCTCCGTAGCTTTTTCGCGGGTCTGGTAAATCCTGCGGGTTCTAGTACCCGCTCGGAGGGTTCGTAGCATTTCTTGGCAACGCGTGTTGACCATCCCGATCGGCACTGCCCCCTTTGCGCCATTCTTCAACCCTATAAATCCACGCTTGCCTGTATGGAGTGGAGCATGCGCGCGTAACGCCCTACGCTGAGAGCGACAGTGGGCCCCGATTCCCTCCCCTGACCACTCGACGCACATTTTTGTTGATACCGCTCTTCGCAACTTCCGCCTCTGGCGATTGTTCGCGATGCCCGAATTAAGGTACGGTTTGCGCTCTTACCCATGCCCCTAACGCCACTCAGGCACTGGGCTTTTCTCCAGAGTGCGGGAGCGCGCCCCGGAACCATCCCCCGACCCCAAGCCCGACCCCCAAGCAGGACGAGCCCGGGGTGGTGACCGCCACCGAAACTCCCTACTAACACCCCTGGTAGTCCACCATTTCTACAGGAAATACCGGATGTTCGCTGTTTTCTCGGAATCCTAGAATGTGCTCAAGTTAGCTTCAGCGTATTTGAACCTCTCTCCGAACAGGTGCCTGCTCCGAACACAGGCACCTGTTCTTCCTCCCCGAGAAATTGCCTGCGGTCATCACCGAGGAGAAAAATACGTACACGCTACACGGTATGGAGCGTCGCGCAGGCGCGCCTTATCTTTTAGTTTCACCGGCGTTGCGCATCTCCGCCGCGCCGGGATTAACTGAGCATTAGGAGGCCTTTTATGTCTACACCTGCAAAAGCTTTGGATTCAGCCTTTCAACGCAACGTCGCGATCCTTACTGCCGTACAAGAAGAAGAGTTCGTGTCGAAATTTCGCCAGTGCCTTCAGGAGCGCGCGTACCAACACTATGAGCGTCAGGGCCGCATCGACGGGCAGCATGATGCGCACTGGCAGCAAGCGGAACGGGAACTTCTTCACCACGCGCCGCCGGTTCACGAATCCGGCGCGTGGTGCACGGCCAACATTTCCCTGCAAAATGCCGATACGCGGAATATCCAGGTTCTGGTCCTGGAGAATCGGGCCACCGTCGCGCTGGCCAATCCGCCCGCGTATTTCCTGATTCGCTGGCCCAACCGCGTGGATCCCACGACGGCGGCGGCTTATTTGAAGGGCAACACGCTGGTGGTAACTGCCAAGCATTTCTCGGCGAGCGCCGGGGCGGCAGGTGCTATGGGCAGCGCGTGAAAATAAATTCGCGCGAAAACAAATTAATCACGAATCATCATCTTTGCGCGGACGTTTTAGCGGACGTTCCAGCGTGCGGCCATTTTGGCTGTCTCAAGTTGTCGCGGAAGCGCATCGAACCGTTATACTTTTTTACAGCGGCCACGAATCACGTTTCCCGGTGAGATAGAATATTTGGCTACCCCGGCCTCAACCATGCCTATCGGCGCTACCGCGCTCCCCGGAGGAGCATGGCGGTTCCGCGTGTGGGCTCCCGCCGCCCAGCGGGTCGACTTGCATCTCAAATCTCCCGAGGATCGCTTGCTGCGCATGGACCCCATGGAGTCCATGGAAAAAGGTGCGGCCGGCTTTCACAGCCTGGAAATCGCCGCGCTGCCCGCCGGAGCCACGTATTTCTATCGGCTCGACGAAAACGAAGAATGGCCCGATCCCGCGTCGCGTTCACAGCCTCACGGCGTGCATGGACCTTCGCAAATTATCGATCCTTCGGCGTTTCGCTGGAGTTGCTCGGATTGGAAAGCACTGACGCTGCCTTCTGCGGTGCTGTACGAACTGCACGTAGGCACTTTCACCACGGAAGGCACTTTTGACGGCGCGATCGCCCGCCTCGACGATTTGGCCGAATTGGGCGTCACCACCATCGAAATTATGCCGGTAGCGCAATTTCCTGGAGCGCGCAACTGGGGCTACGACGGCGTCTATATCTTCGCGCCGCAAAATAGCTATGGCGGACCGGCCGGTTTGCAGCGCTTGGTGGATGCCGCGCACCTCCGCGGCCTGACCGTGGTTCTTGATGTCGTCTACAACCACCTCGGCCCCGAAGGAAATTATCTCAGCAAGTTTGGCCGTTACTTCACCACGCGCTATCGCACTCCCTGGGGCTCGGCGCTGAACTTTGACGGCGCGAACAACGGCCCGGTGCGCGATTTCTTCATTTCCAACGCATTGTATTGGCTCGAGCAGTTTCGCTTCGATGGGCTGCGCCTCGATGCCATCGACGGCATCCGCGATTTCGGCGCGCATCATTTTCTCGCTGAACTCACGGAACGCGTGCAGGAGCTCGAAAAACGTCTGGGCCGAAAGATGATGCTCATCGGTGAAAGCGACCTGAATGACAGAAAAGTTCTCGATCCTCCGGAACGCGGCGGCTTCGCGCTCGACTCCCAATGGAGCGACGATTTTCACCACTCCTTGCACACGCTGCTGACCAAAGAAACCAAAGGGTACTACGCGGACTTCGGAACCCTCGAGCATTTAGCCACCACGCTGCGCCAGGGCTGGTATTACGAGGGCCAATATTCCGGCTTCCGCCGCCGCAAGCATGGCAATTCGCCTCGCGGAATTTCTGCCGAGCATTTTGTGGTCTTCAGCCAAAATCACGATCAAGTCGGCAATCGCGCGGTCGGCGACCGCCTCAGCGGCATCGTGGATTTGGCGAGCTTGAAATTGGCCGCCGCCGTCACGCTGCTCTCCCCTTTTGTGCCCATGCTTTTTATGGGTGAAGAGTACGGCGAGCCCGCCCCATTTCAGTATTTCACCAGTCACGAAGATGCGGCGCTCATCGAGGCGGTGCGCAAAAGCCGCCAGAAGGAGTTTACGGCTTTCGGCTGGGTCGGCCAGATTCCGGATCCGCAAAGCGAAACCACCTTTCGCGCCTCTGCGTTGCAACACTCCAGAAAAAATCAGCATCCGCACAACGCTTTGTGGTCCTTCTATCGCGACCTCATCGCCCTGCGTGCTAAATATCGCCTGGGTCATGCGTGGCCCGTCAAAGTCGCCACGCACGAGCGGGAAAATACGGTCACCATGCTCTGCGAATCTCCTTCGAGTTTCGTGCTGATGATTTTTCATTTCGGCGCGGCGGACGTTCACTCTACGCCGGAGCTTCCGCCCGGCGACTGGAGCCTGGTTCTCGATTCGTCGCAACACTCGGAGGCTGCGGGCCGCGATCGGCGGCAGAACCCTCCGCGAACCATTCGATCTCAAGCGGGGGACCCGGTCACTTTGCGGTTGCCGCCGCGCTCGGTTCTCGTGCTGGAAAACACCAATCCAACTGCGGGGTAATGATGCGCTACGTTTGTGTACACGGACATTTTTATCAACCGCCCCGCGAAAATCCTTCGCTCGAGGCCATCGAGCTGCAGGACTCCGCGTATCCGTATCACGACTGGAATGAACGCATCACCGCGGAGTGCTACGCGCCCAACGCCACCTCGCGCATCGTGGACGGCGAGCAGCGCATCCTGCAGCTGGTAAACAACTACGGCGAGATCAGTTTCAACTTTGGCCCCACGCTACTTTCCTGGCTGCAAGAAAAATCTCCCAAGGTCTACGAATCCATTCTTCGCGCCGACAAGATGAGCCAGGAACAGTTTGCCGGGCACGGCTCCGCCGTCGCCCAGGCCTACAATCACATGATTTTGCCGCTGGCCAACAAGCGCGACAAAATCACCCAGGTCAAATGGGGCGTCCGCGACTTCGTGCACCGCTTTGGCCGAAAGCCCGCGGGAATGTGGCTGCCGGAAACCGCGGTGAACACCGAGACGCTCGAAGTCCTCGCGGATAATGGCATTCAATTCACCATTCTCGCTCCGCGCCAAGCCAAGCGTGTGCGCCGCAAGAATAGTCGCGCGTGGAAAGACGTCACCGGGGACAAAATCGATCCCAGCCGGGCGTACCAGATGCGCTTGCCCTCCAAGAAAAGCATCAACCTGTTTTTTTACGATGGTCCCATCTCGCAAGGCGTGGCCTTTGAAGGCCTCTTGAACGACGGCAAACGATTTGCCGAGCGGCTGATCAGCGGATTTTCTGATGCGCGCGATTGGCCGCAACTCTCGCACATCGCCACCGACGGTGAAAGCTACGGGCACCATCACCGCTTCGGTGAGATGGCTTTGACCTACGCGTTGCATCACATCGAATCCAACAAACTTGCGGAACTCACCAATTACGGAATGTTTCTCGCCAAACATCCCGCCGATCATTGGGTGGAGATCTACGAAAATACTTCCTGGAGTTGCGTGCACGGCATCGAGCGCTGGCGCGCCAATTGCGGCTGCAATTCCGGCGGGCACGGAAACTGGAATCAGGAATGGCGCGCTCCTCTGCGCCATGCGCTCGATTGGCTGCGTGATACTCTGGCTCCGGGATTTGAACAGAAAGCTGCGCCGCTGCTGAAAGATCCCTGGCGCGCGCGCGACGAATACATTCGCGTGATTCTCGATCGCTCCGATGAATCCGTTGCCGCGTTCTTCGCAGCGCAAGCCACCCACCCGCTCAGCGACACGGAACAAGTCACCGCGCTCAAGCTTCTTGAAATGCAGCGTCACGCTTTGCTCATGTACACCAGCTGTGGCTGGTTCTTCGACGAACTCAGCGGGCTTGAAACCGTGCAGGTGTTGCACTACGCCGGGCACGCTGTGCAGCTCGCCAAGCAGGTCCTCGATCCCCAAATCGAAAATCAGTTTGTCGAACAACTGCGCGCGGCCAAGAGCAATTTGCCGGAGCATGGCGATGGCGCGGTGATTTATGACAAGTGGGTGCGCCCGGCCTGGGTGAACCTCGAAAAACTGGCCGGTCACTACGCCATCAGTTCGCTGTTTGAAAATTATGGCGATAAGACCAACATTTATTGCTACGACGTCGACCGCGAAGAATATTCCGTCGAAGCCGAAGGAAAATTGCGGCTGGCCACTGGCCGCGCCAGATTCCGCTCGGAAATCACCCACGAAACCGCCACCATGAGTTTTGCCGCTTTGCATTTGGGCGACCATAACATCACCGGAGGCGCCAAGCCTTTCGAGGCTGAACCGGACCAGCAGAATGGCAAAAACCTCACCGAGGCATTCTCGCGCGCCGAAACGGCGGAAGTCATTCGCTTGCTGGACGAAGCCTTTCCTAAACATAAAATTTCTCTGCGCACGCTTTTCCGCGACGAACAGAGGAAAATCACCGACCTGGTGCTGAACGATTCGCTCACCTCCGCGGCCGCGGTCTACAAAAATATCTACGAAAATCAGGGCGCGATGATTCGTTTCCTCGACGGATTGAATATTCCCATTCCTCCGGCGTTCAAATACGCCGCGGAAATCGCCTTGAACAGCCAGTTGCACCAGGCCGTGGATCGGCCGGAACTCGATGCCGATGGCATCAACAGTCTCCTCAAGGAAGCGGCCA
>Ga0209655_10000632_pt1 | contig 13438 bp, 11 predicted proteins | sample BogFormECP03_OM2_FD_188236 | JGI IMG/M metagenome (GOLD analysis project Ga0209655, IMG submission 188236) | Bog forest soil microbial communities from Calvert Island, British Columbia, Canada - ECP03_OM2 (SPAdes) (version 2) | ecosystem: Environmental > Aquatic > Freshwater > Wetlands > Bog ...
CAAACTCCGCACCGACCTGCGCATCAGCGAACAAGTCATCTCCGGCGAAACCAGCTACGTCGTCAAAAATTTCGAAACCAATTCCTACAATCGTTACGGTGCCACCGAATACGGCGTCCTGCAGCTCTGCGACGGCACCCGCACCGCACTCGAAATTTCCGATGCCCTCACCGAACTCCATCCCGACTCCCCGCTCAGCGAAGCCGAAGTCCTCGAATTTCTCGACAGCATCGAGCCCGCCATGTGGGAACGCTCCGTCGGCGAAAAAAATCTCGCCGTCCTCGAGCGCATCCGCGACGAACGCAAAGGCCGCGTCGAACAATCCAGCGTCCTCTATATGTCCTTCAAAGCGTGGGACCCAAACAAAACCCTCACCAGGCTCGATCCTTACCTCAGCTGGATGTTCACCACCGGCTTCGTCGTCTTCTCCCTCGGTATCTTCATCGTCGCCTCCTATTTACTCGCCTCCGATTGGACGCGCGTACAGCAAGACACCGCGTCCCTCTATACCTTTGCAGGCAAGAGCGCCTACGACATCTGGATGTTCTGGATTCTGCTCCTGGTTCTCGGCGGCATCCACGAGTTCGGCCACGGACTCACCTGCAAGCATTTCGGCGGCGACGTTCATCAGATGGGTTTCCTGCTCATCTATTTCACTCCCGCCTTTTACACGGACACCACAGACATCCTCCTCTTCAAACGCGGTTCCCAGCGCCAGTGGGTCATCTTCGCCGGCATCTGGATCGAGCTGGTCTTGTGCGGGCTCTCCGGCGTGTTCTGGTATTTCACTCGTGTTGGCTCCGTGGCCAACGATATCGCCTACAAAATGATGCTCCTCAGCGGCATTCAGGGCGCGCTCGTCAATCTCAATCCTTTAATTAAAGCCGATGGCTACTACGCGCTCTCCCAATTCCTCAATATTGATAATCTCCGCGAGGAATCCTTCGCGTTTCTCAAGGCCTGGGCCCAGAAATATCTGCTCCGCCACGATATTGATTTACCCCCCGCCAGCAAACGCCAGCGCCGCGTTTTCTTTCTCTTCGGCTTGTCCGCCATCATTTACAGCAATACCTTGCTCATCTTTGTCATCGTCTTCGTCAAGAACGTTCTGGTCAGCAAACTCGGCGACGAATGGGGCTACCTCGGCACTCTCGTCGTCATTTATTTTTTCGCAAGGAAGGGAATTCAGCAGGCTCTGCCCACCGTGCGCGCCTGGCTCCGCCAGAAGAAGGAGGACTACGTGGCCTGGAAAATCACCCGTACCCAGCAAGCCGGAGCGCTCGGCTTGGCGCTTCTGCTTCTGATTCCCCCGGTATCCTCTTCCGTCTCCACCGGCCTCGTCCTCGAGCCCGGAGCCTCGGCCCGCATCCGCGCCGAAGTTTCCGGCCAGGTCCAGTCTGTTTACGTCAAATCCGGGGATCCCGTCAAAGCTGGCCAACTGCTCGCCACCCTCCACAATCCGCTGCTCACTGCCGAGGCGGACGCCCTCCGCCAGCAACTGGCGCTGGCCAATAGTCAACTCCGCAATGGCCAGGACCGCTCCGATTTCGACTCCGCCGCAAGCGCCGTCCGCGAGCGCGCCCGCCTCCAGCAGGAACTAGCCGTCGCCGAAAAACGCACCGCCGCTTTGGAAATTCGCGCGCCCATTGACGGCGTCATCGCCACCACTGATCTCGATCAACTCCCCGGCTCATTTCTCTCCGCCGGCGATGAATTCGCCCGCGTCGTGGATCGCTCCACCATGAAGGCGCGCATCCTGGTCCGCGATTGGGACCTGCAGGATGTTCAACAAGGCGCCGTGGTCAAGGTCAAAGTCGTTCCCTTTCCGTATCGCACCTATTCCGGCAAAGTCGGACGCATCTATCCCGCCTCCGCCCTCGATCGCCCGGTAACCGAAACTGAGAATCTCGAGCGCCTCGGCCAAAAACTCACCAATTATTTCGCCGTGGATATGGAATTCTCGAACCCTGATGGCTCTCTGCGGGAAGGTATGACGGGTACCGCGAAGGTTTCCGGCAAACGCGCGTCCCTGGCCTGGCAGGTCTCCCGCGCTACATGGCGCTGGGCACACAGCCAAGCCTGGTAACCAGGCAGCTCGCTCCGGAATCGCCCCAAAAAAGAGAAAGGGCCGCCGTTCCTGGGACGGCGGCCCTTGGGGGTGTTGCTACGTCAATCTCCGATAAGGCTAGGGGCCTAACCGAAGAATCTCTGTGCTGTTCCTAGAATCGGATCAAGGGCTTCACGGCCGGCAGGTCCGCGCGCTTCATCAGCGGTTTCACCGGCGCTGTCTTCTTGCCCTTCACTGGCTTCGATTTCTTCTCCATCGCCAATCTCCCTCTATGAATTGATCATTCCTGTCAGCCCTACCACCGCGCTTGCCCGTTCAACTAACTAAGTCTCGAAAAGGGCCGTTGCCATCGCAGCAGCGGCCCACTTCCATTCGAGATGTGTCTCAGGCCGCGTCGTGCGTTTCGGCGCGCTCCTGATAAGGCTACTTGCGGAGTCCGCCCGGGATGTTGCCCAGTGTCAACGGCTTCGTTGCTTCGATCTTCTTTGCCTTCTTCAAGGTTTTCTTGGCCATTTTGTTTCCCCCTCGTTTGATTTGCCCTGTTGGGCATGTGCCTGTCTATATGCAAAGCAATCGCCAAACTTCGCCGTCGATTCGCCAATCTGCAACCTGCTCAATTCATAGCACTTCGCTCCGACAACCACGCCGCACCCATCCTCCGCCATACACTCGCAGTGTTGAATTAATCATCGCCTGTTGAAAATTTCAACACGCCCGCGCACCAGCTCTATTGCTTTACCCTCATTGTCGATTTGGGAAGGCTGCTGCGGGGAACTCCACGGAGCCAAACAGACATGAAAAAGGGCCACAGCCTCCGCGGCTGCAGCCCTTTTACCGTTCGAGTTGCTCTCGGGCCCGGCCCGCGCATCGTCTGCGCGCGCTCCAGACCACAAAACTCGTCCTTACCGCTTCATCAGCGGCTTGGTCGGTTCAATCTTCTTCGCCTTCTTCAATTTCTTGGCCATGTTGTTCTCCCTCACTGGATTTGCCCGCAAGGGCATCTCCGCCGTTATATGCAATGCGGCCACCAAAGTCCATACGCATTTCGCCGCGCCGTGCCGCTCATCCATCCGCTATCCGGGTCCATCACAGATCGTACTTCCGGCACAGATAATTCAGCCGGTTGCGATCCACTCCCAGCAGCTTTGCGGCATCCGCCTTCACGTGCTTGGCCTGCTCGATGGCCTCCTGCACCCAGCGCCGCTCAAACGCTTCCATCTCTTTATCCAGCTTGATCCCCGCCGCCGGCAGTTGGAACCGGTTGCGATAGTCGCGCCCGCCGGACTGCGCCATTTCCGCCGGCAGATCCTTCGCCGTGATGGTATCGCCGTCCGTCATAATCACCAGGCGTTGAATCGCATTTTCCAACTCGCGCACGTTTCCCGGCCACGCATAACGCTTCATCGCCCCTATCGCGTCGTCCGCAATGTGCTTCGCCGGAAATCCGTTCGCCGCCGAATACACGCTCACGAAATAATCTGCAAGCACCGGAATATCTTCCACGCGCTCGCGCAATGCCGGCACGAAAATCGGCACCACATGAATCCGGTAATAAAGGTCCTCGCGGAATCGCCCCTGCCGCACCATGTCTTCCAGATCCTCGTTCGTCGCGCTCACCAGCCGGAAGTCCACCTTAATGTTTTTCTTCCCGCCCAAGCGACTGATCGAGCGATCCTCCAGCACCCGCAGCAATTTGCTCTGCAGTAAAGGCGTCAAGGTCGCAATCTCATCCAAAAACAATGTCCCCTGATGCGCCAGCTCGATCCGCCCTTCCTTCGTCGCCACCGCTCCGGTAAACGCGCCGCGCTCGTACCCAAATAGCTCCGCCTCCATCAATCCTTCCGGCAGCGCCGCGCAATTCACGCTCACGAACGCGCGATTCCGCCGCGGACTCTGCTCGTGCAGCGCCTTGGCCACCAGCTCTTTTCCCACGCCACTCTCGCCGCGGATGATCACGTTCGTCGTCGCCCGCGCCATGCGCTTGATCGAATCAAACACATGCCGCATCGCGTCCGTCGCGCCAATCAAATCCCCCAACGCGTTCTTGCGGCTGATTTCCTCGCGCAGAATCCGGTTCTCGCGCTGAATGTGCAGCTTCTCGATCGACCGTTCCAGCAGCAATCGCAGCACGTCCGTATCAATCGGCTGAATAAAATAATCGTGGCAACCCGCGTCAATCACTTTCAGCGCCGTCGTCTTGGTCTGGTCCGTGCTCAGCACGATCACCAGTGTGTCAATGTCCCCCACCGCCAGCCGGCTCAGCAATTCCGTGCACTCGCGCAACCCGCCCGATTCCATTGGCAATGCCAGCAACAGCACGTCCAACCCAGCTTCTTGCAAAAGTTTGTAAGCCGCTGGATAATCGTCGCCCTCCACCACCTCAAAAGTCGAACGCAAAGCCGCAACTAGGCTCCCACGCATCCGCGCGTCATCATCCACCACAGCAATTTTTGGTTTCAGGGCCGCAGGCGTGATAACCAATCTCCAAGAGGAATAGCGCGGCGTAGCTCCCACCCAGCACCCGCAGCCATCTCAGTGGCCGCGATTCTAGGTGCCGCCCGTCCTCATGTCAACGGCGGGTGCGAAGTTGCGAGGAGTAAGTGGTGATTCGTGAGAAGTGATTGGCGACCGGCAAGCCGCAATCAAGCCCCCGCGACGAATGACCCTTGCCGGGTAGCATAAGCAATCCTGCCGGTGCTCCTTCTTTTGACTTTCGTATCGCAGGCGTCCCGCCCTCAAAATCTCAAGAACTGTCATTTTGGCGACGCAGAAGGCTCGGCCACTCGCAATATCAAAAATACTTGCGACCGTAGGCTGTCTCCGATTATCCAACTCAGTGCGGAGCCACTCTCCGTTTAATCAAAGTCGTGGCGGTTCGTCAAGTTCACTTGTGTATATACGGAAGGCGAACCGGACAGCACAGGGAGGAAGGCCATGGCGAAAACATTCGGGGAGACCTCAACAACGGACGACGTCTTGTCCGGCGTGAATTTGCACGGTAAACGGATCTTCGTCACCGGCGTTTCGGCAGGGATTGGTGTCGAGACTGCGCGGTCTCTTGCCGCGCACGGCGCGCATGTTGTCGGTGCGGCGCGGGATTTGACCAAAGCAAAGACGGCGACGGAGCAGGTGCGAAAAGACGCGGTAGCCAACCGTGGGAGCTTCGAGCTCGTTGAGCTGGATCTCGCCAACCTTAAGAGCGTGCGCGCCTGCGCCGACCGGCTGCTGGCAAACGCTGAACCCTTCGACGTCATCATCGCGAATGCAGGTGTGATGGCCACACCCTTTGGCCATACAGCCGACGGCTTTGAAACGCAGTTCGGCACCAATCACCTGGGCCACTTTGTATTCGTCAACAGGATTGCGTCTCTCATTCGTGCAGGGGGGCGGCTGATAAATCTGTCTTCCGCGGGACACCGCTTCTCCAACGTCGACCTCCAGGATCCCAACTTTGAACGGACGCCCTATGAACCCTTTGTTGCCTACGGCCGATCGAAGACGGCGAATATCCTCTTCGCCGTTGCCTTTGACTCGCGACACCGTAAGCGTGGTGTGCGCGCGGCCGCCGTGCATCCTGGTGGAATCCATACCGAGCTGGGTCGCCACATCGATCCGAGTCGCGTCCAAGGGATCATCGACCAGATGACCAAGCAGCTGGCGGCGGAGGGTAAACCGCCCTTCAAGTGGAAGACCATTCCTCAGGGAGCCGCAACTTCGGTGTGGGCTGCAGTCGTTGCTCCCGCCGACGAGATCGGGGGTCGATATTGCGAGAACTGCCATGTCGGCCATATCGTTCCGGACGACGTGACCATCAGCGCCATAAGTGAAGGAGTGCGCGGATACGCGCTCGACGCGAATACTGCTGAGGCGCTTTGGAAGAAAAGTGAAGAGCTCGTCCGAGAGTCGTTTTAGCGATTCAGTGTTCCGGCAAATAACAGGAAGGAGCGATTTATAAATGTATTTGTTATGGGAGCAACGCGCTTCTTTGCGTTCGGGAACAGACACAGCTCCGACGCATTTAGTCGTTCCACCTACTAGGAGGCTTTTTCCATGTCGTCGAAATTTCCGATCGCGTTAGGTGTTACCTTCGCCCTGCTTTTTTCTACAATCGTCTCTACTGCAAGAGCCCAGCAGAAGAGCCTCACCCCTGACCAGCAGCAAGTCGTCGATACTGTGAGCACAATATTCACTGCCGCCCGCGCAGACGATCTTGCGAAATTCGACTCCGTCATTGCGCCGGGCTTTTACATATTCGATGGCGGCGCACGATTCGAGGGAGACGCGATCATGGTTCTCATCAAGGCGCAACATGCCGCGGGCAAGCGCTATGAATGGAACGTGACCGAACCCGACGTCCACATCAGCGGCAATACCGCTTGGATCGCCTACGTCAATAAAGGCAGCATCACCGACGCTTCCGGCACCGTGAACCAGAATTGGTTGGAATCCGCATTCCTAGAGAAACAGGCAGGCGCCTGGAAGATCGTCTTCATGCATAGCACCCGCGTCCCTGTGGCGCCTCAAGAGAACCAACGCAAGTGACGTCAATGCTCTAAATGAATATCTGGCGGTGGCCGTCACTTCGCGTACGCCGCTCGCTTGCCGAATTCAGCACCAGCCAATACAGGCAGCACAAAAAGATTCGCCAAAATATCAATAACCGTGCCCGCCAGCACCACCAGCCCAAACCGCTGCGTCGGCGGAAAACTAGAAAGCGCAAAAATCGCAAACCCTGCCCCAATCACCACGTCCGAGAAAACAATTCCGCGCCATTGCTCCTCGCGTCCCTTCACCCACGCCGGCCACCCGTGCACCCCTGCCTGTTGCGCTCTCCTCACCGCAAATACCAAATGCACCATCGAATCGATTGCCATCCCGATGCACACATTCGTCGCCGGCGCGGAAATAATGTCCACGGGAATCTTCAGCAGCCCAATCCCTCCCAGGACGCACACGGGAACCAAGCTCAAGCTGAAGATCATCGCGGCCGTGGTCCTCAGGCTTCTCCCCACGATCCATGCCACCACGGTGAAAAACATCATCAGCCCCAGCAGACCTTTCACTAAGCTCTTCGCCACCAGTTGCGCCAATTGTCCTTGCAGCTCGTACACGCCCCCCACCAGCACAGTTCGGAAGCCGTTCCGGCGCACCACACCGCGCAGCTGGTTCACCACCTCCACCCGTGGCAGGTCTCTTCCGTGCTCGTCCATGCGCAGGTAGAACGCAGCCATGGACCGGTCCTTGGTCACGAACGTACTCGCCACCCGGTTGTATTTCGGTTCGTTCATGATGTTCAGCAGATGGTTCCAGCTGATCAGGAAAGCCAGAGGGCGGCGATGCCCCTCAGCCATCAAAACCGGCAGCGAAATTGACGTACCGACGCCCTTGTGCTCCTCCAGCGCATCCTGCAGATCCCACATCTTTTCGTACTCTTCCTTGTTGTCCAGCTTGCTGCCGTCTGCGGCCGCTATCACCAGCGTCAGGGGATTAGCACCGCCGTTCCGATCCACGTACGCAAGTCCTTCACGCGGCTGCTCGCCCTTTTTGAAATAATCCAGCAAGCTAGGATCGGTATTCAACTTCCGCATTCCCAAGCTCAACCCGGCGCTAGCCAAAATTGTAATCACGCACACCCACACGAATCTTCCCTGCCAGAAATGGCCAGCCTTTTCTCTCTGCTGCGCTTTCCTCTGCGCCGCGCCAGCCCAGTCCAGAAAAGCTGGATACATCAGGTAGGCACACGCGAATGCCACGACGGCCCCCAACGTTCCTCCGACACCCAGCTCTTTCAAAGGCTTCGCCGGCACGATCAAAAGGCTCGCGAATCCCAGTGAAGCACACACCATTGACCAAAACGATGCTGGCAACGTTATCTGCCGCGCCTGCGCTCCCAGATGGCCGGAATCTGCGTGGCCCCGAGACAACGTCTGCCAGTTAAATGTCATATAGACCAGATGAGACAGCGCAATCACAAAAACGATCGTCCCAAGATTCGCGGTAAGCACGCCGATCTTCTCTCCAAACGCAGCTTGAATCAGCAAAGTCCCGAGCACCGCGTTCGTGCACGTAACCAACATTCCCAGCGTAAGTTTCAACGATCGAAACAGCACTAGCATCACTGCCCCGAACAGCAGAAATGCAGTAAGGCTGAACACCTGAAAATCGTGCAGCAGTTTGCGCCGAATCATCTCCGATACATACGGTGCTCCCGCAATCTCGATCCGGAAGTCGTTTGCATTGAACTTCGCCACCACCGCTTCAATCCGCTCGATTAATTCCTGCGGATCCCGGCTGGAGACAAACATCACCACATTACTGGAGCGCCCATTTTCCGCAATCAGCAACCGCGTCCAAAAAGGACTTTTCTCCGCGTCCTTCACGTTCTTGGGTCCATCCGCAAGGCTATCCACGCTGTCCACGGAAGGGATCGAATCCAGTTGCTCGGTCATACGATCGAGGCGTTCCAGATAGCTCGGCGCGGTAATATCTGGCGCTTCCACCGCCAGTATCAGCTGGCTGTCTCCGCCAAACATGCGATCAATCTTGTCCGATTCCTGTGCGATGGGATCGTGCGAAGAGAAAAAGAAGTTTTCATCAATATGCGGTTTCAGATCGACAAACTTCGCGACCAAACCCAAAAGAACAACCTTAAGCCCCAGGAAAAGCCAATGAGCCCATGCGTATCCGTGCGATTCGACGTCGCGGCGATGCTTTTTCCCGATCACTGTAGATGTATGTGCCAGGGTCAACGGCCAAGCCCACGGTCGGATCTAGCCTAGCAAGCACACCCACCCCAGGCATTACGCGAATCCCTGTAGTTACAGCAGGGAAACGGTTGAGGCGAGTCATACGATCACGAACGTTGGAGTGCGAAGGTTGCGATGATGACGGCGATAGCGTGTTCGAGGCGGCCGTGAGGCCAATCGTTTCAATGCGCCGGCTTAAGGATCTCGCCACTCCCAGCCCATGTTGCCGTCCGTAATAATCAGGCGATTTTGCAGCCTTGCGTTGAGGGACCTCGAGGTTTCGATCGCATCGAACTGTGTAGTCTTGTCAAGATTTTCGACCATTGCCGCGTAGTGCCGCAGCGTCGCCCCAGAGCCTGTATCCGTGGGATCGAAAACCGGTTTGCCATCGATCTTGTAACGCATCAAAACCGACATCCACCGTGTCTCGTTGAAATCGATAGGGCTGTCGCTCACTGCGACGAAGTTCTGTACGCGCAGCCCGTAGGGAAATACACGCAGGGCCGTCGCAACTACGTCATCCGTACCCGTCGTGTTGTAGAAATACACCCCGGCTGGATTAAGGTGTGGGCGGACGATTTCCAAAAAATCGGCGGATAGCAGCACGGACGAGTGGTCGCGCCAATAAAAACTTGTGTTCGCGATGATCGCGTCGTAACGGTTCTCGGGATGAGAGATAAGCCAGCGCCTGCCGTCGTCCACGGTGATGTGCACCCTCGGATTGTGTAGCAATGACTCCACTTCCGGATAATCCTGAATCAGAGATAGGTAGCCGGGGTTGATTTCCACGACGTCCAGTGTTTCCACCTCGGGGTGATTCGCGAATATCTGCGCCCACGAACCCGATGATAGCCCGATCATCAGGATGCGTTTCGGATTCGGATGGAACAGGCTTAGCGCGTAGGCGCGCATCACATGATTCACGTCGTTGTTCGGATCGGTGTTGAAGGCGCCGTCGTACACCGCGTTGCCATAGACGGTCGCGTCGCGACTTACCGCGATGACCCCGTTGCGATTCTCGACGACATGAACAAACGGACCGCGCACCTCGGCGCCCGGGCCAAGGATCAAGCGTTCGAAGAATTGTCCGTAGGTGGCCGACGCCAGCACAAGACAAATCATCGAGGCAGTTGCGAGCGGAATCGCCCAACGTAATACGCTGCGCTGCGTCCCTGGTGCGATTACCAGTACAAATATCCCTGTGCAGATCGCCAGCAGCGCCAGATGCTCTGAGGTCTGCTTCAATCCGAAATGGTGCATCCAGACGAATCCGACGATGAGGCTGCCGAGCGTCGAGCCCAGGATGTTCGAAGCGTAGGTCCAACTCACTTCTCGTCCCGCGCGCGCGCCCGCCGCGATTCCCGAATGGCAAAGCAGCGGCATCACCGACCCGATCAGCGCCGCGATTAGAAACAGAGCGGGAGCGGCGAGCAAAAACCACATGTTCATCGATTGAATCTGAATTCGGCCGGGCGCGAGTTGCAACAGCTTGATCCCTTTCCACTGCAGCAATGCCACCAGCGGCGGCAAATATGCGGAGCACGCGCCAACCAGCAGCAAAAGCGCGGCGATGATTCGCAAGACATCGCCGGGACACTTATGTTCCGTTCGATTTTCCGCGACGAAGGAGCCCGCCGCGATTCCCGCCAGATACGTCGAAAGAAGCAACGCGAAGGCGGGCGCGCGGTCTCGCGACGCCAGCTCAAACACCCGGAACCACGCAATCTCAAGTCCCAGCGCGATGAAGCCCGAGATTCCCGCGATCAACATTACATATCCTAGAGCCACGCGCGCTGCGTTGTCATTCTTCACTGCTTCCGCACGTGCGCCTTCTTCGGCCGGCGCAGGCTTGTAATTCCGCAGTAGTAACGCCGAGAGGCCCACCAACGCGTTCACGCAGGCGGCCAGACCCACCGCGCCGGACTGCCCGAAGTCGCGCAGCAAGAATGTGGCGCATAGATAGCACGCCACCGCCGAGCCAAATGTATTCACGAAGTACAGTAGCGCTACCGAAGCGCCCACGCTGCCTGAACGCGTCACCAGATGCTGCACCAGCAGCGGCAACGTTGCACCCATCAGTACCGTGGGAACGATGAGCAGCAAAAAGCCAAACACAATCGTCACCGGCAAGCTCGCGCCAGCGCTGAATCCGGCAGCCCAATGAAATATCCGCAGCGATGCCAGCCCGAACGCCCCGATCCCGAGCTCCGAAAACCCGAACAGCACGACCGCTTTTGCGGGAAAGCGCGACGAGACCCATCCGCCCAGCAGGCTCCCAAGCCCCAGGCCCAGCATGAACGCCGCGACGATCACCGCCACCGATTCCGCGTTCACCCCGTAGATTGAAAAAAGCGCCCGCTGCCACACGATCTGATATATCAGCGCAGGCATTCCGGAACACAAAAACAGCACGCTTAGGAACACACGTTCGCGCGGCTGGCGTGCCTCCCCAAAGCGGAAGAATCCGCCGAGGAACAGAACCAGATCCACCAGTAGGACAACCAGAATCGGAAGGGTGACCATCGTCCAGTCTAAATCGTAACAGCGCATCAGCCTTCAGCCAGGCGAAGCCGTCATCGTCCATGCCGTAACCGTTACGTTCCCGCCCGGCCTGGGGCGCAAAATTCGGGAATTCACAAGATTGCTGCCTTGGCGAGATCGCTAGCGTGGAAAGCAGAGAAACTGGCGGTACGAACTGTTACGAAGTGGACTGCTTCCGCTGCTGTCGCCTCCACCCAGCGCCGCGTTTTGATGGCGCATTTCCCGCGGTCAGCTCAACAAGCTGCTGCCGGACCTGCTCGAGAATTTCGCGCGATAGGCTCGGGTCGGAGACGGCCCGAGAGAGATTGAGGGCCCCCAGCAGGCTTGTGAGAATAAGCAATGCGCGGCCGCGTTTATCCGCATGCTCTTCGGATGGCAACAAGCCGGCGGTAACAGCCAAGCTGTGCTTCACGCGCGTCGTGTAAACCGTTTTTGCGGAATTGCTTGCGCGGCTCATATCTCCTAGCAGTGCTCCCATGGCACAACCTGCTCCAGGATTATCGCGGTGATATTCAGTGAGGTAGTTCTCGAGCAGCTGACCCAGCGATTCGGCATGCTTTTCCCAAGCGTCGAGATCCTTGAATGCCGTGCCCAGCGCCTCCACCACAAGCTCGTCACGCGATTTGAAGTGCTTATAAAAAGCTCCCACAGTCACGCCAGCCTGTTTCATCACATCGGCCACACCAATTCCGTCCAGCCCAAGTTCGCGAAACCTCTTTGCCGCGACTTTCAGAATCTTGGCGTGAGTGTCAGTTTTTGTTCTCTTTCGCATATTGCTTAGTATACGGCGCAAAAGGCCATGCAGGCACCCGCCGCCAGCATGCTCGTTTTCCGTCTCGCGCATATACTGGGAGTATCGTCATACTCCTAGCGCTGAGTGTTGCACGACTATACCTCGGAAAATTCCCCTATTGAAGGCAAATCACCGCGTTTCAGAAATCACAAATTCCTTGCAACGTGTGGAGTATGACCGTAATCTAACTGCGTAGATTCAGGCTGTCATCTTACGAGCGGAGGCGAAGCGATGAGCAGTAAAACATCAGAACAGAACAAAGCAATCGTGCTCGAGGCCTTTCAGGCCCTATTCAATAAACGCGATTACCAGGCTGCAGAGCGCTTCTGGTCGCCAAACTACATTCAGCACAGTGCCCACATCCCCCCGGGTCGGGATGGATTGCTCGGGATGATCAAGACCCTGCCGCCAACGCTTAGATACGAGCCGGGCGTCGTCGTTGCCGACGGAGATTTCGTGATCCTCCACGGCCGATTCTCCGGGATTGGTCTTCCCACGAACTGGATCGTCGCCGACGTGGTCCGCTTGAAAGACGGAATCCTCGTCGAACACTGGGACGTGATTCAAGACGAAGCTACGAAGGAGCAGTCCAAGAGCGGAAACCCAATGTTCGGCGACGCGTTCCCGAAGTGAGGGGACAGGCTCGTTGGGTGGCGCAGAAAGCCGCAGTTTACCCTTGACGCATTTCCTCTCCAGCCTGTCTTTCGGCGGCGGTGCGATCAATCAAGTAAACGTCCATCTATTTGTGGAGTCGATGCCTTTCGGAGGCGTTGGATACTCCGGCATCGGTCACTACTACGGTAAGGACGGCTTTGACGCACTGACTCGCGCGAAATCGATCCTCGTTTCGTCGCCCGACATAGCCAAAGAGCATCTTTTCCCGCCCTACACGCCCGAAAAGGTACTGCACCGGAAGGGCGGGGCTTCAGCCCCTGAAGCCACGCATTTGTATTGCGGCTGAATATTTACGAGATGGGCTCTAACCGTCGCTTTCTACAAGGATAGGTAAGAAAGAGAACATCGCATGAACCTGTTGCGCGCCCTGTTTACGCGGAACCTCTTGCTGTCAGGAGTAGCGATCGTCCGCTACATCCCTCGTGCCTTCCAGGTCAAGCAAATAGATGGGAATCTCTTCTTCACGGAGCAGAAGCGCCAGGAATATTTCCGTCGAGTAGAAACTGTGACGCCTAACTCCCCGCGTCAGTGGGGCACCATGGAGCCCGACCAGATGCTTCACCACCTCAACCTGGCCTGCGGAGCCTCACTGGGTTTCTACAATCTCCCGGACGA
>Ga0209655_10000633_pt1 | contig 13422 bp, 10 predicted proteins | sample BogFormECP03_OM2_FD_188236 | JGI IMG/M metagenome (GOLD analysis project Ga0209655, IMG submission 188236) | Bog forest soil microbial communities from Calvert Island, British Columbia, Canada - ECP03_OM2 (SPAdes) (version 2) | ecosystem: Environmental > Aquatic > Freshwater > Wetlands > Bog ...
AGAGCTCATTGGCTCCATTCCGCTCGCGCACTATCGGCGCAGGGATAGTCTCTTCCGAGAGTGTAGTTTGCACGCGCGCGGCCAAAGGGATGGGCGGAAGAAGATTCGCAAACCTATGAAACACAATGACTTGCGCGATGAGATTTTGGCGATTGGATTTTCGAACGTCTCACACTGAAACAAACTCGTCTCAACCTCAAGTCGAAATGCCAAATTGCAACTTTTGTGAGCATTCGGCAACGGACTTATTGAGATCGGTAATCGTGGCTGAAGATGCCGGGCTAAAGGCCGCCGCTACGAAATCTAAGGCGACATCCAATTCACAATCCGGTGCGAGACCGACGTCGCGGTTAGTGCGTGACGGATTCGCGCTCTGGTTGTTTTTCTGCGGACTTCAGAGGAATTCCGTAGAGTTTTAATTTGCGATAGAGAGTTGCGCGGCTGATTCCGAGGAGTTTGCCGGCTAGGGCTTTGTCGCCGCCTACTTGCTCGAAGACGCGCAGGATGGTCATGCGCTCCATTTCCGATAGGGCCGCGGTGGAGAGCGCGTTCGCTTCTGCAGTGATGGTTGACGAATCGTGCGTCGCTTGAATTGCCGGAGGAAGGTCGGCGACGTCCATCGTGGAATCCATGCCCAACGCTACGGCGCGGGCTACACAATTTTCCAGTTCGCGGACATTTCCGGGCCAGTCGTATTGCAGGAGGCACTTCATTACCGCGGGCGTCACTTGGATATTTTTCCCTGCGGCGTAGCGTTCGAGGAACGCGTGGGTCAGCAATGGAATATCGGAGCGGTGCTCGCGCAAGCTGGGCAAATGGACGGTGACCACGTTAAGCCGGAAATATAAATCCTTGCGGAACGTGCCACCGCGATAGGCGGCATCGAGATCGCGGTTCGTTGCGGCGATGATGCGCACGTCCACGGGAACTTTATCGTTGCTGCCAACCGGGCGCACTTCCTTCTCTTGCAGAACTCGGAGAAGCTTGGCCTGCATTTCGAGCGGGAGCTCACCGATTTCATCCAGAAAAATCGTGCCGCCATTTGCGGATTGAAATAGGCCGGCTTTTGTTTTCAGCGCGCCGGTGAAAGCGCCTTTTTCGTGGCCGAATAGTTCGCTCTCCATCAAAGTGGGGACGAGCGAACCGCAATCGACGGCAACAAACGGCAATTCGGCGAATGGGCCCCGGAAATGAATCGCGCGTGCTACCAATTCTTTTCCGGTTCCACTTTCACCGGTGATCAATACCGGGGTGCGCGTGTCTTTTAATTTCGAAATCATGCGCAGTACTTCCTGGATCCGCGCCGACGAACCAACGATTCCGTCCAACTGCGTTTCCGCATTCACGCGCTCGCGAAGAAAGCGATTTTCCTGCACCAGGCGCACTTTTTCGGCCATGCGCTGCACCAATTGGCGCAGCTTTTCTACGCGGAATGGCTTTTCGATGTAGTCATAAGCGCCGAGTTTCATGGCGTCTACGGCGGATTCGATCGAACCGTGACCGGTCATGATGGAAACTTCCGCGTGCGGCAGGCGCGTTTTTAATTCGCGCAGCAAATCGACGCCGGAGGAGCCCGGCAGCTTGAGATCCGTGACCACCAGATCCGGAGCGGAGGCTTCGGCGCGCGCCAGAGCGGCCTCGGCGCTTTCGGCCTCGGTGCAGTCGAAGCCGAGGCCTTTTCCGACGGTGACGCAGAGGCGCCGGATGTTTTGCTCGTCGTCCACGATCAATAGCCGGATGGTTTGGCTGTCGGTCATCGCGTCCTTTTGCTCCCTGCGAATTAATTGCGTGCTTTGTCAGCCGTCGCGACCATCGCCGCTTCCGCTGCCAGCGGCAATCGCACTACGAACGTGCTGCCCGCGCCATCGGGATTATTGAAGCAAAAAATTTCGCCAAGATGCGCGCGCACAATTCCGTAGCAAATGCTTAGTCCGAGCCCTGTGCCCTTGCCGACTTCCTTCGTGGTGAAGAACGGCTCGAAGATGCGATCGACGTGCTCGATTCCCGGACCGTTATCCCGAAAGCGGATTTCAATCTGGCCGTTCGCATGGGCTGTTTCGATTTCGATGCGGCCCGGGCGGCCGGTTTCCTGCACGGCGTCATAGGCGTTGTTGACGATGTTCAGAAAAACCTGCTGGATCTGGTGAACGTCGCCCACGATTTCCGGGAGATCCTCGCCAAATCGCTCGACCAACTCCACGTCGCGCTTCGAGAAATCGTAAGCGCGAAGTTTCAGGGTTTGGCGCAGCACTGAATTTATTTGTACCGACTCGCGCAATGCAGGTTTCTGTCGGGCGAAGCTAAGCAAATTTTGAATAATCAATTTTGTGCGCTGCGCTTCCTGCAGAATCACCCGCAACTCATCCTTCGCGCCGGACGGAACTTCTGGATTTTCGAGAAGCAGGTCGGTGAAACCCAAAATTGCGGCGAGAGGATTATTTACTTCATGAGCCACGCCTGAGACGAGCTGCCCTACGGCCGCCATTTTTTCCGTATGCATCAACTTTGCTTGCAGTACGGCGGCGTCCGTCACGTCCGTCATGACCACCACGATGCTATTGATTCCGCCCTTGTCATCGCGCATGGGGCTTAGGCTGATCGAGAATTGTCCGGTAGTGCCATCGCCGCGGAGGAAGGGAAGTTCCATGTTGGCGGCGGGCGCGCCTCGCAAGGTGCTGCGCAGCGCCTCGGCCAGGGCTTTGCGACGCGATGCGGAAATAAATTCCGAGAGCGGATGACCGAGCAAATCCGTCTCGCGATGGCCGATCTCGAAGCAGCGGCGGTTCGCGTAGCTGATCAGGCCGGCGGTGTCGAGCACCAGAATCATGCTCTGCGTGTCGTTCAGGATGTTTTTGTTGAAGTCGCGCTCGCGCCGCAATTGCGCTTGGAACGATTTCTGCTCGGTAATGTCGAGCATCAAGCCGCGATACTGCACGGCGTGCCCTTTGGCATCGCGCACAATCAGAATATTCTGCAGAGTGTGAATCCAGGAGCCATCGCGCCGCCGCAATACTTCCTCGTGGTTGCGCAGCACGCCGCCTTCATCCGCCGCCTTGATGCAGCGGCGCCGCAGATCCGGACGCAGACAGAGTTCCTCGAATAAATTCACCGCCAGAACTTCTTCGCGGTTGGCGTAGCCGAGCATGCGCACCAGCGCGTTGTTTACCTCGATGAATTGGCCATCCGGCGTGCAGAAGAAGAGACCTTCTTGGATATTGTCGAAGAGTTCGCGATAGCGGCGCTCCAACTCGCGCCGGTCGGTAATGTCTTTCAGCACGTGTACGGTGCGCAGATCGTCTTCCGGCAAGCTGCGCAGGCGTGAAGTGGAGATCAAATACGTCCGCTCATGCGCCGTCTGGACATATTCTTCCGTGCCGGCCTGCATATCGCGGCAGAAGGGGCAGGCACGCCCGATGCTCTCGGCGGCGAGAGATCGCAGCGTTTCCATGTGCCGGCCGATTAATTCCGAAGGGCGCAGGCGCAAATGCCCCGCGAGCGAACGATTGACGCGCAAGATTCTGTCACTGGCGTCGTGAACGACGATGAAATCGGTGATGGCGTCGAAGTCTTCGATCCATTGTTTCTTCGAGCGCTCAATCCAGGAGAAAAGCCGCGCGTTTTCGAGCGCCACCGACGCATGTCCCGCGAGCGCCTCGAGCAAATGGCGCTCACCCGGCGAAAACGCCCGGTCGCGGCCGGCGAGGCAGAGCACGCCCATCAAATCGCCTTCGCTGCCGGTTAGGCGCGCCAACGCTAGATGATTCGCTCCCAACGCCCCGGCGAGCGGCTTTCCCAAAATCCCAGCGGCCGCGCCGAATCGCGTGGCTTCTCCGGCCGTCCAACTAACGGCGGCAAGTCCGCGCGCCAGCCGAGTTTGTTCCTCGCCGGCCAATTCCGCCGCCGCGCCTTGGGCTGAGACAATCTCCCATTCCTCGCCGCGCACCAGCGCAAGCGCCGCCGAGCGCACCTCGAACATTTTCTCCGCGCACAGAGTGAGGCGGCGCACAAATTCCGTGGGACCGATTGAAGGCTTGAGCTCGCGAGTCGCAGCGGAGAGCTGTGCCAAATCGGCATCGAGGGAGGCACGCAAGCGCGCCGGTTGCCGACGGGTTTTCTTGGCCGCACGCATGAGGGACGGGTTCCTGCGCGAGTCTCCTGATTTCAAAATTGATACACCGAAGTTACTTGTGCATCTCATTTTGAGTCAAGGAATCTGCCTGAGGGCGTGCCGAATCGGACAATCGCGACTGGGGCACGTTCGTCGCAACCTGAGACCGAACCGAGCGGCACTCTCGGCTGCTGAGACAATCCGCCGGTCGCGACGGCTCGTCGAGAGGCAGCGGCGCCTCTTCTAACCGATTGACGCGCAAGAGTTTAGGCGGGCCAGACCCAATTCGGAACTTCGCTCAATCTTCGTCCGGTCACTGGCAGTCACCGTGCATTTTCTTTTGCCGGAGTTGTCTGGAGGCACGGGTGTGGCACACGCAATTTCAATTTCGATGGCTCGTGGAATCGGCCGGCTGATCGCTCTCGCGGCGATTCTCGCGCTTGGCGCGCCGCTTCACGCGCAAGACCCAGCAGCGAACGACACCGCAAAACGCAAAGTGAAAGCGCGCGTAGCTGCCGAGTATCCGCAACTCGCCAAGCAGATGGGCGTCAGCGGAAAAGTCAAGGTGGAAGTTACCATCACACCCGACGGAAAGGTCAGCAATACCAAAGTCGTGGGCGGAAGTCCGGTGCTCACCTCGGCCGCAGTTGACGCGGTCAAGAAATGGAAATTTGAGCCGGGCCCGAAAGATACCATCGAGATTATCGAGTTCGAGTTCAAGGATCCGAACGGCTAGCAGGGGGACTTGCAGCCCGGCCGTCTCATGGCCGCGCGCGAGTGGAGGGATTCGAGATGACAATCGGTAAGAAATTATATTCGGGGTTCGGGGCGATCGTGGCGATCATGATCGCGCTGTTCTTCGTGAGCGTGCTGACCATTTCACGTGAGCATTCGGCGCGCTCGGTTGCCTCGGCCACGCTCAACGACATGACCACCATCGAGAGCATCCGCTTTCAGGTGATGCTCGAAGAGCTGGTGCTGCGCAATTTCCTGTTGAGCGGCGACGTGCGCGATGAGGGCGAACTCGCTTCTGTCCACACCACCATCAATACCCAGCTTCGCGACGCGGAATCTCACGCCACCGACCAGGCTCTTCGCAGCACTTTGCTGCGCGTGGAAGATGCCGAGCATGGTTGGATGGATGATTTCGCCAAGCCGATGATCGCCAAGCGGCATCAAGTGGACGGCGGCGATGCCACCGTTTCCGATTTGCAGATTTTTTACTTGCAGCAAAATCCCGGCTCGTGGATGAACAAGACTTCTTCGCTGCTCGATGAAGCCAGCCGCACCATCAGCACCGCGCTCGAGCGCTCCAATGCTTCGGCGGCGGCCGCTACTACCTGGAGCACCGGGCTTAGCATCGTGGGCATTCTGATTACCATCATGCTGGCTCTTGCCATCGCGTATTACACCTCGCGCTCGATCACCTTGCCGCTGAACCACTTGATCGGAGTGGCGCGCGAAATCGGGGATACCGGAAACATCGATCAGATCATCGACATTCATCGCGACGATGAAGTCGGCTTGCTTGCGGACAATTTCAACAAGATGATCGCGCACGTGAAGGGCATGGCCGCTGTGTCTGCTTCGATTGCTGAAGGGCAACTCACGGTGACGGTGATGCCGCGTTCTGCTCGCGACACGATGGCCAATGCTTTCTCGCAGATGATTCAAGGGCTGCACGATCTGGTCCGTCAGGTCCGCGATATCGCTGCGCAAGTTGCGGACGGCTCGAATCAGATGGCTGGAGCTTCTGAAGAATCCGCGAAGGTGAGTTTGCAGGCTGCCTCCGCGATTGATGAAGTCACCACCACGATGCACGAGATGAGCGTGAACGTGCAGAGCGTGGTCAAAAATACTCAAATGCAGGCTTCGAGCGTGGCGGAAACTTCGGCTTCGATCGATCAGATGGTCACTTCGATCCAGCGCGTGGCGGATACCGCTAAGGTGCTGCTCGATATTTGCTACCGCTCGCGCGAGGAAGTGCATACCGGCATCGTCACCATGGAAAAAGCGACGGACGGATTGAATCGCACCAATTCGGCCATTCAGGCTTCCGCGCACATCATCGACGTGCTGGGACAACGCGCGGACGACATCGGAAAGATTATCGAAGTTATCGACGATCTCGCCGAGCAAACCAATCTGCTTGCTTTGAACGCTGCGATTGAGGCGGCGCGCGCGGGCGAACACGGACTCGGATTTGCGGTAGTCGCCGAAGAAGTCCGCAAGCTCGCCGAAAAATCCACGCAATCCACCAAGGAAATTTCGGAATTGATCGAGGGCATTCAGAAGGAAGCGCGCGAAGCAGTCGAGAATATGGAGAAGAGCACGTCGATGGTGCAAGAGGGACTGCTCCTCGGCAGCGATTTGAGCACCGCGCTCGGAAAAATCTCGAACGTGGTGACGGAAGTTTACAAATTCGCGCAGGAAATTGGCGCCGCAACCACCGAGCAATCGAATGGCTCCGCGCAGATCGCCAAGGCCACTACTCGTCTTACCGAAATCACCCAGGAGATTAATTCTTCGGTCGAGGAACAGGCTTCGGGCGCGCAGGCTGTCGTTCGCGCGATGGAGAGAATGCGCGAACTCGTCCAGCAATCCACGTCCAGCTCGACGCAGCTTGCTGCCACAGCCGAGCAGATGTCACGTCTCTCGAAAACACTGCTCACGACCATGGGCCGCTTCGTTCTCGACAATGGCTCGGGCGCACTGCGGCAATCAGGTCAACGCCCGATCGCCGGCGAATCGGCGCCGCGCATTTCCGCCGAGCGTTACGCCGAATTGGTGAATTCGTAGTCGCGGGGAAACGCAGCGATGGCAAAAGACATTCAAATCGTCGGCTTTCGCATCGGCACCGAGACTTTCGGGCTGCCGATCGCGCTGGTCCGCGAAATCGTGCGCGTGCCGAAGATTACGCCGGTTCCCAACGCTCCGGATTTTGTGGAGGGCGTGATCAATCTTCGCGGAAGAATTATTTCGGTGATCGATCTGCGCAAACGCTTCGGCGAAAAAGATCTTCAGCCGAGCAAAAAGAATCGCATCGTCGTTGTGGAACTTGGCCGCCGCTCCGTGGGCCTGCTGGTAAATTCCGCGTCGGAAGTTCTCAAAATTCCGCCATCGGAAATTGAAGCTCCGAATGATTTATTTCAGGATGGCGAAGTAGATTACGTCACCGGCGTCGCAAAGCTAAAAGGCCGCCTGGTGATTCTGTTGGATCTGGAAAAAGTGATGCAGCGTTCCGAACTGCGGCGCCTCGAGGACGTCGCTGAAACCATAGCCCAACAGGAAAGTGAAGCGATCGCCCGCCGGTAACGGCGCGCGCAGACTCTCGACGCACAGCGAGCTCACATGTCCACACTGACCGCTCAAGTTCCTCTGACCGAAGCAGAGCTCAAGCTGCTTCAAACTCTTATCTATCAGGAATGCGGCATGTATTTCGATGAGCGCCGCACTCATTTTCTGCGCGACCGCCTGCAGCGCCGTCTGAAAGCCTGCAATCTCGATTCTTTTTACAGCTACTACCGCTTGCTTACCAGCCGCGAAGGCAAACTCGAGTTGAACGCGCTGCTCGAAAATCTCACGGTAAATGAAACCAGTTTTTACCGTGTGCGCCCGCAGCTCGAACTTTTTCAAAAAAGAATTCTCGAAATGATTCTGCACAAGAAGCAGGAGCGCCGCGACTGGACGGTGCGCATCTGGAGCGCCGGCTGCTCAACGGGACAGGAACCTTACACTTTGGCGATGCTCGTTTGCGACGCGCTGGCTTACTACTACCTGCGGAATCCGCTGCCGTTCGAGATGCCGGTGCCGAAGCCGCTCGTTCCGCCGCCGTGGAAAGTGGAAATCGTCGCGTCGGACATCAATTATTCGGCGCTGCTTACCGCCGGACAAGGGATCTATACCGAAATCCAGATGGAGCCTGTGGATTACGCGACGCGGCTGCGCTATTTCGATAAAACCGCGGACCGCTACGCCGTCAAACATGCGCTGAAATCACTGATCCAGTTCGACTTTCATAATTTGAAGACGGAATTTCTGCCGCAGCGCAACGACATCATCTTCTGTCGCAACGTGATGATTTATTTCGACGAGCCCGAGCAAAAGCGTCTGGTCGAGAAGTTTTATCGCTGCTTGAATCCGGAAGGTTATTTGTTCGTCGGCCACGCCGAGAGCCTTTTCGGGCTGACCAAGAAATTTCACATGATTCACGAGAACAACGCCACCGTGTACCAGCGGATCGAGGAGACGAAGTGAACTTTTTCGGCGATGATCGCGGCGCCGAGCTGCGCGAACTCTTTTTCGAGAGCGCGGCCGAGCTTCTCCAGGCCATGAATGAAGGCGGCCTGGAGCTCGAAGAGCGTCCCGGCGATCCCGAAACGATCCGCAAAGTGCGCCGGGCAGTGCACACGCTGAAGGGCGACTCTGCTTCTTGCGGCTATCGCGAGCTCAGTTCGCTGGCGCATTTGCTCGAAGACGTGATGACGCCGGAAACCTTCAAGTCGAATGCGTCCGCACTTCCCGAAGTTGTGCTCACCGCGGCGGATACTTTCGACGAAATGCTGGCAGCCTATCGCGGGAACATGCCACTGCCGGATGGTAGCGCGCTTCGCGAGCTTATCGAGCGCGTGCTGCAGAAGCCCGGCGAGGGCCACGCGCAGAAAAATCAGAAGACTCCGCTTGTGGCGCAGTTTGCGTGGACCGAGTACGAGCAGTTGCTGATCGCCGAAGCGATGAAGCGCGGCGAGAATGTGTTTTTCGTTGCCGCTCACATCGCAGCGGACGCGCCCATGCCCGCGGCCGCAGTTCAACTCACGAAGAATGCGCTTACCGCATCTGGAACCATTCTCAGTTTTCGCCCCGAAGATGGCGCTGATTTGGCGGCGGTGCGCCAGGTGGAAGCAGCCGTCTCGAGCGAACAAACGATCGACGTGCTACGCAAGAAATGCCTGATCCCATCACTTATTTCCGAAGTTGTGGTGTTGCCGGCGGGTGCCGCGCCCACTGCGCATCGCGATTTGCTCGAGATTTTGCTGGAATCGGAAGCAGCAGCGGTCGCTGCAGGTGTTCCCGCGGCTGAATCTGAAGTCGAAGACGCCGAATCGGCGCCGCTGGCTCATGCCGAGTCGCGCCAATTCGCGAATTCCGCCTCGAATGTCGCGCCGGCGGGCGCGGAAAACACGCTGCGAGTGGATGCCGCTCGCATCGACAACGTAATGAATCTTGTCGGCGAGCTGATCATCGGCAAATCCATGCTGCACCGTACCATCATCGAATTCGAAAAGCAGTACGCCAAGGATCCCCTGCGCGGAAAACTTTCCGACGCTCTGGCCTATCAGACGCGGGTGCTGAGCGATCTTCAAAAATCAGTCATGAAGATTCGCATGGTTCCCGTAGAGCAGCTCTTCCGCCGGTTTCCGCGGGTCGTTCGCGATGTTGCAAAACAGCGCGGCAAAGAGATCTCCATCGAGCTGGCCGGGCAAACCACCGATCTGGACAAAAGCATTCTGGACGCGCTTTCCGATCCACTCGTCCATCTGGTTCGCAACGCGGCCGACCACGGCATTGAATCCGCCGCCGAGCGCATCGCGGCCGGAAAAAGCCCTCGCGGCACGATTCGCTTGAACGCATTTCACAAGGCCAATCAGGTGGTGATCGAAGTATCTGACGACGGTCGCGGCCTCGATCGCGAAAAAATCGTACTGCGCGCGATCGAGCGCGGGCTCGTCACGCAAGACGAAGCGGCCCGCCTCAACGAATCCGAGGCTCTGCAACTCATCTTTAAGCCGGGTCTCACCACCGCCGACGAAGTCACCGCGATCTCCGGGCGCGGAGTTGGAATGGATGTTGTTTCCACCGCCATCGAGCGCTTGAAAGGCTTTGTCGAAATCGCCACGCAGCCCGGCAAGGGCACCACTTTTTCTCTGATGCTGCCGCTCACTCTGGCCAGCATCAAAGCGCTGATGTTTGAGGTGGGCAGGAAGCTATACGCTGTGCCGCTTTCCGCGGTGGTTGAGATCGCGCGGATGCAGATTTCGGACATTACTCGCGTGGAAGACCGCGAAGTTTTGCGGCTTCGCGATCAATTGCTTGCTCTGGTGCGGCTCGAACCGGAAGGCGCGGTGGCCGCCGAAACGAAATCGAAGCGGATGTTCGTGATCGTCATCACTACCGGGCCGCGAAGATTCGGGCTGGTGGTAGACCGCTTGGTCGGCGAAGAAGAATTGGTGATGAAAGCGCTCGAGGACAAAACCGCGGCGTCGGAACTAGTAAGCGGAGCTTCGATTCTCGGCGACGGCACAGTCGTCCTGATTCTCAACGTCGCAAACGTCGTCTCAAAGGTGACCAAGGCGCCGCTCGGAGCTACCGCATGAGTGAGCGCGTGCGAGTACTGGTGGTGGATGATTCCGCGCTGATGCGGAAGATGATTCCGCAGATTCTTTCGCGCGATCCGCAGATCGAAGTCGTCGGCACGGCGATGGACGGCGCCTTCGGCCTCAAGAAAATCGCCGAGTTGCGGCCGCACGTGGTCACTCTCGATCTCGACATGCCGCGAATGGACGGCGTCGAAATGCTGCGCGCCATCACGGGCAAGCATCACGTGCCGGTAATCATTGTGACCTCGCAGACGGAAGAGAGTACGCGCTCGGCGCTGAAGGCTCTTGCACTCGGCGCATTCGACTTTGTCGCCAAGCCGGTTGATGCCGCTTCCGGCCGCATCGAAGCCATCGCCGAAGAGCTCGCCCTGAAAATCAAAGTGGCGGCCACCACTGGCGCACCGAAACTGATCTTGACGGTGACCACCGAAAAAAGAAAAGGCACGCGCGCCATCGCCGAGAGGCCTTTCCCGTCGCGCGTCGTCGCTCTGGGCGTTTCCACCGGCGGCCCTGCGGCGCTTCAATATTTATTCGCGCAGCTGCCGGACGATTTTCCGGGCTGTCTGCTGGTGGTTCAACACATGCCGGAAAACTTTACGAATATGTTTGCAAAGCGGCTCGATGAAAGTTGCGCGATCGAAGTGAAGGAAGCCCGTTCCGGCGATTTGCTGCTCGCGGGCCGCGCGCTGATTTGCCCGGGCAATCACCACATGAAGGTAAAACACATGCCGCACGGGGACGTGGTTGTGCTCGATGACATGCCGCCGGTGAACGGCCATCGCCCGTCCGTGGATGTTCTGTTTCGCTCGGTGGCGCGCGAATTCGGCAAGTCGTCGCTCGCGGTGATCATGACCGGCATGGGCGAAGACGGTGTCGCCGGGCTCGGCGAAATTCAAGCCGCCGGCGGCATCACGCTGGCGCAGAGTTCCGATTCGTGCGTGGTGGACAGCATGCCGCGCTCCGCGGTCGAGCGAGGCTTCGCGGAAAAAGTCGTGTCGCTTTCTTCGCTGGCCAGCGTGCTTCTTGCACACTGCGCCAATGAAAAAATTTCTACAGAATTGGCTTCGGTCGGCCCGTCGTCCGGACTTACTGAAGCGGAGCGGATTTCTCGAAGGAGATAGTCATGAGACAGTTCGAAGCATTGACGCGCAAGAAAGACAATCAGCCCGTTCGCTACTTGATCGTGGACGATTCCGTCTTCGCCCGCAAAAGCCTGGCCAAAATGGTGGAAGCTTTTGGCGGGACAGTGGCCGGCGAGGCGGGCGATGGGCTCACCGCCATCACCGAATATTCGCGGACCAATCCCGACATCGTGCTCATGGACATCACCATGCCGCAGATGGAGGGCATCGAGGCCGTCGAGCGCATTGTCCGCGAGCATCCGGACGCGCGCATCGTTATGGTCTCGTCCGTGGGATATCAGGACAATATTCTTGCGGCGTTGCAGCGCGGGGCGCGGCATTTTGTGCAGAAGCCGGTGAAGCCCGATGCGCTGTACGAAATTATTCGCTACGTTTTGAGCGACGAGAACGTTACCGCCAGCGTTTAGCGGCTGCCGCCCAGCGAAAAGGACATTGCCATGAAAATGGATTTAATTCAGCCATTCATCAGCGCCGTGGATGCCGTACTTGCCGAAACGTTACAGTCGCCGGTGACCGTCAGCGATCTTGCGATGGAAGAAGAGGGATACCGCAAGCGCGGCGTCGCGGCGATGATTGTGTTCAAGGGCGAGATCGAGGGCCGCGTGATTCTCGATGTCGAGCCGCGGGCTGCGGTTCGCGTCGCCAGCAATATTTCCGGCGAAGAAATCGCCGAGAGCGAGCAAATTGTCCGCGAAACCGTTTGCGAATTGGCCAACATGGTGATCGGCAACGCCGTCACGCTGCTCAACGATCGCGGCTTCAAGTTCAAAGTTTTTCCGCCGTCGATTCACGACGAAGAGCAAATCTCCAATGCCGGCGCGGAAGTTGAAGCGATGATCCTATCGTTCGCCACCGAGCATGGCAGCGTGTTCATCAATATTGCGCTGCATTATTTGCGCCGGCGGCAGAATGAACGCCGCACCGTCGCTGTCTCTTAGCGCTCCCAACTTTTCGCGGCCGATTTGTTGGACTAGTTGCCGGCTTGCGCCGAGACTCTGAGGAATTCCACTCCGTGGCGAAATAATCCTGCCGAGGCTGTTGGCTCCACTCTCACCACTCTCGCGGGCACGAAAATATTTGCGGTGGCGTCCGCGTAGGGGACCGCGATATCGATCCGGGTGTTCTCTTCGAATCGCCGCTTGCTGCGGAAGCACAGGCCCTCGGCGGAAATTTCTTCGCAGACGGCGAGCTCGTCGTCGCTTCCGGCCACGCGCACGCACGCGGTGAGCCGCGTTTGCAGACGCAGGGAATGGCGGCGCTCGGCGTCCGTTGGAGCGACGGCCGTTGCGCCTGCGCTTGCGGCGCTGGAGTGCACGCTTGCCGCGAATTTCACCGGATCGACCTTGGCGACTTCATGCGGGGCCTGCGTCCAGATCGTGGGGACATCGCAAACTTTGCAGTGGCGCGCGGTGCCGCGATTTTTCTCGAAGCCGCCGAGCTCGAATTCATTCAAGTAAACCACTTCGCGGCTGCCGCAGAAGCTGCATTCGAGCAGCATGCGCGCCACGAATTCGTGCGAGCCCTCGAGGGCGGGAAATTCCACGCCCCACAGATCGGCGTGCGGGTCAACGCACTCGATGCTGTACATTTGCCCGCCGCCCAGCGAGTTTCCGCCTGTTTGCGATCCGACGTTGCGGATCACCCGCGTGGTGGCGCTGCGGTGCGACTCGGACTCGAGCGTGCGCCGCAGATGCACTTCCTGTCCCGCGGCCAGGTGGCGATTCAGGACGATCACGCCGCCGTGCCGGCTGATCAACATGGTGCGCGCGGGTTCGGCGAATTCGTGTCCTTCCGC
>Ga0209655_10000634_pt1 | contig 13419 bp, 10 predicted proteins | sample BogFormECP03_OM2_FD_188236 | JGI IMG/M metagenome (GOLD analysis project Ga0209655, IMG submission 188236) | Bog forest soil microbial communities from Calvert Island, British Columbia, Canada - ECP03_OM2 (SPAdes) (version 2) | ecosystem: Environmental > Aquatic > Freshwater > Wetlands > Bog ...
CTGCCTGCCGTCACACTCGTCCATAGGGGCCTCCCTTGGTTCGTGGAAAGTGATACCCCCAGCATTCGCCGGGAACGTCACGAGGAGCGGAGGCCCCGCCCCTTCATCGCATCAAGCGGCGAGCGGGAGAGGAGGTGGAAACGCCCGGTGTTCCTCGTAGAGCTGGACGGTGTGCAGGCAGTGGTGAAGTTGGCCGAGGAATTTGTTGAACAGGTGCTCTTCGTGAGTCAACGCGCCTCCTTGCGATATCCAGTCGAATCTGCCAGTGTGACATTACTGTTAATACCTGAAAGGATTAAAGGGATGACTGACCTAGCGCGCGAGCCGCGGCCCCCGACAACGGCGGTTGCCTCAGGATTGACCTCGTCGATGCGCGAGCGGACCGTGTCGGGTCAGACCGTCATGTCTACATGCTCGCGCGTGCGATGCGCCGATCTCCATAGCGGCACTGCTTAAGCTAGGCAGGCGCGGCTCTCATAAGCCAGCTTCGTTGCCTGTGCGGCGGCTGAACGCAGGGGCTTGGGCGCGTGCAACAGGAATTGGCGGCTCGCATCCGCATTCTCACCGCCGGCCGCTAGATGGCGGCCGGCAAACAATTCAACCGACAGTGAGGTAAAGACAGATGGGAAGACTGAGCGGCAAAGTCGCTATCGTGACCGGCGCGGGCACAGGTCTAGGACGGGCGTGCATGGAGATATTCGCGCGCGAAGGCGCTACCGTCGTGGGCGCCGGTCGGCGGCCAGAGCCCCTCGAGGAAGTTCGCGAGGCGGTCGCGTCACTCGGCGGCGTAGCCCGCGTTATTCCGAGTGACCTCTCCGACGAATCGTCCTGTCTAAAAGTTGTGGCAACGACCCTTGACGAGTTCGGGAGGGTCGATGTACTCATCAACAATGCTGCCATGGGTGGCAACACATACCTAGAGTCGCGAGAAGGGGGCATGAGCGCAATCGGCGAGACGCCGACAGAGCACTGGCATGAATTGATTAGCAACAATCTCGACTCTGCCTTCTACATGGTGAAGGCCGTCCTTCCATCGATGCGCGCGGGCCGTAGTGGATCCATCGTCCACATCAGCAGCGATTCGGCCATACGCGGAATACCGATAGCACATGCGTACGCTTCACTTAAGGCGGCAATCCTCAGTTTGTCACGGCAAATGGCTGTCACCTATGGACCTGAAAATATCCGTACGAATTGTATATGTCCCGGGGTCATGGACACGCCGATGATGGTTGGGTCGCCTTTAATGGAGGTTCTCGATGAGTCGAATCCCTCTCGGAGCCGGTTCCGTTACACCCCGCTGGGCCGAGCTGCCCGCCCCGAGGAGATCGCGCACGGCTGTCTCTTTCTTGCTTCCGACGAGGCGTCGTATGTCAATGGCGCGACGCTAGTGATCGACGGAGGCGGACTCTCGTGTCCAGCGTAGATAATGTCCACCTATTCGATGCTGCATGGTCGCGTTGACGTTCCGACAAACCGGCAAGTCCCGCAGACGATACGTTGCTCGACAGCATCGCGAAGTTGAATTGTTCGCTGGACTTGGGACGGCTGACGGAGTAGCGACGGTCATGACATACCGACCTGTGATCGCCAAGCGGCCGGATGCCGAGATGCAGAGGTTTCAGCGGCAGCTCCCTCGGATCGAGCGACGATCTGGTCATCGTTTCGCTAGACGGCCGGGACGGATTGCGGTCGGATGGCTACCGTCAACCAGCGGGTGCGGCGCCATGCCCCGCTGGTTGACGGCTCCCACATGCTGGACGAGTAGGCCCGGGCTCGCTTGAGCGAGATTCAAACTGAACTGTGAACCCGAGACCGGAGGACACGAGATGCGGCAGCTGACCAGCGTGGTCGACGTCCGCGACGAGCTCTATCGCGCAAACCGCACGACGATGCTCGCACGCCTGGCGGATATCGACGCTTTGCTTGAGCCGGGACGCCGAGGCGGCTCCGAGGCGAGCGTCGCGCGCCATCGGGCACGTGGGCGCCTGCTCGCTCGTGAGCGAATCGAGCTTCTGGTCGACCCGCACAGCCATTTCTTCGAGCTCAGTCCGCTCGCCGCCTGGGGGACGGACTTCGCTGTTGGCGCATCGTTGATTACAGGGATTGGCGTCATCAGTGACATCGAGTGCGTCATCATCGCCAATGACCCCACCGTGCGTGGCGGCACCATGAACCCGTATACATCGCGCAAGAGTCTGCGCGCGATGGCGATTGCTGCTCAGAACCGGCTGCCGCTGATCCAGCTCACGGAGTCGGGTGGAGGCGATCTGCCGACACAAGCCGAGAGCTTCGTCGATGGCGGACGAATGTTCATGGACCTGAGCCGCCTTTCGTTGGCCAAGATTCCGACGATCGATGTTGTGTTCGGCAATGCCACAGCTGGCGGCGCCTACCAGCCTGGCATGTCCGACTATGCAATCTTAGTTCGAGGGCACTCAAAGGTCTTTCTGGGCGGCCCGCCGCTTGTAAAAATGGCGACTGGCGAGATCGCCGATGCCGAGGAACTTGGTGGTGCGGATATGCACGCGAGCGTGTCGGGTACGGCCGACTACGTCGCGGGTGACGAGCTTGATGCCCTACGGATCGCCCGGGACGTAGTAACCCATCTGCGCTGGGAACGCGCTGGCTACGAGCCGATCTCGGAGGTGGACGAGCCACTGCATGATCCTGAGGACCTTCTCGGTATCGTATCTGCAGACGTTAGAGTGCCTTTCGACCCGGGAGAGGTAATCGCCCGGATCACGGATGGCTCGCGCTTCGAGGAGTTCAAGCCCTCGTTCGGACCGACGCTGATGACTGGCTGGGCGTATGTCCATGGCTTTCCCGTCGGGCTGATCGCCAATCGGGGCATTCTGTTCGCGGAGGCGGCCGACAAAGCCGCTCAGTTCATCGGGCTCTGCAACCAACGGGATATCCCACTGATATTTATGCAGAACACCACAGGCTTCATGGTCGGCAAAGCTCACGAGCAGCGAGGCATCATCAAGGCCGGCTCTCGAATGTTGAGAGCGGTGTCGAATTCGTCGGTTCCCCGTATCACTTTAATGATGGGAGCGAGTTACGGCGCCGGTCACTACGGGATGTCCGGTCGCGGATACTTCCCACGTTTCGTCCTTGCCTGGCCTAACCAGCGGGTGGGCATTATGGGGCCGCGCCAGATGGCCGGCGTGTTATCAATCGTGGCCCGAGAGAAGGCCGAGAGGACCGGTCAGATATTCGATGAGGCTGCCGATGCTGAGCGGCAGCGAATAATTGAGCAGCAGTTGGAGCGTGAGTCCGATGCCTTATTCGCGACTGGCCGGATGTGGGACGACGGAATTATCGACCCACGCGACACACGCACCGTGCTGGGGATTTGCCTGTCGGCTGTCCATAACGCACCCGTGGTGGGTTCCACAGATCTGGGACCGGTGCGGGCATGAGAAATCCTGGGTCGACCCGCGGTCTGTTGGCCTTGCAGGACGCCTTGTTCGGCGTCGGGTCGGACGGCCTATGCAACTTCGGTCCGACAGTAGCAACACAGCGTTATCCGACCAGAGGGGATCAACAATCCGCTCTAGACCGCGTTGGGTTCAATCATCAGCACAGACTGGCCGACTTTTGGCAAGTCGGCGCGTCAGGGTCGCGCTCCGATGATCGCGACGTTGCAGCACCGCGGACTGAGGAGCCCGTCGAACAGCTGACGCACGTCGGACGGGCTGGCCTCAACGGTTCATCGGTCGAACTTGCGGCTAGGATGACCAGGGAACCGGACCGCGTGATCGTTACGCGTCCCGCCCTCACGACCGGTTACGGTATTGATCCCCTCTTCTCGTCATTCGAGGCTCCTGGCAACGCTGCCAGACTTCTCATCGGGGTTTCCGTTGTTCGTGGAGAGGCGAATCGACGCGTCTCTGCTTGCGGGCGGCGGCGCCCGGCCCGTCCACTGTTGCTCGCTCCCAGCGAGGGGCCACCCAAGCGTAAACGCCGGACACTATTGAAGTCTGCTACGCGCGCGGGCTGCTGGCCGGCGGGCTCATGCTGCGGAGCGACGGCCAGACCTCGCAGATCTGATACTCGCCCTCGTCTCGATCAAGCGACCAGGCGGATAACTTGGACCGATTTCGGAGGCAGTATGAACTTGTCGCCGATAGGTGAACCAATGGCGATGAACCAGTGAGCGCGGCTACGGCTAGCGCACGCAAGCTCGCCCGGGTACTCGTGGCAAATCGCGGCGAGATTGCTATCCGGATCTTTCGGACTCTGCACCGCATGGGGCTGGAGTCCGTCGCAATCTACACCGCCCTCGACTCCAGGTCGCCGCATGTCGACGCCGCGGACCATGCAATCGCGCTCGCGGGCGGAACGACTGCCGAGACATATCTGAACGTCCAGGCCATCGTGGCGGCCGCCTTAAGCGCGGGCGCCGACGCTGTGCATCCGGGGTACGGGTTCTTGTCCGAGCGTGCGGCTTTAGCCGAAGCTGTGACGGCGGCGGGGCTGACCTGGATCGGTCCGTCGCCCGAGGCGATCGAGGTCATGGGCGACAAGCTTCAGGCACTCGCAGCAATGGAAACGGCAGGTGTGCCGACATTGCCCAGGCTCGAGGTGGCCGGCGAGATCCCTTCTGCCCTGGACATCGTTAACCTCGTGGGCTTGCCCGTCATCGTCAAGGCCAGCGCGGGCGGCGGCGGCAAGGGAATGCACGTGGTCACCGACGCAGCAGACCTACGCGAAGCGGTCGAGTCCGCCCGGCGTGAGGCCCAAGCGGCGTTCGGCGACGGGACTGTGTTCATCGAAAGGTACGTCGACGGGTCACGACACATCGAGGTGCAGGTGGTCGGAGACGAGCATGGAACCGTCCGTCACTTGTTTGAGCGGGAGTGTTCCATTCAGCGGCGACATCAGAAGGTCATAGAGGAGGCTCCCTCCTCATTCGTCGACGACGTCACACGCCAGCGGATCTGCGACGCGGCAATCCGGGCTGCCGAAGCCGTTTCCTACGTCGGTGTGGGGACCGTTGAGTTCATTGTGAGCGCGAACCGGGAGTTTTTCTTCCTCGAGATGAACACTCGGCTCCAAGTCGAGCATCCAGTGACCGAGTGTGTGGTGGGACTTGACCTCGTCGAGCAGCAGGTGCGGGTCGCGCGGGGCGAACCGTTAGGGTTCGGAAATCCCGCCATCGATGGTGCTGCGATCGAAGCGCGGATCTACGCGGAGGACCCTGCGGCCGGCTTTCTTCCATCGACCGGACTCATCGAGGTGTGGGAACCCGACAGCTCGGTTCGCGTCGACTCTGGGGTCCGGTCTGGTTCGGAGGTCACGGTCCACTTCGACCCCATGCTGGCTAAGGTCATTGCGCACGGTTCGACTCGAGAGGAAGCCCGCGCACTGCTGGTCCGCTCGCTGCGGCGGATGCGCATACACGGCATTCGCACCAACCGTGACTTCCTCGTCAACGTGCTCGAGACCGCGGCATTCGCGGCGGGCGACACCACCACCAATTTCATCGAGCGGATCGCGCCGGCCCGCGAGCGGAAGATCTCAGACGATGAACGCGCCGCCGCAGCTCTAGCGCATGTATTGACCCAGAGAAGCGCCGCCGTCGCGAGGCGCCAACGACTCGGGAATGTCCCTCCGGGTTGGCGCAATAATCGCTCAGCAGGTGAGGTATTCACCTACTTATGTGGCGGCGAGACTTTCGCCGTCGAAGTCACCGCTCGACGGGACGGGGCACTCGCCGTAACCATCGGCTCGGCATCTTTCGACGTGGTCGTGTACGCCGCAACGCCGCGTGAAGCCGACCTCCAGGTGGACGACCGACGCTACCGAGCGACCGTCCACGAGGCGGGCCGCCGGGTGTACGTCCAGAGCGCCACGGGCGAGGTGATGCTAGAGGCCGTCGGCCGATTCCCCGAGGTGGCCGAAGAACCTCGAGCGAGGGGCTCACTCACAGCACCGATGAACGGAACGGTTGCGCTGATCCATGTCGAGGCCGGCCAGCCGGTGACTCGGGGCCAGACCATCGCTGTAGTCGAAGCCATGAAGATGGAACATCGCATACGTGCCGAAGTCGACGGAGTCGTATCGGTCATATGCGTCGAGACGCAGGACACGGTTGCCGAGGGCGACATGATCGCGGTTATCGAGGTGCCGGAAGGGAGCGAGCATGACTGAGCTTGTCCATGTCAAGATCGACGCTGACATCGCCTGGATCACCCTAGACTCACCGCACAACCGCAACGCGTTGTCCCGTGAGTTGACCCGTGAGCTGTTGGCGGGGCTAGAGCGTTGTCGTTCGAACGACGTGCGCGTCGTGGTGCTCTCCGGGACAGGGAGGGTGTTTTGTTCCGGAGCTGACTTGGTCGAACGAAGGCAGAGTACAGATGGCCCGACCGTCGATCAGGACGACGCGGCCATCCGGATGATGACGACTCTGTACTCGTTCCCGAAGCCTTTGGTCGGCCTGATTAACGGCCACGTGCGCGCAGGCGGCCTCGGCTTGCTGGCCTGTTGCGACATCGCGGTGGCCCCAGACTGGTCGACGTATGCCTTCTCTGAGGTTCACCTTGGCCTGGTGCCCGCAGTAATTTCAGTTCCCGTGTTGGCAAAGATGGACCGCAATGCCGCCCGCCGTTACTTTCTCACTGGCGAGGCCTTCAGCGCGACGACGGCGGCGACAGTGGGCCTCCTTACCGCCGCAGTGCCCGACTGCCAGCTCAACAAGACCGTAGATGAATTGGTCGCCGAGCTTTTGAAGGGGAGTCCCGCGGCGCAAGCCGTCGTCAAGGACGAACTCTTACGCCGCCCTGGGGATCTCGAGGCCGCTCGAGCCGACTTTGACCGCTTGGAAGCGCTCTCACTGAGAATGTTCGCTTCCAAGGAAGCAGGGGAAGGGATGGCGGCCTTCGCAGAGAAAAGGCCGCCGCGCTGGGTCAATACGCGGGCGCCGAGAGACGTGGGGACTACGGCATGACGGCGCTGCGGATCGCGAACTGCTCGGGTTTTTACGGCGACCGGGCATCGGCCGCCCGCGAGATGATCGAAGGCGGGGACATTGACGTCCTGACCGGCGACTACCTCGCCGAGCTGACGATGATGATTCTTTGGAAGGCATACCGGCCCGACGGTTCGGGCGGCTACGCGCGAACATTTGTTAGCCAAATGGAGGATGTGCTCGGCATCGCTCTTGAGCGCGGGATCAAGGTCGTCACGAATGCGGGCGGGCTGAACCCTGCTGGCCTTGCAGCCGCGGTCCAAGAGGTAGGCCGGGGCCTCGGTTTGTCGCCAAAGGTCTCGTACATTACCGGTGACGACATGCTTGCGCGGCTCGGAGAGCTGCAGGAGGGCGGTGTCGATCTGCGTCACATCGACCGCAATCAGACATTCGCTGATCTCGACCGCAAGGCTGTGACCGCCAATGTGTACCTCGGCTCATGGGGAATTGTCGAGGCGCTGGAGCACGGCGCAGACATAGTCGTTGCCCCCCGGGTCACTGACGCGGCGCTTACCGTTGGCCCCGCAGCCTGGAAGCACGGATGGGCGCGCACCGACTGGGACCCGATAGCCGCGGCGGTGTTGGCGGGTCACGTGATCGAGTGCGGGACGCAGGCGACCGGCGGCAACTTCGCCTTCTTCCGCGAGGTTCCAAACCTTAGGCGGCTAGGATTCCCGATCGCGGAGGTTGCGGCTGACGGGACCATTCACATCACCAAGCACGATATACACAATGGCCTAGTATCGCTCGGTACGGTGACCGCCCAGCTCCTCTACGAGGTGGCCTCGCCGCGGTATATCACCCCTGACGTGGTCGCTCGGCTCGACACCGCGGTCGTCGAGCAGGTCGACCGTGACCGAGTCCGGATCACCGGCGTGCGCGGTGAACCACCGACAGGTACCAGTAAGCTCGGCATCAACTACATCGCCGGCTTCCGTAACTCAATGAGTTTCGTGCTTACGGGCCTCGATATCGAGGCAAAAGCGGACCTCCTTCTCGATCAGCTTTTCGATCTCATCGGAGCGCGGGAGGAGTACGACGCAGTCGAGGTCGAACTGATCCGAAGCGACCAAATGGATGCCCCCACGAACGAGACTGCTATGGCATACCTTGGGGTGACAGTTCGATCCCGGGATGGAGACGCTGTCGGCCGGCGCTTCTCGGGCGCTTGTGTGGAACTAGGCTTAGCTAGCTATCCCGGCTTCACCACGACAACGCCGCCAACTGATGGTGAGTCGTACGCAGCCATGTGGCCCACACTAGTGCCGTCCGAGCTCGTATCACAGATAGTTGTGCATCACGACGGCTCGACAAGCGAGATACCGGAGCTGGTGAAGGGACCGCCGGGTGATCCGGTGCGCATTGTCAGTGTCGACGCTGAGGTACAAGGTAGTGAGACAACGTGGGCGCCGCTAGGGCGGTTATTTGGCGCACGGTCGGGCGACAAAGGTGGCAATGCCAACTGCGGCATGTGGGCGACCAGCGATGCCGCGTACGTTTGGCTTCGCGACTATCTATCCATCGATCGTCTGCAATCGTACGTTGGCAAACAATACGATGTGCGACGCTTTGAGTTCCCAAACCTCCGCGCTCTTAACTTCGTGATATATGACTACCTGGGCGAGGGGGTCGCCGCGAATGCCAAGCGCGATCCGCAGGCGAAGGGACTTGGCGAGTACGTTCGCTCACGCTACGCACCTATCCCTTCAGCACTGCTGCGCGCATAAAGACTCATGAAGCCGAGCGTGAGAAAAACGGTCCGTGAGGCGCGGTATGGCGGCCGCTCTTCAAGGGCTCACATGTGTCCCGAGAAGGACGGCACGAGGTGAGCCACCCGAGAGGAACCAACCTCGCCTTGTGCTCGCGAGACACTGCAGGTAACGCAACCTAGTGATGTTACTTAGGTTAGCCAGCGAAGATGAAATGGGTATCCATGGCAGATATACGTCAGCTCGTTGCGGATCTTGAGGCGGAAGTTTCGACCCTGGCCGAACTGGTCATGAAGCTCGCGGATGACGAATGGGAGCACGACACGCCGGCCTCAGGCTGGACGGTGGCGCACCAGGTCGCCCACCTAGCCCACTTTGACCAGGTGGCGGCGTTGGCCATTAGTGACCAGGCACGCTTCCAGATCGTTGCCGCGGAAGCGGCGCTTGATCCGCAGGGATACGGCGCAAAGGTTCTGCTCCCCTACCTCGCCCGAGGACCCCGGGAGCTCTCCGCGACGTGGGTCGAAGCCGCCCGCTACTTTCGAACGGTCGCATTGCGCGCGGAGCCCGGTCTGCGCGCACCCTGGTTTGGGCTTTCGATGAGTGTGGCGAGCCTGGTAACCGCCCGCACGATGGAAACGTGGGCCCACGGTCAGGACATTCGAGACACGGTCGGACTGCCACCGGCGTCCTCGGACCGACTCAAGAGCATCGTTCATTTGGCGATAGGTGCAAGGCCGTACAGCTACGGTGTGCACGATCTCGCGCCCGTATCGACGCCCATTCGCCTGGAACTCGCCGCACCGGACGGGTCCCCTTGGCGGTGGGGGCCAGAAGACGCGGTCAACGTCATCTACGGATCCGCTCTAGACTTCTGTCTGGTTCTCACCCAACGTCGCCACGTCCTTGACACCGATCTCCGGGCGAGCGGCAGGGATGCTGCCGAATGGTTAGCGATCGGTCAAACCTTTGCCGGGAAGCCCGGCGCAGGTCGGAGACCCGGGCAATTCAACCTGGCGCCGCGACCTGGGCCGACTTGATACACAGGTCTATCTATCCTCACCCCTGACCGTCGCGAACCAGCGCATCGAAAATGCCGCGACGTCACTGTCCTGGTTAGTCAGGCGGGGCCTTCCCGCTAAGCGCGCGGGTCGCAGTTGCGCGCCGCGCCTCCTCACCCCGCAGAACGCCACTCAAGAACCGCGCCCCCCGAAGCACCGCATCGGACGCCCCCTCCTGCTCAATGCGCGGTCCGAAGGTCTCGATGTCGAACAACCCGCCGTAGCCGGTGTCCAGGACGGTACGCAGGATGTCGGGCAACGGGACGACTCCGTCCCCCGGCACGGCTCGGCTGTTGTCGGGGGTCAGCTGCCCGGGGACATAGTCGGAAACCTGCACCAATCGGATCTCTCCGGCGGCCTCGCGGATCGTCTGTAGTAGGTGGCGTTCGTGATAGACGCCGAATACGTCGATGACTAGGCCGAGGCCAGTGCGCCTGGTTAGTTCCACGACCTCATCGAGGTGGAACACGAAACCGAAGTGCGCGTACATAGGTGGTGTGCTTTCCACCAGGAGCATGACGTCGCGGCTTGCCGCATAGTCCAGCGCTGGGCGGAGGGCACGGGCGAGGGCGTTGGTCGCGTCCTCCCACGCCATGCGACCAGCGGGACCGGTCGTGGTGTAAATCGCCGAGGCGCCGATATTCGCAGCGAAGTCAATGGCGTCGATTATCCGCCTGGTCTCCGACGGCCATACGGACTCGTCCTCTAGTGTGAACAATGAGGGGAGCAGCGTCGTGTCGACCGTCACTGCGGAGCGGCGGATAGCTGACCGGCTTGCTTCCGGGCCTGCCTCGTCGACCTTCGACATCGGCACGGTGAGATAGCTGAGGCCGTGCTCGTCACAGAAGCTCAGGTCGTCCTGTAAGGATTGACCGCTGAAGCACACTCCGTTGATGGAGATGCGGGAGCTGAAGCCGCTCGTCATGATTTTGCTCCTGGATGGGCCGGGTTGTGGCGGGTTCAGAGGCGAAAGCCGTCCGGCACAATGAGGTCGCCCCTTTGGAGGGAATGCACGGACGGGAGCTTGTCAAGTTGTCTGTGTAAGCGGTCAAGATCCTGGTCACAGCCCGCCTCCTCTTGCTGTCACGACTTGTCGTTAGATCCGAGGGAAGCCGTAGCGCGCCCCCTCTTGTTCGTATGTTCGGTTCGGCCGGACGACTGCATGCGCGACCGGCGAGCGGCGAAATAGACCGTCCAGACGTTCGTGGAGCAACTCATACATGGGTGCCAGCATGCGTCAAGACTTCGCGTCCACCGCACGCCGGTCGAGCGTCGGGGTTCCATCGAGATCGAGGTCCGCGGCTGCTTCTGCCAACACCGCAAGATGTTCATCCACGCCGGTCAGGCCCGCGTTCATCGTGTCAACCGACAGGTGCGTGGCCCCGGCACGCAACCACCCTTCGACTCGTGACAACACAACACCTATGTTGCCGCCCCATGCTCGCCCTTCCATCCCTATACTTGCCGGGTCGCGGCCGGCTGCTTCGGCTGCCCGGTCGACGACCTCTCGAGCTGCGTCTAACTCTGGCCCGGGCAAACCAGGAGCAAACCAGCCATCGGCAACCCGCCCCGCGCGGCGGTAGCCAGGCGCCGATAGTGCTCCGATCCAGAGCGGGATCGGCCTCTGCAACGGCAAAGGCGCGATGCCCGCGCCAGTCACGACGTGATGTGCACCCGAGTAAGTGGTACTACGGTGCGTCCACAGTCGTCGCAACAGATCGATCTGTTCGTCTGTACGTTGTCCCCTGTCTGTAAACCTTTGGTCCAACGCTTCGAACTCGACAGCATTCCACCCGACGCCGACGCCCAGTCGAAACCGCCCCCGGGTAAGTAGGTCTATTTCGGCGGCCTGCTTGGCGACAAGCGCCGTTTGGCGCTGAGGAAGCACAAGCGCACCGGTGACTAGCTCAAGCGACGTTACCGCCGCCAGATATCCGAACAGCACGAACACTTCATGGAAGGTCGTGTCGATGTCAAACGGCCCATTCCATCCCGGATGGACCGCAGGATCGGCGCCGAGCACATGATCCATAGCTCGGATGTGATGAAAGCCCAATTCCTCGACCCGCTCGGCGTAGGCGCGAATTGCGCCTACGTCCGCCCCGATCTCTGTCTGCGGAAAGACCACACCAATATGCACTGCGACGCTCCTCACCCACATTGCCCCCTCGGTGCATCGCCTAGGGGGTCGTCACCGTTGCTGGACAGCGCTGACCTGACAACACCAACCACTAAGTCGTACTGGCGAGTACCGGAGCGTCGAACGTCATCGGGAGAGTCGAAAGAGCTCGGTTGTTCAGGCTGGCCCCGTAGTCGAGAACGAAATCCGGGTCAACCTTGAGGTTCGGCAGCCTCCGCAGCATTGCCGCAAGTGCCGTGCGCGCCTCGGCCCTGGCGAGGTTTCCGCCCAGACAGACATGAACGCCTGTTCCGAGAGCCAGGTGCTTGCTGACGTTTGGCCGGTCAACATCGAACTCCTCCGGGTTCGCGAACACCTCCGGATCCCGATTGGCCGATCCCAACACCAAATGGCTCACGGACTCCTTCGGAATCGGCGTCTCCCTGATCTCCGTATCATGCGTCGCCCACCGAAATGTCCCGAACGCCGGCGTAGTGAATCGGAGACCCTCTTCGACGGTCTTGTTGACGAGATCCGGACTATTCCGCAGCCGCTCCCAAAGACCAGGCGTGTTCAAGATCGCATAACTCATCTGGCCAATGAGCTGAGTGGTCGTCTCATTACCCCCGACCAGCATCCCGTGTGCCATACTGCGCACCTCGTCGAGCGACAGGGTCGGATCGCCGCCGACGTTGCCCCCCTCTACCGTCTTCTTAACCATCACGCCGAGCAGATCGCGCTGCTCAGGACGCGCAAGGCGATCGGCGATCTCGTCGTCGAGGTACCGAACGCACTCGACGTGCTCGCGTGCGCGCTTGAGCCATGCCTCCTTATTGCTGGCGCCTGCTGGCGCGCGCAAAAACGCGTCAGACCATCGCTTCAAGTCTGGAACTCGATCCCGGTCAAATCCCAATATCTCGGCAATAACCATGCACGGCAGCGGGATTGAGAAGTCCTTCATCATATCGAATGAACCTTTGTCCTCGAACTGGGACAGCAGCTCGCCGACCAGGCGGTCGATCAATGGTTGCCAATTTGTCCGGATCGCCCGGGGCGTGAACCAGTCCGCCACCGTTTTCCGCTGCCAGGCGTGGGCAGGATCATCGGCAAACGTCAGCGTTCCGTAGGTCTCAGGAAGCTCGTCGTAGATCGCCTTGATGTCTGGATCCGACGAAATGTAGTCAATCGCGGCATATGGTGCGTACTCACGAGTACTCGACCACGTTTCGGGATCGGCAATGACCGCTTCAACGTCTGCGTAAGTCGTCACCATGTAAAACGGGAGGTCCCCCACATGGTAGACGGGCTGAGTTTCGCGCAACTCGGCCATGTGCGCGTATGGGCACTGCACTACGTCTCGCCCAAACGGGTAAAGCGGACCTTCGGGTTGTCGATCAGACACGGAAGACTCTCCTCTCGATCTTGCTAAGCTAGTAATCTTTTAGAGCTCCGGCTTGCGCCCTCATACTAGAACGAATCGTTGTCGGCCGCCAGCGGTTCGGAGAACGGCATACCGAGTTGGTCTGCGAAGTTCGCGATCGCCTCGTCGAG
>Ga0209655_10000636_pt1 | contig 13405 bp, 11 predicted proteins | sample BogFormECP03_OM2_FD_188236 | JGI IMG/M metagenome (GOLD analysis project Ga0209655, IMG submission 188236) | Bog forest soil microbial communities from Calvert Island, British Columbia, Canada - ECP03_OM2 (SPAdes) (version 2) | ecosystem: Environmental > Aquatic > Freshwater > Wetlands > Bog ...
TTGGGGTCGCTCGCCCGCCACGGCCGCAGGCCCAACATGAACGACATCGCAAAAAACGTCATCGCGATTTTTTCGCCTAGCGTGAACATTTCGGCGTGGCACAGCAGTGTCAGATGATCCCAGTGTTTTTCTTCCGCAAGCGCGATGGTCGTGCGCAGTACGTCCGGCTCGAAACGCACGTCAGCATCCGTCAGCACGAGCCACTCGCCCGTGGAATGTTCGAAAGCCGTCTGCAGACCGTGCGGTTTGCCGAGCCAGCCGGCGGGAAGGGAAGTGACGTGCACTACTTTCAGGAGGGGATTCTCGCGCGCGGCCGCGTCCAAAATGCTGCCGGTTGCGTCTTCGGAGCGGTCGTCCACGGCAACCGCTTCGTAGTTCGGATAGTCCTGCGCCAGAAAAGTCGCAAGCGCGGCCGGCAATTTCTCAGCCTCATCCAGCGCTGAAACTAAAATCGAAACGCGGGGCACTGCCTGCAGTTTTCCGCTGCCGTCAGCGATTTCGGGCGCGCGCAGTTGTACTTGAGACAGCGATGGAATCACGAGCGCCCCGCGCGCCAGATCAATGGCCGCGAGCAACCACGCGAACGCGATGAATCCCAGCAGTCCGGTCCAGAACCAGTGCAATTGTAAATTTCTCCCAGCGCGCGTCGTGCGAACACGTTATGCTATCACTTTGCATGTCTCGCTCAGTTTCCATCGTCGGCGCAGGACGTCTGGGCCGCGCTCTCGGCCGCTCGCTTCACCGCCTGGGATGGCGCATCGGCGCAGTGGTCACGCGCTCTGCGGGTCATTCGCGCGCAGCGGTGCGCGCAATCGGCGCAGGACAGCCGTTCGCCACACTCACGAGCGCGGTCATGGATGCCGATGTTATTCTGTTACTGACGCCGGATGATGTTCTGGCGCCAGTCGCGCGCCAGTTGGCTAAGCTCGCGGCGACAAAATGCCGCGCCAGGATCGTGTTGCACGGCAGCGGCGCGCTCGACAATTCGGTGCTGCAGGCGCTGGCGCGATGCGGCGCAGCTACAGGCTCGATTCACCCGATGCAAACATTCACCAACAATTCGCAGCCGAATCTGCAGGGCGTAATTTTCGCTGTCGAAGGCGAGCCGCGCGCACGCCGCGCCGCTGCCGGAATCGCTCGCTCTCTCGGCGGCATTCCTGTTGCGGTCGCGAGCCGCAGCAAGCCCGCCTATCACGCGGCCGGGACGCTGGTAGCCGGCCACGCGCTCGCGCTCACTGAATCCGCCGCGCAAACCCTCATCAAGATCGGTTTTACGCGTGCAGAAGCCGTGCAGACGTTATTGCCGTTGATGCGCCAGATGCTCGACAATTTCGAAACGCACGGACCGCACGCCGCATGGACCGGTCCCGCGTCGCGCGGCGATTACGCCACGATGAAAAAACATCAGCAAGCATTGCGCCGCCATCCGCGGGAGTTCGGTGATTCCTACGCTGCACTGCTGCGCCTTTCCACACGCGTGCTGGCGAGAAATCCAGCGGCAACACTGAAAAAACTTGATCGCGCTCTGAGAAATTCCAGGAGGAACTCGCAGTGAAGAATCTGCACATCCCAGTTGAACACACGACGCTCGCCAATGGCCTGCGCGTGGTGATTTCGCCAGACCGCTCGGCGCCGGTCGTCACCGTCGGCGTTTATTATCAAATCGGTTTTCGCCTTGAACCGCGCGGCCGCAGCGGTTTCGCGCATCTATTCGAGCACATGATGTTCCAAGGCTCGGAAAACGCCGGAAAGATGGAGCACATTCGCCTGATCAATTCCTCTGGCGGCATGCTGAACGGCACCACCAATTACGACATCACCAATTATTTCGAATCCGTCCCCTCGAACGCCTTGGAGCGCGTGCTTTGGCTCGAAGCCGATCGCATGCGCGCGTTGAAAGTGGACGACGAAAATTTGCGCAACCAGCGCGACGTAGTGAAAGAAGAAGTCCGCGTCAACGTGATGAACCAGCCCTACGGCGGCTTCCCGTGGCTTGATCTTCCGCCCGTCGCCTTCCGCAATTGGCCGAACGCGCACAATTTTTACGGCGATTTTGCCGATCTCGACGCCGCGACGCTCGCCGACGTACAAACCTTTTTTCGCACCTACTATTCGCCGAACAATGCCGTGCTGCTGATGGTAGGCGATCTGGATCCCGCCGAGGGCTTCGCGCTGGCCAAGCGCCACTTCGAAAATATTCCCACGCACCCGCTGCCGCCGCGCGCGGACGTGACCGAACCGGCACAAACCGAAGAGCGCCGCGGCGAAGTCGTCGAAAAATTCGGCCCGCTGCCCGCCATCGCCATCGGCTACACCGTTCCGGATCGTCGCCAGCCCGACTGGTATGCTGCGTCCATTCTGGACCACGCGCTGCATGGCGGTCGTGTCGGCCGCATCTATCGCCGGCTGGTGCTGGAAAAAGAAATTGCCGTGGAAACCGATGGCGGCGCGGATATCATCGAAACCAACGGCCCCACGCAGATGGTGACGCGCATTTTTCACAAGCCGGAATTCACCAGCGAAGAGACCATCGCGGCATTCGACGACATCATTCGCGAGATTCAGGAGCACGGAATCAGCGAAGACGAGCTGGCGCCCGTGAAGGTAAAACTGCGCGCCGATTACTACTCGAATCTCGAAGGCGGAATGGGAGCACACATGCCACGCTTTGGCCTGATGCATTACCTTGCGTGCTTCACTTTGTTCGACGGCGATCCCGGCAGAATCAATACCATTCTCGATGGCTTTCAGGCCGTCACGCCCGCGCAGGTGCAAGCCGCCGCGCGGAAATATCTGGTTCCGGCGAATCGCGCGATCGTGCTGCGCAGTCCCCTTGAAAAGGAAGTGGCCGCATGAGCGGAACAACTACCAAACCCATGATCACCACAGCCAGCTCGACCACAGCCGCGCAAACGTCAGCGAGTTCCGTCCCCGCTCTCGGCCCCGAACGTCCGGTAGCGTGGCCGCAGCGCGCGGTGCGCACGCTTCCTAATGGCATGCAAGTGGTGCTCGCCGAATTGCGCACGTTCCCGAAAATTTCCGCGCAGCTTTTCTTTCACAGTGGGAATGCCAGCGTCGCGCATACCACGCCCGGGCTCGCAGAATTGACGGCCACGGTGGTGCGCACCGGCACCGCCTCGCGCTCCAGCCGCCAAATTGAAGAAGACCTGCGGCGCATGGGTGCGGACCTGGGCTCGCACGCGGGTGCGGATTCCAGCGCCATCTCCATTTCCGGCCTCACGGAATTCTCGGAAGGTATTTTCGATCTGTTGGGCGATCTGGCACGCAACGCTTCTTTTCCCACCGAAGAATTCGAACGCGAGCGCGGTCGCAAAATCGAAGGCTTGCGCATCGAGCGCACCACGCCGGGATTTCTGGCCAGCGAACGTTTCCGTCGAGTGATTTTCGGCGAGCATCCCTACGCCGTTGTCTCGCCAACCGAGGCGCAGGTCGCAGCCATCGAGCATCCGCAGCTCGAGGAGTTCTATCAGCACAATTATTCCCCGGCCAACGCGCTGCTCATCGTCGTCGGTGATTTTTCCGCTGATGCCATGTTCGCGCAAATCGAGAAGGTTTTCGGCAGCTGGGCGGCTCCGGCGCCGCGCGCGATAATTTCACTCGCGCCGCCGCGCAATACCGGGCGCAAAGTTCATCTGGTGCATCTGCCCGGCAGCGTACAAACACAGGTACTGCTTGGCAATCTGGCTATCACGCGCCGCGATCCGGATTGGTTTCGCCTGGTGCTGGCAAATTCGATTTACGGCGGCGCGTTTCATTCGCGGCTAGTAATCAATATTCGCGAGCAGAAGGGCTACACCTACAGCCCCCGCAGCGGACTGCAATCGCTGCGCCAGCACGGCTATTTCAGCGTGCACGCCGCGGTGCGCAACGAAGTGGCTGCAGCCACGCTCACGGAAGTATTTTACGAAATGGATCGCATGCGTTCGCTGCCCGTCACGGCGGAAGAACTGGAAAGCGCGCGCAGCTACCTGACCGGCGTTTTTTCGCTGGGCGTCGCGACGCAGGATGGTCTGCTCGGGCAGCTCTCCACGATTTATCTGGACCACTTGCCCGAAGACCATTTGGAAACGTATCGCGAGAAAGTTCACGCGCTCACGGCGGACGATATTGTGGTGGCCGCGCGCCGCCACTTCGATTCCGCGAACGCGCAAATCGTGCTGGTGGGCGACCGTGCGCAGATCGCGGAACAAGCCGCGCTGTTCGGTGAAGTCACCGAGTACGATGCGCAGGGAAATCAGCAGCGATAATTATTAAGGAAGGCGACCGCGAACGGGCCGGGGGATAGATGCGCGACAGACGATTCCACTGCGATGATATAGAAGCGGGCGCGCGATGAAAGCCCTGCGGCGCGCCGCGATCGCCGCCATTCTTGTCGTGGCCTGCGCGTTTATCTTAATGGCTCAGGGAAAGCAGCCGCCGGCGCACCCCCTGGACTTGAACGTCGCGAATGTGAAGGAGCTTGAGCAGGTTCCCGGCATCGGCCCCAAGACCGCCCAAGCCATCGTGGATTTCCGTCACAAGAGCGGCCGGTTCCACCGCGTGGAAGATCTACTGGCGATCAAAGGAATCAGCCAGCGCAAACTGGATAAAATGCGCCCGTACTTGAAGATCACGCCACCGCCGCCTCAGCCTGCGCCGCCACACAAACCGCCGCAGCCACAATGAATGTCGGTTTCTCTCCGCGCGGTCCAGGCTTCCCATGCGCACTCTGTGTTAGATTTTTGCGCTTGCGTTCCGGCCCGCCGGCAAAAGAAAATCGTTCCTCGGAGATATCCATGTTAACGAAGAATCTGTGTTTCTCGATCACCGCGGCGCTGGCACTGATCCTCGCAACGCTGGCCGCGAGCAATGCCGCAAAATCCGGGCCGCGCGACACGGGCACTGTAGCCGCGGCATCCTCTGGCTATCATCTGCTGAAGAAAGTTCCGCTCGGCGGCGAAGGCGGCTGGGATTATCTGGCCTTCGATTCTCCCACGCGCCGCCTGTTCATTTCGCGCGCCACAAAAGTGGTAGTGCTCAACGTGGACACCGGCACCGTCGCCGGCGAAATTCCCAATACCGACGGCGTGCACGGCATCGCTTTCGCGCCGGAATTCGACCGCGGTTTCACGTCGAACGGCCGCGCCGGCACCGTCACCATCTTTGATTTGCAATCGCTGCAAGCGATCGGTAGCGCGAAGGCCGGGATGAATCCCGACGCAATCGTTTACGATCCTGCGTCGAAGCGCGTCTTCACCATGAATGGCCAGAGCAACGATGCCACCGCGATTGATGCCGCCACCGGCAAAGTGCTGGGAACGATCCCTGTAACCGGCAAACCTGAATTTGCGGTGGTGGATGGCGCCGGGCATCTTTACGTCAATATAGAGGATAAAAGCGAGGAGCTGCAGATTGACACGCAGAATCTGAAGGTGACGGCGCAGTGGCCCCTCGCGCCATGCCAGGAACCGTCTGGCCTGGCGATGGACGTCGCACATCGCCGGCTTTTCGCGGGCTGCCACAATCAAGTGATGGCGGTGCTGGACGCGGATTCCGGAAGAGTGATTGCCACGCCGGCGATCGGCCTTGGCGTGGACGCGAACGCTTTCGATCCCGGCACCGGATTTGCGTTTGCTTCCAACGGACAGAGCGCCACGCTAACGGTCGTGCACGAAGACGCACCGGACAAATTTTCGGTGGTGGAAGATGTGGCGACGCAACGCGGCGCGCGCACAATGGCGCTGGATCCGAAATCGCACGAGGTCTATCTGGTGACTGCCGACTTCGCGCCGGCGCCGCCAGCCGCGAACGAAAATCCCAAGCCGCGCATGATGGCGGTTCCCGGCACGTTCGTGGTGTTGATCTTTGGCAAGTAACTGCGCCAAGTAATTACGCGGAGTGACGGCGAGCCGCTGAGAGAGAATCGTTGCCGGAGAAGCGCTGACGAAGACCGCTAGTCCGCGTTACAAATTCTGGTGGCTGGATTTCGACGCGTCAATCGCCAGCGGCACCTGCTCGGCAATCTCCAGGCCGTAGCCTTCCAGCGCGACGACCTTGCGCGGATGGTTGGTCAGGACGCGAATCCGGCACAATCCCAGATCAATCAATATTTGCGCGCCGATGCCGCTTTCGCGTTGCACCAGCCGCTGCTGTCCCAAATCGTGCTCCACTTGTTCGCGCGCATGAAAACGAATGCGCGGCAGTTCGCCGCTTTCCGCCTCGCGCGGCGCGTCAATCTGGAATCCGCGTCCGGTGTGATGCAGATAAACGAACACTCCGCGGTCTTCTTTGGCAATTGCCGCGAGCGAGCGCTCGATAACGGCGTGGCAATCGCAGGCCGTCGAGCCGAAAACGTCCCCGGTAAGGCAGTGCGAATGGACGCGCACCAGCGGCGGGCCGGACTTCGCGGCGTCGGCCAATTCTCCGCGCACCAGCGCCACGTGCAGTTCGTGGTCCGCATCATTCGAATAAGCAATCATGCGAAAATTTCCGTGCCGCGTCGGCAGCACGGATTCGGCAACGCGCCGCACGTGCCGCTCGTGCTGCATGCGGTAGCGAATCAGGTCCGCCACGGTCAACAGCTTCATAGAGTGCAAATGGCAAAATTCCACCAGTTGCGGAATGCGCGCCATCGTTCCGTCGTCGTTCATGATTTCGCAGATCACGCCGGAATGGTCCAGGCCCGCGAGGCGCGCCAGGTCCACGGAAGCTTCTGTTTGTCCTGCGCGCACTAGCACGCCGCCGTTGCGCGCGCGCAAAGTGTAAACGTGGCCGGGCCGGGCGAGGTCTTCGGGATGAGTGTTGGGGCTGGTCGCTGCAAGTATTGTGGTGGCGCGATCCGCGGCGCTGGTGCCGGTGGTGGTGCCGCGTCGCGCATCAATCGGCTCGCAAAAAGGCGTGCCGAACATCGAAGTATTGCGCGGCGTGATGGGCGCCAGGGCCAGCGCGTCACAGCGTTCCTCAGTCATTGCCAGGCAAATCAGGCCGCGGCCAAATTTCGCCATGAAGTTGATCGCTTCGGGCGTCACTTTTTCGGCGGCCATGGCCAGGTCGCCTTCGTTCTCGCGATCTTCATCGTCCACGAGAACGATCATGCGGCCCGCGCGTATATCTTCCAGCGCTTCTTCCACGCTGGCGAAAGGTGGTTTTCGGTCGGTCATGTGGGTGCCTCGAGTACGCCCCTCAAATATATCACTGAGCCGCCGGGGAAGGTGATTGGTGAGTAGTGATTGGCGAGTAGTGATTGGCGAGTAGTGGACCGCCGCTCGTGATTCGTGACTAGCTCTTTGTGATTCGTGACCTGCCCTGCGTTTGCGGTGTTTCTGTGTCGCTCGATTTCGCTCTCTGGTGTTTTATTTCTTTGCGCGTCTGCGCACCCAGTGGCGGATCAACTCATATTCCGGCACGGCGGTCGCGGAGCCCTTCGTAATTTTGATCAACGAGCGTCGTTTGAGCAACCGGATGGCGCCTTGTACTGCCGATTTGGACAGGCCCGTGAGCTCCGCCAGCTGTCGGAGGCTGACGGCCACGCTCCTTTCTTCAGACCTGTAGAGCCTGGTCCACAGGACGACATAGGTGAGGAATCCCGCCGGCGAATGATCGTGCCCCGTGAGGTCCGGCAGGAGCACATCCAGGACGTAGTCATCAATCTCCACATGGAGCATAATCACTATAGTATTTAATATTATAGGAAGTTGCAATCGGTAAGCAGGTTGAGCAGAATCACGAACCTAGAAACACTTTTCCGCGCGGCATGCAGGAAGGGCGGCCGGAATTTCGCCACCATCAAACCGTGGAGGCACCATGATCAAAGGAGTGAAGTTCGCTAGCATTCCCGTCAGCAATCAGGATCGCGCTCTCGCGTTTTACACCGAAAAACTGGGCTTTCGCTTGCTCACCGACCAGCCATTTAGCGAAGAGCAGCGCTGGGTCGAACTCGGCTTACCGGGGGCGGACACGCGGGTGGTTCTCTTTAAATTCGGCGAGAGTCTTCAGCCCGGCGGCCAGATGAACATCACGTTTTGGGCGGACGACGTGGAAGCGACGGCGCACGAGCTGAAGAGTAAAGGCGTGCAATTCATCATGGAGCCAAAGCGCGAAGATTGGGGCACGGCGGCCGCGTTCAAGGACGTTGACGGCAACACCTTCGTGCTTAGTTCCAAGTGATTCGCTCAAACAGAAGTGATTGGTGACTGGTCAGTAGTGATTAGTGATGCCGAATCCGTGATTCGTTAGTCGTCACATCCGACGCGGAGGCCTCGGGTCGGGGTATAATCGCGGTCAATTTATGCCCCTCCTTCCAGGGTCGCATCTAGGACCGTACGAAATCGGATCGCTGCTGGGCGCTGGCGGTATGGGCGAGGTGTATCGCGCACGAGACCCGCGCCTGGATCGCACCGTAGCGATCAAAATTCTTCCCGCCGAATTATCCGCGGACGCAGATCATTTGCATCGCTTCGAACGTGAAGCGCGCTCGGCCTCAGCGCTGAATCATCCCAACATCGTCACCATCTACGAACTCGCGCAAGACGGTTCCACGCACTTCATCGCGATGGAATTAATCGAAGGCCAGACGCTGCGACAGTTGCTGGCGTCCGGCGCGCTGCCGATACGCAAGGCCATCGAAATCGCCGCGCAAGTTGCCGAGGGGCTGGCCAAGGCGCACGAAGCTGGCATTGCGCACCGTGACCTGAAGCCCGACAACCTGATGATTTCCAGCGACGGATTCGTCAAGATTCTCGATTTCGGCTTGGCCAAAGCCACAACGCGTGCTGCGGAGCACCAAGAAACCCGCGAAATCTCTGCGTGGCACACGCAACCCGGCGTCGTCGTGGGAACGGTGCAATACATGTCCCCGGAGCAAGCCAGCGGCGCACCCTTCGACTTTCGCTCCGACCAGTTTTCGTTTGGCCTGGTGCTGTACGAGATGGTGACCGGAAAACGCGCGTTTCCCCGCGGCACCGCCGTCGAGACACTTGTCGCCATAATGCGCGAACAGGTCGAGCCGATCGCGGTGCAGAATCCAGACGCACCCGCGCCGTTGTGTTGGGCCATCGAGCGGTGCCTGGCGAAGGATCCGGAAAAGCGCTACTTCTCCACGCGTGACCTGTCGCGCGAGCTTGCGGCGATACGTGACCGCTTCTCTGAAAAACCCGCCAGGCAAGCGGAGACTCGCCCCGCGAACATTCCGGTGCAGCGAACCGTGTTCGTAGGGCGTGAAAAAGAAATTGCCGCCGCCAAGGAACTGCTTCTTTCGAAGGATGTGCGCCTGCTGACCATCACCGGTCCGGGCGGAATCGGCAAGACGCGGCTTGGGTTGGAAATCGCCAGCGCGCTGCAGGAAAATTTTCCGGGCGGAGTGCATTTTGTTCCGCTCTCGCCGCTGCGCGATCCGGGCCTGATTGCTTCGCTAATCGTGCAGACGCTGGGCATCCGCGAGACCGGCGGCCAGTCTTCGCTCGAACAACTCAAACGGCATTTGCAGGATTCAGCGCACGAGCCGGTGCTGTTCCTGCTGGATAATTTCGAGCACGTGATTCAAGCTGCGCCCCTGGTGGCGGATCTGCTGGCCATCGCACCCAATCTTAAAGTGCTGGTCACCAGCCGCGCGGCGCTGCACGTGTACGGCGAGCGCGAATTTCCGGTGCCGGCGCTGGGCGTGCCGGACGCGCAGGCCAAGACTTCGCTGGACGCGCTGTCACATTTCCCGGCGGTTGCGTTGTTTGTTCAACGCGCCGTCGCTGCCAAGCCGGATTTTGAATTGAACCAGCAGAATGCTTCCGCAGTGATCGAAATTTGCGCGCGCTTGGATGGATTGCCTCTAGCGATCGAGCTCGCCGCCGCGCGGGTGAAAGTTCTTTCGCCCTCCGCAATGCGCACACGCCTGGCTAGCCGCTTGCAATTACTCACCGGCGGCGCGCGCGATTTGCCGCAGCGGCAGCAGACGCTTCGTGCCGCTTTCGATTGGAGCCACGACCTGCTGAGCGCGGCGGAGCAGAAGCTCTTCCGCAGGCTGTCTGTATTCGTAGGCGGCTGCACGCTCGAAGGCGTCGAAGCTGTGTGCGATACCAAGGCTGACCTGGAGCTGGACCTGCTCGACGGCATGTCCTCGATGGTGGATAAAAGCCTGCTGCAACAATTTGAGCAAGCCAACGGTGAGCCGCGCTTCTTGATGCTGGAAACGATTCGCGAGTACGCGCGGGAAAAACTGGAAGCCAGCGGCGAGGATGCCGCGACGAAGCGCGCGCACGCCGCGTACTGCCTGGTGCTGGCCGAAGAAGCGGCGGCGGCGCCGGGCGGGGTGGAAGGCGCGGAGGGGCGAGAGCGCGTTGCGCTGGAACATGATAATTTTCGCGCGGGGCTGGACTGGCTGACGGAAACCGGCGACGCGGATTGGGGCCTGCGCCTGGGGACAGCGCTGTTTCGTTTCTGGGAGTCGCGCGAATTTCTCGCCGAAGGGCGCGACCGGCTGGGCAAAGTGCTGCGGATGCCGTCGGCCGCCGCGCCCACGAAGGCGCGGGCGCGCGCGGTTTTTGCCGCCGGCGTGCTCGCCAGCGAGCAGGGTGAAATCGGCGTGGCGGACGCGCTGATGATGGAAAGCCTGGTAATCTCGCGGCAGTTGGGCGACCAGCAGGGCGCCGCCGTTTCGCTGAACGCGCGCGCCGTCCATGCACGCGACTTGGGCAACCTCACGCTGGCGCACTCGCTGTTTCAGGAAAGCCTGGCCGTGTGGAGAGAATTGGGCGACTTGAAAGCCATGGCGCGAGCGCTGAGCAATCTCGCGAGCGTGCTGAAGATGCAGGGCGAATTCGAACTGGCGCGCTCCCTTTGCGGAGAGTGCCTGGCAATTTTTCAGGGACTCGGCGATCGTACCGGCGTGGCGTGGTCGCTGAACAATCAGGGAGACGTAGAGCGCGATTCGGGCAATTCCGAAGCCGCGCGCGCGTTCTACGAACAGGCGCTGGGAATTTTCCGCGAGCTGGATGACCGCTGGGGCATTGCCGGCACGTTGGCAGATTTGGGAAATTTGGCGCGCGAACAGAAAAATTGTGGCGCGGCGCTGCCTTTGTATCGGGAGAGTTTGAAAATTTTTCAGGAATTGGATCACAAGCGAGGAATCGCGCGGTTGCTGGAGTGTTGCGCGTGCTCCGCGTCGGTGGAAAAGCAGGCTGAGCGCTCGCTGCGGTTGGCAGGGGCCGCGGCTGCGCTGCGCAAAAGCATTGGCGCGCCGCTGACGCGCGCGGAGCAGGCCAAGCTGGAAGCGATACTGGAGCCGGCGCGGCGAGCATTGGCGAACACCGGGAGCGCAACGGCGTGGCTGAGTGGTTGGGATATGCCGCTGGAGAACGCGGTCGCAGAGGTGCTGGCGCCTGAGAGCGCGTCGCAGTCGGGTTAGCGCGGGTGGGCCGACGCGGTTTGTGGAGTCGGCCGAATGGCGCTGTAACGATTTGGCGGGCTACTCCGCGGTTGTTGGATCGATCAGCCGGCGCACCGCCGAGACGCGATTGCAGGGGAGTCCCGCTCGCTTGGCGTGTTCCTGGACCGTAGTTTCGTCTGGAGCGAGGTAGACGCAATAGACTTTGTTGCCGGTGACGTAGCTGTGCAGCCACTGAATCTGCGGCCCGATGGATCGCAATGCGCCGACCGACGTTTGCGACATTTCGCGCAACTGGGCGTCGGTTAGTTCGCCGGCTCCTGGAACTTCGCGTTCGATTACGTACTTGGGCATGAGCGTTCTCCGGATGCTTGGTCATGCTAGCATGCGGGTGCAGGCGCTTCAAGAATGTCGGGCGCTGGTTGAACCGGAATCCGCGCCGCGTGTGCGCGGAACTTATTTGTGCAGGAAAAGAGGGAGTCATGGATCTTCGATCTTTGCAAAAACCGCTGAAAGAGCAGTACCGCGCGGACCCCAATGCTTCGCGCATCACGATTCGCGCCAAAGGCGCGCAGACCGGCGCGCCGATCGCCTGCTCGGTGGACATCGGGCGCGCGATTCATCAGGCCGAAGCGCACAAGGGCGTGGGTGGCGCGGGCGCGGGCGCATGTTCCGGCGACCTGCTGCTGGGCGCGCTGGCCGCTTGCGCGCAGATCACCTGCCAGATGGTCGCCGCGGCCATGAGCATTCCCACCGAGCGGATTGAGGTGACGGTGGAAGGGGATTTGGATCTGCGGGGGACGCTCGGAATTTCCAAGGAAGTGCCGGTCGGGTTCGAGAATATTCGGGTGAATTTTGATATTGCAGCGCCAGGCGCCAGTGCGGAACAGATCGCCGCGTTGCGCGAGAAAACCGAGCAGTATTGCGTGGTGATGCAGACGTTGCTGCATCCGCCGACGCCGCAGAGCACGTGGACGCGGCGGGATTGAGTGCGTGATTCGTGATTTGTGACTTGTGATTTGTGACTTGTGATTCGTGAATCGTGACTTGTGATTCGTGGGTCGTCGTCAGCGAAGCGCGTATTTTTGGGAACGGCAAATTTGTATTGAATAGAAAATTGTATCTCCTTTGTTTTCAGCAGTGCTCCCGGCAGAATGATGATTCTGTGAGGTTTATTTGTACGGAATAGAAATGGCTTGGCGCAGCGATGAGTGGTGCGGGACAGATGACGCGTGAGGTGCGGCGCGGGCGCGGAAACGGCCGAAAAACTAGCGATTAGAAAATGTTTTCTCTTTTGTTGTGAATGGGTTACGGGGTTTTTTAATATTTGACGACTAGCGATTAGAAATGCGTGGGCGATTAGAAATGCGCGTTGCGCGCTGGCATGGTGCGGGCTCGCGTTCACGCTGCGCGGCGTCATTTGCGTGTACGCGCTCGGCACCTTGGCTGCCCCGACCTCGCGCGCGGAGACGCTATCGCCGAGTGCGCGCCTGCGCGCCCAGCCAGCCAAGCCCCTCGCCCGTGCCACAGTCTCCATGTCGCGTCCTCAGCAGCGCGGAAAAGCGCCCCGACTCACGCTAACACATTTCTTATCGGCTGAATATTCGTAGAAATACTGACGCGGGTAAGCCACAGAAAAGACGGGTTATACTTCTGCGTTCGTGTGGGTGGTGTATGGCCTGCCCGCCTGCTGTTTGACGCCCGGCGCGCGACGACGATAGACTGCAGCGAAGGTCGAGCAACTTACAAGAGTTGGCGGAGCGTCACTATGAATGATTTAACGACAAGAGAGCCGGCCAACGATCCCCAGGATTTGGAGCGGTTGTTGGTAGCGAGAGAGAACGCGGGAGATGTTGCTGGCATGACGGCGTTGTTCGAGCCAGACGCGGTAGTCGACATTGGCGGTGGAACGTTCCTGCGCGGCAAAGAGGCCATTCACGAGTTTTTTACTAAGCTCCAGGTTACGGGGTTTGGACCGGAAAAACGAAAATTCGAGTTCGGAGAACAGCGGCCAGCGCTCATTTGCGGTGA
>Ga0209655_10000637_pt1 | contig 13399 bp, 8 predicted proteins | sample BogFormECP03_OM2_FD_188236 | JGI IMG/M metagenome (GOLD analysis project Ga0209655, IMG submission 188236) | Bog forest soil microbial communities from Calvert Island, British Columbia, Canada - ECP03_OM2 (SPAdes) (version 2) | ecosystem: Environmental > Aquatic > Freshwater > Wetlands > Bog ...
TGCGCCCGCGCTTACCGGATGGCTTTCCTTTCAGAACTACGCTATCCAACAACGCGTATCGCCAAGCTCCTCTCGGGACTCTTCGCGATGGCGCTGTTCCTATTTGTGTCCATTGCCGCCGTTTCCGGCTTCCTGCTCTATCAAGTACTGCGCACCACGCACGCGGCGCCCTCAAGCGTAGATCTGAATGTAATGATGGGCCATCCGGTGGACTTTTCGTTTTCGGTACCCGGTACGGGAACGCGCGACGGCTGGTTTTATCCGGGCTTGCGGGGCTCGCCGACCATCGTGGTGTGTCACGGCTTTCATTCGCAACGATCGGACGTGCTGACGCTGGTTACCGCGCTGCAGGACCAGCAGTTCAATGTGTTCCTGTTTGATTTTACCGCGCATGGCAGTAGTCCGGGCGTCACGACGCTGGGCTATCGCGAAGTGTCTGAGTTGCAGGCCGCGATGCAGGCTCTGGCAACGCGCGATGATGTGGACCCGAAACATTTCGGCCTGTGGGGCGTGGATATGGGCGGGTACGTGGTGCTGGAGAACGCCGTCTCCGATCCGCGGGTTTCCGCGTTTATTGTAGATGATGCTTATGCCGACCCGGGCGACATGGTGCAGATCGAAGTGAAACGCTCGGGGTTGACGGTGCTGCCTTATGTGAGCAAGTTTTGCGATCTGGGATTCCGCATGCTGAATTATCAGTTCCGGCACCAACTTCCGGTGACCGCGCAGTTGGGTCGAACCAAGGGGATTCCGAAACTTTTCTTTGTGTCGGATGATCGGCCCGACCTGGCGCACGACATGACCAACATCTTCACGATTGCGCCGGAACCCAAGCAGATGATTCGCGACCGGACGAGTTATCCGGACATGTCTGACGATGACCGCAAGAACTATGAGAGCCAGGTGGTGAGTTTCTTTCTGCTGAATTTGCCGGCAGCTTCGCGGGCACCGAACAACTAGCGCGGGGCGGCCTGAACGGGAACTTCGAAGATGCCTTCTTGCAGCTTTTCTTCGGTTCCGCCAAATCTTCCAGCCTTTTGTATTTTTTCGAATCCTTCGCGTGACGTCAGCACCAAAGCTGCGTCTGGATCTTGCGGCGACCATTCCGGGATTTCGCGATGGAAATAAAAGGCGAGGCCGTAGTTCCAGGTGCGCCGCAGCCCGTATGTGAAGATTCTCTCGGGATGAAGATCATTGCGCAAGAACTCCGCGTGCGGCCTGGCCGATACGTGGGGGTCGAGCGATGGCAGGACTGCGAGGTTCGCGGCTTCAAGCGCCGCGACGGCGCATAAGCTGCAGATGCTCACCGTCAGACGAAAGTTTGCGCGCGTTCCGGCGTAAAGAATTGCGGCGGCGACCGCGAAAGCGAGCCCCAGGGCTGCCACCGCCAATGATGCGATGGAGAGGCTCATGTCCGTGAATGGAAACTTGTGCGTCGCGTGCACGAATATTGAGGCGAGTGCAATCCAGGTTGCGCCGATTCCTCCGCTGAGGACGATCGCAGTGGCACGACTTTTTTGAAATGCGCGGCTGGCGCCGATTGCGGCGATCAGAGCGAGTGCGGGAACCGCCGGGAGAATGTAGCTGGGCAGTTTCGATTGCGAGAAGCTGAAGAACGCGATGGGGAAGATGGCCCAGCAGGCAGTGAAGAATCCGGGAGAATTTTTCCAGGATTTTTCGCGCCAGAGGCGGAGCGCTTCTTGTGCTGCGGCGATCAGGAACGCGGACCACGGTAGGAGCGCGAGGATGGTGATGGGTCCGAAGAACCAGAAGGGTTGCTGGTGCTGGTACAGAGGCGTCAGGTAGCGTTCGAAATTGTGCTGAAAGATGAAGACGTGAAGGAAATCGGGATTGCGGTGCGCGCAGAGCAGGTACCAGGGCAGCGCGACAATACAGAACGACGCGATGGCGATTGGATGCGCGAGGCGCAGGGCGACACGCCAGCTTGATGTCGCGACGACCCAAATGGCGATTGCGCCGCCCGCGAGAATTAACGCTGCCGGCCCCTTGGCAAGCACTCCTAGCCCTAGCGACGCGCCCCACAAGACCTGTATTGGTACATCTCGATTCTTGTTGTCCGGCTGCATGCCATTCGGAACGCGTAGCGCCCCGGCACGGCTCAGTATGCTTGCAGCGAAAACCATTGCCATCGTTAGCGCTGCGCTGAATAGCATGTCTGGAGTTGCGGCCCGCGAGAAGGCGATGGCCGCGACGCTGGTGGAAAAAATTACGGGCGCGACGAGCGCCGGGCTCGTAGCTAAATCCTCATCGCCGCCGTAATGGCGTCGGGCCAAGCTGCCGATCGCGACGGCTGCCATGAGCGCCGCAAATGCGGAAGGCAGGCGCGCGGCCCACTCCGCGGGAAGATGCATCTGGAATCCGATAGCCGCGGCCCAGTAATAAAGGATGGGTTTTTCAAACCACGGGGCACCCCAGAGTTTCGGCGTGACCCAGTCGCCGGTCTCGACCATCGCGCGTGCGATCCATGCGTAGCGCGATTCGTCGGGACCGACCAGGCCGATGGCGCCAAGGTTCGCGAACAGCGAGACCAGAATTACCAGCGCGGCGGTGACGAGCGCTGCGATGTTCGTGTCGCGCTGCGATTTTGCCGATTCGCTCAAAGCGCGATGAGTCTAACATCCTCGCTGCCAATCTTGATTCGCGAAGCGCGGCGTACGTTGGGAACAACGGACAATCAAGGGCAATCAAGATTGATAATCGCGATGAACGTTAGCAACGCACAATCGTCCAACGATAGCTGGCATACGCTCCGCAGGCTCTTGCATAATGGCCCGCTATGCGGGAATGGTTGGAATATGCGGTCGCGTGGACGGGACTGAAATTGTTGGGAATGCTGCCGCGGCCCGCCGCGCGATGGGTTGGCGCTTCGTTTGCGGCGGCGGCTTATGGCTTCCGCACACCGCTGCGGCGGGCGGCGATGTTCAACCTGCATCTGGCGTTTCCGGATTGGAGCGAGGCGAAACGCAACGAGGTGATTCGCGGGATGATCCAGCAAATCGGCTGGATGGCCGGTGAATTTTCGCAATTTCCGCGCTACACGCCGCAGAACATCGAGCGCAGCGTGGTGATTGATGGAGCTGAGAATTTCGACGCGGGGCAACGGCGCGGAAAAGGCGTGCTGTTTCTGACTGGCCATATGAGCGCTTGGGAGCTTTCGTCGTTTGCGCACGCGCTGTACGGGCACCCGCTGCATTTTCCGGTGCGGCCGATTTCGAATGCGCGGGTGGATGAGCTGATTAATCATTACCGCTGCCTTTCGGGGAATCGTCCCATTGATAAAAATAAGTCGGCGCGGGCGATTTTGAAGGTTCTGGCGGAGGGCGGCACGGTGGGCATTTTGGCGGATCACAACACGGCGCTGGAAGAAGGAGTGTTCGTGGATTTCTTCGGCACTCCTGCCTCCACCACTTCTGGTTTGGCGCGACTGGCGTTGCGTACGGACGCGGCCGTCGTCCCCGGCTTTCTTTTTTGGGATGAGTCGCTGGGGAAGTACCGGCTGCGATTCGAGCCACCTGTAGAACTGGCGCGCAGTGGGGACGAAGAAGCGGATGTCCGAGAGAACACGCAGCGATTTACGCGCGTGATTGAGGAATATGTGCGCGCACATCCGGAACAGTGGCTGTGGGTGCACAAAAGATGGAAGACGCGCCCGCCGGGCGAGCCTGCTATTTATCCGTTTTAGATTGGGCGGTCTGGCGTCACGCGTCACTTGCAGCAGCGCGCGAATTGTTTGCAATGATTTGTTTTTTCCACGAGGTGCGGTGATGAATCACACGGCCGGTGAACTGGCGGAGTATCTGCGAGCAAGAATCCACGGAGACGCGCACGCTCTGGTTGCGGGTGTGGCGAGTCCGGAGAGCGCGAAGCCTGAGGATTTGATCTACGTGGACTCGCCGCGGCAGACTGCGCGAGCTGAAGCGTCGGCAGCACGCTGCGTGATCGCTGCGGCGGGCACGACGGTGGCAGGGAAGACTGTGCTGGAAGTCGAAAACCCGAAGCTCGCGTTCGCGAAGGCTGCGGCGTGGTTGCTGCCTAGCCCACCGTTGCGGCCGGAAATTCATCCGACGGCAATCGTGGCCGCGACGGCGCGTTTGGCTCCCAATATCCGCGTTGGGCCTTACGTGGTGATTGAGGACGAAGTGGAAATTGGCACCGGTACCGCGGTGGATGCGTTTTGTTTCCTGGGACGCGGCGCGCGCATGGGACAAGATTGCCGGCTGCATCCGCGCGTGACATTGTACGCCGGCGCGCGCCTGGGAAATTCCGTGGAAGTGCACAGCGGCGCGGTGATTGGCGGCGACGGATTCGGCTATGTGTACGGAGACGGACGGCACATCAAGTTTCCGCAGATCGGCAGCGTGGAAATTGGCGACGACGTGGAAATTGGCTGCAATACGACGATTGACCGCGGGTCGCTGGAATCGACGCAGCTCGCAACCGGCGTGAAGATCGATAACCTGGTGCAAGTGGCGCACAACGTTCGGATCGGCAGGAACTCCGTGGTGGCGGCGCAGGTGGGCATTTCGGGAAGTTGTACCATTGGCGCGCAAGTGATGATCGGGGGGCAGGTGGGCATCGCGCCTCACTGCACGCTGGAAGACGATGCGATTATTGGCGCGCAGGCGGGAATCCCGAGCGGTAAGACGATTCGCCGCAGCCAGACGGTTTGGGGCACGCCGGCGAGGCCGTTCGCGCGATTTAAGGAGCAGTATGGCTGGTTGTCGCGTTTGCCGGAGCTGGCGGAGCGAGTGCGTAAATTGGAGCAGGAGAAAACGGGCGAGTAAGGCGTCGGATGTGCTTCGGGGTCACTTTCGCAGGAATGTAGCGCAGGTTTCGGCCCGGCGTGCGTGATTGATTTCGATTTCTATTCGCTTTCAGACCGCTGTTCGGTGAATCCTCGCGAAAACGCCTAGCAATACTTTTGCACAGTAGTAGCCCATTGGTTGCCATTCTGAAACATTTTAAGCAGCCTTCCGGCCTTGGGGAACATCTACTAGTTCTGGGAATAGGAAGCCCGTTTTTAGTTGACCGTAAGGGCAAACCCAAAGATAATATTAGCGTTAGCGTGAGGTATGTGGAATTTAGGCCCAGGGCAGGCCGATTTTCCATTGGGTTCCTTCTGGGGGCCCTTGAGAAGTTCGATAAAAAGTGGTCAGTCGGCCATTTATAGTTTCATAAAACTAAACCTCGGGCGAGCTTGGCGGGGACAGTTGCCGAGCTTCGGACCTGAGGAGCACCGGGATTCCATGAACCGGGGCGAAAGCGCGCGAAAGGTACTGAGGGATTGATGACACCGAAAGCAAGGCTGCAGGTTGATGCCCCGAACGAAAGTAGTTCGCACGGTACGGCCACAGTTCGCAGCCGGAACATCGGATTTCAGGTCGAGCAAGCCGTGGCTCGTGCCACAAATTGGCTGCTTTCCGCACAGACCCAGGATGGCTACTGGTGGGCTGAGCTGGAAGCGGACACCACGCTGGAATCTGACTACATTCTCTACCTGCACATCCTTGGCCAGTTGGAATCCGAAAAAACCGCGAAGCTTGCCAATTATATTCGCCGCAAACAACTGCCGGATGGCGGCTGGAACATTTTCGAAGGCGGGCCTTCTGAGCTGAACGCGACAGTGAAGGCCTATGTGGCGCTGCGTTTGGCAGGGGATTCGGCGACGGCACCTGCGCTATTGCGCGCTAAAGAACGCGTACTGGAACTGGGCGGGCTCGAGGCGACGAATTCTTACGTCCGGTTCTATCTGGCGATGGTGGGCGGCGTGGATTGGAGCATCGTGCCATCAATTCCGCCGGAGCTGATGCTATTGCCGGATTGGTTCCCGATTAACATTCACGAAATGTCTTCGTGGACGCGCGGGATTGTGATTCCGCTGGCGATCGTTTCCGCGTACAAGCCGGATTGGCAGTTGCCTTCGGGCGTCACGGTAAGCGAATTGTTCAAGACTCCGCACGGCAAGCCGCAATCATTCCGATGGGATCGGCGCGTGATTTCCTGGCGCAATGTGTTCTTGGCGATGGACCGTGGGTTGAAATTGCACGAGCGGCTGGGCTGGAAGCCGTTCCGCAAAGTTGCGCTGGAACGCGCGCGCCGCTGGATGGTGGAGCGGCTGGAACGCAGCGAGGGATTGGGCACGATTTATCCGGCGATGATGAATTCGATATTTGCGCTGCTGGCTGAGGGCGCCGACCCGCAGGATCCGCTGGTGGCGCGCGAAATCGGATTTCTGGAGCGTTACGAGATTGCCGAAGGCGACACGCTGCGCGTGCAACCCTGCATTTCGCCGGTGTGGGATACGGCGATTGCCATGGTGTCGCTGGAAGAAGCTGGTTTGGATCCCGCGCATCCGTCACTGATTGCCGCGGAGCGCTGGGTGGTGGCGAATCAGATTCTTGGGCCCGGAGACTGGCAGGTGAAGAATCCGGATGCCGCGCCGGGCGGCTGGGCGTTTGAATTCAAGAATGAATACTATCCGGACGTGGACGACACAGCTTTCGTGCTGATGGCACTGGGGCGCGTGGCCGATCCTGATTCCGAACGCTTGCGCCGCTCGATGCAGCGCGGGCTTTCCTGGCTCGTGAGCATGCAGAACGAAGACGGCGGCTGGGGCGCGTTCGATCACGAAAATAATCTGCAATTCCTGAATCACATTCCGTTTGCTGATCATAATGCGATGCTGGATCCTTCGACGGCGGATGTGACCGCGCGTGCGGTGGAGTGCCTGGGGCAGATGGGCTGGTCGGCGAATGATCCAATTATTCAGCGGGCGCGGGCTTTCATCCGACACGACCAGACTCCGGAAGGACCGTGGTTTGGACGCTGGGGCGTGAATTATATTTACGGCAGCAGCAGCGTGTTGCGCGCTCTGGAGACGGTGGGGTTGTCGCGGGGCGCGGATTGCCAGGCTGCGGCGAATTGGTTGCGCTCGGTGCAGAATCCGGACGGCGGGTTCGGCGAGTCGATTCTCTCTTATTACGACCCGTCGTTGAAAGGGAAAGGGAAGAGCACGGCTTCGCAGACGGCTTGGGCCATCATCGGATTGCTAGCGGTATGCGGGCCGCACGATTCGTGCGTGGAACGCGCGATCGCCTGGCTGGTGGCGAATCAGAACGAAAACGGAACTTGGGACGAAGACGAATTTACGGGCACGGGATTTCCGTGCGTGTTTTATTTGAAGTATCACATCTATCGCAACGCCTTCCCGCTTTACGCTTTGGCGCGCTACGACAATATGCGCCAGGGCCGGCGCAAATTCCTCGGCGTGCAAATTCCCGCTGAGGAATTGGCGAGCCACAACGGACTGCGGACCTAGGCGATGCGCTCCTCCCTGGTTGTAAATCGCCGCTGCGGCTTCCGCGGCGGGATAATCTCCAATGCATTTTCAAACGCGGCTATGTTGGTTGCACGTAGCCGAACCCGCGGAATCTGCCAAGAAAAAGCAGCTCGGCACGATCGGATTTGCCCATCGTTATGACTATTCTGGTAACCGGCGCCACGGGATTCGTGGGGAGCCACGTTGCGCGGCAACTTGTCGCTGCCGGGAATGCGGTGCGCGTGTTGGTGCGACGCAGCAGCAATCTGGCAGCGCTGGATGGAGTGAAGGTCGAGCCTGTCGAGGGCGATCTGCGGGATGGGGCGTCGCTGGAGCGCGCGATGCAGGGCGTGCGGCGCGTGTACCACGTGGCGGCGGATTACCGGCTATGGACTCCGAAGCCGGCGGAGATTTACGAAAGCAATGTGGAAGGGACGCGGCGATTGCTGGCGGCGGCGCATCGCGCGGGCGTGGAGCGCATCGTATATACCAGCACCGTGGCGACGATTGCCGTGCCGCGGCATGGCGCGTTGCCGAATGAGGGCACACAGGCGGCTTTGGACGAAATGATCGGGCACTATAAGCGTTCGAAATTTTTGGCGGAGCAGGTTGCCGTTGACGCGGCTCGCGCCGGAGTTCCGGTGGTGATTGTGAATCCCACGGCACCGGTGGGGCCCGGGGATTGGAAGCCGACTCCAACCGGGCGAATTATTTTGGATTTTCTGCAGGGGAAGATGCCGGCGTATGTGGACACGGGATTGAACGTGGCGGCGGTGGAGGATGTGGCCTCGGGGCATTTGCTGGCGGCGGAGAAGGGGCGAATCGGCGAGCGATACATTTTGGGCGCGCGCAATATGACGCTGAAGCAGATTTTGGATGCGCTGGCGGCGATTACGGGGCGTCCGGCGCCGCGGGTGCGGCTGCCACATGCGATTGCACTCGCGGCTGGATATGCGGATGAATTTTATTCGCGACTGACGGGACGCGAGCCGCAGATTCCGGTGGAAGGCGTGAAAATGTCGCGGCATAAGATGTTTGTGGAGAGCGACAAGGCGGCGCGGGAATTGGGCTATAAGCCCGGGAAAGTGGAAGCGGCGTTGGAACGCGCGGTGCGCTGGTACGAGGAGCACGGCTACATTGCGAATCGCGCGGGTGGTAGACGTGTGACGCAAGCCGCGGCGGCATAGCGATACGGAATGAAAATCCTAGTCACCTTCGCGCTGGGAAACGAATTCGCGCCGTGGCGTGCGTTGCGCGAGTTTCGTGCGGACAAGTGGGGCGACGTTGACGTGTATCGCGCGCAGATTGGCGCGGCGGAAGTGGGCGTGATTTTGACTGGTGCCGGGCCGAAACAGGCGCACCTAGAGACAGCGAAGGTGCTTGGGGGCGACCCGGATTCGATTCATCTGTGCGTTTCATCTGGACTGGCGGGCGCACTGAAGCCGGAATATCGGATCGGGCAGGTGTTGGCCGCGCGATCGGTTCGTACGGAGAATGAACTGACGGATCCGAGCAGTAATCCTTTGCAAAGTAGCGCGCCGCTGCTTTCGTTTGCGGCGGAATGCGGGGTGACGGTGGTGGAGCAGTTCTTCAGCGCTGTGCGCGTGGTGGGCCGAGCAGAAGAGAAGCATCACCTGGGCGAGCGCTCCGACGCGGTGGAGATGGAAAGTTTTGAGGTGCTTCTCGAATCGGCCGCGTACGGAATTCCGGCGATCGCGATTCGCGCCATCAGTGACTCTGTGGATGACGATTTGCCGTTGGATATGAACCGGATTTTTACGGACGAAGGGCAGGTGAGTATTCCGCGCGTCCTCGGGCAGGTGGCGCTGCATCCGGGAGCCGTTCCAGATTTGGTGCGGCTGGGGCAGAACAGCAAAACGGCGGCAGAATCGCTGGCGAATTTTTTGGATAAGTACATCACGATTGTTGCGGAGAAGTTTCAGACTTTGGAACGGCGGACGGGAGCGGCGGCGTCTTAGGCGGCGACGATTCGACGATGATGAGCCAAACCATCGAACACATCGGTTCGCAACACGCGCACGAGCCCAAGCGCGGCCATATGCGCGCGGGAGTATATCGCGGCAAGGGGCAAGTGGTCCTCGAATCGGTTCCGATTCCCGAAATTGGCGAAGGCGAGCTTCTGTTCCGTGTGGCGGCGTGCGGGATTTGCGGCACAGACATCAAGAAAATTCATCATGGGTTTGTGGCGGCGCCGCAAATACTAGGGCACGAGCTGGCGGGCACGGTGGTAAAGGTCGGCGCGGGAGTCACCAGGTTCAAGGTTGGCGATCGAGTGGTGAGTTTTCATCACATTCCTTGCGGCGATTGTTTTTACTGCGAACAGAAACTTTTTTCGCAGTGCGCGGGTTACAAGAAGACGGGGCTGACGGCGGGATTCGATCCCAACGGCGGCGGCTTCGCGGAATATGTGCGCGCGATGCCCTGGATTGTGGAGCGCGGGATGATTCCGCTGCCCGCGGACGTGAGTTTCGAGGAAGCGACGTTCGTCGAGCCGGTGAATACGTGCCTAAAGGCTGTGCGCAAGGCGCGCATCACGGCGGGCGAACAGGTTTTGGTGGTGGGGCAGGGGCCCATTGGCATGCTGTTGATGATTCTGGCGAAATACGAAGGCGCGGAAGTTTATGCGAGCGATCCCATGCCGGGACGACGCGACGCGAGCTTGCGTTTTGGCGCGAAGGAAGTTTTCGACCCGACCAGCGGAAATTTGCAGCAGGAAATTCGCCGGCGCACGGGTGGAAGAGGCGCGGACGCGGTCCTGGTGGCTGTGCCCAACCCGGCATTGGTGCCGGAAGCTCTGGAACTCGCGCGGCCGGGCGGGCGCGTGTTACTGTTTGCTCATAACGACCCGGTGCTGCAGTTGGAATTTCCCGCATCTGCCGTGGGGGTAGAAGAAAAAGAAATTCTGGGGAGCTACAGCGCATCCGTGGACGATCAGGCGGAATCTGCAGCGCTCGTTTTCGAGCGGCGGTTGCCGGTGCGCGAATTAATTTCTCATCGTTTCCCGCTGGAACAGATTGCCGAGGCACTAGAATTGGCGGCGCATCCGAAGGATAATACTTTGAAAGTAGTCATAAGGCACGAATGAGCGCTTATAGGCAGGGCAGTGGGCATATGAACGCCGCAGTTTTGTACGGCGCTGAAAATCTGAAGATCGAAACCGTAGATATTCCCAAGATCGGCGACGACGAAGCACTGGTGCGCGTGGCCGTGGCGTTGACTTGCGGAACCGATCTGAAAGTGTGGAAGCGGGGATATCACGCGCGCATGATTCAGCCGCCGTCGCTATTCGGGCATGAACTTGCGGGCGTGATCGAAGAGACGGGCAAGAACGTGAATGGCGCCGTGCAGCCCGGCATGCGCGTGCTGCCGGCAAATTCGGCGCCGTGCGACGCGTGTTTCTTCTGTCGTAAGGGCCAGCCGAATCTTTGCGAGGATTTGCTGTTCAACAATGGCGCGTATGCTGAGTACATCCGCATTCCGGGGCGGATCGTCCGGCAGAACATGATCGAGATTCCGGATGGTATTTCGTTCAAGGATGCGGCGATGGCCGAGCCGCTGGCTTGCGTGCTGCGCGGAATTCGCGAGACGGGTGTGCATCCGGGCGATACGGTGGTGGTGATCGGCTGCGGGCCGATCGGATTGAAATTCATCCGCATACTTTCGCAACGCAAAGTGCGCGTGATCGCCATTGGAAAGCGCCGCAGCCAGATGAAGGCTGCCGAGCGGTTGGGCGCGACCGCGGCGTTTGACGTGGATAAAATCGAAAATCCCGTGGAACTGGTGCGTCAACTCACTGACGGCGGGCGCGGAGCGGATTCCGTGATTGAGGCGGTGGGCCGCGCGATTACCTGGGAATGGGCGCTGCAGATGGTGCGCAAGGGCGGGACTGTGAATCTGTTTGGCGGTTGTCCGACCGGCACCGAAGTGAAGATTGATCCCGCGGCGCTGCATTATTCGGAGATCACCATCAAGTCCACTTTTCATCACACGCCGCAGTTCATGCGCGAGGCCATGGACACGATCGCGCGGGGCGAAATTCGCTCCAGCGACTTCATCACCGGGGAAGTGACACTGCAAGGATTGCCGAAAGTTTTTCAGGACATGAAGAATCGAAACGGCGAATTGAAGACTGCTGTAATTCCCTGACGTTTGCGCAAGTCAGGGCACCATGTTGCCCACACCGGAGCTTGAAATCGCGCGCAATCTGCCGCAGGCGAATTGCGCTCCCTCTGAGGCCGAGCGCTACACGCGCTGGCTGGCGACGCACCACTACGAAAATTTCAAAGTGGTTTCCTGGCTTTTGCCGCGGGATTTGCACCAGCATTTTTACAATGTTTATGCGTATTGCCGCTGGTCGGATGATTTGGGCGATGAAGTAGCAGATCCGGCGCGGGCGCTGCAGCTGCTGAATGCGTGGGAAGACGAGCTGCGGCTGATATCCAAGGATGGCGCGGCGCCTTCGCATCCGGTGCTGATTGCGCTGCGCAAGACGATTCGCGCGAAAGATATTCCGCTGCGGCCTTTTTGCGATTTGCTGCGCGCGTTCCGGCAGGACCAGACGGTAAAGCGCTACGCCACCTGGGACGACGTGTTCGACTACTGCGTCTATTCGGCGAATCCGGTGGGCAGGCTGGTGCTTTATTTGTGCGGCTACCGGGACGAACCGCGCCAGAAGCTTTCGGATTACACCTGTACGGCGTTGCAGCTGGCGAATTTCTGGCAGGACGTGTCGCGAGATCTGGAGAAGGGCCGAATCTATATTCCGCTGGAAGCGCTTGCTGCGCATGGCTTGAGCGAAGCGGATATTGTTGAGAGGCGATTCGACGCGCGTTACACGGCGCTGATGAAGTCGCTGATCGCGCGGACACGAGAGCTGTTCCTCGCGGGGCAACCGCTGGCGCAAACACTTGAGCGGTTTCTGCGTGTGGATTTGGAGATGTTCAGCGGCGGCGGATTGGCGATTCTGGATGCAATTGAAGCGTCTGGGTACAACACGCTGGAGCATCGGCCTTCGCTGAGCAAGTGGACGCAGGCGAAACTTTTAGGGAAGACACTGGCGGTGAGCGCGTTTTCGCGCGGCGTGGCTACTAACGAGGTTGCGGAGTCAGCTCCGACGTCGAACGAAGATGAGCTCGAGGTCGCCGCTGCTCGCGATCGCGGCGTTATCAAGCTCCAGGTATATTCCGATGCGGTTCGCGAATCGTATGCGGAGTGCAATCGCATAGCACGGGCGGCGCGTAGCAGTTTTTATCTGGCATTTTTTGGATTGCGCAAAGAAAAGCGGAATGCGCTGTGCGCGTTGTATGCGTTCATGCGCTTGATTGATGATGTTTCGGACGAGCCGGGCGATCTGGAATCTAAGCGACAGGGTCTGGCGCGCTGGCGCGGGATGCTGGACCAGGCCATCGGCGGCGAAACGAGCGGCCACGCTGTGTTGCCTGCGCTGGCCGACACGATCGAGCGGTTTCAGATTCCCACGCGATATTTTCACGATCTAATTCTCGGCGCCGAAATGGATCTGACGGTTTCGAGCTACGCGACATTCGATCGCCTTTCTGAATATTGCTATCGCGTGGCGGGGACCGTAGGGCTGACGTGCTTGCACGTCTTCGGATTCAGCGATCCGAAAGCGCCCGATCTGGCTGAGCGGCTGGGGCTGGCGTTTCAGTTGACGAACATTATTCGGGACGTGGGCGGCGATTACGCGATGGGGCGAATTTATCTGCCGCAGGAAGATCTCGATCGCTTTGGCGTGCGCGCGGAAGAATTGCGCGGGCCCGTGACGTCCAAGCTGCAGGAATTGCTCGCGTTTGAGGCGGAGCGCGCGTGGCAGATGTATCAGGAAGGCGCGCCGCTGGTGGGCCGCGTGAATGCGGACAGCCGCGCGACGTTATGGGCGCTGGTTCGCACGTACAGCAGTTTGCTGGCGCGCATCGAAGAGCGGGAATTCGACGTGTTTTCCGGGCGCGTTTCGCTCTCGAGCGCAGAAAAAATCCAATATCTGCTGACGGCGGGCCTCGCGGCGCGACGGGCTGGCTG
>Ga0209655_10000638_pt1 | contig 13391 bp, 32 predicted proteins | sample BogFormECP03_OM2_FD_188236 | JGI IMG/M metagenome (GOLD analysis project Ga0209655, IMG submission 188236) | Bog forest soil microbial communities from Calvert Island, British Columbia, Canada - ECP03_OM2 (SPAdes) (version 2) | ecosystem: Environmental > Aquatic > Freshwater > Wetlands > Bog ...
TTCTTACTTTATGAGATTTTTCTAACAATTTTAACATCTGTTTAATAACTTCGCCTTCAGAAAATCCGCGGTCGATTAAGTTCTGCATCTCTGGATAAGCGCCTTCTACTCTCATGGTTGCAAGACCAACATATCTCCTATTTTTATCAAGCTGCCTGTATTGTGTTCTCAACTCTGCTTCAACTACTTTTTTATCAAATTCCATAAATGACCTCTACTGCAAAATAATCAACTTCGACTTACTTTCCCTTTCCTTATGCTCCTTAATCTCCCTCTCTATCGCCCTCAGCCTATCCCTCTCCGCACAAACTCTATCAATCAACTGCTTATGCGGGTCAATTTCTTCCAAACACTCGAAACACTTTTCCCTCATCTCTCTCATGAAATTACAATAATCAGGGGCCAAATCAGCCTTTGGCGTCAATATCCACGCCTCGCTTTCCATAATTATATGCCAGTACAATTTGTTTAAGAACTGCTTATCCTCTTCTGTGTCAAATATGGTCTTCATTTTAAAGGCTCCTGCTCATCTGCAAAATATTCAATACTCCCTGGGTACTCATCACAACATCTTAAATATTTAGAAACACCAAATTCATGGCCATTCGAACAGGTGAAACTAGCGGAACGTTGATTGGGGTCATGACAATGATACTTTCCATCCTCATCATAATAAGGATTTGTTGGCATAGCCGTAGAAAACCATGACATACCACCATAAATCTTACTCTTCCTATCCTGTTTCTCGCAAACTGGACATTTCATTCTGATTTCTCCAAAAGTTCAGGATGTTCATAGATATTACCCATGACAATAGAATCGTTCTCAATTATTCCTCTAGTCATATCCGCATCTACTGCACCATGAATCCCCTTTATGGCCCAATTATTATCTTCATGCCAATAAACTTTATAAAGATGGTCATCTATCTTAAGGATATCAGCCTCGTAAATAAATTTTCCCGCAGAATCCTTAAATCCCGTCAATTGAAGATAATGGTGATTTTCACTTTTCGCAAAATGTGGATGAACAGAATTTTGCCGATAAAAAATATCAATATCAAATGGTCCTTGCATTAATCTGCTGTCGGGATACCATATTTTATACTTAATGATTCTCAATTTAGCTTCTCTCACCACCACTCCTTATACTTAAAATGAAACGCTTTCCTCTTCCTTCCAGGCTTGCTTAATACCTTATGTCTGCCGATTCTATTTAGGCACCATTGCACGTGCGGATTTACTAAGACATACATTTGTTTGGGAGAAGAATCTACTTCTAATCCGACATTATTCTTAAAACTCTGAATAGCTTCAAGTGCCTTTTCTAAAAATTCTTCTGTTAAATCGTTAGTCTCCATCTTCTTTCTCTTTCCATTTTTCAACCCAAAATGGATTCTGACAAACTAATCCTTCTAGATATCCTGTAGGACCGCAGTTGCATGCGTTTGGAAAACATACCCTATAATTTTCCGTCCTGTTTAAAACATTTTCTAATTGTTCCAAAGTATTATTACCGAGATACTCCTTTAACTGTCTACCACAGTTAGTTAACCATGAATATCGAGAAGAACATCCATGATCTAATATATCTGCATTACATAATATGCATATTAAAAGCCATGCTACGGTGGGAGATAACTCACATTCTAATTGGTTATATTCATAAAATCCTTCCATAGGCACCATTTCCATGAATTTCTTCAGAGCAGCAATTATATACTTTTCTCCGGTTCCATAACTGTAGCAAAATGTTTCGTTTTCCCAATCAACAAAATAATCATCTATACTTTTATCCATTACATCTTATCCCTCACATCTTCTGCCACCAACACCTCATGATACTCAGCAGACACTCTCAAAAGGTCGGCCACTTCTGTCAAATCTCTGACAGAGTCATCCCATGCTAGTATCTTCACGACACAAAAGCTTTTATCCTCTTTCCCTTCGTAGGGCTGCATCGAATCTTTGTTGATGGATATATGAACATTGAAGCCAACCTTCTTACAAATGACTGCATAGGTTTTGCATATCGCCATAATCGCGTGAAGCTTAGAATTACCAATATAACTAATAACCGCCTGTTGCATCTCTTCACAATAAGCTTCCATATCAAAAGGCTCTCGATATTCTTCCTCTTCAGGCTGAGAAGGATTTAACAATTCATCATAAGCATTAGGATTACACATCCTTAGAACATCTAGCGCTTTAGCGAGCACTTCAGCGCCAGAAGGAGCTTTGGCCTTTTTGACGACTTTCTTTTTTTTAGGCTTCAATTTTAATCTCCTTTTTTGCATTTCTAACATTCTTGCTTGGAACTCCCTTAAACTGCAAATTAAACATTTCTTCTATCCCATCCCTAAATAATTTATACGTCTCTTCAGCGGGAACATTCGCCTGTTTTTGTAATTGATCAATAACGTTAAGTATAGAAGACCCCAAAACCGTTACATTTTCCATCGCTGTCAATCCATTAATGACTTTCAATACTTTGCAAATTTTATCACTTAAGTGGCTCATTTTTTATCCTCCAAATATTCATCCAACTTCCTATCTAAAATCTCCAGCGCCTTTTCAGGTATTTTCCGTTGATTCACTTCTCGAACTATACCATCTGACATCATTAAGTAAAGGGCTTTTTGAGAGGGGATAACGACTGATAATGCCAGGCAAGCGAGCCCATACCATGTAACTTTTACAATAAACTTTCTGTTAGAGGGGCCGATATTTATACCATCAATAAACCCAGATACCATCGAACAAACGGCACATATCCCTGAAAGAATAATTAAAGATGCCCGCGCATAACCCAATAAATCAATAATATAAACCTGCAACCCTATCGTGTTTTCGATACTCATTTCCTATCCTCCAAATGTCTCAACACTTGACTAATCTCTACCATCATCTGGCGATTCTGTTTACGATACTTCTTTACTGTCTTTATGTAGTCATCCATAAAGAATCGATAGTTCATCATCTTCATTTCGTAGTCGACCTTCCTTAGCATAATTATCACTCCTCAATCATTGTCCTTTTTATCATCGCTTCCCAGAAGAATCTATCCAGCCATATACTATCTTCCTTGCTGCTAAATTCTTGTAACGCGACTTCCTCTAATTCCTTAATCCTTATTTCAGTTTCAGCCTCTTCTAATTGAAAAAGCAATTCACTATAAAATGCTTCGTTTTTAAATGCTAACATAGCTCACCTCACATGCATTTCTTCAATCACAATCTTTTTTTGCATGGGTACATCACATTCATCCACAATGAAAAAGTCATGATACTCTTCACGATTAAAGACAAATTCACCAAAATCTCTGAATACGTCTTCGGTTGATGGCATTTTTTCACCTGGTGGCCACATTAACCAGAGAGAGCTCTCGCAGAGTGATACCGCAAATGGTACTTTTTGATTGTATTTCGCTCTCAATTCATCCCATAATTCTGCGCCTAATTTATTAATTGTATTCATTCTAAAATCTCCTTTTCTACAAGCCCTAATATTTCTATGTGCCCTAAGGCATTAAAGAATAGACGATATGAAACCCCTAAATCTCTACTTGTTTCTAAGAAGCCTCTAAACCCAAAAGGCTTTCTATTAAAGACATAATCTTCAACCTCACCTTTCTCGAAATTAATAAGTAAATATTGATACAATTCTTCTGAAGAATTCCAAATTTCATCCTCAAATTCGTCATAGAAATGCTCGCTGTAATCAATAAATTTAATAAACTTACACATATTTGAAATAAGTTTAAGAACTGTTTTCTTGTCTGCTAAAGAAGCCCTATCGAGACCTCCAAACTTTTCCGCATCTTTAATGGTGGATAACACATATTCCTGATATTCACTACTTTTATCTTTTTTCCTAATCATTTCCTTGTCTCCTCTTACCTTATATACATGAGTCTACATGTAATTATTAATTATGTCAAGAAAATACAGAGAAAATAAAGTCTTACAATTCAATGAATTAGGTTTTTTCATAAAAATTAGTTGTAAAAAGTAGGCCGATTACGCCATTGAATGAAGCAATGAAGAGAATATCCGCCTAATAAAATACCGATAAGCCTCCACATGGAAAAATCATCGCCAATATAGGTCTCGTAATGGATATTAAATGCCTGAATCGCTAGAAATAGAACGCCAATACATTTAATTAACTGAATATTCCTCAGAAATAATCTTATAGCGCCATCAGCTAAGTCTTCTAAGTCATGCATTTTGCAATTCCAAAATATGTTTAATGGAAGATAAAGCAGGTTCATTTGCTAATATCTCTTTATTCAAATTATCCACCAATGGCATATATTTATCAATCGTAGCCCTTCCTTTGGCAGTCAATTTAACCACAATCGTTCTTTTATCAAGGCCTCCCTTTTTGGATAAAAACCCTTTTCTCGACAGTCTTGAAACAACGTGACTAAGCCCGCTAGGGTCTATCCCTAGATGTTTAGCAAGGACGTTCATACTGGGGTTAGCGCTATCGTTAATTGCGCATAGCATCAAGAAAGAGCCGAACTCTATGTCGCACTCTCTAAAGATAGCATTAACTTGCCGTTCAATTAAGTTAGAAGTTCGGTTTAATAAGAAAAATATAGTTTTATCGTAACTCATTAAACTTCCAAATATTTATCGATAAATTCTAACGAAGGGTTTATGAAATAAGAGTTTCCGCAAATAGTACAACGCATTCCTATAAAATATGGACCTATATTTAAATGCTCGGTTGTAATAGTACATTTTAACTCTAGAAGACGTGCAAATGAATTTCCGCCAACGGAAGTATAGGAAATCTCTACAGACGCCTTCTTACAAAGACTGCAAGGTATTTTTTCTCCCAGTAACTCTTTAATATATTCATGAATCATGTCATGACGAATTTTATCTTTAGATTTGAAAAGATTGATTACGTTTTCCATTTTACTTTCCCACAAACTCGTTATAGTGTCTAATAAACTCATCTTTAGTTGCTGCTCCTGCGCTCGTATTCCACCTTAATTTATACTCATTCCACAGTTCATCAATATCCGCAGCATCCGGCAACGCCTCAGGAAAACTCAAATAATACAGTCTCGCCATAATGATGGCGTATTTGATATTCCATATCATTTCTTCTGCGCTTGGTAATTCTTTGAACCCACAACAAGTGAGGATTGCCGTTTTCTTAATGTCATCAAGCTTACGAGTCAAAGAATTATGAGTACTGCGCTCCATATCAAACCACCCGCAAGAAGGGCTGTCTTCCAACGTAAATCCCTCTTGAATCAAATAAGTTCCGCCTAATGATTCGTGCGCCATAGTAGCGACTAGAAGCTCTTCAGCGTTCTTACTGTATAAATCGATTTCGGTCAGAACTTCTCGGAGAACTAATCTGAACTGTGTGTTTGAAATCATTTTTCACTTTCCTCATCAAAAGGTAGCTTAAACATAACACCATTTGAGCTGCCAACAAATTTAGGCATCTTACCATCCCATTTATTGACTGACTCCCATTTAACAAGCTCACCGCTAATAGATTTCGTCAGAAGCATATTTGCCTCTGCTTTTGCCTTGGCTTCAATTAAAAGGCTATCAGCATTTGCTCTGGCAGTTAAAACTTTTGATTTTGCAGCCCCTTCTGCTTCGGCTACCTGCTTTCGTGCTTGCGCTTCGGTCTCTCTTAACTCATTTTCACGTTGCTGAGCCTTTTGAGTTGCTTCAATTTTTCGATTAAGAGCTTCCATCACAATAGGTGGAACTTTGAATTGGCCTATAATGAAGATGTGGCTAATATTAAATCCGATGTCTTTTAATTCATGCTGAACATGTGCGTGGACAACATTAAAGAATTCGTCCTTCTTTTCTCCATACAGTTCCTCAATCTTCATTTTCGATGAGGCCCTATTAATTGCATCTCTAATGTTATTTCTAATAAAGAGATGAGTAATTTCATCCATCCCACGTCTATAACGCCAAAATAAGTCATGGACTTTTTCAGGATTCAGATTATAGGTAATACCGATATCTGCGTGAACGCTAAGTCCTTCTGATGTCTGAAAATTAAACCCTTCTTCAGCAACCCATTGATGATTCTGTTCAAAAATAGGAAAATGATAAACTGATTGCCAAGGTAAAACAAAATGAACGCCTACGGTTAATTCTTTATCTTCAACTCCTTTAGTATTTCCCATCATATCGACAACTACACCGACTTCGCCAGGAAGGATTCTAGTTAAGCAAGTATAGAAAAATATAATGACCGCTATTGAATAAAACCCAGAAGTACCATGTGTAATTATACTGCGGAGTTCATCTACTCGCTCCTCTGTGGTTAACCTACAAAACTCCCATATCGCCACCGGAATAATAACAAATGCCAAAATACCTAAAAATATCACCATAATCTCCTAACGAACCACCCCAAAACAACTACCTCAACAATCGCGCATAAAATGAATATGGTCAGCATTTCTTCTTCCTGCACAGAAAAAATCCATCCATCTCAATAAAATCCGTGTACTTCGGATTCTCAGGATAACCCGGATAATTTCGATGCTCACAAAGCTTCCATCCATTCACGTCGACATGCGTTAGGAATTCTTTGCCAGCACCAGACTTTTCCAGGAAGAATAAGTCAAAGCTCGCGTACTGGTCTTGAAACACTTTCACAGGCTGCCAGAAGAAATCGAATTCATCACTGACTGGCATGATTGACAAACTGCGCTTAGGGATTATGATGGTCATTTTTTCGTCTCCTTGTATTCAGTATATTTCTTTTGCTTTTTAAGCAATTGCTTAACCAGCTTCTTTTCTTGTTCAGTCAGTTTTGCCATTTCTGACTCCTAAGTCCTCTTCAGTGAAAATATTAACAACTTTTCTCCTGACTTCGACTTCTTCATTTATCTCTATATTTTTTTTAATAAAATCAATCGCCTCTTCTTTTGAGTCAAAACATTCTTGCGAGAATCCTCTGTTCGGATTACTACAAATATGCCAAAGAATACCTTTTCTACCATTATGATAATTTCTCTCAACCTCGTAAGTATTGTCCCCTTTTTGCAATAGGCGATAAATTTCTTTTCCTTCTTCCGGCGCTTCAGGAAAAAAGAAATTAAAAATCCTTTTCAATACATCCATATGGACTCCCTTTAAAATCAGGCATCTCTATTTTTTCGTCAGCTCTCGCTTGAAATATATCTTTTATTTTGGAGAATAATTTATATATTTCAAGGTCATCTTTAAAAATATCCAAATAAATACCCATCTGTTCAACATGGTACCTCGAAAGTCCCTGCCTATTTATTTTTTTAAAATAATCAGAAATTTCTTCTTTATTACCAGCTATCATTCTTTCCTCTCTCCTCTATCCAACCCTTATAAAAAAACCAAGCCGCCGAAACGAGCCCTACGAGACACATCGCTAAAGCTACCCAAACTTTCAACTCATCGGTTTGCATATTATTAGCCATTGCCATAGCCATTGCCATCGCCATAGCCATTGCCATCGCCATAGCCATAGCCATCGCCATCGCCATAGCCATCGCCATAGCCATCGCCATTGCCATCGCCATTGCCATAGCCATTGCCATTGCCATAGCCATTGCCATCGCCATAGCCATCGCCATTGCCATAGCCATAGCCATAGCCATTAACAATAATATTCGTTATTTCCATTTTGATTCATCACAATTAAGCACAAAAATAACCTGGTCTTTATGAGCTTTCATCAATGGTAGCGAATCTAAAACAGTATCAGCTAATGGGCCATTCATAGCTAATTCACCGATTCCTTTTGTGGTACCCCATCGACGAATAACAGAGCCGTTAAAAATTAAATAAAAATCGCCCTCCATTTCAACATCCCCAACGATATTCCAACTTCTGTTCAATACAACTATTTTCTTTGACATAAAATACTCCTCCTTTCCATTCAGCAATAATTTACAATATATTACATTACCTGTCAACACATCATTCTCCCTAAGTTGAAATTTTAATCCCTGCGCGATATCCTATGCTTGATTCATGAGTACATACATGAGTCAGTTTCCTTGAATCTCTCCCGACCTCAATCGGGAATTCAATCCTCGCTTCGGTGGGGATTTTTTTTGCCCAAAATATACTGGACAAATACCCTGGCACTACTTTTCCCCATTAACCAATTAATTACCGTTAATTAAAACGATAATTAAAAACATTTCGACGGCAGCCTTACTACCACTAGTGATTTAATTACCGTTAATTGTTTGGCGAATTAACGGTAATTATTTTTTCATTTAACAAAACTAACGATTTGTTAGCTTCCAAGACCAGAATTGTACGGCAAGACGGAATTAGTACGGCGAACACGGAATTGGCTTCTCCGCACAAGCTCTTCAACTTAAAATGGAGAGGCAAGGAGGGGTACAAATTGTATCCACCCTTTTCGGAGTAAACTTTTGCTTCGAGGCGGGGTCAAATCCTGCGTATACGCGCCAAGGCAAGTTTTTTATTGCTCAGCCGATAATTTACTCGTCTCGCCATCATTCGAGGCCATAGGCGTCAAATAAAGGCTCTTGGCTTTCGGCTGGCTAAGGTGAGCAAGATTCAAAGACCTCAAGATTTCTGCGCGAGCTGTTCGATACGCGTCGCTATCCGGATTTACTTTAGGCAACTCGACAATGCCGCTAGGGAATGGAAGACCTTGCATAGGGTGGACGTCTGGTGGCGCCGAAACGGTCTTTTCGGGCTTCATTCCCCATCTACCCCAATTATCCCTAATGCAACTGAAGAACATGCGAGGCGTGTTCTTTTCTGGATATTTTTTTATTTGGTCTCCAAAATAAGAAACGTTAGTTCGAATGTAACCACCGCGGGTTTTTTCTATGTCCAAACATTCATCTATCTGCCTTGGAGTTAATCCGCGTTCCTTGAGTTCAGCTCTCCATGGGTTATCTAAGTCTCTCATTTTAGGCTCCTGAATTGGTTTAGTGGGGGGTTCTTGAACGGGTTCGCCAATCTTAGCCGATTCTTCCTCGCGCGCGTACGTTACGTTTTCTTTATTATTTAACATTACTTTCTTAGGGGTCGTGTGGCGACCCGCTAGCGGGTCGTGTGGCGACCCGGTCAGGGTCGTGTGGCGACCCGCTGTATAATTATCTAGGTCGTGTGGCGACCCTGACAAATGGGTGTCATGGTCGTCTAGCGACCCTGAAATTTGATATTGTTTTACTAATAGTAAGTTCAATGAATATGTATTTGGTGCTCTTGAACCACTTAATGGTTTATTAGTTAAGATTATTAGATTCTTTTTTTTGAGTGATTTAAGAGTATCTTTGACAGAAGTTCTAGATAAACCAGTTTCTTCTGCAAGTTGATTTATACTGGGATAAATATTAGAACCATCTGACTGACTATAGCAAGCCAAGATGATTAAAAGATATTTTTCTAGGTAAGTGACATATTTAGTATCGATGCATCTAACAAGCGCTACGTTATCATATCGCATGAACTTTTTACTCATAACTACTCCAATTAATGGTTGAACTTCTTGTCCGTTCATGCCATAATCGAAACGCTAGTCGTCGATTATCTGCGCCGTTTAGGAGATTGATGAGAAAACCTAATGGCGCAGTGCGGCACTACTGGCAATCAGTGTACATTTTCCCAGGAATCACGCGCAAATATATTTATGAGCCTTGAAAAACCCACAAAAAAGTCAGTTAAACTTAAGAAAACCTTGATCCTCTATCACCCTAAAAAAATCAAAAACAACTTCATGATTACCCGAGAAAGCCACTTAGCCCTCCATGATATCGCCCAGGAACTTAAGGTTAGACCAACCACCCTGTGCCAATGGTTTCTCAATGAAGGAATCAGGAATTATGAGGCACATAAATTCTTAAAAAGCTCAGTTATCCTAAAGAAAATTGTGAGCAAATAAATGGACACCACTCAATTCGATTTAGTTGAATCCCTAACCGCCCAATTAGACCGAAAAAGAACAATAGCAGAAGAGGCCATAACCCTATTATTAATGCTAGAAAGCATTAACTATGACCAAGAAATATGTCAATCGGAATGGATTAAATTTAAAGCTAAAAACTTTGATTTAATTGAAGGGATTAAGGAGAAGATGGGACCAAGGCCAACTGTATCGTAACCGTCGTTACGGTAACCATGGTTACACTAATATTGATTATGTAAAGCTGTACTTGACAAATACTCAATATACTGAACAATTTTACTCAATCTCTTCTTCATACTTTACGAGCGTCTGATAAAAAAATCCTTCAACGTTTTTAAAGTTCCCAAAAGGTTGCCAACCATCGTATACGGCTTTTTTAATATCTTCGCAAAACGCTTCTAAACATGCGTATTGTCTTGAAATAATATGATAATCAACTATTTTTCTATCCATCATTCCCTCTCGCTACGCATGAACTACTATCATCATGGCTACCAATACTAGAACTATTACTATCATTCCTCTAGTTTCTTCATTACTCATGACGCGTCAACATTCTCAAAGTTCTTCTTCTCCGCCTTAACCCTATAATTCTCCCTTTTCCTCGCACATATCTTCTCTCTATTTTCAGCGCGATACTTTCTAACCTTTTCCTGAATCCGGTCTTTATTGGCATCGTAATGCTTTTTATACCAAGATTTAATCTTAGGTTTATTATCAATACGATACTTTTTACCATATATCTTCGAGCATTCTATACATCTAGAAGCTAAATACCTTCTACCATCTTTCAATGCTTCGTAAAAAAGTTCCTTCGATAAAGTCTCTTTACAATTGGTACATTTTTTTGATTCTGGGATACTCATTTCTTCCCTCTTCTGGCTCTCTTAGGCTTCACATGTTCCGGTAACGCCTTAATGTTCGGCGTATGCTCGGCGAATTCTTTGGCTACTTCTGGATTCGTGGCGAACAGGTATTTTTGCTGAGCTCGACTTTTAAATGGCATTTTCACTTCTCCTTCGGAATATCTCTAAGTAATACATGAACAAGACGCATATCATTTTCACCACATAGCCTATTGCAAGTATATAATATCCGATACCCTTCTTTCAGCGCATCATTCATTTTCTGAATGTCTTTCTTGCTAACACCTTTTCCGCTTTCGCAGTCATTTGTGACGGTTATATATTTAATTTCCTGCATCATTTGCCCTCTCTAACATGGCAGTAACTCGTTCTATTACCGTATTCTTAAACCATTCAAGCTCTTCTTTATAGGGATAGTTTGGAAATTCCCTTGATATAGAACAATAAACGCCAGTAAGAGAATTTCCAATAATACAAACACATTCCAGATAAGAAAATCCATTTATTAATAGGTCTATTTGCTTACTAGCTTCCGTTAGCGTATCTAATCTTTCTTCAGTCATTCTTCCTCCGCCAACTTAGCATCAATCGCCAAATGCTCTTCTTTCGTTCCAAATGCCTGATTAATAGGCGACTCAGCCAGCTTCTTTTGCTTCTGAATTCTATTATCTAGATTTCGACAAACCTTACTCCACTGAACTGGTGTTAAATCATTGATATCCTTAATATCAAGATAAGCACACATTTTTTCTTCAGTGGTTCCAGCGTCAGCGATAAGCTCACGTAATACCTTGATATGACCTTCGTCTAAAACATCAATGAAAGCTTCTTCAGACGGTTGTCGCGACTGCACACTCTGAACATCAGATTCATCCAAGATACCTAATCCACAAATGGAAAGCGTCACTCGGCGCTTGGCCTTAGACTCTGCCTTCATGGTCGCATTTGCTTTTTGTTCACCTTTCAATCCAGAAATAGTGACAGCGCCAGTGGCTTCGTCAAATCGACCATCCTTATAAGTAGCTTTAGCGGTTACAATATAAAGGTCATCGATAATTTCTCTTGATACAATCTCAATATTAATACCATGTATCTTTCGTAATTGGTCTGTACAATCTTTCTTTGCGTAGAGTGTTAGTTTTCCATTGAGCGTTATATACTCAAATGGCTTCGTCAATGGATTTAATCCCAAAGAATCACAAACTGCTTTATGGTAAAATACCTTTTGTTCGGAAGTTAATTTAGATAAATCTCCTTGCATAACTACTTGTTCAATTGCTTTATCGTTTAACATTAAAAGTTCTCCCCGCTATTTAACCACTTTGGTAACGATGCTTGTATACAAAGCTCTTCACTACCCCCATAACCTGGCCATTCATCATTTAATAGGCATTCTGAATACAAATCAGCGCCATGTAAATAATCTTCACGACCCTTGTCAATCGATGCTTCATCCAAAGAAATCCAAGAACAAAGATAAGGCGCTTTCTTTTCAACAGCTAAAAATGAGAAATTACGCGCTTTACCATCTAATTTAAAGAGCGCATCTACTTGCATAGCCGCTTGTCGATGATAGCCATAACTATAAATAGAACGCATAAAACCGGGGATTGAGTCTGTGGTTTTTACGTCAATAATAATCTTATCAGTATAAAAATCAGGCCTTGATTTAAGAGGTGTCGTATAAGTACCACCCTCAAAAAATAAAGAATGTTCCACTTTTCCGAGGCCAACACGCTTCCAAACAGAATGATTAAGTGCTGAAGTTGCAATTTCTTTTACCGAAATAACATCATCAAGTCTTAATATTTCACGCCTGTTTGCTATATTTTTAGCATTCTCGTAAACTTCTTTACCTACTTTAGTAGTGAGATTAACTTTTTCATCCATACAATAAAATTTTTCGTGAAACTTATCGGTCTCTAAAATCAGCATGTGAACCGCTCTTCCGAGCATATAGGCGGCCGAATCCTTTCCTTGTCTCAGTGGATTCATGTATTCATGCCAATAGCGCTTAGGGCAATCTAAAATCAGATTTATACCTGTTGCGCTAATTCCTGGCATTTGATGATATTCATTAATATCAAGCTCTTCAATCAGTTTTGCTTGTGACTCCATTTTCGCTTCCTATCTTTAAATTTTAACCAGTTTCTGATAAAATATCAGTGCTTCCTAGCTTTGTCTCTCGCGCCTTTCCGGGAGAACTTTTTTCTTCATATTCATCGATATAACATAAGACCAACAACCTGACATAGGTAGTTACTTTCATTTTGTTTTGCTTGGCAATCTCCAGTAATTCTTTATAATGTTCCTCTTCTAAAGAAATGAAAATTCTTCTATATTCAATCGCATTATAAGTTCTCGTTTTTGGGCAATATTGCCTATTCTTCTTAAACCGATTGTTGTTCTTTAGTATCTCCTGCTTGGTGAGCACTTTGGGCGAGCCAGCCATGTTATTGATAAAAATCAACTTTTTAATATATGTGGCTACCTTCCTATAATCCTTTCTCGCAAGCCGTTGTAGTTTGATATAATTTTCCTGCAAAATAAGAATAAAGATATTCTTTGCTTTTGGTTTCTCCTTTGAAATCAT
>Ga0209655_10000639_pt1 | contig 13365 bp, 9 predicted proteins | sample BogFormECP03_OM2_FD_188236 | JGI IMG/M metagenome (GOLD analysis project Ga0209655, IMG submission 188236) | Bog forest soil microbial communities from Calvert Island, British Columbia, Canada - ECP03_OM2 (SPAdes) (version 2) | ecosystem: Environmental > Aquatic > Freshwater > Wetlands > Bog ...
TCGCGAGCGGAATTTTCGCCGAGGAGCTCGGTGCGGATCCGCGGGCGGCGGCGGGATGCGGATCGCGCTCGGGCGCGAACGCAAGCAGCGCTACACAAATGCAGACGGCAAAACCGCGAGGCAGAAACCGCAAGTTAGCACCCCTGGCTGCTTCTGCCCCACTTAGACGCTACTTCGCGCCCTTTAGGTAGCGGTCGAACCAGTCAATCGTGCGGCGAATTGCGTCAATCTGGTTTTCGCGTTTGGCGAATCCGTGGCCTTCGTTCGGGTAGTAATGTGCGTCCACGGTTTTTCCGGAGTCTTGCAGGATTTTCACCACTTGCTCGGCTTCTTCCTTGGGCACGCGGATGTCATTATCGCCCTGGAGCACCAGCAGCGGCGCTTTGGCGTTCTTGATGTAGGTGAGCGGGGAATCGGCGTCGTAGATGGCGCGATCTTTTTCCGGATCGCCGAGCAGCGATTTCTCATACTGCTGCAGGAAGGGGTCTTCGTGCTGCAGCATCGTGAGCCAGTTGATGATGCCGTATTCCTCGACAGCCGCAGCCCACACGTCTGGAGCCTTGCCGATGGCCATTAGGGTCATGTAGCCGCCGTAGGAGCCGCCGGTGATTCCGATTTTCTTGGAATCCACGTAGCCGGTGGCTTCCAGGAATTTCACGCCGTAGATTTCGTCCTGCAGGTCGCCGCCGCCCAGGTCTTTCACGTTGGCCTGCTGAAATGCCATGCCGTATCCGGTGGACCCGCGCACGTTGGGCGCGATGCAGATATATCCGCGCGTGGCGAGCGCGACGACGGTGCGATTGAAATAATCGGTAGTCTGGCCCGTAGGTCCGCCGTGGGGCAGGACGATTGCAGGATTCGAGCCGTCGCGCTTCAGATTGAAGGGTACCCAGACGAACGCGCTGATAATCTTTCCGTCGAAGCTTTTGTAGTGCACTAACTGCGACGGCGGAATTTTCGCGGCGGTGAGGCTGGCAATGGCGGAAAAAGTGAGCTGGCGCGGCGTGCGCTGCGCGATGTCGTAAACCCACAGATCGCCGGGCTGCGTAGAGCTCTGGTGCGAGACCAGCAGGCGCGCGCCCATATGCGCGAATGGCGAAGGATTACCGGCGTAACTGTTGAGGCCGGCGGGCAAATTAATTTTTGCGCCGTGGCGCGTGGCGCTGTCGGCGAGATAAGCATCCGTGCGGCCATCTTCGTTCACGACGTAGGTAAATTGCTTGCCGTCGGATGAAAAATCTCCAGCATTGGCTTCCCATTTCAGGTCGGTGACCCAGGTGAGTTTCTTGGTCACGACGTCAATTTCAGCAACGTTGCTGTAGCCGCCGGGGCGGTCGGAAGCGACCAGCAGCGTCGTGCCGTCGGGCGAAATGGAGGAAGCCATAGTGCGATTATCGCCTTGGTGCGGCGACAAATTTTCCTGCGCGCCGGTTGCGGCATCAATGCGATAGACATCTGAATCAGTGAAGCCGGCGTTGAGGCGCGTGGCGTAGATGAATTTCCCGTCGGGACTCCAGATGGCGTTGCTCCACAGATGGTTCGCGGTTTTTTCCTGCGTCACGTTGCGCACCGCGCGCGTCTTCCAGTTCATCACGGCGATGTCGGTGGCGGAGGCGGTCTTCGGTTTGTAGTCAAAGGCGATGGACTTGCCGTCGCGCGACCAAACGGCGCTGGTCTCGGAAATTTCCGGGGTGTTGGTCAAGTTCACGACTTCGCCGCCGTCGCTGGGAATCGCGAAGAGATCGTAGATTTCGCCGCCGCCTTGATCGGATTGGAAGACGATCCATTTTCCGTCGGGAGACCACGTGGCACCGGACTGGCGATCGTCGGATTGGCTCAGCTGGATGGGCCAGCCGCCTGCAGCGCTGACTTTCCAGAGATTGCTGCGTCCAGTGAGGTTCGTGCTGAATACGATCTGCTTGCCGTCTGGCGACCAGGCGCCGCCGCCGACAGAGCGCGTGTAAAAAAGGTCGTCCACCGGGATCGGGATCGCTCCCATGGCAGGCGTCGAGACGACTGATTTCGGATCGGTAATTTTGCGCGTGTCGGGAGAATCGGAAGCAGCGAGCGCGGAGATCGAAACTATGAGCAACAGCGCAATCGGGCTGAATTTCACCAAGCGGCTCCTGAGCAACAGAATCGCGCCATCATAGGTCGTGGTCATGCGGAGGTCAATGTGGCGCGGGCGCACCTTTAGAATTGGCGGCTCCTGAGAATCCGTCACGTTGCGTCGCGTCAAGCCAAATGTGTAGTGGAGGAACGCGGAGGTTTGCGTTCGCGCAAGGAGTGGCTTGGCTCTTGGAGCCAGTGCAAGATGGCTGTGCTGAATCTCGGCGTTTGTTTGAGGCTGCCGATCACTTTCGAGCCGCCGGCTCGGGCCAACGAACGTGTGCGAAGAGCATGTGCTGCCAGAATGCGCGCGGAAGACTCGGTCAGTGGCCCGCGCGCCTGCGGCTGTGCGGACGCGTGGCGACGCGCCTTTGCGTGGGACGGAGCTTGCAACCATTTCAGGCATGACGATGTGAAATCACGCCACTGGAAGTCGAACCTGATGGCGTTCCGCGTCTGATTTCGCCATACCGATAATTGGCCGGAGTGAGAATCGAGCAATGAGGCAGCGCGCGTTTGCAGTTGTTCCAGGCGAATTCGCGATGCCGATGCGATCGCAGACAGCGCGGATTTAACGTTTGTCATCACGGCGGCGTGATGGTGTTTCCAGTGCCTGCCGAAATCATTTCCTTTCTTCGCCACCGCTTTCGGCACGGCAGGACGAGGCGCAACCACCGCCGAAGCGGCAGCTCGTTCAACGATTCGCGGTTCGCTCGGCGCCGTAGCTTTGGACGCCGAAGCAACACGCGCGACAAACTCGTTCGAAACGGGAGACGACGAGTGCTGGTGGTCACTCGGTGAAGGAAACGCAATGGGCGCTCGCAAAACTCGTGGTACAGAGGGACCCGGTTCCGGAGCTGACGGGCGAGCCGTAAGATTAGCGAACGGCGTGCGTGCGGCTTCGCCCGCAGCGGCGGCCGCAGCGAGAAGCTTTGGTTCACAACTCGGAATGGTGGGCGCCTTGGCATCGAGCGGCGCATCTTGGACGAGCGGAGTTGCCGCCGCGAAAACATCTGGAATTCCCGCAAAACCCGCCGAGTGTCCAAAGAGACCTGAAAAAACCCCGTCATCATTGAAAGCGGAAATCGGGACGAACGGCCCGATCTCATCGTATTGAAGTTCGTGCGCAGCTTCGGCGACCATGCGTCCGGGCACGGGACGGATTTTCTCGCGCGCGGCTCGCATCAGGGAGTGTTCGCATAGCGCATTGAGCACGCGCGGAAGTCCGCGCGAATAATGCGATAGTGCCTGCACCGCTTCCGGATGAAAGACCGCGGCACCCGAGCTGCCCGCGACGCGCAGGCGTGAGTCAACGTAACTCTGGGTTTCTTCGAGCGTCAGCGGTGTGGTGTGGCAACGCAGCGCGACGCGCTGGCGCAGCTGGCGTAGCTCGGGACGATTCAGAGTTTCGTCGAATTCGGGCTGGCCACAGAGGACGATCTGCAACAGGCTGCCTTCGGGGGTCTGAAAATTTAAAAGCATGCGAAGCTCTTCGAGTGTGCGCCGCGAGAGCCCTTGCGCTTCGTCGACGAAGAGTACCGGCGTTTGGCCCGCACAGTGATGATCCTGCAGCCAACTCTGGAGGTGGGCCAGCGGAGTTCCGCGTTGGGCGTTAAAGGGAACAGCAAAATCGGCCAGGATCAAATCGAGCAGCTCGCTAGCCTTCACATGCGAATTGAAAATGAATGCTTTGGGAATGCGCTCCTGCTCGAGCCACTCCATCAGGCGATTGAGCAAGACAGTCTTGCCCGTGCCGACTTCGCCGGTAAGCAACAGCAATCCTTTACGTCCGCGGATTCCTTCGATGATCTGGTCCAGGGTTTGCTTCGTCTGTTGAGTGAGGAACAGATAGCGCGGGTCTGGGTTGGCGCGGAAGGGGTTGTCTTGCAGATCAAAAAAGCTCGAGAACGGCCCGGACATAGGGGATCCTTAGGGGCCGGGAGATCATAATAGATGAAACTGTCCGCCGAGGCAATGCCTTTGGCGAGTCTGGCCGGGCGCAATAAATAGGGGAACGGTTTTAATTCCGGGTCAATTCGGAAGCACGGAGTATTGGGCTTCCAAGCGGGTTGCGGCTCGCTGTTTGGTCTTGCGGTAAACACGAACCAGCCATTCACCAATTACAAATGACGCGGAAATGAAGAGGGTGGCGAACAAGTATCGCCTCGTTTCTGTTTGCAGAATCATTTTGTCAAACCGTCCCCACCACGGCCCGAGAAAGCCGACCGACAATAGAATTGGGACTCCGATGGCGATAGTTAAAATGAGAAACGCTAATTGATTCCACCAAGTGCGCCCAGTTTTCAAACTTTCCCGAGAGAGCCCAACGTATCGCTGCGATTTTTCGACGAGTTGCGAATCCGTCAGCGCTTCGGCTACGGGCAACATTCCGGTTACGAGCGAAGCCACTTCTTGTATTTCTTTCGCCACGCTGGTTTCGGAATCGGACTCGCTCGTGGCATTGAAGAATGTTTCGCGATGGGCCACCAGCCAATGGCCGCCTGCCTTCAGACTGATCCCGCGAGGCCACTCGCGAGCCAAGATCGCGGCGCAGCGGCCGGGTGTAAAGAATTGCTCGAGAAGGGGGCGGTTCTCTCCCGTCAATGTGTAGCGGCTTTCGAATTCAATCTGGCCGGGCAGCGAGATTTTCCTCCACCATCCGCGACGTAAAAACGACGCGGTGCGAGTCGGTTTCAAATCGAACTTCGGAAAAGAATGGTCGATAAACCGGTAGCCTGCCCAGTAGAGGTAAGAGGTTCGGCCTTTGGAAAGGTGATGAACTTCCTGGAACGAAAAAATCTGGGCGTGCGTATTCGGCCATTGCAGGGTGTGAACGATCGAGTTTGGGGCGATGGCGAACGCGTCCGCGAGTTCGTTCTGATAGGGGTTCCCCAGCTCCCAGAATTCGCTGCCCATCGCTCTCGCCGAGCCTCGCAGTGCCGCGGCGCGCATCTCTCGCGGAGTCTTCCTGAGGATCGACGAAAACCTCCACAACCATATTGCGAAGGCTGCCAATAGCCCAAATGTGAGAAATAGGGTCGCGTCAAAGTGCATGGTTGTTACTTCGATACTATCGATTGTAGGCGAATTGGCCCAGGTGTGAGCCAACAGGATGATTGAATGTGTGGGGAATACAAACACCACATTTGACCGCAGATTCAGGCCGCGTGACGAAGCCGTGCTTAGTTGGTCTTGCCGGCGGTGTTTGCGTCTTGCAGCACCAGGATGACGATGCGGCCGTCGGAGTGAAAGCTGCCGCCGGTGGCGGTGCTGGCTGTAGTGACGGGATTGGCGGGTGTTACGTGGGTGCGCTGCGTGACGAGGCCGGTGCGCGAGAGCGTGTCGTTGACGTACTCGCGTTCGCCGTCAATCGCTGGGTCAATTTTGTGCGTCAGCTTGTCGTTGCGCTCATCACGCTCGAATCCGACGTCGTGGGTGGCGGCGACGCACCACAGTGGGCGGCCATCGACGGCATAAGGGGATTTCCAGACGCGGAGATGATTGCGCGACATGGCTACGCGCAGCGGTTCGGCATGCGCGAAGCCGTAATCTTGCGGACGGTCGAAGAGGTAGAGAGTGCTCATTGGCATGGTGAGGTAATCTTTCTTTTCGAGCGAGTCAATCACTGCGTTCACCACGGCATCTTGCACCGAACGATCCACTTGCACCCAACCGGCTCGCGCGAAAACTTGAACCACTTGCGCTTGAGTGCCTACGAGCAGGATGTTGACCATGTCTCCGGGCTTGCCCTGCGGGTCAGAAACGCGCCGCGGAATTTTTCGCAGCATTGCGGAGGTGATGGATGGCACGGGCGTTTCCGGCGGGCCGCCGATGGCTGCGGCCGCAGCGGTGCTCAGGCCTGGATTCAGCACTTCGATTTTTACCTGGAAGTTTCCCTTCGCGCCTTCAGCATCGCGCAGGCTCTGGTTGATCCCTAGAAACAGGCGCCCGGCCACTGGCGCTTCGTATTCAGTGCTCGCGCCTACTGCGAATGGTTGTGCAACATCGTCATCTCCGAGGCGCGCGATCAGCGAGCCGTGGCCTGCGTCGCTGACCGCGTACTCGTGGATCAAATCCCCGAAGCCGCGCGGGAGGCCGTCGGGGCCGAACGTGCGGCCGTCGGGATGTTTTCTATCCGCGGGGTAGGTGATGGTTCCGGTGGCAGTGAGGCGCAGTTTTTCTCCGGCGCGCAGTTCAATTTTTGTGTCCAGCCATTGTTTGGCGGCATCCAGATCAAGTTGATAGGAAGTGACGCTGGCGGGGCTTGATTGCGCTGCCACTGGCGACGCGATAGATGCAGCAAAGGCAGCGGAGAAGATTGCCGCGGCGAGGAAACGAGGCGTAAGAGTTCTGCGAAAATTCACGGCTTGCTACCGCACGTCCCGGAGGTGCGCGCAACGGGACGCGGCATCAATCCCCCGAAAGATTCTTTGGTGATTTCTGATTCAGGGTGGCGATGAGCACCCGGGCGCAATCTGGCGGTGGGACTTTGCCGAAGAGCACTACGTCGCGCGCGGCTACGGGTTTGCCGTACAGGATTGTATTCGCGCTGTTGTCCGGGCGCAGAGTGGAGCCTGCCAGCGAGATGCCCGCGAACAGCCCGCGCGCGCGAGAGTAGGAAAAAACTTCCGCGTGCATGGATACATCCGTTTCAGCAGTCACGTTGCGTCCCACCGGGCCAGCCGCCACGGAAGCGTCGGCGCCCAATTTCACTTTGCTGGTGAGAATGCTGCTAGCGGCGCGATTGTTCATGAGCAATAGCACAAAGTCGGTGGCCTGGCCGCCCAGTTGCACGCCGAAACTGCCGCCTTCGAGAGCCATCATGGTTGGCGCGCCCCAGGGACCTTTGAAATTCGGGCCGCTGCGGCAGGTCATCAGGCCTCGTCCGTAGCTGGCGCCGAGAACGAACGCCAATTTCACCACTGAAGGAAGCACCACGACACATTCCGCCTTGCCGATAACGCTTTTGGGAATGTCGTCGGGGATGTTCATGATCTCTTTCATCACCCGGCCGGCGTCTTCGACTCGGCCACATTCCTTTGCGGCCTCGGGCGCCGTGAGCGCAAGCGCCGCACTCAGTGCCGCGGCGGCAACAACTTTGATCATCAAGTCTCCTGATTCGTTTGCAGCGATCCGACCGGCAAAAGCGCGCCCAGCCGCTCGGCGCGAGGCCCACACGGAGAGCGAAACCGCAAAATCTGCAGACCGCAGTGAATTCTACATGGGCGGAGAAACCACGGCAACAGCGGGGCCCCGCGAGGCACCGGGAAAAGACGCGCAAATCAGCAGCAGCTATTTACTTCGGGCGCGAGTTTACCTACCATGTGCGGTGCCAGCGAGGTCGCTCCTGGGCGAGCTGTACCTTTGCGGGCGCCCCGAGAAAGCAACTAAAGCCAATGCCACGTGCCGCACGACTCGTCGTTATTGAACCGAATGGTGTTCGCAGGGAAGTGGCCATCGCCACGACGCCGTTTCGTATAGGACGGCAAGCCGGGAATGAACTGACCCTGCGCGATAGCCGCATCAGTCGCGAGCAGGCGCAGATTCTTTCCGTGAACGGCACCATGGTGCTGGAAGACATGGGTAGCCGGCACGGGACGTTCGTCAACGGGCAGAAGGTGATCAAGCACGAACTGCAGCCGAAAGACCAAGTGGATTTCGGCATGGCGGATTCCTACAAGCTGGAATTTCTGGGCGAAGGCGCGACGATCGAGGAATTGGTGGAGCGCGTGGAAGCGCCGGCGCCGACACATTCCGGCTCGCGCGAGCTGTATCACTTGGGCGTGCTGTTGGAAGTAGCGCGCACGCTGGGCACCGGGCTTTCGCTGGAAGATGTTCTGACGGCCGTTGTGGATGCGGCCATTCAAGTGACGCGCACGGAACGCGGAGTGCTGCTGCTGGCAAACGAGTCGCATGAATTGCAGATGATTGTGGCGCGGGATGCGCAGCGGCGTACTTTGCGCCCGGACCAATTGCAGGTGTCGCAATCCGTGGTGAAGCGAGTGGCGCAGACGCGGCGCGAGCTGATCGTCAGCGACACGGGTGAAGATGGCGGGATGAGCCAGCAGGAAAGCGTGGCGCGGCTGGAGTTGCACACGGTGATTGCGATTCCCGTGGATAAGCTTCCGGTGATTGAAACGCTGGATGCCACAATTTCCACGCGGCAAGGCGAGCTGCTCGGCGTGTTGTATCTGGATAGCCATGTGCCGTCGAGCGCATTCACGGATTTGGACCGCGAGGTATTGCGCACGCTAGCGCGCGAGGCCGCGACGGTGGTTGAAAACGCGCGATTGTTTGCCGCGTCGCGCGCGAAGCAACGCCTGGACCACGAAATCGAAATTGCCAGCCAGATTCAGAAGCAGCTGCTGCCGAAATCGCTGCCGGATTTGCCAGACGTGGCGGTGGCTGGTTCGACGCTCTCTTGCCATTCGGTGGGCGGCGACTGCTTTGACGTGATCGGGCTGGGCGGCGGTCGTCACGGATTTTTTGTGGGCGATATTTCGGGGAAGGGCGTTACGGCGGCGCTGCTGGCTACTTTGCTGCAGGGCGTTTTCTTCACCACCGCGGCGATGGATATATCGCTGCCGGGTGTGTTCTCGCGCGTGAATCAATATTTGTGCGAGCGCACTGGCGAAGACCGCTACGCCACTGTGTTTTACGGGATTCTCGATAAGTTGGGGCGCTTCGAGTATGTGAATGCCGGGCACGTGCCGCCGCTGCTGAAGCGCAAGGCCGGCGGATTGGAAGGATTGGGCTCCGCGAATTTTCCGGTGGGAATGTTCTCCGAAGCCGAATACCAGAGCGCGCGCGTACAATTCGAGCCTGGCGATTTTCTAGTGATCTATACCGACGGCGTGTCCGAAGCTTGCAACACGCGCAACGAGCTGTTCGAAGAATTCCGGCTGCGCAAGATCGTGGAAGATTTTACGGGTGAAAATGTGACGCAGCTGGGCGATGCCATCCGCGAAGGCATGCGCGTATTCACTGAAGGCGCCGCGCAATCCGACGACATTACGATTCTAGTGATCCAGTACAAGGGAAACGCCGCGTGAAACGCAAATCCGCTCAGCCCAGTGAGGGCGGTCTGCCGCTTGAGACGCTCGAGCAGGTGGTGGCGACGCTCAATCCGGAAACCGAACCGGGGGAGCTCGCCGCGCAGATGGTCTGCGTGTTGGCCGCGCCTGGACGACTGGAGGGCGCGCGGCTGTGGCGAGTAGTAGGCGGATTGCCTTCAGTGTGGCAGGAAAGCGGCGAGCTTCCTAAGCCGGATGCAGCGCGGATTGAACGAATTCTGCAAGGGAAAGATTCCGGGACCAACGGCAACCACTGCACTTTCGTGCTGGGACACGGGACAAATCCTGTAGGGATCCTAGAAGCGTGGCCGAAGGGACCGCTCGATCCGCGCACGCGCGGATGGCTGGAGCTTTTCCGGCGTTATGCGGAAGTAGCGCTGGAGAGTAGCGAGCGGCGCCATGCGGTGATCGAGCTTTCCACGATTGTGGAAGCCACCAAGCGGCTGAATTCCACGCTGGATCTTGCCGAGCTTTTAAACATCATTTTGCAGTTGACCACGCGGCATACTGGCGCCGAGCGCGGCACGGTGTTTCTGGTGGACCCCGAGCGCGGTGAAATCTGGTCGCTCGTTGGGCTGGGCCTCGACACGCATGAAATTCGCCTGCCGACGAGCCGCGGGATTGCCGGTTGGGTAGCGGAACACGGCGAGACTGTGAACCTGGAAGACGCTTACGCGGATCCGCGGTTTGAATCCGAAGTGGATATACGGCTTGGGTTTCGCACCAAGTCGCTGCTGTGCTTGCCGATTCGCAGCAAGAGCGGCGAAACCATTGGCGTGCTGCAATTGCTAAACAAGAAATCCGGGCCGTTCACGCGCGCGGATGAAAATTTATTGCGCGCGATTTCAGATCACGTGGCCTTGGCGCTGGAAAACGCGCAGCTTCATCGCGACCTGCTGCACAAGCAGCGCATGGAACGCGATCTGGCGCTGGCGCGCAGCATTCAATTGGGTTTGCTGCCGGAGCGTCCTCCACTTCTTGATGGATTTGAAATTGGCGTGGCCCACCGGCCGTCGCTCGAAGTGGGTGGCGACTATTACGATTTCATCGCGCTAGCGCCGGATACGATTCTCACTGTGGTGGCGGACGTGGAAGGCAAGGGCGTCGGCTCCGCGATGGTGATGGCCAACTTGCAAGCCACGTTGCACGCGCTGCTGGCGCATCTGCATTCGCTGGAGCGCTTGGTGGAATCACTGAACGACATGATGTTGGCCGATACGCGCGGCCAGAAATTCATGACCATGTTTGTGGGCTTGCTCGATCAGCCGCGGCGGACCCTGCATTATGTTAACGCCGGACACGTGCAGCCCGCGGTGGTGCGCGTGAATGGCGACGTCGAATATCTCACTGAGGGCGGCATGGTGGTGGGACTATTCGCGGGCGTGCGCTACGAGCGCGGGCACGTGAAGCTGCATCCGGGCGATGTGGTGGTTTTCTGCACCGACGGGATCACCGAGGCGAATAACTCTTCGGAAGAAGAATTCGGCACGCAGGCGCTGGTGGACCTGGTAACCCGCGAGCGCCACCTGCCGGCGCAAGAAATCGTGCAGGCGGTGATGACCGCTGTTGATGCGTTCTCGCGCGGCGGCTCACACGAAGATGACCGCGTGATTCTGATTCTCAAGGTTACCTGATTTCGCAATGCTTCAGTGATCGCCTGGATATTTCTCGAAAAAGCTGACCACGCGATTTTCGTATTCCGCCGGGGCTTGGCCGAGGGCGGAGGCGTGTCCTGCGCCCTGGACAATCCACAACTCTTTCGGACCTATCGCTGCGCCATAGATCGCTTCTGCGTGACGGCAGGGAATTCTGTGATCGTTTGTGCCGCAAATCAGCAGCACGGGAAACGGGCGCTGGGCCACGGCTTTTTCTGGCGAGACTTCATCGGGGCTGAAGCCGCCGGTTTTTGCTACGGCGCGCATAGCGAAGATCGAAGCGGGTCGGAAGAGCGTCTTGCCGAGGAACGGGCTGACATCCAGCCCTGCATAGTCGTAGGAGACTTCACGTAGACTGGCGAAGGGATCTTCGGCAGAGACGGCGGCGATGCGCGGCTCGACGGCGGCGGATTGTAGCGCGATTGCGGCGCCCATGGAAACCCCGTGCACGTAGAGATGTCGGACTTTTTCGGTGGTGTAGAGGGCGTCAGTGATCGCCACGGTGTCGTAGCGTTCCTTCCAGCCGTAGGTGGCCATGTCGCCGCCGCTTTTTCCGTGGGCGCGCGAATCCATCATCACGATGCTGTACCCGTGGCGCAGAAGAAATTCGGCGTGGCCTAGGTCGCCGGTGCGATTGTCGGATACGCCGTGAAACAGCAGCACCCAATCGCCATTCGCTGACGCTGGCACGACTTTCCAGCCGCTCAGTTCCACGCCGTCATTCGCGCGCACGGTGAAATCTATTTTCGCTGCGCTGGTTCGCTTAAGTGTTTGGTCAACTTCCCCGACGCGCTCCGGATTATGATTTGCGGGATGCAGCACTCCTGGACCGATGGCGTTCCCAAAATATCCGGAGGCTGCGGACAGCAGAGCGAGCGCGACGACCATGACGATTGCGATGAATGCAAGCCGACGCATGTGAGCCTCTACAGATGTTACGAAATTGAGCATTCCGGTGTTTCAGTAACGGCGAAGGTGTTACGCGGCTGACACCAAGCCTAGGTGCCGGTGGAAGAGTAGTGGTGCGTGCCAAAATTCCAGAGGGAGATTGCTATCGTGAGGAATACCACGGCAACGACCGGGACTAGCGGAGCATATTGCGGCGAGATGGTGCGGCCCAGCATGCGCACGCTGGGGTAGAACGACGCTAGGCCGAAAGGAATGATCCAGCAGAGGAAGAACTGCACTACCCCGCTATAAATCGAAAGTGGGTAGCGACCGAAGGCCATCACATTCCACACGGGTGGGTGGACGCCGATGCGATCCTCGAACCAGAACGACACTGTGCTAAGCATGAGGAAGACCGATATATAGATGATGCCGGCGCATAGCCCGAAGAAAAATAGCATGGCGACTTTCGTTGGCGTCCATGCCAGGCCCAGATGGCGCGTGGCCCACCACATGCAGAACACGCCAGTGGCGACTTCCTGGAAGGATTCGATGCGAAATGTTTCGAAGAGCACTTGGAAGAGCGAGGATATCGGCCGCAGCAGCACGCGATCGAATTTTCCTTCGATAATGTAGGTGCTGCCGAACTCGTACAGGTTCAGGCTGATGATGTTGAAGATGCCGTAGGGAATCAGCGAGAAGCCGTAGAGGAACAGCACTTCTTCAAAGCGCCATCCGGCAAGCTGCGGAACTTTCTGGAACAGCACCACGACGAAACTCAGCGCAAAGATCGTGGCGGCAAAGCTGGTCGCCAGGCTGATGAAAAAATCGCCGCGATAGCTGACGCGCACCTTGGCATATTGCGAAAAATAGTCGAAGAACAGCCCGAAATGCCGCTGCGTAGCGTCGAGGAAGCCGGCGATACCTGACCGTTCAGTGATGGGCGTTGTCGTTGGCAAAGTTTGCGGCATGAACTAGCCTCCGTGAATGGTGATCTTGCGCGCTGCACGCTCCCACCACACATGCGCGAGCCACAGCAGCGCGATCACCCACAGCCACTGAATTCCCAACGCGCGCAAAGCCGACCCGCGGTCCAGCTTGCCCAGATAAATCTGCAGCGGAGTGTAGGCGATGTGCTCGAACGGCAGCCACGCCAGCACTCTTTGTACGCGGTCAGGGAAAAATGACATGGGGATCAACAGCCCGGAGAGCAGCTCGATCAGCCAGTATTTCGCGCGAATCAGCGCGAGAATCGATTTCAGCGGAATCGCGCAGGTGCCGATCATGAAATTGATCGCGGCCATCAGAAAGAAACTGCCCAGCACCGCGACGAGGAACAGCATAAAATTTTCGCGCGACGCGGGACTCTGCACCGGGAATACCAGCGCCACTACGATGGCGGTAGGCAGCGTCAAAAGCCCCAGGCGAAACGCCGATTCGCCGATGGCGCGCGAAATCCACATCCACTGCACGGAAACGGGCTTGATCAAGTCCATGGCGATCTTGCCTTCAATCACTTCGTACGCCATTTCCTGATCAATCGTGTTCCAGTAGAACGAGCGAATCATCCAGCCGACGCTCACGTAGGTGATCATCTGCGCCAGGTTGTAGCCCGCGATGGACAGGCCGCCGCTGTACAC
>Ga0209655_10000640_pt1 | contig 13346 bp, 10 predicted proteins | sample BogFormECP03_OM2_FD_188236 | JGI IMG/M metagenome (GOLD analysis project Ga0209655, IMG submission 188236) | Bog forest soil microbial communities from Calvert Island, British Columbia, Canada - ECP03_OM2 (SPAdes) (version 2) | ecosystem: Environmental > Aquatic > Freshwater > Wetlands > Bog ...
GGCCAGCCATCATCGGGGCGACCGAGCGCTCCCTGCCCAAGACCATTCCTGGCCGCGCTCACATCAAGCCCGCTGGAGCCTTCGTGCACGAGTGTCCGCCACCGATCCGCAATGACGGAAGCGACGGGGGCAACTCCGGGACCCGCTTCAGCAGCCACCAGATCGAGGTCTTTGAGAGCCCAATCCAATGCGAAATCTGCGTGGTAGTCCTGCTCCTCCATTTTGGAGAGCTTGGCCAAAGCGTAGGGAGATGCAATCGGATTGTCCCGCAAGGCGTCGAACAACGCCGTGTTCGGCACGCCCATGCGCTCTGCAAGAGCGGCAGACTCAGCCGCGCCTTCGGCCTGGAAGGCCAGCCACGTGTTCAAAACGAGCGTCATCGCGCTGCCCGCACCCGCCGGACCCAACCAGAGTGTGGCTCTCCCCAATTGCGCGAAAACGGATTCGAGCGGCAGTGCTGCTCGTTGTGGGCCCGACGCGAGAATGAGGAGTTGGCCCTTCTCCGCGGGACCCCGGCTCCCCGAAACGGGCGCGTCGACGAAGGTCACGCCGGGTCGGCGGATCCGTGTCTGTGTGACGAGTCTCTTGGTGGTCTCGACGCCAATGGTGGCCATCTGAACCCAAATGGAGCTGCGCGTCATTGCAAGAAGTGCTCCGTCGTCGAGCATGACGTCCGCCGTCGCCTTGGCCGTCGGCAGCATGGTGATCACGACGTCGGCGTCCAGGACAGCGTCGGTGGGCTTTTCATACGCGGTGGCACCATGATCGACGAGCGGCATCGTCGATGCCGCGTGACGTGACCAGATACTGACTTCCATTCCCGCGTCGAGGAGACGAAGGGCCATGGCACTTCCCATCGTGCCGGTTCCAATCACTGCGACCCGTGGCATAGGTTGTTTCTTGCTGTGGTTCCAAGAGCTCAATTCCTTGCTCCTTTCGAGCGTTCTCCTTTGATTGATTTCATGTGGTCGGCTGAGCGATTTCCCGCTCGATCTCTTCGAGGGTCAACCCTTTCGTCTCGGGCACCTTCTTCCAGAAGTACGCCACCGCTATCAGGCTCAAGAACCCGAGCAGGAAAAAAGCCCCGGCGTTCGAGATCGTGTTCAAGAGCGTGAGGAACGAGATCGCCACCACAAAGTTCGCCCCCCAGTTGGCGATGGTGGCGATACTCATTGACTTTCCTCGGATTCGGGCCGGGTAGATCTCGCTGATCAGCAGCCAGAAGACCGGGCCGAGCCCGATGGCGAACGATCCCGTGTAGACAGCCAGACTTGCCACGGCGACTATGGCCGCCGTGTGCCCGAGCGTGTTTCCACTGACCGCGAAGGTTGCCGCCACGACGAACAGTGCGACCGCCATGCCAACCGTGCCGCCGATCAACAGAACGCGCCGCCCCACCTTGTCGATCAGCCTGATGGCAATCACGGTCATCCCGACGTTGACGATGCCGTTGCCGACATTGGCCAAGAGCGATGCTGAGTTTCCGAGGCCGGCCTGATGGAGCAGCGTCGGTGCGTAGTAGATCACCGTGTTGATCCCGGTGATCTGCTGAAAGACGGCCAGGAGGACGCCGATGACAACCACCTTGCGGACATCGGGCCGCAGAAGCTCTCGGTAGCTCGATGTCCGTTGTCCCAGCGCCGAGATCTCGGCGATCTCGCCATCCACATCGTGGTCCCTGCTACGGACACGGACCAGGACACTCCGCGCCTCTTCCATCTGTCCGTGTGTGACCAGCCAGACCGGACTCTCGGCCTGGGTCAGCATGCCGACGAAAAGCAGCACGGCTGGGATCGCGGCGAGTCCGAACATGAGCCGCCACGCCGCACTGGAGCTGAGGGCGTAGTCCACTAGAAAGGCAATGAGGATGCCCATGGTCAGGGCCAGTTGGTTGAAACTCACGAGAGCACCCCGGACGCGTGGCGGCGCCACCTCGCTGATGTAGAGCGGCACGGCCATCGAAGCCGACCCGACTGCCAGTCCGATCACGAATCGCATGGCGATCAGGACCCAGAGTTCTGGGGAGAAGGCGGCTCCGAGCACGCCGATGACGAAGACGGCGGCCGTGAGGAGGATGACCGGCCGCCGTCCGATGCGATCGGACAACCTTCCCGATGCAAAGGCGCCCACGGCCGCCCCTACCAGCAACAGACCGGTGACCAGCTCCTTGTCGAACGAGGACACGTTCCCGAAACTCGTATGCAAGAACAGCAAGGCACCCGAGACGACGCCAGTGTCATAGCCGAAGAGAAGGCCGCCGAGTGCCGTAATGGCGGCGGTCCAGACGACCGCTCGACCGACCGGCTCCCGTCGTTCATCCACCTCCGCCGTATCTCCTCCTGAGGTTGTGACGGACTCTTCGATCACATGAACGGTCATGACCGCAGAGGACTACATGCCCTCAGGTGAAGGGCCGCCCACCTGTACGGCGTCGCCCATGATTTCGTCGATCCGTTTGATTGTGTCGTCCTCGAGATCTAGATCTGCCGCCGCCAGGGCTTCGTCGATGTGACTCGGCGTATGGGTCCCCACGATCGCCACACCGACGGCGGGGTTGTGCAAGGTCCACGCAACTGCCAACTGAGCCAACGTCACGTCCAGTTCTTCCCTCGCAAGGCGCTGCAGACGCTCCACGGCCCGGAGATTGCGCTTGAAGGAATCGCCGTGGAACACCGGGCTCTTCGATCTCCAGTCGTTTGGATCGAATTCCGTGTCGGGCATAAGGTGTCCGCTCAGCAGTCCGTGAGCAAGCGGCCCGTAGACGAGAACGCCGATGTCGTTGGCGGCGGTGTAGGGCAGCACCTCGGTCTCGATCTCCCGTCGGAAGAGGTGGTAGGGCGGCTGCAGCGTTTCCACCGGCAGCGTTGTGCTGAACGCTTCCATCTGTTCCACGTCAAAGTTCGAAACCCCGACGTGGCGAAGTTTGCCATCGGCGACCAGTTTCCCCAGCTCCTCGGCGGTCTCCTCGAACGGAGTGGAGGGATCGGGCCAGTGCACCTGATAGAGGTCGATGTAGTCGGTGTCGAGCGCTCGGAGGCTGGCGTCGACCCCCCTCCGGATCCAGGACGCGCTGGCATCACGCACGATGCCAGAGCCTTCCGGGCGCAACCCGCCCTTGGTGGCGATGATGACCTTTTCGCGAGGCAGGTCAGCCAACGCAGCCGCCAGAAGGTGCTCCGACTGGCCAAAGCCGTAGCCCTGAGCCGTATCGAAGAAGGTCACTCCCTTGTCAGCGGCTTCTCGGATGGCTTGGGTGGCGGCCACAGTGTCCGTTGGTCCCCATTCGCCACCGAGCTCCCATGTGCCGAAAGCGATTCGAGAGACCTCGAGGCCGCTCTTGCCCAGAATGGTGCGTCTCACAATGCCCTCCTCGTTGATAGGGAACTGCGGCTTGCTTCCACGAAATTGTCGCCTTGCCCTATCAGGTGATCTCCACAACATCAGACCACTGACAACGAGATCCGCCAATGCAGCTACCTGGAATTCAGATGCGTCAGGGTTCTGGTTACCTGCAATGTCGTACGCCGGCGGAACGGGCATACTTAGGGGGCTGATGGCCCTGCGTGCCCTAATTGTTGATGACGATATTGAGTTCCTCGCAACAGCGCGCCTCCTATTGGAGCGTGGTGGACTGGAAGTCGTTGGTGTGGCTTCGACCGGCTCCGAAGCGCTCCGCTTGAACCAAGAGCAGAACCCCGATGTGATCCTTGTCGACATCAATTTGGGGCAAGAGAGCGGCTTGGATCTGACAGAACGCCTCACGGAAGCAACGCCGAATCCTCCGCCGGTGGTGCTGGTCTCGCTTTACGCGGAGGAAGATGTGGTCGATTTGCTCGACGTCAGCTCGGCCCGAGGGTTTATCTCAAAGGCTCAACTGTCGGCTGAGGCGATCATTGGGATCATCGGTCACGGCAACCGTCCCGACCAGGCTCCAGCGGATTAGCGGTCTTCGAGGAAGCGCAGGACCGCCAGGACCCGTCGATGATCAGATGAACTTTCTGGGAGGTCTAGCTTGATGAGAATGCTGCGCACGTGCTTCTCCACTGTGCCTTCAGACACGAAGATTCGACCAGCAATCCCTGCGTTCGAGGAGCCCTCGGCCATCAGCGCCAGCACTTCGCGCTCGCGCGGCGAAAGCACATCGAGCGGATCACGGCGTCTCGGGGCTTCCACGAGTTCCTGCACCAATGCAGGGTCCACTACCGAAGCACCTGCAACGACTTTCCTCATCGTGTCGATGAATTCGGCGACATCGGTTACCCGACTCTTCAGCAGATAACCGAGCCGATCTCCTCCGGCCAAGAGTCTCATCGCTTCATCTACCTCGACGTGTGCCGAGAGCAGGACAAGCGCCGTGTCCGGGAGTTCACCGCGTATGACCTGGGCCGCTTCGAGACCTTCGGTCGAATGCGTGGGCGGCATCCGGATGTCAATAGTCGCGAGGTCCGGAGTGGTCGAGCGAACGAGGTCGACGAGTTCGACGCCGTTTCCAGCCTGCCCGACCACCTCGAATCCCGAACGCTCGAGCAGGCTGGACAGACCTTCACGAAGCAGTACGTCGTCGTCAGCGACCACGACGCGTGTCGCTGCTTCGCCGGCAGCGTTTGCCTCCCAGGTCTGTGTTGGGACTGCCACCGGAACATTATTCAGTGTGGACTTTGCCGATGCAACGGGGAAGTCGTTCGTCGGGGTTCTCGTCACGGCGACCTCGGGCGCTGTCGGCAAACCTCGCCGGAGCATTCACAAACGGGGTATAGAGCTTCAAGAGAGGAAGTCCCGACGCCAGCTCAGGGCCTCGAGATGCCCTCAATGCATTTCCTGCGGCGCGTCATCGACAGCTAGGGGATTCGAGGCCGGCGCGTGTCCATCGAGGCGGATGAGCTGATCTGGTGCCCAACTCAGCTGCGAGAGCTGTTGTTCGTGGAGAGCCAGCACCAGAGTCATCTGAGGGTTCGAAAGCCGCAATGCCAAAAGAACGTCAGCCGAAGCCGAAGAATCCAAACCTTCCGTGGGTTCGTCGGCGAGGAGGACATCTGGACGAGCGACGATGGCCCGGGCAATTGCAAGCCGCCTGGCTTGTCCACCCGAGAGTCTTCGGCCCCCGGACCCGATGCGTTGGGAAAGTGGGTCATCCCCCAGGACCTCGGTGAGCCCGACGAGCCAGAGGACTTGATTGAGTCGCTCGTCATCGACCGTCGAGTCGCCGAAGCGGAGGTTCTCGGCCACTGAACCCCGGAACACGTATGGGTGCTGCGTCAGCGCGACCACACGTCCGGTGGTCCTGACCGTGCCCCTCGCGGCTTCGAGTTCACGACCGAGGACACCCAGGAGACTCGACTTGCCAGCTCCGGAACGCCCCGTGACGAGCACCGTCTCGCCGGGTGGAGCGGAGAAGCTCAAGTTTTCGATAATGGGTCCGCGACCGCGGTCGATAGAGAGATTCTCGGTCTCCACCAAGCCCGGACTTTCAAAGGTTAACCCCGCAGTCGTCAAGACGACCGATGGTTCCGCCGGCAGCAGGGTCCGCCTCAGCCGTGCCCAGACCGACCTGGTCCTGCCAACCTCACGGGCCGCCGCTGCCAGCGGGTCACTGAGTTGCAGGACCCCGAGAGCAGTGAGAGTCACGGCGGCCGCACTTGCGACGGCCACGCGATGGTCACCGACCGCGCCCGATGCCACAGCAGCGGTGAGCAGGGTCGTGGCACTGACGACACCGATCGCGACCGCTCGGGTCGTTGCGCCAAGCGAGCGGAGACGTCGTTGTGGCTCCTCGACCGAGGCCAGTGCACGCGCCGCTCGATCAGCGCCCAGCGAGGTTGCACCGAAGGAGATCAACTCGTCGAGGCCGTCGATCGTGTCGACGAGCTCTTGGCGGGCGTTGGACTCGGCCTCTGCAAGCTCGTGGCCTGGACGAAGGCTGTAAAGCCAGCCGGGAAGCAGGACGGCAAGAGCCATGGCAAGGGCGCCGACGGCAATGATGCCGGCCAGAACGACACTCAGGGTGGCGATGACCAGGCACGCTCCGAGCGCCACCCCGACGTAAACGACGACGGGCGCCAACACTCGGAGCAGGCTGGCTTCGACGATTTCGGCATCACTCGTGACGGCATGGAGCAGGGTGCCCGTTCGCTCGTCGGACAGATCTTCCTCACGACCGCTGACCGCCTGGGTGAAAACCTGATCCTTGAGGGCGGCATCGAGCCGCAGCGCGGCGGTGTGGCCAACGAGTCGATCGGCGTAGCGCAGGGCAGTACGGGCGAAGGCGAGCGCCTGCACCCCGGCACTGGGATAGAAGAACGAGAAGCCCGCGGCGAGGCCTGCGCCGGCGACGGCCGACATGGCGATGAACCATCCCGACAGGGCGAGCAAGCCGACCGACGCGCTCCCGGCGAGCACACCCAGGGCGAGCGAGAAGAGAAGGGTGCGAGTGACCCGGCGAGAATCACCGACGGCGAGAACTTGCCGCATATCAGCGAACATCGACCAGCTCCTCGGTGCGAAGTCGGTCGAGTGCCAACACCTGGGTGCAGTGCTCGAGCACCAGGGCTGAGTGAGTCGCCACGATAATCGACCGCTGTGGAGCGAGCTCGAGAATGACCTCCAACAACTCCGATTCGGCGATGGGGTCGAGGTGGGCCGTCGGTTCGTCGAGCACAAGTGTCCTCGATCCACTCAGGAGAGCTCGTGCGACAGCCAGACGACGTGCCTGACCGCCAGAGAGCCCCGTGCCATCCCACCCAACGGGCGCCTCGAGCCCCCCCGGAGCGCTGCGTACTACCTCTTCGAGCCTGACGGACGACAATGCGCTCCAGAGTTCCTTCTCGGTCGCCTCTGGCCTACCGATCAGCAGGTTCTCTGCAATCGATGCTTGAAAGAAGTAGGGACGCTGGCTCACCCAAGCCATCGGACCTGGACGGCGTTCCAGGGTTCCGCCTGAGGGAACGAGCCGACCGGTCGCCAACCGGAGCAAGGTTGATTTGCCCGAGCCGGATACGCCCGCGACGCCCGCGATTGCTCCGGATGGCACGAACCAGTCGACATCGTGAAGGACGTCGACCACTCCGTCGGGGTAGCGGAAGGTGAGCGCCTCCGCGCGCACCACTCCACGCATCGGGTGGGCTGACCCTGCACGCTCGAGCCCGCGAAGTTCGCCGTTTTCTCCGTCCTGTCCGAGCAATCCCAACTCTGCTCTCAGCGTCTCGGCTGCCGAAGTGACGTCTTTGCGGTCATGATAGGCGGCCGCAAGCTCGCGGAAGGGCTGGAAATAGATAGGGGAGAGGAGGAGCAAGAAGATCCCCTGGGCCAGGTCGAGGTGCGTTGGGGCCCATCCGACATGGACGTAACCCAGCAGGACAAGACCGATGTAGGTGGCTGCGACTGCGATCGCATACGTGACGAGAGCCTCCAAGGCGGCTGATGACAACAAGGCCACTCGCAGGACTGCCAGCGTACGGTTCGCCAGCTCGTCAGCGGCATCACGGATCCGCCGGCGCTCGGACTCGACCGACGAAAGCATCCTGAGCGTCACTGCCCCCTTGATGCGATCCAACACCAGCTCATCGAGTTCCGCCACCTGCCGCGTCTGGCGCCTGCTGATCCCGTCGGCACCGATGCCGAACATCGCCATGTTGAGGGGAATGAGTGGCGCAGCGAGAAGCAGTAAGAGTCCGACGAACCAGTTCGTCGCGAATACGACCCCCACGAGGACGGCCGGAATGACGACAACTTGACGTCGGATCGGCTCCCAGCGTTCCGAGGCGTCGGCAACGCCTCGTGCTCCTTCGAGGAGGATCCGGGTCGCCACGACCGCGCTCACCACCGGAGCACCACTACGAAAGAGTTCCTTGTGCAGACGGTGACGCATTGTGTGTTCGACGCGGCCTGCGCCTCGAGCCGCCAGATGCGCACCCAGGGCGCTGAACATCACTTGGCACAACAACCCCACGAGGCCCACCAGGAGCCACTTTTCGGTCGACGCACCCTCGGTGGGATGAAGGTCAGAGCCGATGAGCGCGCCGACCGCTCGGAAGACGAAGACGAGGCCGAGGACGCCGCACACGTTTGCCGCCGTGGCGAACTGAAAGGAGCCACGCCCATCAGCTACGGCGGCGTCAACGATCCCGTTGTTCAATTGTTTCGTCCTCATTCCGGATCTACGTCCAGCGAAGTCGCCGGATGTCGCACGGCGTCTTGGATCCACAGAGCGAGTGCGGTTGCTGAAATGCCTGACACGAGGAGCACCGTCACCCACTCGCCCCAGGACTGAAGCACGTTCACGGACAGCATGAGGATGATGAAGATCAGTGCGGCGAGCCCGAAGCCGATCAGGAGCCGGACCCCGAGCGGAAGGGGGTGGGGATCATTGGGAATGAACTTCCCATGGAATATCTCTGTCTCGTCTGTCGCCGTCATATGTCATCCTCCTCCGGGAGTTGGCATCACTTCTTGGACTGTCGAGGGAGCCCGGGGTAAAGACGGTGGTCCGGGCCTTGTACGAAGAGCCCAGAACGCGTAGAGGTTGTAAGCCGCCGTCAATGGCACGAACAAGCCGAAACCCGCCAAAAGGAAGATAAGAGTGCTCGACGGCGACGCCGCCTCGGCGATTGTCAGATCCGGCGGGAGGATCATCGGATAGACGATGGCAACGAGGCCCAAGACACCGGCCACCTCGGCGACCAAAATGGCGACAAATGCCATGTTCGTATGGTCCGTCCGTCCGAAGCTCCACCATGCCGTGACGAACATGGCTGCCGCGGCGACGCTCATCCAGACCAACACCGCAACCCGGAATGGCTGATCGAGAGTCAGGCTCGACGCGCCCGCCACGCGGAGCAGCACCGCTGAGAGCACGACGAGTCCACCTGCGAGCACTACAAGTTTTCTGCCTTGCGCCCGCACCGACGCCACGAGAGGGTTCTCCTGCGACCGCATCTTGACCATGGCCGCTCCGGCCAGGGTGTAGAGCGCCACCGCGGTGAGGCCGGTCAAGACCGTGTAGCCGCTGAGGAAGTCAAAGGTGCCACCATCGAAGTGGGCGTTGGGACCGAGCGGCACCCCCTGGACAAAGGTGCCAAGGATGACTCCCTGGAGGAAGGCAGCGCACAGGGAACCGCCCATGAACATCCGCCCCCAACCCATCCGCCACCTCCCCGCATTGGACAACATCTCAATACTGACTCCCCGAGCAGCGAAGGAGAACAGCATCAAAATGGCCGGGATATAGATGGCTGGAAAGAATCCGCCGAACATGGCAGGGAACCCGCCCCACAGACCGAGGGCGACCAGGAGCAACCATGACTCGTTGCCGTCCCAGACTCGCGCCACGATCTCGAGTAGAGAGAATCGCTCTTCGTCGCGTCGACGCGCCATCGCGAGCGTCCCAATGCCCAGGTCGTATCCGTCGAGCGCCACGTAGGCGACGAGACCAAACAGGACAAAGGCAAACCACGCATTCGCGGTCATCGCAGGCCTCCGCTCTTTGAGGGACATGGGCTACAGGACCGACGAATCACACCTGCTCCCTGTGGTGACATCATGCGGACACCGGGGCGCCGGATCCGACGTGCTCACGGTTGGCGTCGGGGACCGCCAATGGTGCTCGGGGTCCATTCGGCGTGCTCGGCACGTCAGAAGGCTCCGCCTCAATCGGGTCCGGTCCACGACGGACCTGTCGCACGACGTAGCCCACCCAGAGGGAAAACATGATGAGGTAGAGCCCGACGAAGGCAATGAAGGAGAACACCACACTCGCCGTAGAGAGGTCGGACACTGCCTTGCCGGTCAGCAGTTGCCCGTAGACAACCCAGGGTTGTCGACCCGCCTCGGCCACGATCCATCCACCGATGATGGCGATGACACCGATGGGCGTCATCCAGGTGACCCAGCGCAAATAGCGCCGAGACGTGTACAACTTCCGGCGCATCCTCAGATAGACACCGACAACCGCCGTGGCGAGCATGGTGATGGCCCCGTAGAACATCACCCGAAAGCCCCAGAACAGCAGATAGACGTTCGGCCGCTGGTCCTTGGGAATCGTGTTGATCCCAGGCACCTTGGCCTGGCCCGACAAATCATGAGGTCCGAAGAGTGCGTCAAAGTTGGGAATCGTGATCTGGAAGAGGTCCTTACCCGCCTGAGGGTCGGGGATGATGAGCAGGTTGTATCCCGAGTTGTCGGAGTTGTAGTTGCCTTCCCAGGTGAATACCTTGTACGGCTGGTACGAGCTCATCACTGCACCGACGTTGTCGCCCACGAAGAGCTGCCAGGGCATGAGGACGGCCAGCAGCCCGAGGGCGATCGAGAAGGTTCTCCGGGAGAATGCAGGGTAGCGACGACGGGCCAGATAGAAAGCGGAGATCCCGGCGACGAGCCAGCTTGCTGCTATCAGAGCGGCGAACAGCATGTGGAAGTACCGGTGGAGATACGACGGGTTGAAGATGACGTTGACCCAGTCCGTGGGTTCGAACTGTCCGTTCACCCTCTTGAATCCCGCCGGGGTCTGCATCCATGAGTTGGCGTCGATGATCCAGGTCGTCGAAAGAAGCGTTCCCAACGCGACCATTGTGTTGGCGAACATGGTGATGCGCTGGCTGACGCGGCCCTCCCCATAAAGCATGATGCCGATAAAGCCGGCTTCCAGGAAGAATGCGGTTGCCACTTCCATCCCGATGAGGACGCCGATTATCGGGCCTACATCGTGCGCGTAGCTGCCCCAGTTGAGGCCAAACTGAAAAGTCAGGACGATGCCAGACACGACTCCCAAAGCAAATCCGACCGCGAAGATCCGGCGCCAGAATCGATAGATCTGCAGGTACATCTCGTCGTGTGTGCGCATGTAGAGGGCGTAGATCACGCACAGAAACACCGAGAGTCCCACGGTGATGGCCGGAAACGTCATGTGAAACGCGGCCGTAAAGGCAAACTGCCATCGCGAAAAATCGAGCACCGTGTGAGTTGGCACCCAGCCTTCTCCTCTCACTCGAGAGCTCTATGAGGCAGCCATTTGTTTGGTCATGCCTTCTTCAACCCATCTGACGGGGACCGCAAGCACACTCTCTCTTGGGCTCCCGCTAGTTGAGAGTGTGGTGCGGGTCGGGGGCGACGGCATTGCGGCTACCCGGAAATCGCTCGGGTTGCTCGAATGCGATTCCGGCTAGCTGCAATGTGCAATCGATCGCTCAGTGGTGTGCTGAGGAGTACAAGTCGCCAGCAGTTCGCGAAAGGTGATCATGATGACGACAGCCGACTCCAGGCCAACGACGACGGACTCCGGGATTCCCGTCGAAAGCGACGAACACTCACTCACGGTTGGTCCCGACGGACCGATTCTCTTACAGGATCACTACACCATTGAGCAGATGGCTCAGTGGAACCGCGAGCGGGTACCCGAGCGTCAGCCACACGCCAAGGGCAGCGGGGGCTTCGGAGTCTTCCAGGTCACGGGTGACGTCGGTGCCTACACCAAGGCGGCGGTCTTCCAACCAGGCGTGGAGACGGATCTTGCGGCGAGGTTCTCGACCGTCGCCGGCGAGCGTGGGAGCCCGGATACGTGGCGTGACCCACGCGGCTTTGCCCTCAAGTTCTACACGACTGAGGGCAACTACGACATGGTCGGGAACAACACACCCGTCTTCTTCATCCGCGACCCCTTGAAGTTTCAGCATTTCATCCGCTCACAAAAGCGCCGGGCTGACAGCAACCTGCGAGACCACGACATGCAGTGGGACTTTTGGACCCTCTCGCCCGAGTCAGCGCACCAAGTCACCTATCTCATGGGTGACCGGGGCATCCCACGGACCTGGCGGCACATGAACGGCTACAGCTCCCACACCTACATGTGGATCAACGCCGGCGGTGGGAAGTCGTGGGTGAAGTATCACTTCATAAGCGAGCAGGGCGTGGAGTGCCTCACACAGGAAGAGGCTGATGTGCTTGTCTCGAGTGATGGCGATTACCACACCCGCGATCTCTTCGAGGCGATCGAGCGCGGCGAGTACCCCAGCTGGACCCTCAACGTACAGATTATGGCATTCGAGGACGCCGCGACTTACCGTTTCAACCCCTTCGACCTCACCAAGGTCTGGCCGCACACTGACTACCCGTTGGTCGAGGTCGGAAAGATGACGCTCAACCGCAATCCGACCGATCACCACTCTGAAATGGAACAGTTTGCGGTAGAGCCGAGCAATCTGGTCCCGGGGATCGGACCGAGTCCCGACAAAATGCTCTTGGGTCGAATGTTCTCCTATCCCGACGCGCATCGTTACCGGATCGGCGCCAACTACAACCAACTCCCAGTGAATGCACCGGTGGCTCCTTTGCACAGCTACAGCAAGGATGGCGCCATGCGCTATGTCAAGGTCTCCGATCCTGTGTACGCACCAAACTCCAAGGGCGGCCCAGCGGCCAACACCGGACGCTACGGGAAGTCGGCCGGCTGGCATGCTGACGGGGAGATGGTCCGCACTGCCTATTCACTTCACGCCGAAGACGACGACTGGGGTCAGGCCACCACACTCGTCCGTCAGGTGATGAATGACGCACAGCGGGGTCGGTTGGTTTCCAACATCGCTGGACACCTCCTTGACGGGGTCAGCGAGCCGGTGCTCGAGCGCGCCTTTGAGTACTGGCGCAACGTGGATTCCGATCTTGGTCTGCGAGTCGAAAAGGGTGTCCGCAGTGGGCACCCTTGAACGACGAGCCATTTGGCAGGGTCTAGGCGAGGCGGATAAAGACTGATGGGCCCCGGCGAAGACGGTGCAGCCGGCATCAAGGTCCCCGATACCAAGTTGGCCCGCGATGCCACGCAGTTGGTGCGTGATTCCACCTCAGACCTCATCTATCACCACTCGCGCCGGGTCTTCTGGTTCGCCAGCCTGCAGGGCCGAAATCGCGGTCTTAGCTATGACCCCGAGATCCTCTACGTCGGGGCGATGTTCCACGACTTGGGTCTGAACGAGCAGTTCCGCCGAAGCGGACGACGCTTCGAGGTCGACAGCGCCGACGAAGCCCGTCGCTTCCTCCAAAGCTATGGCGTGCCAGAGGACAACATTCGCCGGGTCTGGACGGCCATCGCGTTGCACACAACGCCGGGGATCCCCGAATTCATGGAACCCGAAATCGCTCTGGTCACAGCCGGGGTGGAATATGACGTACTCGGCATTGGGTACTACGACATCAGCGACGCTGACAGCGCCGTGGTCACTTCACTGCATCCTCGTCCGGACTTCAAGCGGGACATTCTCATGGCATTCGCCGAAGGCATCGCCCCCAAACCCCAGACGACGTTCGGCAATGTCAAGGCAGATGTCCTGGCGGACAAGGATCCAAAGTTCCAGCGCACCAAC
>Ga0209655_10000641_pt1 | contig 13341 bp, 9 predicted proteins | sample BogFormECP03_OM2_FD_188236 | JGI IMG/M metagenome (GOLD analysis project Ga0209655, IMG submission 188236) | Bog forest soil microbial communities from Calvert Island, British Columbia, Canada - ECP03_OM2 (SPAdes) (version 2) | ecosystem: Environmental > Aquatic > Freshwater > Wetlands > Bog ...
TTGCCTCACCATCGCCATCCTCGCCTGGAATTTTGGCTCTCGCCGATACACTTCCACCGGTTCGTAGCTCTAGGTCTCTCTGCATCCGCCCGCGACGCCGAGAGCTTAGAGAATTTTCATTACGAGCATTACTCGATCATCTTCGTGGGTGCCACCGCGAGAGAAGCGCTCTACCTCGGCTAGCGTGAAATCCACGATTTCCCTTGCGGAGGCGTTGCGATGTTTCTTTAGCAGCTCTACCAGGCGATCGTAGCCGAATTCTTCGTCTTGGGGGTTGCTGGCTTCGGTGATTCCATCGGTGTAACCCGCCAGGATGTCGCCAGAATTCAACTTTACGTTGCCGCGCTCGAACGGAACATTCGGGAATAGTCCGACTACCATGCCGCCTTCGCGCAGATACTCGACGCTGCCATCGGCGCGCAAGAGAATTGGCGGGACATGGCCTGCGTTCACGTAATGCAGCGTCTTGTTGCGCTGATCGAGGATGCTTAAATACATGGTCATGTATTTCTGGCCGCGCGTATCGGCTAGCATCCGATCATTCAGGGCGGAGACCAGGCGCTCGAGCGAGTGCACGTGGGCGATCAAGGCATGCAACGTGGCTTGCAGATTGGCCATCACCATCGCCGAGCCCACGCCTTTGCCTTCGACGTCAGCCACCACGTTTAGCATCGTTTGCGGACCCAGCGGGATGAAATCGTAGTAGTCGCCGCCCACTTCTAGCGAGGTTTGGTGTGACGCTTCGAGTTCGAATCCTTCGATCTGCGGGGATTTTTCGGGGAGCAGGCCAAGCTGAATGCTGCGGGCGAGCGCGAGGTCGCGCTCCATGCGCTGCTTCGCCAGGACGTCGCGGTGGAGCTGCGCGTTTTCCAGTGCCAGCGCTACGTGCACGGAGAGCGAACTTAGCAGCGACGCGTCCGCGGCTTGAAAAGGACCGCCCTGCTTGTTCAGCAACTGCAGGACGCCGGTGGTCTGGCCATCCTTATTGCGAATTGGAAGGCAAAGCAGGGATCGAGTGCGGTAATTCAGGCGGCGATCCACTTCGGGCTCGAAGCGCGGATCGTCGTAGGCGTCGGTGAGATTGACGATTTCGCCGTGTTGCGCGACCCAGCCGGCAATTCCGCGCGAGGCCGGAAGGCGGATTTCTTCCTTTTCGAGACCGAGGCCGACGAGGGACCAGATTTCATCGCGCTCGCGATCCAAGAGAAAAACGGTGCCGCGATCGGCGCCGGTATAGCGCGTGGCCAAATGCAGAATGATATCGATTAGCTCGGCCAGGTCGAGCGTGGAATTCAGCCGCTGCGTCGCCTCAACTACGATTGATAATTCAGAAACGGCGGTGCGGCGCTCGCTGCTCAGCAGCGCCACGTCCGCGTAACGGCGCACTAGCCGCAGCCACTCGAGCTTCTCGCCATTTACGGGCGACGCCGCAAATACTTCGAGGACGCCGTGGCGCTCACCTTCCGGACCGAGAATCCATGCGGCGTATTTTCCATTCACGAGTTCGCCGGAGGACTCGAAGCGCAGCGCGTCGTGCCGCGCGGCGTCGGTGGACGGCACTTCGCCCTGCTCGGCTAAAACGGCAGGCACTTCCGCCTGGTAGCGCCAAATTCGCACGCCGCTGACGCCATCCTGCTTGGCCACCAATGCAGCGAGCTGCGCAGCGAGCGCGGCTGGCGGCGCTTCGGTCTGGATCGCGCGCAAGGAAGCGTCAAGGCGTTGCAGCGGCGACGAGCTCCCCTTTTCACTCGCGCGCGAAGCGCTCATGTGCCGATTCCCCGATATTGGATCACGAGCAGCGTTATGTCATCGGATTGGGGCGCACCGCCGGTGAAGGATTGAACGCCGTGGCGGATTAACTCGGCGAGTTCGTCCACATTTTCGCCGCCGAAATCCTGAATGATTTTGCGGAGACCGGTATCACCGAGCAGCTCGCCGCGCAGATTGGTGGCCTCGGAAACACCGTCTGTATAGATTACGAGGAAGTCGTCTTTCTGAAGGTTTGCGGTTCCGTTCAAGAACTCGGCATCGGGAAAAAGTCCGACGGGAAAATTTGTGGACTCGAGGGCTTCGAGTGCGCCGCCTTTTCGGCGCAATATCGCGGGGACGTGGCCGGCATTCACGTATTCGATGGCGCCGGTGCGGGTTAGAACGCCGTAGAACATTGTGGCGTAGCGCTCTTCAATGCTGCGTTCGCAAAGGAAACGATTCACGCGCGAGACCATTGCCGCGGGGGGACTATCCAGCGTGGCGGTCGTGTAGATCACGCCCTGCAGCAGCGTTGCCAGCAGCGATGCGGAAATTCCCTTCCCCGAAATATCGCCTACGAATAGACCGTAACGGCCGTCATCGAGCTCCACCACATCGAAGCAATCGCCGCCGACCGAGTGGCACGCCAATGTAAATCCCGCTACCTGCAGTTCAGGAAGGCGCGGAAATTGCTTTGGCTGAATTTGCCTTTGGATTTCGCTGGCGATTTCGATTTCGTGATCGAGGCGCGCTTTCTCGCGGGAGGAGGCGAAGAGGCGGGCGTTCTCGATTACGTTTGCTGCTTCGCGCGCTAGCGTGCGCAAAACCTCGCGATCGAGTTCGGAAAAGGCGCTGGAGGGATTGTGGCTATCAAGATAAAGGACGCCGAGCAGCTCGCCCTGGCGGGTGGAGACGGTCGCGTCGAGGGCCTCGATCATCGGCAATTTTTCTACGGGAATCGCCACTACCGTGTGCAGCTCGAGCCTGGCTACGCTTTCTTGCGCGCCTACGGCTGAATCTTCGCCCGTGTCGCTTACGATCAGCTCGCGCCTGGTCGTCATCACGCGCTTGAGCACGCCGGAGGAAATTTGGACTTCCTGGTGATTGATGGAGTTGCGTTTGTCGTCGCGTGCGACGCTGGTTTGCAGCTCGCCTTGCTGATTGACGAGCAGTAAGACACCACGCTGCGTGCGCGTAAGTTGAATCGAGGCATCGACCACGGTAGTTAGGACGTCCTCTAGCGAGAGGCCTGTGCCTAGCGTGCGGGCCACTTCGAGAAGGACGCCGAGGTGATAGAGTTCGCGGGCGCCAGAATTTGTGGGCGCGGGGATTTCTACTTTTTCGAGAAGCTCTTCGATGCTTGCGGTGTCGCCGAGATAGATGAAGCGGTAGGAATCGGTCATGCCGAAATCTACGCTGTCTTTGGGGCGGAGCTCGTGGCGGAGAACTTTTTGGCCGTTCACGTAGGTGCCGTGGCGGCTGCCCATATCTTCCAGAACATACACGCCTTCTGAGGTGATGATCTGGGCTTGCTGGCGGCTGATGCGGCTGTCGCGCAACGTTAGTTCGTTGCCAGCTTGGCGGCCGATGCGAAAAGGCGTGGTGGCAATGGGGACTTCCCGGCGCACTCCGCCGGGCTCGATCAGCGCGATTCGAGGGGCTCGAGACATTTGAGAATGCTTCGCACCGGCGGGTGCGATGCGAAGTGCGCACCTGCTGGGCTAAAGTCACCGCTCATGGTAGGGAAAGATTCTTGGGATGTAAATAGCAGTGCGGATGGGATGTCGCGTTTTGGCGGTTGCTGTGCGATGAAAGGCAACTTGTTTTTGTAGGGCGATCAAAGGAGACAGCTCGGCGTGATCGTCCCGCGATTTTTCTTACCATGAAGAGGACGGCTGGATAGCGGCCCTGCGACCCGACGCGCTTGCTTGTGGCGGAGGAGTCGGGTAACTTGCCTGCACCCTGATCGCGAGAATCCCCCGATCGTTCTTGGCGATCTTCCCGGAAGGCCAGCGCGCGGCGGCGATGTAGCCGCGGCGGCGCGGGCGTCCGAAAATCGAGTGGTCGAACGGAGAAAAATTATGCTGAAGGGATTTAAGGCGTTTTTGTTGCGCGGCAATGTGGTGGATTTGGCGGTCGGCGTGGTGATCGGAGCTGCGTTTGGATCGGTGGTTACGGCCCTGGTGAAGGATTTGCTTACGCCTCTGATCTCGGCGGTTGCGAAGCAGCCGGACTTTTCAGGGCTTTTCTTTCAGTTGAACGGCTCGAAGTTTCTGTACGGAGAATTTTTCAATGCGCTGCTTTCGTTCATTATCATCGCGGCAGCCGTTTACTTTTTTGTAGTCCTGCCGATCAATGCGCTGATTGCGCGGGCCCGGCGCGAGCCGCCTGCTGATCCGACCACTCGGAAGTGCCCGGAATGTTTGAGTGACATTCCGATCGGCGCGAAGCGGTGCGCGTTTTGTACTTCGGTGATCGCGGCTTAGGCGGCGGCAAATTCCTTTAAGCTAAGACGTCTCTTTAATGGGGGGTCGCGACGATGGGCACGCTCGGCGTGGATTTGCATCTTGCTCGGCATAAAGCGCGGGCCCTACGTACGGATGGCGCTGGCGCGCTAATGCTCGCGGCGATGATCAGTGAGCCGATTGCCGCGTTACTGTGCCGGAATTGGTTGGCGCTCGGATTCTATTGCGTTCGTCAGGCGTCTGGTGGCTTCGCGCAGGCGCACGGCTAAATCGACGACCGTCTCGACTCGTTGCAGGGCGGCTACCGGCAATTTATCGCCATAGTGCGCCAACAGAAGTTCCGCGTTTCCCAGAATCCCCGTCAGCGGATTATTAATTTCGTGGCGCAGGATTGCGGCGAAGTCCGCGGGAAGCTCCTTCCAAGGTGCTCCGGCGGGCGAGTCTGCCTGTTCGGCCCAGCGAATGCGGCGAAGAACGATGGCAGCGGCGAGCGGGGCGAAGTCTCCGACGCGCGAGATAAATTCGACGTCGCCTCTCGCTACCCAGTGGCCAACCTCATTGCACCGTTCCGGAGCAGCGACGAGGGCGACGGGCGCGAGTTCGGTGAACCTCAGCAGCGTTTCTTCCAGCGATGCGCTGCCGAGTATCTGATCGTCGAACAACACCACGCATGGAGCGCGGCGACGCAAAGATTCGTGCATCTTCGCAAGGGTGACGGCTGCGACGCAGCGACATGACTGGCGTGCTGTCGCAACCGAGGCGGAGATGCGCGTTACTGTTCCTTCGTCTGCGGAGCCGAGAAGAACCAGGCGCTCTGCGGATTGCTCTCTGATGGCGGTTGAGTTCACGGTGTTTTCGATGCCTCGAGTTGTTTCTCGTTCGAGCTCGTGCCGGGGTCGGCGGGTGAGTTCGATAATTCCGAAGGGCCGATGTCTGAACTGCGACTGCGCTGGAGGATGCCGTGGACGGCGAGGATGAGTTCTTCCACGAGAAATGGTTTATCGAGATGCGGCAAGCCGCGGGGCTCGAGAAAATCGCGCGTTCGTGGCGCGAGTGTATCTCCGGTGATAAAAAGAATGCGATACTTCATCGGGCTCCCTGCTTGAACCAGGGCGTCGTAAAAGCCCTGGCCGTCGAGCCGCGGCATGCGCAAATCGCACAGAATTGCGTCGAAATGACCGCGCGAGAGCCGCGCGAGCCCTTCCTGGCTGTCCAGAGTGAACTCGACGTAGTGCCCTTCGCCCCTCAACACGTCGGAAATCAAATTGGCGACAGAAGCTTCGTCCTCGACCACGAGTATGCGGCTGGCTCCGACGGTGCCTGCGTGCAGCTCGCGCGGTGAGCTTTCTCGAGGCGATTCCGGTTCGGCGGCGGAAATCAGCGGGAGATCCACGACGAAGCGGGCGCCTCCGCTGGGCTGATTTTCGAAATAGACTTCGCCACCGTGCTGCTTGACGATGCCATAAGCGATGGAAAGGCCCAGGCCGGTACCCTCGCCCGGGGCTTTCGTCGAGAAAAACGGATCGAAGATTCGCGAGGCGATATCTGCGGGAACGCCGGGGCCATCGTCGGCGACTTCGAAGGCCACACGCTGCGCCGACGGTTGATAAGTGCGGATGGAGACGCGCCCGCCACCGCGGCTGTGGAGCAACGCTTGTTCGGCGTTCACCAGGAGATTCAGAAAGACTTGCTGGAGCTGGTAGGGGTCCGCGAGCGTGGCCGGCAAATTGGGAGAGATGGAACACTCTACCGAAATATTTTCAATTTTGAGTTCATAGCTGCGAAGGGCGAGCGTGCGCTCGACGATTTCGTTGAAATTAGCCTGCGAGCGTTCGGGCTTGCTCTCGCGCGCGAAGAACAGCAGGTTTTTCACGATGCGGCGGGCGCGTTCGGCTTCCTGATAAATGTGTTCAGCTTCTTTTAGAGGCTTCGGGCTTTGGCCGCGGCCCAGTAGAAGCTGCGCATAGCCCATGATTGCCGTTAGCGGATTATTGAGTTCGTGAGCAATGCCGGATACAAGTTGGCCCAGCGCGGCCATTTTTTCGGTTTGCAAGATCTTGGATTGAAAATGGCGCTGGCTGGTGATGTCTTGATAGGTCTCGAGCCATCCAACGGCGCACCCGCTTGAATCGAGGACCGGCCGCGAAACGCGCTCGAGAACGCGACGGGCCGGCGTGCTGACTTCGAGTTCGTCACTAGAAGATTCCATGGAGCCTGCGAGGTGGGCGCGGCGGCGATATGAGAATGCCTTGCCATCGCGGAAACGGCTGTCGAGCAATGCGGCGAGCGATTCATAGTCTTCGATGTCGCTCAGGCTGTGAAACTCCAGTCCGAAAACCTGCGCGAACTTCGCATTTGTGTATCGAATGCGGCCAGCGGGGCTTAGCAGCAGCACCCCCGCGGGCACGGTATCCAGCACGCTGCGGAGTTCGGCATCGAGTAGCGCGTCGTCGACTTCAGGCATCACGTCGGTCTTCAATCCAGTCAGGGACATGCTTTTTCCAGTTACTACCGGGCGCGGGCGGCGGGAGGGCTTTGGCGAAGGAGGGGAATCTGCACGGTCCTCGCGATGCAGGTCGAATAAAAGAGCGTCGTGTGTACCCTGCGTGTGTCGGCTCGATTTTTTCATTCGTCCAGCTACCACCGTGCGTAGGTAATTCCCAATCCGCACATTATTCCAAACCAAACGGTGATTGCGTATTCGATAGCGGTTCGAACTAGGTGTGCGGCTCTGCGTGAGTTATGGCGTGTCATTGTGTCCCTCCTGGGCGAGAGACACAGCAAAACGCCTACCAACCTTCGAGCTTGGCTAAGTGGAATTGAATGAGTAAGTTGAGCAAAAACTCCAATTGCTCTATTCCCATTACGATGCGGCGGCGTTCCCGTCTCGGAATCGCGCTACGTATTGCTACGGACTTTGTTGGCGAGGACCTAGCGTTGTACTAATTTGTTACGGCGGACTGAGCGTCGTACTGTTTCAACTTTCGATAGAGTGTGGTCTTGCCGATTCCCAAAAGCCGCGCAGCCCTGAGTTTGTCGCCGCCCGATTCACGGAGGGCTCGCAGAATCGCGCGCCTCTCCAGCTCCTCGAGAGGAAGAAATTCATCTTTGTCCGGCAATGGGGCGGGCATGTCGTATTTCAAATTTGAGGGCAGGTCGCCGACGTGCAGAATCGGGCCTGAACCGAGGGCTACGGCTCGTTCCACCGCATTCTCGAGCTCGCGCACATTTCCGGGCCAGTCGTAGGCTAAGAGCCGCGCGATGGCATCCTCGGATATGCTGCGCACCCGCCCTTGTTCGTCGCTGAATTTCTCCAGAAAAGTATGGACGAGCAGCGGAATGTCATTTTTACGTTCGCGCAGCGGCGGGAGTTTGATCTGCACCACGTTGAGCCGGAAGAACAAGTCCTGGCGGAAAGTGCCGCTGCGAACCGCCGACTCGAGATCGCGGTGCGTCGCAGCGATCACGCGGGCCGAGATGGAGACGCGTTCGTTCGATCCCACGGGCTTCACTTCGCGCTCCTGCAAAGCGCGCAGCAGCTTAGCCTGCAGATCGATGGGCAGATCTCCGATCTCGTCAAGGAATAGCGTGCCTCCACCGGCCGATTCCAGCAGGCCCTGCTTGGTGTGATTGGCTCCCGTAAAGGCGCCTTTCACGTAACCGAAGAGCTCGGATTCGATCAGCGTGGGAACGAGCGCCGAACAATCTACCGGAACGAAGGCCTTGTTGCGCCGGTCGCCCAAGTAATGAATGGAGCGGGCCACCAGCTCTTTTCCCGTTCCGCTTTCGCCGAGCACCAGCACTGGATAATTGTGGTGGCTTACCTTCTCTACCAGGCGGTAAACGCGGCTCATCTTTTGCGATGTCCCGATTAATTCGCCGAATCCGGGACGGGTGCGTAATTGCTCGCGCAGCACGCGATTTTCCTGGTCCGTCTCCAGCGAATGTACCACCCGCCCCAGCTTGCTGCGCAGCTCGTCGATGCGAAATGGCTTGGTCACATAATCGGCCGCGCCCATGCGCGTGGCCTCGACGGCGCTATCAATAGTTCCGAATTGGGTGAGCATCACGACCGCGGTCTGCGGATAGTGCTCGCGTACGCGCTTCAGCAATTCCAGCCCGCCAAGCTCCGGGACGCGCAAGTCGGTGATCAGGATATCCACCGGGAATTGGTCCATAATTTCGAGGGCCTCTTCGGTGGTTGCCGCGCCGCGGGCCCGCAGCCCGGTGTCGGTGGCCACGTCGCAGCACAAATCGCGCGCGGTTTGCTCGTCGTCCACAACGAGGACCGAGACGGTGGTGGGGCCTTCGAGAGCGCGGGCGGGCTCAGGTTTTGATGACACTTTGCAGATCCTCCAATTCTTGGAACTACGGGGCCTGGAAATTGCGAATCAGTTGATTTGAATCCGGTTGCAAGGTCAAAGCCATTTTAGGAATGTCGTACAGTCTTTCGAACGCCTGATGACTTCATCCCTATCGGCAGCAATTCTCGCTGCGTGAATCTATTCCCGGATTGGGATTGGGCGCAATCCGCATTAATACGGAGAGGACGTAACTTCCCGTCGCGCAATAGGTTAGAACTTCACGTTAGAACGGCGGAAAACGGGTTGACGGGAATCGGCGAGTCCGCGAGCGAGCCCAGCGTGCACGCCGCGTAGCACAGGCTGCCAGCCGGCGTTTTTGTGTGGCGAAGCCTACCCAAATCTTAATGGCTAACTCTGGGCCGTTCACCTGCTTGGATCACAGCACTACGCTATTCGAGCGGGGTGAAGTCGAGGTCGGTCCCACGTCAAAAGCCCGGCAAATTTATTGATGGGTTGCCTGGCCGCAGAAAGACGCGGGCTGGCAGCTTGCGCTACGGGTGCCACTCGCTCAGCGGCATTCGCAGCCTATTGCACTGCTACGTATACGGAGCAACTGGCCGGCACACTGCGAGGACCGGCGTCCACTCGGGCGGTTAGCGTGTAGGTTCCCGCGGGTAGGCCGGTTGAGTCCCAGCGAGCAGACGGGCCGGATTGCTCGAGCTTTCCGGCGGAGGCGCTCCAGGAATAATTCAGCGGAAAATTTAGGGAATCTTTCGCCAGCACGGAGGCTACGACGCGCTCGCCTGAGGCGGCCCGCAGCGAGGTTTTGTCGGCCGAGCATGTCGCGTTGATTACGTCGCTCGAAGCTTTGTAACTTGTTTCCGAGGCGGGCCAGCGGGCGGTGTCAAACTTTAGGACGAATCCGTTGCGGTCTTTGTGATTGGTCAGATCGACCATATAGCGGTAGGCGATATCGATGGCGAAGTTGTGCCAGAAATACAGGCGAAAGCCGCTCACTTGCGCGACGGGATCGCGCGGACCGAAGGTTGTGTTCGGCGTATGCGTGCCGACGAAAATTGTAGCGGTGTATTCCGAGATGATTTGAAACCGCTTCTGCGGGAAGAAAAGGAACCCGGCGCCGAGATTGACTTGATCGGCGAGTTGTACGTTCTCGGTGGTGCCCGCGACGGTGAACGATGGATCGAGCATCAGGCGATACTGGCCATTTAAGGCTGCCACGATTCCGCCATGGAAGATCGATTTGCTTAGTTCTGCGCCGATGCCGTAATTGAATTTTCCGTTTTGGCTGCCGTTGCTTAGCAGATCGCCGAGTGACGTTTGCGTTGGAATGTAAAAATCATTTTTGATTGAAAGGCTGAACGGGCCGCCGCGTTTCTCAGAAAGGAGATTGACCTTGAAGCCGAGGTCCACTTCTCCGACGCCGCCGCCGCTTTGCGCTGCGAATGGAAAATCTTCCACGTACGCGGGTGCGGCGCCTGGCAACGGCACGATAGTGCGGTAGATGGTGTTGCCGAATTGCGGATTTCCGATGGTGTTGGCCGAGAGGCTCAGTAGATCTGGGCGGCCTACGTGGACGTGATTGTAGGCGTCGAAATTGACGAACGCAGAAATGCGATTGGTGATTCCGGCGGCAAAGCCCCAGCCGTAGGACACAACAGTGATGTTTCCAGGATCGCGCGAGAATTTATCCGCGCCCGCAGTGAATGCGAATCCGCTGCGAGGCAGAGTCTCGCCGGTTTCGACTGTAAACATCCCGGGATTCCCGGACTCCGCGGGCATGGGCGCCCATTCCCTGGGAACATCGGCGGGGGTCGAGTTTGCGGGTGCGGGAGGCTGCGTTGGAGCGGGTGCCGCGTCCGAAGCTGTCGAATTTGTTGTAGCCGCCAGCGGGGCGCTGGTCGCGGGGTCGGCGCTCGCCGCGGTCTTCGAGTCCTTTGATGTGGCATCGTCGTTCAAGCCGGCGCCGTTTGTTCCGGCAGTCGCGGTCGTCGTTGAAGCCGGGGCCTTGTCGTCCATTCGAGCCGCTTGCGCAACGCACGCGCTTGACGCGCCGAAGACCAGTAACATTCCCGCGCAAATTGCCCACGATTTCATACCCGCCTCCGTGCCGCCTGCACGCACGCCGCAGGCGCCCCAGCGCACACTGGGGGTTGACTAGGGTAGTGAAGAACTCCGCGAATCGCAACGGCCTAGTTGCGCGCTCCGGGAAGCCGCTGCATCGCTCCAGCAAACGAGAATTCGGCATTATATGCGCGTCTCACGGACATCGCGAAAACCTTTCTTTGCGTCCAAGCTCGTGTGATGACTAGGATGTTTTGTCAGAACATGACTTTTTACTCTGAGCGAAGTCGAAGGGCAGTCATGCCGCAAGTGCCGGAAAATGAGTATGGCTCTGGCCACTGAGGGCCTGGTTTACGAGTTCCACACAGGCGATAGACCACCCCGCGAAGTGTAGTAGCATCCATTAGTCCATTGGCAGTTCGCTGCGTGAGCCTGGCGCGCGGACTTGCTGAATTCCGTCGGCCCGAATTCATACTCGTAATTTTATTCGCGCATTTATTGAGTCTAATTTTATTGGGAGGATCCTGATGCGATTCAAGATTGCAGTTCGCCTGCTCCTCGCGTTCTGCCTTTGTTCTTTTCTACCGGCACTTCTACCGGCTCAGCAGCAATCTCAGACGAACGACAATTCCTCCGCGCCGGCCGCAGCCCAGCCGCCGCAAGATTCGCAATCCGATTGGCAATCGCCGCAGGTTCCCGCGGGCACGAAGTTCCTGGTCGGCCTGCTCGACGAGCTCAATACCAAGACTTCCAAGGCGCATCAGCAATTCACGGTGAAAACGCTTGAATCGCTCGATACTCCGGACGGCCGCGCGATTCCCGCCGGCACGGTCATACGCGGCCACGTAAGCCGCGTCGAGCCCGGCAGCTCCACGGGCCGTGCCCGCATCTGGCTCACCTTCGACGATATCGAAACCCACGCCGGTTGGAAGCCGCTCGTCGCCGACGTCACCGAAGTCCCCGGCGAACATTCCGTAAAATCCGGCGAAATCAAAGAAGGCGAAATCCAGGCCCGCACCAGCCCCGCTGATCGCAATCTGCAAGCCGCCGCCGCAGGCGCAGCCCTGGGCGCTGCCCCCGGCGCCGCCAAAAAGGACGGCAAAACCGCAGCGATCGGCGCCGCCACAGGCGCCTTGACCGCGTTCATAGTCTCATCCGGCCTAGGCCAAGAACTAGATCTAGTCAAAGGCACAAAGTTAGAGCTCGAGCTAGAGCGCCCGCTCTACCTGGCCCGGCGCTGAGCATTCGTTCTTTACCCTCATCGTGCGGGCAGATGGCGAACAGGCGCACAACGGCCGCTTCGACGGGTGTGTTTGTACCCGATTAGAAGCGATGCCCACCCTTTATTTTCGATGAGCTACGCCGATTCCCAATTATCTTGCATGCGATTACAAATCCGGCGCGGCTTCAGTTAGGCTTTATTTAAAAAAACCTAACCGCTTGGGTTTTATGATATAATGCCAGAAGTAGATGAAATAGACGGACTAAGGGTTGTGATTTACCCGAACGATCATCGGCCCGCTCACGTGCACGTCATCGGTGATTGCGAGGCCGTCTTTAAATTGAATTGCCCGAACGGTCCACCGGAGTTGCGAGAGAACTATGGTTTCACGTCCGGTGATGTAACGAAGATTAAAACAGCTCTAAAGTTAAAATTAGCACATCTATGTGCGGAATGGAGCCGAATACATGGCCACCCATAGAGAGGAATTTGAGGCAGCTAATCAACGCGCTTCCGCTCTATTAGCGAAAACGCCTAAGGCTATTGCTGCTCGTTATGACCGCCGAGATGGTCGCATTGTGATTGATCTTAGCAGCGATATTTCCATTGCCTTCAAACCGCGTAATGCACAAGGGCTGGAACATGCAAATGCAAGCCAGCTATCTAAAATTGAAATTTCACCATCCGGGTTAGGGTTGCGTTTCCCGGCGCTAAATGCTGACCTTTATTTGCCTTCCCTTTTAGAAGGATTTTTAGGTTCGAAACGCTGGATGGCCGCACGATTAGGCAAGGCTGGAGGACAGACGCGCTCTAAAGCAAAAACAGCTGCCGCGCGTTCTAATGGCAAGCTTGGTGGTCGTCCCAGGAAAACTTCTGTCGCTCGCGTTGCCTAGCTCTGCTATCACGTCCTCCCAACACTACCGGATCAGAGAGTGGGGTCTTTTGTCGTTTTGGCCCACGTCGATGGCTTCGGCGTAGCGTGACGAAATTCCTCTGGGACACTTTTTCTGGTGATCTCGCGGACGCTGGCTCGCGGGGGCGCGCTCCTCGCTTGGCTTTCGTTGCTGCTGCTGATACATTCGCTTGGAGCGATGGCTGAGACCAACAATTCTTTGCGCATCCTCATCGTCGAGGATGAGGAAAACGCGCGTAAGGGCTATGAGGCGCTGCTGCGGCGCTGGAATTATGACGTGCTGGGCGTCGGCAGCGGCGAAGACGCGCTCGAAAAGTTTCCCGAATTCCAGCCTGGCGTAATTTTGGCTGATGTGGAATTGCCCGGGATCAACGGGCTTGAGCTTCTGCAACGGTTGGGCGAAGAAATTCAGCGGATTCCCGTCATCATTATTACTGGACGCGGTAGCGACGAACGCGTGATTCAGGCGATCGAAGCCGGGGCCTTCTGGTACATCGAGAAGCCGCTCAAGGCGCCGGTGCTGAAGGCGCTGCTGGATCGCGTTGTGGGGCGCGTGCGCGATCAGCGGGCGCTGGCCTCGCTGACGCGCGAGTTGCGCGATACGGG
>Ga0209655_10000642_pt1 | contig 13304 bp, 20 predicted proteins | sample BogFormECP03_OM2_FD_188236 | JGI IMG/M metagenome (GOLD analysis project Ga0209655, IMG submission 188236) | Bog forest soil microbial communities from Calvert Island, British Columbia, Canada - ECP03_OM2 (SPAdes) (version 2) | ecosystem: Environmental > Aquatic > Freshwater > Wetlands > Bog ...
GTATCAAGGCTTGAGTTTACGACCATGCACCATCCACATTTCGTACGATCAATCCTAACTTATAACTTTAGACCACCTAGGATTAATCTTCCTTACACTAGTAGGGCAATGTTGTCCCCTATTCTGATTATTCATTGGATTAATCCTACACTATATCTGATTACATTGGATTATCTTACTTATTGATCATATTTATTGCACAATATTCCCATATCATCCTATATTTTATATTCAACTTCAATCCGATCCAATCTGATCCAATCCTATCTAATCCGATCCAATCCTATCCTACCCTATACAATCCAATTCTATACTATCCTATCCTATGCAAGAAATCCAAACAAAAATCTAAACTTGAAAGATAAATAAAATGAAGGACTCGAAAAATAGTTATACATTGTCATCTTGACTGGTGCTAGATATCCTTTCCACCAATGATTGACTGTCCACTGCCAGCTGCGCATACATTGCTCCCTGTCTGTTAGCATAATTTACGTATCCTAATTCCCGACCACCCTGCATAGCCATTTCTATCCAAATTTCAGACATTCGTTTAAAAGAACGTTGACACCGTCCTAGCTCTGCTTCGAGGATCTCTTTTTCTTCCCGGGCACGATCACGAGCTGCACGGTCTCTAAACCATTTAACCCGGTCAACTGGAACATATATTAGATGCTATATTAGGTGCGAAAACGACAACTCACGCTCAAGGCTCCACTGTACTTCCTCTTCTACTGAAAGGCCACTTGGTCGACCAACTGTCCAAAACCAAGGTTCTTCTGTTTTTGTATCACCAAGCTTAGACGGCCTGCTTGAATCTTTGGCCCAGAGGTCGCTATCGTTCAGTGGCTGAAAGGAGAGATCTGACGTCGGAAGTCCAAGGGCAATAAGTGCATTACGTGCGAGCCGGTACCGTTTTGCACTTTTGAGCTTGTCCATATTTAGCGTCGCTAAAAAGGCCTGTGCACGAGTGTTTGCACCCTGGCCACGTACATTTTTGATTTTGAATTTGAGGTTGTAGTTGAATGTCTTGATGGCCAGACGAACCTCCTCTAGCGCATCATGAGCTTGGCCTTCCCGTAGATGGAATTCAATCTTAGCAAGATCAGCTAAACCATGTCTTTCCTGCTCAGCAATAGTCATATGCGAAGGAAGGAGAAGATTCTCAGCCTCTGGTTCTTTGAACTCGTCTTGGTTCCCTAAACCTTCTAGTAGAGTTGGAAAGAGTTTGAACTGGGTGAGACGCCACGATGCTAATGTCTTTTGAAAATTTCTTCGTGCAGTTCGAATAGATGCTGTGCCCGACTTCTCAGCTACCAACTCCCGGATGTGAAGCCTAACATAAAGCTTTGTCATATATACATGCAAACTGTAGACGCCATCACTTACTGGTCCCGTTCTAGCTGTAATCCTAAATTCACAAATTGAACACTTCCCGACAAATCTGTGCCCACTTCACGTTGCCTAAATGCGTCTTCCATAAGTCTTTGATAAGCTTTCTCCTGGGTGGGTGGTCCTGAGACACGATGTCAACTATGTAAACTATATATAAACGTTAACATACCATTCTTAAGCTGAGCCTGATAAACACTGATAACAGAGTTACCGTCTTTTCGAGGAGTAGTATCCAATGATTCCCACTTTGTTATCGTTTCCCTGGAAAAGCGTTCGCTGAAGTCACTGAAGGTCTTCTCACGTTTCTGAAGGGTGGTGAGACATTTCGAGTATGAACTGTACAACGTCTGGGCTGCAGTACAGTTTAGTAATGAGTGGACACCAGAATCATGATAACATACCTATTCCATGAAATTTTGTCCAATTCCAGTAACCACAGAAATCATCAATACTGTCATGACGATGGCCATCATTCTGCTCCTTTGTGCTACCAGCTGCTTGGTTCTGCTCACTCCACCCACTTTCAATATACTCTCCATAAGTTTCGCCCGAGTGTTCTAAGTAATTAAACGCCCAAAGAACCTGACATAGCAGTTTGTGATTTTTGATATGCATCTTCGGGATAGCACCACGTGTCTTCGCGATGAGGGGAGCAATTTTTGGAAAGTATTTCTTGAATCGATTCTTAAGATTAACAGAATACTGGCACCATATATCATAGCTCAGCATGATCCATCGTTGATCAGATGCATCAGACAGCGCGAAAGCAAGAGCATAATCAGTGCGCGCAAATCTATAATAACACCAAGTCAGCACCAAATGAGTTTATTACTTAACTTTGCTTACGCCTCTCCCTTGCGAAGATCCACCATACCTTGAGGCCAATAAAACCCATGTCTTGCGCACTGAAGAGCAACAACTCCGCTTACAACAGCATTCTTGAATTTAATAACATTTTGAAGGCGTACAGCACGCAGATGACTGCATACACAGTTCTGTAATAATAGACCGTCAGACAAAAGAAAAAATCCTTCTCATGACTCCTCAACACCTACTATATCTGCATCACAGTCACCAATGTGGTTAAGATAGTCGCGGTAAGGTCCAGTATCGACAAAATAGGCATTCCCACCATTGAGGGCGACATCATCAGGATCATCGTGTTTGTTCTTTCTCTGAAGGCGGAAATTTCCATCTGTAGATAAAAACAGTGTATATTTATGGCTGAAGTTGCGAATTAGATACAGGACTTTCTGATGTGGAGTCTTATCACTCACGTGTCCAAAACTGAGGCGTTGTCAATTGTCTCCTTATCAACATTAAAGCCGATCTCAGGGCAAGCAGGGCAACGAACAGCCAATGAGTTCTTTCTTCGGTGGGGCAGAAACTGGTCAATCCCATGGGCTTGTCCAGAGCGTCGAAGCAAGGCCAAATATTGCCAGATCCGGCTGACACGGCCCATCTCAGCATAGCGATTCTGGCATAAATTTAGAAGATAGAAAGCTTAGGACAATGCTGAAAAACTTACGGGAACATTTTGAGGAAATACATTGTTTGTGAGCCTCCGCAGAGCATCAAAGTAGTCGTACAGAGGTTTCTTGGAAGTCAGGTTATGAATGTGAAAGTCCTTTAAGACCGCAAAGGAGAAAGCCGATTCAGGCTTAGTAACTGTAGCAGGAAAAAGTCGTGCTCGGGTGAGTTGCAGGGGCTCGCTGGGAGCTCCTTGGCAATGACAATACTGTATTCTCAATGTGTGAATTCCATTGCTGTGAGTGATGACGATCGGACGGCCTTGTGACAGAGAGTTTGAGAGGTTCGGACAGCGTTGGCCTTGATGGCCAAGGAATACAGTGCCACCGAGTTCGAGGAAGGTTGTTATACTGAAGTGAGTTCCTTGCCACTCCTGAAGTCGATGAAAAGGTAAATGTCGATGCGTGTCCAAAATGCAGGTCTTGCAGAGCATAGGCGCGTTAAAACAATCATCGCGGCACCAATATTTCACGCCATCCAATCCGCAACGGCAATTCTTCCCGATGTCCTCATGATGATACGATGCAAAAATAGCAGACTGGAGCGCTCGTAGACAAGCAGCAAAAATCGCCATCATGACCGATGCGCCCTAATAGACTCAAGTGAGCTGTGGACTCGAATGTGTTAATCAATAACGCACCTGGGGACGACATTTCTTCTCATCTATTACGCTAGGAGGTTGGGTCTCGGCCGTTGATGGTGGTAAGGCCATTTCTGGTAGAGAACCAATGTCGGGCCTAGCAGGCTGACCAGTTGTTTCTCCTAATACTAGGCGTTTATAAGACCAGCTAGATGAGCCAGAAGATGCATCAACTGCGCCGCTGATGTCAACAGCAGGGTCTCCTTCATCATCTGAATCAAGTCCTCCTACCACGCCTGGCCGCTTGCGTTTCATACCCATGTAAATGTGGAAAAAAAAGGGGGGTAAGGTGCACAGATACAAAAAAGACAGCCATCTTGAGAGTGGCCATCTCCACAGGCCAAAGCGTTGAGTGGCAAATTGAACAATAGGTGTCCGGCCATGGGGGTCCGTGCCAGCCGGGCAATTGAAGGACACAACTTAGCCAATGAGAAAAGAAAGTGCCAATTGACGAACCTTGGAAGGGATTGTATCCTCCATCTTTCAAAGTTCGTGGTCGGTCTGCGATCCCAGGGAGATTGTGTCACCCGTCTCTGCAAGAAAAACAAGGCGACTGGTTCGCCAGCGCTCGCATCGAGGAAAGAACCTGAAGGAAAAAACTTAGCCAATGAGATAAGAAAGTGCCAATTGACGAACCTTGGAAGGCATTGTATCCTCCATATTCCAAAGTTCGTGGTCGGTCTGCGATCCCAGGGAGAGCAGAGCGACCACAAGTTTTTGTTTTTGTTTTTCACTTTCATCGACTCAATATCATGTTTTTTTAATGTATTAGGGTACTATTTTACTAAAATAACTACTCTAAATGAATGTTATAGCTTACAGAGAGAAGAAGAGAGGAACGATGAGGGAAGGTGGTGGTTATGAAGAAAGAGGAAAAGCGTGCGAAAGTGGTCTACTGCAAGTTGATGTTGCAGCCGAAGTTGAATCCTCGGAACGGCATCCTCGGCATGATATTGTAACTCAGCTGAACGGCATCCTGAGGATGCCGTTCCGAGGATTGAACTTCGGCTGCAACATCAACTTGCAGTCGACCACTTTCGCACGCTTTTCCTCTTTCTTCATAACCACCACCTTCCCTCATCGTTCTTCATAACCACCACCTTCCCTCCTCGTTCCTCTCTTCTTCTCTCTGTAAGTCCAAACATTCCTTTGAAGTAGTTACAATAGTAAAATAGTACCCTAATACATAAAAAAAACATGATATTGAGTCGATGAAAGTGAAAAAAAAAAGAACATGAAAAAAAGAACATATGTCATATTATGCTGGCTCTGTTATTTGAATGAACGGCACGCTGACCGTATAGAAATCATATAGGACCTCGATAACATGCTTCGCGTACCTTCATCCGTTCGTCGCTTTTTGGATCTCGAGGCCGGCATTGAGGACTATGACGAGGAGAGGAACAGTGAGGAGGAGGGGGAGGAGGAGGATGAGCAGGCTCATCAAAGTGCGTTGTCCTTTTCACTGAATATAAAATACGACATCACTAATAATATGTTACAGATAATTTCATTGACAATAATTCTACAGATCGGTCAGACCCCCAACCTCACCAATCTTGGAACCGGCTTGTCAACGATAACGATGACGAAGAGATCTTTAGCAATCTCTTGACGAGAGCCCGTGAAAGATCTCGAAACGATCGGCCAGGAATCGCTGCTTTGATCGAAAATGCAGATTACAGGGATGATATTAGAGCTAGGCCTTCAGCTGACGATTTTCCGCTTTGGCGAATCAAGTGCAGGGTACGTTTTCAAATCATCACTAATAAATTATGTATATAATCCAAATTTACAGATGGGCCTCGAGGAGGAAGCAGTTTTTTATTTGTTACAACGAGCCGAAGCAGAGCATCAGCTGCGATCTGCGTTTACCCGTGGATCCATTCGGGGCTGGATTTACTTGGAGGCGAATATCAATAACAACCTCCTTCAGTTGCTCAGCCTTACGCCTGGGGTTAACAGTCCACGAGTAGGTATACTTCGACATCTAGTCGATTCTAGCGATTGGCTGAAGATGCTGACGATGCATGATCCTCGAACCGTCTTCCAAGTGGGTAACTGGGTCCGAGTAGGCAAGGGAAAATACAAGGGAGATGTCGGCTTCGTATCTCGAGTGGAAAACTTTGTGGAAGTGTTGCTAGTACCACGCCTGAACCCACCAACCACTATCGACACCTCGAAAAGAAAGCGGACAGCTGTGCGGTCCAAGCCTGAACTATTCGATCCAGACACCATCAAGGCAGTCTACGGCATCGATCCCAAATGTGGTCCTGAGGGCATTTATACTGCTTTCGGACTCAAATTTGAAAGCGGTCTGCTTCTCAAGCTATATAATTTTCATTCGATCTCTCCAACCGCCGAAATTCCCTCCTATTTATTCTATCTATTCCTATACAGCGATCATCCCCTCATCGTCACATTGAAATTCCCCAAACCTCAAGAGTGGATATTTGAAGAAGATGATCCTGTTATCATCAGCTCGTCTGGTGAACACGCCACCGTAGTGGCTGTCGGACCTGGTCATTTAGAAGTTGGTCGTAGCAATGGGTCAGGTACGATGGCTGTTCCATGGAGTGATGTACGCAAGGTGATTAAAGTCGGGGATTTTGTTGAGGTTACAAGTGGTCCCTTAATTGGACTGGGTGGTTGGGTCGACTGCGTTGACGAAGAGGTAGTCAACCTTGTAGAAAAGGTTGCAAGTACCACAAGTCCGGACATGGTCAAGGTATATTCCGGTCAATCCGATTTATTTATTTCTGCTAACCCAGTCGACAGAGGTTCGAAGTTCACATTAATTGGGTGAAAGTCACCAGCGTGCCCTTCCTGTCCACGCCGGCAGCACCACCCTCAAATGTGGAACCATTCCGGGCAAATCGAATTCCATGGATTGGGACGTCTGTGATTATTACGAAATTGGGACATCCTTGGAAGGGATATGAAGCCGTGGTCAAAAGTGTCCTCGTCCGTCAACCTACTGCTAGTGGTCTGAAAGTTGTGGTTCAATTATCGCATCTTGACTTTGCAAGCCCTTTCAAGACCATTACTGTCGATTATGATGATATTTTAGAAACGATGTGAGTATATTTCAAAGATAGTTATCGATATACTAATGAAATATCATGTACATTAGGACAAGAAAACAACTATTCGAGTTTAGACGGCCTGTGGATATGTTATTCCACCCTCCTCAACATTATAGGTCGCGACCGCCGCCATTACAAGGCCTACCGTTTTTCCGGGCTCCACAGTCATCATCTTCATCTTCATTAGCTCTTGGGGGAGCAACTCCTATGCCTGACTCCTCGACATCGTTGACGCCTGCCTGGAACCCATCGGCACGAACACCCGGATGGGAGCCTGCATTTGATACTGTCACACCTCCGAGCCCAACCTCCCTGCCTATTGCTAGCACAAGTCGTGCTGCTGCTGTGGAAGAACCAGCTCATCATCCCCTTTTGAAGCTGCCCCTTGTTGGTGTCTCGCTGAAGGCGAATGTAACAGAAGCCGATGGAAAGGTAAAGGAACAAAATATTTCCATCGTCGAACATAATGGCCGGCCCCGTCTAATCCGGACAGTACACAGCACATCATTCTTCCTCTCACCGGATCGGGTCTCAGCGAAACATCCAAATGCCACGCGTGACAATGGACTCCTGGTTGTAATCCAAGGGGAACATACTGGTAAGTATGTTCGGCGTATTCACCATAAATACAGCGATGGACGTCCGTCGATGATTCTGGCTGTGGTGACGCCGGTGGATGGAGCAGCAGATTCACGGGTAGGAGAGCAATTGGAGCTTGATGTGGATTTTCTTTGTATTGCTGTAGAGGCGAAGAAGCAGAAGGACTTGAATTCTTCGCTACGATCTCAGTTACGTAGCGAGGCTCAAAATTTATAATATAATTCTGGTGTACATAATGTATTTAATGTACATACTTCGAGTCTTGCTTGTACTTAGTGGCTTTTTCCCTTCCAAGGTTCGTCAATTGGCACTTTGTTATCTCATTGGCTAAGTTTTTTCCTTCAGGTTCTTTCCTCGATGCGAGCGCTGGAACCAGTCGCCCCGCCCACGATGTGGCCACCCCATTCCTGGGTAAGCGCTCTTGCGGCCTGGTGGCATATCTTTTTTGTTACTACCCTTTTTGGATTTTATTGTTGCTCTTGACATAAATATCTGAAGTCTAAATTCTTATTGTCTCTCCATCCTCTCAGATATCCTGAACATGCCGCCTCCCCAATCTCCTACTTCCCGGCGCCGAGACGCTGGAACTGGCAGGACACCCTTGTGCGATGCCGACCCCTGCCTCTTAACCTTAGATAAAAAAGAGGCCCAAGATTGTATCAATCATCAACTCAAAAAAGCGCTCAAGAAAATTGCTGGCCATCCACCGCTTGTCCGGAAACCGCACCATCGAGCTCACGAATTCAGCTATCCTTTATTGCACCTTGGGTTGATGGACTATCGGAATGCTGGGCGCTATTATCAACGGGTATGTGCCTCTGTGTTTATGAATTTCTCGATTTAAGCCTGTTTCAAGTGCTCGCCAATAAAAGAAAGAGCCTGCGGACGGCCCCATTTCATCACTGAACGACTTCCTGAAGAGTTCCTCCTTGCTAACTTTCCTGAAGATGCCGACATCACACGGCTGCTGTTTATGCGTGAAGAGCTTCAAGTCTCCCACAACTCCAGAGTCACTATCTGTTCGTCTCCCTTGTATGAAGCGGCGTATGCTAAATTACAGAGTCATGAACGATTGCAGTCTCGTATCCCGCTCACTCCACTGCCTCCCACTCATCCACGTCAGGCTTCAGATGAACCTTCAGTTGCACAACCGTATCGTGCTATCGCTTCCTCACCGTCTGGGCAGGGCAGTTCATCTTCTTTTATCACCCTTCCTATCGCTTCCTCTTCAGCCGTTGACTCTGAGCTGGATGACCCATTTGATGACCCCTTGGTCGTTGATGATTCGGAGACAGAGGATAATGGAACACCTGAAGCTGAAGCTATCAAGACTTATCCTGTTGTTCTGATTGTCTGGACTACGGTTGGTCTTTTTTATTACTCATTTATAAGCACCAATATCAGATTTCTCAAAACTTGCTTTCCAGAATAATCAACGATTCACAGAGATTGTGTTATCTGTCACCAGAGGCGGCTGCTTTTCACTAAGCGAATTTACGCTGCACCTGGGATTATATAGCGTTGAACGTGGCTATAGTTTAGAGATCTTTAATCCTCTTAGCCGAGTTTGGGTGAGTTCATCCTGGAACTATGCCTTAGGACCAGTTTGTGGACCCGGCCAGGTATACTTTGTCCGATACTCTGGCGTCAAATATCTTAAAGGTTTCCACCGAGTTCTACCTTTAGTTTTACAGGTTGCTTCCGGAAGTACTGCAGATCAAGGAAAGGGAAAGGGAAAGGGAAAGGGAAAGGAACGTCGTATATATTGATTGTCTGCCCGCTTTGTAATCCATATAGTGTATACGTCTGAAGTTTTATATGTGATGTCGGTGCATAAGTTTATTTTGCAGCCGAGTCACAAAATCTGGCGTACTCTTTTACATCTATTATTGCCTCGAGTTTCAAATGTTGGAGGTGACTTGAAGGATGCTAACTCTTCCTTCTTTTTCATCAGGCTTTCGCACAACTTCTTGTTTGCCGGCTTTTGTGTCACTAGCGATTGCCCATTGTTCACACCTCATGTAAGCATTCGTGCACATGGGCCATAGTAGGCCACCAGGCCAAAGTACCAACCAATATAGATATGTTATCTGTTATTGTTGTGCCACTTGAACAATAATATCTAACTGTCTTTGTTATTTCAGAATCACTTTCTCTATCGTCTCAACTCCCTAGATTCAAATACATACATTCAGGACGTAAACCTAATGGACAACTCAAACTCTACCGAAGATCGACCTGATCAAGGCAAGTTTGATCACAACCAGATCAAGTTCCTAAAGACTTTTCTCGATGATTACAAGGCATGTGGAGAAGAGTTGGCAGCAAAAGGCTCTGGTGCGAAGGGCTTAAAGGGCGTGAAGGGCTCAAAGAAGGAATGGATTTTGAAGCATGTGTATCCAGCTTATGTGAAGCACTTCGATATCGCTGCGTCAGGTGGTCCAAACCTTCAGACTCTGAAAGACGTGGGTGAATAATTTTTTCTTCATATACGTCTAACTTTAGTATTAACAGAAAATGTGCCGGTGGTTTAACAATCATGGCAAGGTTCAACAAGGCGATCTCTCTCTTACTCAAGACGTGGTCTCATCGAAGCCTCGTGCCACGAATGCTATTTCATTATTTGCCAAAGATCATAGTGAAGAAATAACCACTCGAATGGCCACTCTTCGTGCCGAGGAGGGCACTAATGCGAAGGAGTCGAATCTGAGGTACCACCGCACAATCAAGAATGACTTGTTTGAGAACGCCGACCATGCCACGAAGGCTGAATATGTGGCCAAAGCGGAAGCTATGAATGCAAAACTAAGCTCAAAGCCTGAAGCTTCTGAGATTTTTCAGTAAGTGACTTCATCATCTCAAGATTATGGGGAATTTTGCTCAATGATGAGGTCTAGAAACCAACAAAAACTGATATCAAATTCCACTGTGGCACTCCGTTCACTCTGTGGGTGGGATTGGGGTCAACATGGGGATGTCGCCTTGTTTCTCCTTGGTGCTTATCGCGATCAAAATGAAAAGATGAAAACATTTAAGTATGTCTTGAGATGTCATATATCTTCCTTTTTCTGCAATTGACAGCTTCGATAGTCTCAGTGTTGCGACCAATCCAAAAATCGAAAGTTTTGTTCCTACCGTACCAGAATTTAGTCAAGCTGTTCGAAAACCATTTGTAAAATGGGCCACAGATGTCCTTCCAGGTATTGAGCAGTTCTCATTCTATGTCTTACTTTGCTAATTTACTACTGATAGTTATCGTCTCTACAAGTCATAAGCCATCTGCTGGTGGTGCGGCCAATGCCGGAAATGTTCCACAAATAAGCCGCCACCCCAATGGATATCCAATTCTACCCGAAATCGACTTGGAACTATTTCCTCTTCGTGTGGCACGGGAGTTATTAAGGGAGTTTTTTATCGTTGCTTGGGGTCAGTCCCGTTCCAAGAATAAACTATGTTTTTTCTTTCTGACGGGTCTTAACATAGATTATTCATTACCTATTGACTGTGATAAGTCCAGTGCCGTTATTCCATGGACTTGTCTAAAGATGCCTGATTGCTCCTCTCTGTTCTCGGATTGTCAAGTGCTGTCAACGTTCACCATCCTTGATCCTCTGAAAATGGCAATGAACGATATTCATTTACTTTATATTGCAATAATCAAATCACAGCATGATCACCGGCCACCGTTCAAGTTTCGCGCGAATTTGGAGAGCTCTTCACTCTATGAGAACGATGACAGTGTCTCGGAAATTTCAGAATTACCCGATCCAATTACTCTCCCTCAGATCATCATTCCGGACAAAATTCTCAATCCCACTACTCTCCCCCTGGTCATTCCAGATTTTTCACCCCCAATTGTTGAAGCATCGGCTTCTCCTCATCCAGTCGATCGTGCACAGACTCCTGCCGCTAGCCCTTCTCTCAGTCACGTGCACCAATTGTCTTGCGCTGAGGGCAGCGTACAAGTACAAGGCTCAGTCGAAGCTGCCGCCCAAGTAAAGCCCAGGAAAGACAAAACAAAGAAACCTGGTGGCCAGAAGAGAAAAGCACCAAAGATAGAAGCTACCGCGGTACCAGCAGGAAAGAAACGGAAGATGGTGGGAAAATCAGTTCCTATGGTTCAGGCTCGGGGCCCAAGTGCTAGGTTAGTTCTATTTTTGTTATGTAACTGACAAACTTGCTGACATGCTACGTTCTAGGTTACATGAGAAAGGTTACTCCCACAAGAACGTCACGATCAGAAAATGATAGCCACTACTTTCACATGATTATATCGGATTGGATGGCTATGTAGATAGGATCGGAGTCAGATGGAAATACAAATCGGATAGGTTGGGTTGATTTTTGACTTGTAGAATCATATTTCTTATGATTACATTCTGATTGGTAGGATTGGATTGGATTGGATTTTGGTGTATTTTCATCTTGTACTCTATCTTGTTGTAGGATAGGATAGGATAGGATTGGATTGGATTTTGGTATATTTTCATCTTGTACTCTATCATAGGACATCAGCAAACTCAGGGTCAGCTACACGGTGCTGGACAGCACTGTATAGTGACATAGAACCATAGCAAGGGTTCTTTAGTTTCCAGTGCTGTACAGCAGCCTGCTTATCCTTTACAGCATCGTCATAATGCTATATAGCACTACACAGTGCTGTGGGGTGCCAACTACGACTGTGAAATACTCTATTTGAAGTTCTAGAGATTGGCACGGGTTACCCGGGGATTCGGGTTCCGGGTTTTGACGGGTTTTGACAGGGTTCAACAGGTAATAGGTTTGATAGTCTATGTACATGTTTTACTAGGATGATACTGGGTAAAAAAATGGGGTGAGGGTTCGAAAACGGGGTGTAAGTGTTCGAAAACGGGGTGTAAGCGTTCGAAAATGGGGTGAGTGTTCAAAAATGGGGTGTAAGCGTTCGAAAACGGGGTGTAAGGGTGCGAAAACAGGTAAGACATGGCTGTGTGTTTGAAAACAAGGTGAGAGGTTCGAAAACGGGGTGTAAGGGTTCGAAAATGGAGTGTAAGGGTGCGAAAACAGCGAAGGTGGGGCGTAAGGGTTTGAAAACGGGGTGTAAGGGTGCGAAAACAGGGAAGATGGGGCTGTGTGTTTAAAAATGGGGCCTAAGCATTCGAAAATGGGGCCTAAGCATTCGAAAACGGGGCGTAAGCATTTGAAAACGGGGTGTATTAAGCATTGGAAAACAGGTAAGACATGGCTGTGTGTTTGAAAACAAGGTGTGAGGTTCGAAAACGGGGTGTAAGTGTTCGAAAACCAGGAGTAAGGGTGCGAAAACATGGAAGACGGGGCGTAAGGGTTTGAAAACGGGGTGTAAGGGTTCGAAAACAGGGTGTAAGGGTTCGAAAACGGGGAAGACGGGGCGTAAGGGTTCGAAAACGGGGTGTAAGCGTTCAAAAATGGGGTGTAAGGGTGCGAAAACAGGGTGTAAGCGTTCGAAAACGGGTGTAAGGGTGCGAAAACAGGTAAGACATGGCTGCGTGTTTGAAAACAAGGTGTGAGGTTCGAAAACGGGGTGTAAGGGTTCGAAAATGGGGTGTAAGGGTGCGAAAACAGGGAAGATGGGGCCTAAGCATTCGAAAATGGGGCCTAAGCGTCCGAAAACGGGCCGTAAGCATTTGAAAACGGGGTGTAAGCATTTGAAAACGGGGTGTGAGGGTGCGGAAACAGGGTAAAAGTCATGGCTGCAGCGGCTGCCGTGGCGCTGTCACCGTAATACCTAGAAAAAAATCAACTGAACACACATACAAATAATCGTACGTGTGTTCGTGGCTAGCCTATGGTGAGTGAGCTGTTCACTCACCTGTCAAACAAATGGAAAAATGGGGGTGGCAATCGCTCACCACCCCCGGTTGCTTGCCACGTCATTGGCTGGCAAATGTCAGTTAGTGAGCTAAAAACAATAAAAAAGGAGATTATTTACCTTAGACAACCCACAGATGGTGGCCGTGTACCACCTGTGGTCATCGTTCCTGTCGTTTTGCGGTGGATGTGGTGGTGGTGGTGGTGGCAGGTGTTACGACCTCTTT
>Ga0209655_10000644_pt1 | contig 13284 bp, 9 predicted proteins | sample BogFormECP03_OM2_FD_188236 | JGI IMG/M metagenome (GOLD analysis project Ga0209655, IMG submission 188236) | Bog forest soil microbial communities from Calvert Island, British Columbia, Canada - ECP03_OM2 (SPAdes) (version 2) | ecosystem: Environmental > Aquatic > Freshwater > Wetlands > Bog ...
CATCCTGAGATCCCGCGGTGCGGGATCGAAGGGCTGCGCCCGCTTTTGACGTTGCCGTTGGTTTTGCCGGCATCCCGCCGCCGTTCGCCAGGCACGAGTCCTGTCCACACACAACCTTTTGCATTTCGCCCGCCTGAAGAGGATGATGAATCTGTGAAAATCTCGAACACCACCGACGGCCGATCCAGCGCCCTCTCCCCGGCGTTCACAACTACTCGCCTGCGCGCCGCTAGCCTCCAAAAACGCCAATTTCTATTCAATACAAATGAACGCCTTTCTCGAAACCCAAATTTGGCAACTCGCACAAAACAAAGCACTTCGTTTTTTCTATTCAATACAAATGAACGGTCACAAGTCACTACTCACCAATCACTACTCACTACTCACGACTCCACGAATTCGCACCGCGCTGCGTCTCCCTTGCGACGGGCCCTCGTCGCGGTTATGCTGCGTCGTGATTTTCGAGGAGTGACATGCAATTAATCCGTACATGGCGAATCAGGCCGCTTGCTGCCGCACTGTTCATAACTTTCTTTGCGCTGGCCCTCGCGAAATCGCTTTCGCTGACGGCTTTCGCGCAGTCTCCCGCGCCTGTCGAGCAAGGAAAATTCATCCTGCACAAATTCGAGCAGCCCATCGGCGAAGAAACCTACCAGATCACGCGTGACGGCGATGCGCTGAACGTAAAAGTCGATTTCAAGTTCACCGACCGCAGTACACCTGTGCCGCTCACCGCGGCGTTTAGCTCCGCGAACGATTGGACTCCTCGCTCCTTCGAAATAAAAGGTAAGAATTCCCGCGAGACGGACATTGACGAAGCCGTCGAAGTGCAATCGGAAAAAATCCGCCTCCGCGACCGCGACAAGTGGACTGAAGCCGCGCGCCCGCCGCAGTTTTTCACCATCGCGGGTTACGCGCCAACCACTATGCAGATGCTTATGGTGCGCTACTGGGCGACGCATGGCTCGCCCGCGCAGCTCGCCACTCTGCCGAGAGGCCAGGTGAAGATCGAGCCGCGCGGCGCAGACGCCGTCAGCATTGATGGCAAGGAGCAAAAGTTCGACCGGTTCACCATCGAGGGATTGATCTGGGGCCGCGAAACGCTTTGGTTCGACGCGGACCGCAATCTCGTCGCCGCGGTCACCACCGATGCAGAGTTCGACCACTTCGAAGCGATCCGCGAAGGCTACGAAAGCGGCTTGGGAACATTTGTCGGCCTGGCCGGTTCGGACGGCATGGCCGCGCTCGCGGAAATTTCCAAAGGCATCTCCGGCAGTCGCGCGGAAAAGATTGCGCTCGTCGGCGGCACGTTGATTGATGGTACGGGCCGTGACCCGATTCCTGATACCGTTGTCGTCATTGAAAAAGGCCGCATCGTGGACGCCGGACCAAAGTCGCGCGTGAAAATTCCCAGCGGTGCGCAAAAGGTGGATGCGCGCGGGAAAACCATTCTTCCCGGCCTGTGGGATATGCACGCACATTTCGAACAGGTCGAATGGGGCCCGATTTATCTGGCGGCCGGAGCCACCACCGTGCGCGATTGCGGCAATGAATTCGAATTCATCACCGCCGTGCGCGATGCCGTCGCCAGTGGCCACGGCCTCGGCCCGCGTTTGCTGCTCGCCGGAATTGTGGATGGTACCGGACCGAGTGCCATCGGAGTGGAGCGCGTGGATACGCCCGAACAGGCGAAAATGTGGACGGACAAATACCACGACGCCGGTTTTCAGCAGATGAAGATCTACAGTTCCGTGAAGCTCGAGGAAGTCAAAGATGTCGCAGATGAAGCGCACCGACTTGGCATGACGGTCACCGGCCACGTGCCGATCGGTTTGAATGCGTATCAAACCGTTGAGGCGGGCCAAGACCAGATCAATCACATTCCCTATATCGTGGACATCATGGTTCCGACGCTTCCCGCGGATGCCAGCCGTCTTGATCGCGCTGATGCGGCTGCAAATTTGGATCTGAATTCGGCCGCCGCGCAGAAAGCGATTGCCTTTCTGGTGCAGCATGGGACGGTGGTGGACCCGACGCTCGCGCTTTTCGAGTTTTTCTCAGCCAGCACGGCCAAGCCCGCGGCCAGTATCGAGCCGGGCGTCCTGAAAGTCGCGCCGGAACTGCAGGCCATTCTCACCGACGTCGGGCCGCCGTCGCCTCACGCGGATATCAACGAAAAAGTTTTCGCGAAAGAAGTGGCAGTCGTCGGCGCGCTGCATAAGGCAGGCGTTCCGATCGTCGCCGGAACGGATCAGACGGTCCCGGGGCACAGCCTGCACCGCGAAATCGAACTGTACGTCCAAGCGGGATTCACGCCGATGGAAGCGATTCAGGCCGCAACGATCGTGCCGGCGCGCGTGATGGGGCTCGACAAGGAAATTGGTACAGTGGAAGCGGGCAAGCGCGCCGATGTGATCATTCTCGACGGCAATCCGCTCGATTCCATTCACAATATTCGCAAAGTTGAGTTCGTCATCACCAACGGCGTCATGTACAACTGTGCGGAGCTGTGGCGCAGCGTCGGCTTCCAGCCGTAGGATTCATCGAGAGGCTAATCAATGGACAAATGGACACGCAGAAAGTTCTTCTTAGCGACGCTGACGGGCGGAATTGCAGCCGGCACGCGGCGGCTTTTTGGCGCGGCTGGCCCGGAACGCAAGATCTTCGCAACTTCCGATGATGTGGCAGGCTCTGCCGCAGCAGCACAGGGCGTTCGCCCGTTGATTATTTCTTCCGCCAACGGTTTGCAGCATCTCGATGATGGAATGGAGCTGCTTAAATCCGGCGGCGACACGTTGGACGCCGCGCTGGCCGTGGTGACCAAAGTGGAAGACGACCCCAACGACGATTCCGTGGGTTACGGCGGCCTGCCCAATGAAGACGGCGTCGTTGAACTAGACGCCTGCGTAATGCACGGACCATCGCGCCGCGCCGGAGCCGTCGGATCCATTCAGAAAATCAAAAATCCTTCGCTCGTCGCGAAAACGGTGATGGAAAAAACCAATCACATTTTCATTGTGGGTTCGGGCGCGCAACACTTCGCGGAAGACGAAGGTTTTTCGCCCATGAACCTTCTGACGGAGCGTTCGCGAATCGCCTGGCTCGCGTGGAAAGCTTCCGTTTCCGAAAATTGGCGCCCGGGGCTCGACAGTCCTGAATGGAAAGAAAAACTTACGCAGCTTCTGGACACGCCGGAAAAGCTGGCGTGGCGCGCTCACATTGAAGATGTCGTGAAGTATCCGCCAACCGGAACAATTAATTGCCTGGCAGTGAACGCGAAAGGCGAAATTTCCGGCACCACCACGACGTCCGGCCTCGCCTGGAAAATTGCCGGCCGCGTCGGCGATTCGCCCATCATCGGCGCGGGGCTTTTTGTGGACAACGAAGTCGGCGCCGCCGGTTCCACGGGCCGCGGCGAGGAAGACATCAAGATCTGCGGCGGCCACACCATCGTGGAAATGATGCGCAGAGGATCGTCGCCCACCGACGCGTGCATGGAAGCGTTGCATCGGGTGGTGCGCAATTACAAGCCGTTTCCCGACCGCCTGAAGAGATTCCATATTCAATTTTACGCAGTGAACAAGAACGGCGAATACGGCGCCGGCAGCCTTTGGGGCAAACATAAGGATGGCAGGCTGATGCAGTATGCGGTGCACGACGGCACCAAAGCGCGGCTGGTGCGCACCACGCCGATGTTCGATGAAATCGGTGGCGATTACTAAATTTCTCGCGAGCCAGCTTTCATCCACGCGCACGTATTTATGCGTGCGCAATCGCACCGCGCCCCTAACAAAAAATTCTTTCGCGTACTTCCACGCACGCATTTTTACGCGCGAATTTCCACGCGTTAGTGCACGAGTTCAGACGCGAAAACTAAATGAATGCCGCGGGCTTCGAGCGGCGGAACACCTTCGGCGAGCGCCGCGATGGTGGCGGGCCGCGGATGGCCGATCGCGATGGTGAATCCGTCGCGCTGTGCGTCGCGCGCGGCGAGGTCGAGTTGCCTGAGGATTGCGTCGCGCGACGCGACGTCGTCGAGGAAAACCTTGCGTGAGGCCGCGGGAACGCCGGCGCGTTCGGCCATGTCGTAAGCGACAGTCTTCGCGTCGGTGCGGCTATCCACGAAGAAGAGGCCGCGCTGCCGCAATGCCGGCATCAGCGCCTGCATCAGAGCGGGATCGGCAGTGGCGCGCGAACCTTGATGATTGTTCACGCCCGCGGCGTACGGAACGGTTTCCAGCATTCCCGTCAGAGTCGCATCGACTTGCGCGGCGCTCATGCCCACGCGCAGCTCGATGTCTTCCGGCTTCGCGCCATCTGCTTCGGATTCCATGGGCAGGTGCAGCATCACCTGATCGCCGCGGCGCTGCGCCTCTTCGGCGAGTTCGCCCGAGAGCGGCAAATGCGGCAGCACGGAAACGGTGAGCGGAAAGCTGAGCGCGAGCACTGCATCGGCCGCGGAGCGGTCGTAACCAAGGTCGTCAATAATGATCGCGAGCCGCGGATTTCCGAGGCCAGCGGATTGCCGCGCTGTTAATGGCGTGGAAGCGTGGGACGCGGCAGCGCGAGCGGCGAGCGGCGTTACGACGTGAACCGTATGCGTGCGCGCGCCGTGAAACGCGTAATCGAAGCGGATCACGCCGCTGGAAACAGTCTCAGCGATGGAAAGGTCGTGCTTGCGCGCGATGGAATTCAGCGCTTGCGCGAACGCAGCGGTCTGCGATGGATCGCTCAGCGAGATGTAGATATTGTCTGCGGCGAGAGAGCTCGACGAACCGCGTTTCGCGGGCTGCAACTCCGGGCGAATGGCGATTTCGGATTTGTGGCCGTTGATCTTCTGCGCAGCGCTGACAATTTCGCTGGTGATCGCTCGCAGCTCGGATTTCGAGAGGTTCTTCTTGCCGCAGCCGGCGAAAAACAGCAGAACAAAAGCGGCACATGCCGCGAAAATCCGCACAGCGCCGCGCGAGTTCAAATCTAGGCGGCCGGCTGCTGCCAGTCGTACGTCAGCTTGGCGGCTTTCTTCTCCACCGCGGCCCCGCCCTGCAATAATTCCAGCGCCTTCTTCACGACGGGATCATCGGGCGAAGAGCTGGGAGCCGCGGCAGGCTGCGTGAGATCTGCCTGCGCCATAAGATCATCGATCGAAGGATGCACTTCCGCGGTCGGCGGCACGCCCTCGGCGGGAATGTCCTTGTTGCCAGGAGTGAAATAAGTCGCGACCGTAAGAATCAGCGCGGAGCCATCTTCCATTTCAATCAGCTTCTGCTGCGAAGCGGTGCCGTAGGTGCGCTCGCCGACGGTGCTACCGCGCTTGTTGTCAGCGATGGCCGCGGCCAGAATTTCCGCGGGCCCGGCGGTGCCGTTGCCGATCAGCACGGCGACGGGTTCGGTCCAAACAACTTTCGTCGGATCAGCGGAAGTGACGACGGCCGTGACCGTCTGGCCCTTCAGCGTCGCGATCGTGCCGGAAGAAAGGAAAAGCTGCGCGGTCTGAACTCCTTCCTGGTCGTCGCCCAGCGAAGAATCACGCAGATCGAGAAGCAATTTCTTCGCGCCAGATTTCTGGAATTGCACCAGCTTTTCGCGAATCTGTTTGGAAACTCCCGGCGTGAATTCCGATACGCGCAGGTAAGCGACGTCGCCATTCAGCCGGTCTTCCACCAGCTTCGGCGCCGCGAGCTTCGCGAGAGTGATGTTCATTTCCTGCGGTTCCGCTTTGCCGCGACGAATCACCGAAAGCTGCACGGTGGTTCCGGGATTGCCTTTCAGCAGCAGCTGCGCCTGGTCAATGGCCATCTGACCGGTGGTGAATCCGGCGATTTTTTCCAGGATGTCGCCGATGCGCAGGCCGATTTTCGCGCCCGGGCTATCAGGCAGCACGCCGATCACGCCGATGTAACCAAAGCGGCGCGTGAGCGCGAGGCCGGTTTCCGCCGGCGGATTGCTGGCGCTCTTTTCCTTGAAGTCTTTATACTCGAGCGGGCTCAGATAGGCCGATTGCGGGTCGAGCGAATCAAGCAAGCCGTGCAGCGAGCCGTTGGTGACGGCGTGCATGTTGGGTTCGTCCACGTAATCGCGCTGGATGTGTTGCAGGACTTCGCTGTAAACGGTGAGCGCGCGGAAGGCTTTGTCGTCCGGTGAACGGCCGAGCATGTATCCGGTGGCGGCGTAGGCGACCACCAGAAGTGAAATCCCCAGAACAATCTTTTTGCCGAGCGGGCTCATGCGTTGTCCTTTGTAGTGCCCAGTATTAGTGCCGTAACGTTAGATGACCGCACGCTGAAGCCGGTTTCGTTTTGCGCCGGTTGCCTGTGGCCGGCCGCGCGTCCGGGCTTACTGTTGGACTCCCCCGCCGCGCGTAAGAAAGCATGATTATACCGTGACTCGTGATTCGTGACCTGTGATTTGTGATCCGTGAGGGGGCAACCGTGACTGGTGCAGCGCGAGACCGGTGCATAAGAGCCGGTTACCAAGATTGGAACGGAGTCCAGCCGTTTGTTTTCTGTAAGTTACAGACGTTTTTAATCCCTGGAACAAAGGTTAGAGATTCCGGTGAGTATGGAGAGTACGGCGAGCCGTTTGTCAGCGCAGATCGTCGAAGCCCTGTCGCGCGCGATTCGTGGTACGGACGAGGGCGCGTCCAGCCAAGAACCAGTCCTTCACGGAGCCGCGACAGAGTGCGCCTTCGAGCGCGGCCTTATCCTGTGCGCCGGCGCACAATCATGTTCAGCGCTGCAGCCAGCACAGGGCTAACCGAAAGGCGCTCTGCGGCCGCCAATGTGCGGATTCTGCGCAAGACCTCGGCATCGAGTTTCAGCGCGATATTGGACTTCATAATTGGCACGAATTATGTGCAACGCTGTCTTGCGTGCCGTGCGCCGCTTTTGCGAGCGTGCAAGCTGTTTCTCTGCACGCAGAATTGATGAAAACGAAACGGGGAAAATGTTCCGTTTGGGTTCAATTTCAGGTAATTGACGCATCGACGCGTTGGTGCGTTAAAAGAGGGCGCGAATAATATAAATTATTTGATGTAACCGATTGTATAAGGAAGCATCCAAGAGAGTGTCGGCAATCGTTGCTCTTGACGCGAAATGTGGTGGATGATTTTGGCCCATTTTTCACTCCCACCTTCAACCTCTGTGCCGCGGGAGGAATTGTATGGGAAACCTTAGGCCTGTGATTTGGCAGGAAGCTTTCATCAAAGCCGTAGACGAGCCGGACCGCGAGACGCTTGCACGGCTGATTCGTGAAGCAGAGATGGCCATCGTGCAGCGGCGGCGGCAACTGGAAAATCCCGCGAATTATCGCGATGAAGTGCGTGCGATGAAGCTGGCGACGCTAGCCATGGATTCGATTAAGGCTCAGAAATTGGGCGGCGTGAGAAACCTGACGTTGTTGAAAGATTGCTGTTCGTTTCAGAAATCTGCTTGAAGAATCGCGTGCCGCGGATCGGCGCCGCTATTCACGCTCCTCAGCCCCCCCAGCGCAAACCATACCTTCCCAGCTCAGCTTGTCCGCGAGCATGATTCGTACGCGCACGGTTATTTATGAAATTTAGAGACCTGAGGACCGGCAAATGACATTGTCTGGAAGGAACATGCTTTTGGTCGGGCAGAGTTTTCAAACGCGTCACGGATTGACGGAGCGGCTCGCGCGATGGGGATTCCGGTGCCATTTTGCGGGAAATATGCGGGCGGCGCGCGAAACGTTGCGTGCGGTGCGGGTAGACGTGGTGCTCAGCGATATGAATCTCTCCGACGGGACCGGCATCGCTTTGCTAGGGATTTTGGCTGGCCTCGCGGTCACCGCGTTTCTTTGCTTGCCCGTGGAAACCAGCTGCTTCTGGTTGCCGGCAATTGACGCTGGGAAAAAATGTTTGGGATCGCCGGCGCTGCGGCCCGCCGAGTTTGCGCGTGCGCTGGAAGAGATGGCGCGGTGTTTGGGTGCCGCGGCGAGAGGCTGAGTTTTTTGCAGCGCGATGTAGTGGTGAGATCGCACCCGTGCGGGCTCGCCGGCTCGCGCGGCATTACGATGTGAAGTCGATGGACCAGAAACGCGGGGCGCAGCGCAGAAATTCGAAGCCGACGAGTACCGTGCCGGCTTGGGTTTTTGTCACGCGGGCGACGCGGCAGGGGAGCTCCTCATCGGTCTGCAGGTTGGCGACCAACAATTCCTGCGCCGGCGCGACTTCGCGCGAAAGCGAGAGCAAACCTCCGTTGGCGCTGACGTTCAACGTGACGGCGTGTTCGACGAACGGTTCATCGTGCGCATAGGCGTAGATGAAAACCGGCAGGAAGGCGGAGACGCGATGACTGCGGCGCCTGTTCGGCTTTGATTCTGCGGGTACGGCGGCCGGTTCGCGGCGAGTATCAACTTTTCGCAGAAAAAATAATTTGCGCCAGCCCATGAATGTCCTTCCTGCGAAATCGCACTGCGGATATCGGTATCCGCACGGAATTCTTCACTGGGCCTTCCGGTAGTTTACTCCTGACCACCTGCGAATGTTTTGCGGATTGTGCGCGTGTGTGCCAGTTTGCAAGGGGTGGATCAGTCTGCGCGGATTTCGTAGATGGCGAGCAACGGCGGGCTGGTTCGGGTAAGCTAGCGTGATGATGATGGGGCGCGGTTGGGCGCGAGTGGGGATGCGGCGATGACTGCAGCGGATTTTCGGCGCATGGCGCTGCGTTTTCCGGAAGCGACGGAGGGTGCGCACATGAATCACCCTGATTTTCGTGTCCGCGGAAAGATTTTCGCGACGCTGGGGTATCCGGATAAGGGCGTGGGAATGGTGAAATTGTTCCCGGACCAGCAAGAGGAATTCGTGCGCGCCGAGCCGAAAGTGTTTGCGGCGGTGAACGGCTTGTGGGGACGGCGCGGTGCTACCTACGTTCACCTGAAAGCCGCGAAGAAGGGCAGCGTGCAAAAGGCGCTGGTTGCGGCGTGGCGGAACACGGCCCCACGCAAGCTTGTCGAACAATTTGAAGGAAGCGATTCGAGCGCACGGCCGCGTCGGAACTGATGTCGAAAGCGCGCGGGCCGGCCGATCTATCGGTTCGCTTTTTCACACGTTGATTCCACGCACAATTTCTTGTGAAAGTCGTTGAGATGAGCGCTCGCCCATTTTCCTACACACAACTCGGCGCGGCATTGGTGGCGGGTCTGGCACTGCGTTTATTCTTCATCTGGCGTTTTCCGTTTTATTCCGGAGATACAAAATTCTACGAAGAGCTGGCGCGGAATTGGATGGACCACGGCGTTTACGGGCTGTACGTGCGCGGCGCGCTGACGGCGGTGGACATGCGCGTGCCGGGATATCCGGCATTTCTCGCGGCGATTTATTTCGTGATGGGACGCAGCGCGCGCGTGGCGATGGTGGCGCAGGCGTTCGTGGATCTTGCGACCTGCGTGCTGGCCGCGCTGATCGCGGCGCGGCTGGCTCCAGCTTCCCGGCGCGCGGTGGCGGGGACTGCGGCACTGTGGATGGCTGTACTGTGCCCGTTTACAGCGGATTACACGGCAGTGGTCCTGACGGAAACGCTGGCTACTTTTTTCACGACCGCGGCGGTGCTGGTATTTGTTTATTTGTTGACTGAGCCGGCGCTGGAATTTCCAGCGGACGCGGTCGTTGACTTGTCGGCGCGAGGCGAAGCATTTTCGTTCGCCGGTTGGTTCCTGCTGCTGGGATTTATAGCAGGACTGGGAACTTTAGTGCGGCCAGAGACACCGCTGGTGTTAGCCGCAGCTGGCATGACGTTGTGCATTCGCTGGTGGCGTCGGGCCAATTGGCCTCGACTGATTCTGGCGACGTGCTGGATGTGCGCCGGATTGCTGCTGCCGCTGGCGCCCTGGGCGGCGCGTAATGCGCGAACATTTGGGCGCGTGGAATTTCTGGGGCCACGTTACGCACAGACGTATGGAGATTTTATACCGCGCGGTTATTTTTCGTGGACGCAGACGTGGATGACGCGATTCGGAGAGGCATATCTGGTGACGTGGAGTCTGGGAAATCAGCCGATCGGCATCGAAGCGATCCCGGCCTCGGCGTTCGATTCGGATGCGGAGCGGGCGCGGGTGGCGGGTTTGCTGGGGCGTTACAACAGCGATTTAGCCATGACACCAATGCTGGATCGCGAATTTGCGAATCTCGCGGCGGAGCGCACGGCGCGGAATCCGTTGCGCACTTATATTTATGTGCCCGTTGGGCGGATCGCGGCGATGTGGTTTACACCGCGCATTGAACTGCTGCCTTATTCAGGGAAATTGTGGCCGCCTGCTGAGCGATGGCGCGGGAATTCGGTGGATTTTGGCGTCACATTTGGATTCGGGATTTTGAGCTTCGCGTATCTGGGGTTGGCGCTGGTGGGATGGTGGCGATATCGCGCGCAATTGGCGGTGACATTCTTATTTTTGTTTGTGGCGATCCGGACGCTCGCGATGACGCAGCTGCAAACCGTGGAGCCGCGCTATGTGATCGAATGTTTTCCGGTGATTGTGGCGCTGGGCGCGCTGGCGTGGACGCGGGCGATGCCCGCGCGCGGCGAAAATCTGAATCAGGATTTATCGCGGGCGCCGACCGTCGCGGGTTCCTGAGGATGAACGAAATTGGCTGCAGGCGACGCGGAAGTTGAAACTGGCGGCGCTGCGGCGGTCGCTGGAGTTGCGCCTTCCGTCGTTGCGGGCGCTTCGATTTCCCAATCGCACCCTTCTTTGATGCAGGTGCGGAAATTTCCCTGCTTGGTGCGTTTTTCCACGATGAATGGAGCGCCGCATTTCGGGCAGGGCTCGTTGATCGGCTCGTGTGGCGTGGTGAAATCGCAATCGGGATAACGGCTGCAGCCGTAGAAAATGCGGCCGGCGCCGCGTCCGCGCGAGATGCCGCGGCGCACGAATTCGCCTTCGTTGCACTTCGGGCATTTGATGCCGAGCGTGATGGGGCGCGTGTACTTGCATTTCGGATAATTCGTGCAGCCGATGAAATCGCCGAAGCGGCCCTGGCGGCGCAGCAATTGCGCGTCGTCGAGCGGGCATTTTTCATCGAGCGGAACGTCGGGTTGGCGCGCGATGCGCGTGCCACTTACCAAGCGGCGCGTGGTTTTGCAATCAGGGTAGCCCTTGCAAGCGAGAAAAACGCCGAAACGCCCGCGCTTGATGACCATTTCCTTGCCGCAATTATCGCAGTATTCGATTTTAGCGACGCCGTCCGCTTCCGCGGGCAGCTCGGGCGAAAGATCCTTGATGTAATCGCAATCGGGGTAGCGATTGCAGCCCAGGAAAAATCCGTGGCGCGAAATGCGCTCGAGCAATTCACCGTCGCCGCATTTTTCGCACTTCAGCCCGGTGGGAATCCCGGCCTTGTAGGACAGCATCTGCTCGTCGGCCTTATCGAGATCCACGACGAACGGATCCCAGAATTCTTTCACGGCCTGGCGCCAGGGGAGTTTGCCTTCTTCGATTTCGTCGAGCTCTTCTTCCAGGCGTGCGGTGAAACCCACGTCGAAAATGTCCTCGAAACTTTTCACCAGCAGGACGCTGACGCGTTCGCCAAGCATGGTGGGCGAGAAGCGGCCCTGATCCTTGGTGACGTATTCGCGTTCGACGATCGTGGAAATGATCGCGGCGTAGGTGGAGGGGCGGCCGATGCCTTTTTCTTCCAGTTCTTTCACCAGCGTCGCGTCGTTGTAACGCGGCGGCGGCTCGGTGAAATGCTGGTCCGGGCGAATCTGGTCGAGGCGCAAGGACTGGCCCTCGCGGACTTGCGGCAGCGAGCGGCCCTCACCTTCGTCATCTTTTTCGTCGTCCTCGCGATCGGCGCCGGCCACAGGGGTCTGGTAAACGCGCAGATAGCCGTCGAATTTCTGGACTGAGCCGGTGGCGCGGAAAGTGTAATCGCCGGCGGAAATGTCTATGGTGGTCTGATCGAAAATCGCGGGCAGCATTTGCGACGCGACGAAGCGCTGCCAGATCAGCTGGTAGAGCTTGAAGAGGTCGTCTTCCAGAAACGGACGCACGTCTTCGGGCGCGCGCAGCACGTCGGTGGGGCGCACGGCTTCGTGAGCTTCCTGCGCGTCCTTCTTCGATTTGTAGAAATTGGGTTTTTCCGGCAGGTAACTCGCGCCAAAACGTTCCGGGATCATGGCGCGGACCTGGTCGAGCGCATCGTTCGAGACGCGCACAGAATCCGTACGCATGTAAGTGATCAGCGCGACCGAGCCTTCGTTGCCGAGCTCGATGCCTTCATAGAGCTTTTGCGCCAGCGACATGGTGCGTTTGGCGGTAAAACGCAGCCGATTGTAAGCAGCCTGCTGCAACTTCGAGGTGGTGAACGGCGGCGGAGCGTTGCGGCGTTTTTCCTTCTGCGCGACGGACGCGACTTGCCACTTGGCTTTCTGGACCGCGGCGACGACTTTGTCCGCGGCTTCCTGATTCGCAACTTCGATGTCCTCGCCCTTAAATTTGTTGAGCTTGGCTTCAAATAGCGGCGGCGCGCCGGCGTCGAGCAGCGCGTGAATGGTCCAATATTCCTTGGGGACAAAGGCGCGGATTTCCTGCTCGCGCTCGACGATCAGGCGCAGCGCGACGGTTTGCACGCGTCCCGCGGAAAGGCCGCGGCGCACCTTGTTCCACAGCAGCGGGGAAACTTTGTAACCGACGATGCGATCGAGCACGCGGCGAGCCTGCTGCGCGTCGACCAGATTTTCATTCACCTCGGAGGGATGCTCGAATGCGGCCTTGATGGCTTTCTGCGTGATTTCGTTGAACATCACGCGATAAATTTTCGGAGGCGCGCCGTTGCCATTGGACTTCGGCGGTTCCTTCTTGGCGGCAGGCTTGGCAGCCTTCTCCTCGCCTTCCTTTTCTTCGTGGACGACCAGATCCGCGTACTTTTTGGGCTTGCCCAGGATTTCAGCCAGGTGCGCGCAGATGGCTTCACCTTCGCGGTCCGGGTCGCCCGCCAGGTAGATGGCGTCCGCTCCGCGTGCGGCTTTCTGCAGATCGTGGATAACCTTGATTTTGCCGGGAATTACTTCGTAGGTCGGCTCAAAGATGTTCTGGGCCGTGACGGTGACCGGCTTGACTACCTTCTTTTCGGGAGCGCCGGCCTTAGCCTTGCGCTTCTTCTTCTTTTTGCCGTTTTCCTGCCCGGGCAGAAGTATGCCGATCGTTTTCTTGGGCAGGTCCATTACGTGGCCATAGGAAGCCTTGACCAGGTAATTCCGGCCCAGATACTTGTTGATGGTTTTCGCCTTGGCAGGCGATTCTACGATTACCAGTGATCTTGCC
>Ga0209655_10000645_pt1 | contig 13261 bp, 14 predicted proteins | sample BogFormECP03_OM2_FD_188236 | JGI IMG/M metagenome (GOLD analysis project Ga0209655, IMG submission 188236) | Bog forest soil microbial communities from Calvert Island, British Columbia, Canada - ECP03_OM2 (SPAdes) (version 2) | ecosystem: Environmental > Aquatic > Freshwater > Wetlands > Bog ...
GCTAGCGAAGCAGTTGGGAGTTCCGCCTGCTTGCGCTCCGTGATGTCTTGGATAACCAGGAGAGTCATTTCCCGGACATTGCTTCCCTGAGAGGGCTGGGCTGCCTTGAGGGGAAGGCGCCGGGCATTAAGCATCACCGTGCGACGTCCAATCGCCGGGAACTCAAGCTCGAACTCGGCGGCGGACTGGTTCTCGGCGTCGGCCTCCTTCAAGAATTTCTTTAGCCGGGGAACCTCCCACTGCTGGCTCCCGATATCGTAGAGCCTGGCGCCGTGGGCTTGATCGCGCGAGACCTGGAACCTTGTATAGAAGGCTTGGTTGGCCGCCTGCACTCTGCAATCGTCATCCAGCACAACTAAGGAATCGATCACACTGTTGAGGATAGCTTTCGTGTATTCGCGTTCGTATATCGCTTGGTCCAAACTCGCTCGAAAAGCGGTTACGTTCTGGAACGTGAGCACGGCGCTGTCGACCTGCTGTTCGCTTCTCATGCAAGGAGCTATCCGGACAATGAACCACGATTCGTTTGTCGCACCCCGCACTTCGCACTGCGACGAGCTCCCGCTACCAATCGCGTCTTGGCACAGTTCCTCAAGCCGCTTTACATCCTTCAATAGAGGGATCTCGCGGGCTGGCCGACGGAGGCTTGCCGCTGTGAGTGTCAGCAGCGTTGCAGCTGCGGGATTGAACCTGACGACAGCCCCGTCACCTCCAATCACGACAGTCGGGACGTCAATGCTGTCGACGATATCGATGCCGGGAGTCCCCGCCGCGCCTGCGTCCGGACGTGTGGTAGGAACGCTCATTATTCCGACTGGGCTGCTCCTCCGTACAAATTACGGCTTCGCTTCAATACCGTGTCGGCAACCAGCGGGAGCGTCTCCCGCAGGGCTAGGAGCATGGCTTGCGACCGCGGCATCTTGAAAGGCGCGGGATATCGCGTGAGAAGCTGCTGTTCTAGTACACCAGCGTCGGCAGAACCCACGGCCTCGCGCAGCGCGGCAGCCACTGCGCGCTCGAGTCGAGCGTAGTCCTCGACCGGAATAAGATGTGAGTGATTCTGTCCGAGCCTTGGCAACATCCGGGCATGCACGTCGCCGTCGAAGTTGTCCATCAGGAACGAGCAAAAGATCGCAATGTCCCGATCGTGCGCGAGCTTGTGGAACAAGTCTTCAAGGCCCATGCTGGCGGCAACATCACCCCGTTCCCAGAGGACATTGACCATCTCACCCCACCAGCGAACTTTCGTGAAACGGTCCCCGCCGCGGGCCCGGGCGATCGCCTCGCCCGCAAGTCCGAGGAAGAGCGGCGCGTCAGGCATCGAGTTACGCATGAAGTTCGGCAATAGCTGGTCGGCATCAATCACCGTGAGCTGTCCAGAAGACTGCGCGGCCTTAGCGTCCACCCCCTCCGCCTCAAGACGCGGGCGCAAGGCGTTCCAGTGCGCGGCAGTGGGCACCAAAATCACGCCCTCGCCGTGGTTAATCGCGGAAACGGCAAAGCGGCAGACAGCCCGACTGAGGAATTTTTCGTCCTGATATAACTGAACAATGTGGTCTCGCGGAGCGGCGTCGTCGAGCAGACCACACCACGGTTCCTTCTGGTTATCCTGGCTCATACGACCTCCAATCTCTTGCTCTAAAGCAGCTTCCTCTGAAGTGGAAGGACTCGCTGGCGAAACGTCGGACAGCGCGACTCCTTCGCCTCCCCATCCTCAGCCTCTCCACAGACGGACTACCCCGTGCGCTCCGGCAAAAGAGAACGAACACCAGGCCTGATGGATTTGTGCTCTTCGACAATTAGGATACGCAAGCACCGCACAGCACCTCGAGGCGACGTCGCTGCCCAAGCCCGAAGGAATGAAAATGGGCTTTATGATAAAGCACATCGGAACTGGCACCTATACCGCATTCCCGCGCCAGCCTTACATGATTTACCTGATTGCGCCGCCAAGGCGTCCCTTCAGTTCAGGCCCGCGTGGCAGCGCCCCCTGCAGTAATTTCGCCGCATCCACAATCCTCGGCGGCGGTGCTCTCCGATTAACAATTGTTGGATTTCACGAGCCTGCCTTCGCTGGGCGGGATACGTTAATCGAGTATACGCTCTACTTCCGCCTAAGTGTCGAGAACCAGGGGTATCGCCAGCTAATTGGGCCGGCAGCCGCGGCCGGACATGTCCGGCACAACCTCCAAAGCCCGACTGAGCAAATTTTGTTCGTGCGACAAAGTCGGCGTCACGTCTAGTGCTACAATGGCGGCGCATCAGGCCAGTCGCCGCTGACGGAGGAATTTCATGCTACGAAAGCGCGCCTTCACCACGGTTGTTTTGCTAATCGCACTTTTATTTTCTCAGGACTTTGCACCGCTGGTCCGCGCACAGGACTCCGCGCCCCCCACGCCCGAAGAACTGGACCAGTTACTCGCGCCCGTCGCGCTCTATCCTGATTCGCTGCTTGCGCAGATCACCACTGCCAGCACCAATCCGCAGGAAATACTCGATGTGGATAACTGGCTGCAGCAAAATTCCAATCTCAGCGGCACCGCGCTCACCGACGCAGCACAAGCGGCGGGATTTGATCCAGCGTTCATTGCGCTGGTAAATTTTCCCCAAGTCGTAACCATGATGGCGGAGAACATTGACGATTACGCCGCGATCGGCGACGCGTTTACGGCCGATCAGGCGTCGGTTACCGCATCGATTCAACGTTTGCGCGCTCAAGCCTATGCTTCGGGCGCATTGCGCAGCAACGACCAGTATCAGGTGGAAGTGCAGCAGCCCGCAGGTCAGCCGATCTACGTCGTCCAGCCGGCAAATCCGCAAGTTGTCTATGTCCCGGTTTACGATCCCACCGTTGTCTACGTCGCGCCCAGCCCGAACGTCGCCGCCGCATCGCTGATCACTTTTGGAGCGGGAATCGCGATTGGAGCGATGATCGCCAGCAACCAGCCATGGGGCTGGGGCGGCTGGGGATGGAATTGGGGATCGAGCCGCGCTTATTACAATCACACCGTGTGGGTGAGGTGGGGAAATCCATATCACCCGCCGCACCCTTGGTATCGTCCGCGTCCCGTGTACTACAACAACCGTCCCGGATATGGCGGCAATTGGGGCTATCGCCCGCCGAACTATCGTCCTCCGAATCGTCCTTATACCCGGCCACCGAACAGCAAGCCCTGGGGACCGACCAATCCTCCACCGCGGCCGAGACCTAATCCGAATCCGCCAAAGCCGCAGCCGAAGCCGAATCCTGGTACGAGGCCGAATCCGAACCCCGGCACGAAGCCAAATCCGGGTACGAAGCCAAACCCGGGCACGAAACCAAACCCGGGCACGAACCCGAATCCCGGCACGAAACCAAATCCAGGTACGAAGCCAAGTCCGGGTACTAAGCCAAGCCCCGGCACAAAGCCAACTCCTGGGACGAACCCGAACCCAGGCACGAACCCGAATCCGGGCACGAACCCGAATCCCGGTACAAAGCCGAACCCAGGCACAAGACCGAATCCGGGAACAAGGCCGAATCCGGGCACGAACCCGAATCCAGGTACGAAGCCGAATCCAGGTACGAAGCCAACTCCGGGAACAAAGCCGAATCCGGGCACGAACCCGAATTCAGGTACAAAACCGAGTCCAACGCCAAGGCCGAACCCACAGCCAAGGCCTCAGCCAAACCCTGATACAAAACCGCAGCCAAAGCCTGCGCCACAACCAAAGCCGCAGCCGAATCCTGGAACGAAACCACAGCCCAAGCCAGCGCAGCAGCCGAAGCCACAACCGAAACCACAACAAAAACCTGCGCCACAATCAAAACCAAGCACACAACCAAAGCCGCAAGCCAAGCCTTCGCAGCAAAAGTCTGACTCGTCCAGGCAATCGGCACAACCGCAGTGAGTACGAGCAATGAGCCGAAGACGGCGATGGTAAGAGTCGTGTCCAACTTAGCTCGCAAGTTCGGCGTTCCCTCCATGGTCGGCAACCTGACTGCGAGAGGACCCCGCCTGCCGTTTCGATTCGTAATCTTGTCTCTGTTTTTTGGCCTCGTGTTCGGCGGGTCGGCCGCGCGGACACAAGCCGAGAATCCGCCTGCTTCTTCACTTGGCCCCGGTTTAACATTTGCGATCGCCGATTTCGACGGCGACCGTCGTCCAGATTTCGCCAACATTCAAGCCGGACAAAACAGGTCTGGCAGTTCCGACTACTCGATTCAGATTTACCTTTCGCAGGTCGAGCGACAATCGATCGACCTCGTTGCCCCGTTAGGTGGACTGCGGATCGAGGCGCGCGATGTTGATGGAGATCACAGCATCGATCTGGTCGTCTCCACGGCATGGCGCAAACAGCCCGTAGCCATATTTCTTAACAACGGCCACGGCACGTTTTCACGCGCAGCGCTCGCTGCATTTCCCGGAGCATTCAGCGAATGCCACACGAATTTGGCTGCTGCGTCAAATCCCACGACGGACGCTATTGGCATATCCCCACAACCGGGTGCCGGCATTTGCGCGGACGAAAACGATTCAGGGATTGACCGATCGCCAGAGAACTTGATTTTTGTTTTAAGCGCAGGATTTCCTCTCGATTCCTTCCTTGCGTCGCACGCCGGGCGTGCTCCTCCTTCAGAAGTTCACCACTCCTAATTGCTTCGGGTTCCCCGCATCTAGGGGGAACGAGGGAACTCTCCACAAAAGCAAAACGATCGCCGACGGTTTGTGCGCCGTCGCGCGATGACTAATTTCAGACCTCACGTCTCGCTTGTGGGTTATTCCAACGAGAAAGGACTGGAGGAATCGGATGCCATTAGACGACCTCTCAGAGACGCTGAAAGATCTGGCGATCAAAGTTCACTTGGTGCAAATCCCTTTGGTTGAGGAAAAAAGAGTCCGGGAGTTGGTAAAAGAACTGAAATCACTTCTGGACATCGGAAGAGCGACCGACCCAAAGCCGATTTTATGAGATTGCAGCCGCAGACCGGTCCGCCGGCACGGGTGGGTGAATTCCTTGGCGGACCGTTGAGATGAGAAATAGCGGGGAACATGAAAGCTTAGCTGTTCAGTTTGAACCGGATGACGGGCGAGTCGTCCAAAAATGAAAGCGCGTACTGCCGTGGGTACGGAGGTGCAGCAATGAAGGAATTAATTGAGGCGATCGCAATGGGGCTGGTGGACAAGTCGGACGATGTTCGGGTCCGTGTGGTCGAAGGCAAGCAAGTGACCGTGTTTGAGTTGCGGGTCCATCCTGACGATGTCGGAAAAGTGATTGGGCGAAAGGGACGCACGGCTCAATCGCTCCGCACCCTGCTGGGCGCGATGGGAATGAAAGAGCGGAAACGGTTCGTGCTGGACATCCTTGAGTAGCGTGCTCATGTCCAAACCAATCCCCCGCAACAACGGTGACGCATGAGAAAGGTCGCAGCTACCTTCCTATTGGTCACTTCGTTGGCCGTCTCTGCGCCGGCGAAGAAACACGATGCAGCAGCCAAAACCTACGACAAGCAGGGCCTGGCGATTGCCGTGCCAACTCATTACGTGTCCACCCGGCGCGTGGATTCCATTGGCGGGCACTACGACTGGGATTGTGACGCAGATGCGGGAGAGCTGAGCTGCACTGACAACCCCGTCTCTTACCTGACCTACGTCCGGTTGGCGCCCGATGGCCCGATGTATCTCGCTGTGCGGTTTATTGACAAACAGCATGACGCGTTCGCGCCGGCGGTGCTTGCCAGCCTCGTTCAAGAAAAAGATACCCATTTCACTTTTCGGGATTACCTCACCACGGCAGACGGCTTGCGCGTCATCTGTCTTCCGTACGCGACTGCCGACAAAAAGGGAAAACCGAAATCGGGAGAAACCTGCTATACCATCGACATTAATCACCCGCGCCAGCTGCGTCCGTAAGCAAAACACAGGCTTCGCGCTGGATTTACCCCCGGTGTATCCTCGTACGGATGCTTGAGCTTGATTGCGGACTGGAATTCTTCGCGGACTTCGCCACGGATTTTTTTGCTGCCCTGCCTGCGCGGCCTGGGATTTTTCTGCTGGAGATGCGCGGGGCTGGAGCTAGTGCCGAGATAGCGGCTGGGACTGCGGCGCAGCCTTATCTGGCGCGGACGGCGGACATACGTCGCGCGGCGGAACGGCTGCTGGGCGTGCCCGAGGTTGCTTCCAAACAATTGAATCTACGCGACGTGACGGCGCGCATCCGCTATCGCGTCACCGGGTCGAAATTCGAGCAGAACCTTGCTTTCTATCAGAATGCCCGCTTGTATTTTCCCAGCCGTTACCGCGAGCTGATGCGTTTGCGGCCTCCCGCCATGTTGAAAGTGAATCTGCGCAACGCTTACCCTCGCTGCTATGTGACGCGGCGCATCCGCGGCGACGAAGGATTTTATTTTGGGCCGTTCGGCTCGCGGCGCTCGGCGGAAGATTTCAGCGAAAGTTTCCTGGACCTTTTCAAGACGCGCCGCTGCCAGATCAAGATCCTCCGTGACCCCGATTATCCCGGCTGCATGTACTCGGAAATGAAAATGTGCCTGGCACCGTGTTTTGCGGGGTGCACGCCGGAGGAATATGACGTTGAAATCGGGCGCGTGCTGGAATCGCTGGAAACCACCGGCACGTCCCTGACCGAGCAACTGGCGCAGGAGCGCGCGGCTGCCAGCGACGAGCTTGATTTTGAGCGTGCGGCGGCGCTGCACAAACGGCTGGATAAAGTGGCGGCGGTGCTGCGCGGGATGCCGGATTTGGCGCGGCGAATTGAAGAATTGGACCTGGTGATTCTGCAGCGCTCGGCCGAACCGCAAACGATTGCTGTGTACCCAGTGCGCGGCGGGATGCTGCAGGAGCCGGTGTTTTTGCGGTTTGCGCAAATTTCCAGCGAGCCCCGCTCTGTGGAAGCAATTTTGAAAGATGCGCTGGAGCCGGGCTGGAACGGCGAGGGAACCGAAGCGGCGTCCGGTGCGCGCGCGCGGAAACGCGACGAAGAAGAAGCGGACGAGGTAGCGCGCGAAAGGAATTTGCGCGCGCGGTATGGGTTACGCGCGGCGTCGCCCGATCTGCACGACCATCTGGCGCTATTGACGCGCTGGTTTTATTCCAAGCCGCGCGAGGGCGAGATTTTGTTTCGCGAGAAAGTGTGGCCCTACCGCCGCATGTTGCGCGCTTGCAGCCGATTGCTCGCCGGCCCGCAGCAGGCGCAGAGCGCGCCGCATCCGCAGCAATAGACGCGTGCGGTGTGCATCAACTTTGCGGCCACAATGGACTGATGCTTAGGGTCTGGCGCGAGGAAACCCAGCGAGCCGGCGGGAGATTGCGTCGTACAATTGAAGTGATGGCAACCGCGGACACAGCAACGCCTTCATCGCCAGCCGCGCCGCCAGTGCGCTCGCGGTTTCGCGATATGGTGCGTTCGCTGCGCCACCGCAATTTCCAACTTTTCTTCAGCGGTCAAATGATTTCGTTGATCGGCACCTGGATGCAGACGGTGGCGCAGGCGTGGCTGGTGTATCGCATCACGGGCTCGTCGCTGCTGCTGGGGGTGGTGGGCTTCGCGGGGCAGATACCGATTTTTTTGTTTGCGCCGCTCGGAGGTCTGGCGGCGGATCGCTTGAATCGTCATCGCGTGGTGATCAGCACGCAGGCTGCTTCGATGATTCTGGCATTTATTCTCGCGGTGCTTACCCTGCTGCACATAATAAAAGTGTGGGAAATTGTGGTGCTCGCGGCGCTGCTGGGAGTGGTGAACGCCTTCGATGTACCGGCGCGGCAATCTTTTTTGATCGAAATGGTGGTGCGCGAAGATTTGATGAACGCGATCGCGCTCAATTCTTCGATGTTCAATGGCGCGCGGATAATCGGCCCGGCGATCGCCGGGATTTTGGTGGCGCGCATCGGCGAAGGCTGGTGTTTTTTCGCGAATGCAGTGAGTTACATCGCCGTGATTATCGGGCTGCTACTGATGAAGCTGGGGCCGCTGCGCACCGCGCCAAAAGGTTCGTCGCCGTTCGAGCATATCGTCGAAGGGTTCCGTTACGTCTGGCGAACCGCTCCGCTGCGTGCGCTGATCCTTTTGATTGGCCTGGTCAGCCTGGTGGCCGTTCCCTATTCCGTGCTGATGCCGATTTTCGCGGATCGCGTGCTGCACCGCGGCGCACATGGCCTGGGAATTCTGATGGGCGCGGCAGGAGTTGGCGCGCTGTTCGGCGCGCTCACTTTAGCCGTGCGGCAAAACCTGCGCGGCCTGGGACGCGTCATCGGTCTTTCGGCCGTCGGCTTCGGCGTTTCGCTGATTCTATTTTCGTTTTCGAAATCATTCTGGCTATCGGTGGCGTTGCTGATTCCCGTGGGCTACTCGGTGATGCTGGAAATGTCGGGGTCGAACACGCTGATTCAGGCGATGGTGCCCGACGAATTGCGCGGACGCGCAATGGCCATGTACACCATGATGTTCATGGGCATGGCGCCGATTGGTTCGCTGCTCTCCGGAGCGTTGGCGCACGCAATTGGCGCGCCATGGACGGTAGCGCTCGGCGGCTTCGGCGCCATCGTGGGAGGGATCGCATTTGTGCGGCGTTGGCCCGCGCTGCGCCTGCAGGCGCGGGAGTTGCTGGTCGCACAAGGCGTGCAAGTGAGCGAGCTCGTGCAGAAATGATTCTTGGTTCCATAAAATGCGCCCTGGTTTTTCCCGGGCCGCGGTCGCGAACCACCGTGGGGTGGTTCTGCTATACTGCGCGGCACTGGGCAGGATTCATGTACACACACGACCTTTTGCATTTCGCGCGCCACTAGGGGATGATGAATCTGTGAAAATGTCGAACACCACTAGCCGCCGCCCCAGCGCCCTATTCCCGGCTCTCAAAGCCGCCCACTCGGGCCCCGTCCGCCTCCTAAAACTCCAATTTCTATTCAGTACAAATGGACCGTTTCCTGTGAGCTCAAATTTCGCAACTCACACAAAACAAAGCACTTCATTTTTTCTATTCAGTACAAATGAAAGGCCACCAATCACAACCCACCAATCACTAATCACTATTCACCAATCACTTATTCCCAATTCGTTGCCAAGAGGAAACTGATGTCATCCGTTGCGCCATCGAATCGCGAACGCAAAGCCGGCTCGGCGACGGCGGAGGGGACTCTGCGTTATGCGGCGCGATTTCAAGGACGCGCGGCCGCCGGACATTTCCGCGAGATTCGCGGTGGCTTGGTGCTCTCTTCCATCGGCATCGGAACTTATTTGGGCGAGGCCGATGAGGCGACGGACGGCGCGTACGTAGATGCGGTGACCGCTGCGGTGCAGGGCGGGATCAACGTGGTGGACTGCGCCATCAATTACCGTTTCCAACGCAGCGAACGCGCAGTGGGCACGGCGCTGCGGGAACTTTTCGACAAAGGCTATGGGCGCGATGAAATTATGGTCTGCACCAAGGCGGGATTCTTGACGCCGGACGGCGAAATGCCCGCCGATCCGAACACTTATTTTGCGCAGGAATTTCTGGAGCGCGGCATTTTTCGCGTCGAGGATATTGCCGCGGGTTGCCATTGCATGGCGCCGGATTATCTGGCGGACCAGCTGGAGCGCAGCCGGCAGAATCTGGGGCTCGACACGATCGACGTCTTCTACCTTCACAATCCAGAAACGCAATTGAGCGAAGTGCCGCCCGACGAATTCCGGCGGCGAATTCGCGAGGCATTCTTGTTTTTGGAGTCAGCCGTCGCCACCAAGAAAATTCGCGCCTACGGCATGGCCACGTGGAACGCGTTTCGCGAAGATCCCAAGGCCGCCGGATTTTTATCGCTGTCGGAAATGGTGAAGATCGCGAAGGATGTGCAGGGCGACGATCACCACTTCCGTTTCGTGCAGCTCCCGTTCAACTTGGCGATGCCGGAAGCGCTGACGCGGCCGAATCAAATGATAAACGGGAAGGCGATGCCGATGGTGCAGGCGGCGCGCGATGCGGGGATTGCGCTGGTGACGAGCGCCGCGCTGCTGCAGGGACAGCTGACAAAAAATTTGCCGTCGTTTGTGAATTCGGCGCTCGGATTGAAAGATAACGCGACACTTGCGCTGCAATTCGCGCGTTCCGTGCCGGGGCTCACTACGGCGCTCGTTGGAATGAGCCAGGTGCCGCACGTGAAAGCGAATCTGGAATTGGTGGGCATCGAGCCCGCATCGCGCGAGCAATTCCTGAAATTATTCGAATCGAAAAATTAGGATTGTTGGTGTGCGGGTGCGGCGGGCGCGAGCGGATGGCGTTCGTCGAGCCACTCATCAATCGCTGCGCGAACTTTGTCGAGCTGGCCGGTGAAGAAGTGGTCAGCGCCTTCGACGAACACGAGTTTTTTTGGCGCTGGCAGAGTGGCGAAAAGCGCTTCAACATTCGCGCTCGAGCCGAATTGGTCGTTGCCGCCCTGAATAATCAGTTTTGGTTTCGCGCAGTCGCGCAGGTAAGTCAAGTCTGAGCGGTCCACCGGAATCCCCAAGCCAATCAATTCTGAAATGCGCTGGTCTGCGCAGCCCACACGCAATCCCACCATTGAACCAAAACTAAAACCCGCCAGCAGAATCGGCCGCTGCGGAAATTCCCCTGAAAGATAATCGAGCGCGGCGCGGACGTCGTCTTGTTCGCCGGTACCGCGATCGTGGACTCCCTCGCTCTGTCCCGCGCCACGAAAGTTGAAGCGCAACACCGGAATATTCCGAAGGTGCAGCGCCTTGGCCGCTTGATACACAACCTTGTTGTGCATCGTGCCACCGAAAAGCGGATGCGGATGGCACACCACAGCGACCAGCGGTGGATCCGCGATGGGCACAGTCCACAGCAAAGCCTCAAGCTGTCCGGCAGTTCCGGTGAGGAAGAAATTACGATGGAATGTTTCAGCCATGAGATTTGTCAGCGCATGAGTGTAGCGGAGAGTTTGCGGCGGCGCAAAACGACGGTTGGCGCGTCAGGCTTTTCTGGGGACGTCCCAGCGGACGGCCACGCTGGTGAGGATGGCGCTGGTTCCGGCGAGGGGATCGGAGAGCGGAGCGGCATTCGAAGGCGACGCTGAGTTTTCGACGCGCACGATGCGCGCGGGGATTTCGCCGGCGCGCTCCCAATCGCCCCAAGGAATCTTAGCGAGGACGGCGTCGCCCGCGGAATAAATGTGCGCGGATTCGAAGCGGGCTCCGGCGCGCGAAATATTCTGGGTCATGGATTCCTCGGGCCAGGGGAAACCGATAGCACGCACAAAAATGGGGAGCGCGAAGGAAATTCGGGAGCAGGCGCGACGCTCGCGATCGGTGGGCCGCGACGCGATGCGCGCGGGGAGTTCCAGCTGCAACGACACTTGATATCCCGCGCTGGAACTCGATTCTACGCGCACAACGCGCGCGGGAGTTTCCGGCGGAACTCCGGCAGCGGAAGCGGCGTCGAAGGGAAAAACGACCCAGACGCGCGAGCCCGATTCGCAGGATTCAGCGCGCTGGATGCGAATGCCGTTGCGCGAAACGTCGAGCGTGTGCGTGGATTCCATGCGCATGCCCAGCGGGCCACGCCAACGAACGCGCGCGGGAAGTTTTAGTTGGGCGCGAGGGTGCTTGCGCAACTCCAGGAAAGTAGGCGCCAGATTCATGAGCGCCTATCGTAGCCGCAGGCGCGAGACAGGTCAAACTTCGCCGCGGGTATTTTCACGCAGTGCGCATCACGGATCGGGAACTGAGCGTCACATGCCATTCTGGACGAAACAGTCTTGACACGTCAGTTCGACACCTAATTCGTAACGCTCCTGGCGGATGCGAAAATTTCGTGAATGTTCGCCGCGTGTGACTTGCTGGAAGCGTAAAAGGCATTGCAACAGGGCGGGAAGCGGTGATAGCGTGGCGACATCGCCGAGCTTCGCCGGAGGGTTGATGGACAGCGCCAAAGAACGCCGCGCGGCACGCCGGTTTTCGATGATGCTGCCTTTGAAGGTGCGGTTTTCCAAGGAAGACGACGTCCTGGAAAAGCAGGGCGAAACGCGCGACGTGAGTTTTCGCGGACTTTATTTCTTGATTGAAGCGCACGTCGAAGCGGGCACTCCGATCGAGTTTGTTCTGACTTTGCCCCAGCAAATCACGCTCGCGGGCGACGTGCACATACGCTGTTACGCGCGCGTGCTGCGCGTGGAACCGCAGGACCAACGCCGCGGAGTCGCGGCGCGTATCGACCGCTACGAATTTCTTCCCGCCTCCGCCTGACGCTATCCGCAAAACAGAGTAGAATCGTTTTTTGCCCGAGTTAACGGGGAGGGCACATGTATCACTACGATCCGAAAGTGGCGCTGGATGAATTGCGCGATGATGCGGTGCTGCCGCATCCGGTGCATTTGCGCGATATGATTCTGCGGACCAAGCTGGATGCGACGAATGCGCTGGATTTGAACCGCGAGTTCCAGGATTATTTGACGCGATTTGGTGAGGCGCAGAAGTTGGCGGGCGCGATTCTAGACCGGTTGGCGGTGGGAGCGCGGAAAGTTTCGGCGTCGTAAGGAATTCGCGCCCTCAGCGGCTGAAGCCGCGCGGACGACGGGTGGTTTCCGCACGGCTGAAGCCGTGCCCTGACGAAACACAGCGGTTATTACGAAAGATTGGTTGTTACAGAAGCTCACAAGGTCGGAGAGCAAGATTTCGGATGGCACGACACACTTTACTGATTGACGCGGACGACACCCTCTGGGAAAACAACATCTTCTTTGAGAAAACCATCGAGCATTTCATTACGCAGCTCGAGCATTTGGGTTACACCCGTGAATATATCCGGCACATCCTGAACGAAACCGAGAAGCGCAACATCCGGCAGCATGGGTATGGCGTGCGCAGTTTTCGCCGCTCGCTGGAAGAGACGTACATGAAGCTGGCGGGGAACGCCGCGCGGCGCGAGCTGATGCAGGAAATCGCGCGCCTGGCGATCGAGCTGGAGGCTACGCCGCCGCACATTCTGGATGGCGTGCCGGAAACACTCGCATATCTGGCGAAGCATCACCGGCTGATTTTGTTGACCAAGGGCGAGCCGGCGGAGCAAGCCGCGAAGGTGGAGCGCTCCGGGCTACAGCCGTATTTCGATGCAATTGAAATCGTGCTGGAAAAAGACGCGGGCGTGTACGAGCGCATGGTGGAGCAATTCAAGATCGTGAAAACGCACGGATGGATGGTGGGGAACAGCCCGCGCAGCGACATCAATCCGGCGCTGCAGACGGGGCTGAACGCGGTTTTCATTCCGCACACGGATACGTGGCATCTGGAG
>Ga0209655_10000646_pt1 | contig 13253 bp, 10 predicted proteins | sample BogFormECP03_OM2_FD_188236 | JGI IMG/M metagenome (GOLD analysis project Ga0209655, IMG submission 188236) | Bog forest soil microbial communities from Calvert Island, British Columbia, Canada - ECP03_OM2 (SPAdes) (version 2) | ecosystem: Environmental > Aquatic > Freshwater > Wetlands > Bog ...
TCCATGGAAAGCGCGCGGGCGATGGCGGCGCGTTTTTTCATTCCACCGCTCAATTGCGCGGGCATGTAATTTTCAAAACCGGAGAGACCGACCTGGTCAAGTTTCAGGCGAACCATGATCTCGATGGTGGATTCGTCCAGTTCGGTATGTTCCTGCAGCGCCAGCGCAACATTTTCGCCCACGGTCATCGAGCCAAACAGCGCTCCGCTTTGAAAGGACATACCCATTTTCTTGCGGAGTTCGTCGCGATCTTCCTCGGACATCGCCGCAAAATTCTTGCCGCGCATCCAAATTTCGCCGCCGCTGGGCCTTTCCAAACCCACCAGTGTGCGTAGGAGCGTGCTCTTGCCCGAGCCCGAACCGCCCAGAATGACCAAGGTCTCGCCCGCCGGCACTTCGAAATTAATTCCGTGCAGAATTTCTCTCGAGCCATAGTTCACGCGCAGGTTGCGCACGGAGATGGCCGCGCCGGTGGGAGCCTGCGGACTGTCGCCTTTCGATGTGGGGCTGGATGCCATGTTCCGCTTATCTCGGGGCCGTAAGGTAAAAGATCGCCGTAAATATCAAGTCCACGACCACGACCATGAAAATGGATTTAACCACGGCAGACGTTGTTGAACGCCCAACTTGCTCGGAACCCAATCCCGTGGAAAAGCCTTCCTGGCAACCGACAGCAGTGATCACGAGGCCGAACATGGCGGCTTTGATCAGACCGTTGGTGATATCGCGGGACTGCAAAGCGTCGAGCGTGGCGCTAATGTAACTTCCCCAGGTGAAACTTGCCGCCGACACGCCGAACACACCGCCTCCGAGCACACCCATAAAATCGGCCCATACTGTGAGGCAAGGAACCATCAGCAGCATGGCGAGGAACTTCGGCGCGACCAGGAAGTCAACCGGCTCAAGGGCCATGGTCTCCAGCGCGTCAATTTCTTCGTTTACCTTCATCGTCCCGATCTCGGCGGCGAAGGCGGAACCCGAGCGACCAATCACGACGACAGCAGTCATCAGCGGGCCGAGCTCGCGGGTCATAGAGATCGCTACCGCACTCGCAACAACTTGCATAGCGCCGAACTTGCGGAGCTCGTAAGCAGCATTCAACGCCAGGATGGTGCCGATGAAAAACGATATGAGGGAGACAATAGGGAGAGCTTCAACGCCAACTGCCATGGCTTGATGGACGGCACGGCCGAAATGGAATTTCTTTCCGCGGATAGGCTCGATGAAAATGGTCCGCACAGAGCTACCGGCCAGACGAGCCAAGCCGCCAATGTATGCAAGTCCATTGATGGTGGCTGAGCCGATCGTTTCTGTAATTGCCATCGTTGAATCCGAACCCGCTAGAGTTCCCGGTGAAATTGCGAAGACCGGTGGAGACTTACCTAACCGGAGCAGCGTTGGTGTTCGGGCTGCCGCCGCGCAGGGCATCCTCTTCGTTGGTATAGATTTCAAAAACTCTTACAAGCCGAGTAAGCTCGAACACTTCCTGCGCGGTGCGGCTCAGTCCGAACAGAGCAAACGTACTCTTCAAATCGCGCGAAAGCTTCAACCCTTCCACTAAGGACGCCACGCCCGCGCTGTCGATGTATTTCACACTGAGCATATTGACGATAACGCGGGGAGATTTCTTCTCTTTCAAGAGGTTCAGCAACACCTTGCGAACCTCTGGCGAGTTATAGAGCGTAATGTCGCCTACAACATCGACAATGGTAGCTGTACCAGATTGGCGCGTAGAGATGTCCATTTAAGAGTGGCCCCCGCAGGACGACACAGTGTTTTGCCAGAGATTGCGTCCAGATGCAATCACTTTTCGGGGGTACCAGGACGGCTGGAGATATTGGATGGTCTGCTTGGAGGAGTTCGGCTGGGTGGGCTAATCGCGGCGGTCTAGGGGCGTGTAGTCACGCAATTCGTGTCCCAGGTAAACTTGACGAGGCCGCGAAATCTTCTGTTCCGGGTCCAGGAGCATCTCTTCCCACTGTGCAATCCAGCCAGACGTGCGAGGAATGGCGAAGAGCACGGGAAACATGGTCATCGGAAAGCCCATTGATTGGTAGATGAGGCCGGTGTAGAAGTCGACGTTGGGGTACAGCCGGCGGGACACGAAGTAATCATCCTCGAGCGCAATCCGTTCACACTCCAAGGCGATTTCGATTAAAGGATTCTTACCCATCACGTCGAAGACTTCGTAGGCAATGTGCTTCACAATTCGGGCGCGAGGATCGTAGTTCTTATAGACGCGATGACCAAAACCCATCAGCAGCTTCTCACCTGATTTCACCCGTTTGATGTAGGCAGGCACGTTGTTTACGGATCCAATCTCGACAAGCATGCGCAGCACGGCTTCATTGGCTCCGCCGTGAAGCGGACCATAGAGCGCGGCAGTGGCGGCAGCAGTGGCGCAATACGGATCCACATGCGAACTACCCACGCAGCGCATCGCAGTGGAGGAGCAATTCTGTTCGTGATCCGCGTGCAGGATGAAAAGGATGTCCAGAGCGCGCTCGAGCGTCGGATTCGGGCGATATTTGAGTTCGGTGGTGCGAAACAGCATGTTCAAGAAATTTCCGCAGTAGCTTAGATCGTTGTCCGGGTACGCGAACGGCATTCCCAAACTGTGACGGTAAGCAAAGGCGGCGAGCGTAGGCATCTTGCCAATCAAGCGATAGGTCTGTTTGCGCCGCGATTCCGGGTTGAAGATGTCTTTCGCATCCGGATAGAACGTGGAAAGCGCGGCAACCGTCGAAATCAACATTCCCATGGGATGGGCGTCGTAGTGAAAACCATCTAGAAATTTCTTAATGCTTTCGTGAATAAAAGTGTGATGTGTGACGTTGTAGGACCAATCCGCCAGCTCGGATTTGTTGGGGAGCTCGCCATAAAGAATGAGGTAGGCAGTTTCGATGTAGGTGCTCTTCTCTGCCAACTCCTCGATAGAATAGCCGCGGTAACGCAGGATTCCTTTATCACCGTCGATGAAAGTAATCTTGCTGGAACACGAAGCTGTGTTTGTGAAGGCGGGGTCGTAACCCATCAATCCGAAATCTTCTTTGTCGACTTTCATCGGACGCAGATCGAGAGCGCGGATCGTCTCGTTCTTGATGGGAAGTTCGTACTGGCGTCCGGTGCGATTGTCGGTGATGCTTAGAGTTTCCCGACCGGTCGCGGAGGGACCTTTGACGTTCACAGCGGATTCGGGTTTGGTCGAGCTCATAGCCTGACCCTCTCAAGACTCAGCAAATGAAGGCAAAGAGCTGAGCTCCAGCTACCAATGTACACCAAAGTATGTTGCGCAAGGAATGGGTTTTAGCAGGAAAATCCGGAGTGAGCGGATAAATTGCCATACGCTAGCGTATGGAGGATGAAATTGCCAAAGCAGTGGCGAACCTTGCTTCATGCCGAGCCAAAGCCAGATTGCTTCAAGGCTTGCTTCGGACGCGCATAGCCTCGGCGGTCACCCGGTGGCGATATTTGAACAGACGAGTGAGCTTTCGATGTACGAACCAGCCGGCAAGAAGTTTACCCACAACACCGAACGGCAGCTCATATTGAATGCAGTCAGTCAGGATGCAAGCGCTGGAGCCTTGCGGCTCCATTTTATGGGTGTGATCCCAGCGGCGGAAGGGGCCCGAAATCTGGACGTCACGGAACTGCCGTCCTTCGATGTAATCGCAGTGCTCGAACACCCACCGGATCCTGAATGGGCCCACATGGACGCGCAGAATTCCGCGATCGCCGTCGTGGATTCCCGGCGCCCGCTGTACGATTTCAACGGGCTCCCAGGGTGGTGTTAATCGGTCAAGCGCGTCCGGTTCCGCGTGCCAGCGAAAAACAATCTCTGCGGGCGCGTCAATCCGAGACTGGGCGACGAACTGAATCTCGCGGGGCATACTTTCGCAGGCGGTCCCTCAGGCCTATGGTGTAGCGAGACGCAAGAAACGGCTACTTTTGGGACCCGGTTTTGACAGGTGCGATTTCGGCAACAGCAGCCGAACCCGAATCTTCCGAGGTTCCCATTTCGGACCGGTTTCGGCCCTCTGCTTTAGCGCGGTAGAGGGCTTCGTCCGCGGTGCTGAGCAGAATCTTAGGATCAAGATGTGCGGCTTCGCTGCTCACGGCCAGACCTAAACTTACCGTAACCGAGACGCTTCCAACATCTGTCTTGATCGGTTCTGTCTCGATCGCCAACCGGACTCTTTCGGACAGTCGCAGGATACCCTCGGCGCCGGAGGAAGGCGCAACGATCAGAAACTCCTCGCCACCGTAGCGTCCCACCGTGTCATAGGCTCGCACTGTTGAAGCAACTCTTCGAACAACTTCCTGCAGTACAGCGTCTCCACACAAGTGGCCATAGGTGTCGTTCACCGATTTGAAGTGATCAACGTCCAGCAGAACAATACCAAATGAGCCTCCTTCGCGCACCTGGCGGGAATGCTCCCGGTTCAGGGAATCGAGAATCACATCGCGGTTGGCTATGCCGGTCAGCGAATCGTGCGTGGCGCGAAAGAGGAGCTCCGCCCCGGCCACCATCAGGCCGTCCTGCAACTGCAAAATTCGCTGGCCGACGTGAAGACGCGCGCGAAGCTCCTGGGCGTCAAAGGGCTTGGTCAAGTAGTCATCGGCGCCCGATTCCAAACCGAGCAGCAAATCCTGCTTTTGCGTGCGCGCGGAAAGCAACAAAATGTAGGTGTAGGGACGATCCTTGCGTTCACGAATTTTGCGGCACACTTGAATGCCTTCCAGACCAGGCATCATCCAGTCCAGCACGGCGAGGCGGGGAGCATCTTCCTGCTCGAGAAGTTCCAGGGCTTCGGTTCCGCTGGTGGCCACAGCGACCTGGTATCCCCAGCGCGTCAGAAATACTTCCAGCAAGCGGCGGGAAATAGGATCGTCTTCGGCAATCACAATTTTCTTTTTAAAATCTTTTTCTTCGTTCACCACGCACCTCCGCTGTGTTGCCACTGCGTTGCGTCCACGGCCAGACCGTGCGGCAGTCCGAACTTTGCCGTGAAGTGAAATGTGCTGCCGTGCCCCGGCACGCTTTCGACCCAGATTTTTCCGCCCATTAGTTCCACCAAGCGGCTGGTTATGGAAAGGCCCAGGCCGGTGCCGCCATATTTTCGAGTGGTGGAGCTATCGGCTTGCGTAAACGCTTCGAAAATCATTTTTTGCTTGTCATTCGGGATGCCGATGCCGCTGTCCTGAACGCTAAAATGCAACTCGACGCTTTCCTGCGAAATCTCTTGCGTTTGAACGTCGACGACGATCCGGCCGCGTTCAGTGAACTTAATCGCATTCCCTACAAGATTTACCAAAACCTGGCGAAGGCGCGTCGGATCTCCCACAACGGACTCGGGAACGCCAGGTCCGGAATGCCAGTGCAGCTCCAGACCTTTTTGTTTCGCGCGGAATTGCATCATTTTCAGCGTTTCGGCTAAGCGCGTGGGCAATGAAAACTCAATTGGCTCGAGATCCAGCTTTCCGGCTTCGATTTTTGAAAGATCCAGGATAGCGTTCAACAATTCCATCAGCGAATCGCCGGACACCTTTATCATTTCCAAGTATTCCTTCTGTTCGGAAGTAACCGAGGTATCGAGCATGAGGTCCGTCAATCCGAGAATGCCGTTCATCGGAGTGCGAATCTCGTGGCTTATGTTGGCGAGAAATTCACTTTTCGCACGGCTGGCTGACTCCGCGGCTTCACTCGTTCTCCGTAATTCTTCTTCGGCCAGTTTTCGCGCGGTGATGTCGCGCGCCGTCATGCAAATCGCCGTGGATTTTCCGTGCGGGGAAGGAATAGCGCTTACGCGCGCGAGAAACCACGTTTTTACCGGTAACGGCAAGGAGTATTCAATGCTTTCCACTTTGCCCGTTTTCAAAACACGCTTGAAGATTTTTAAGACCGGATCCACCAGGTCCGCGCCCAGGAATTCTGTCGCGCGGCGGCCAAGCATTTCAGCCTTGGGCCGAACTAACAGGGACTCATCGATCGTCCAAATATTCTTGTACGTTCCGTTGACGTCGAGTTCGAACACGACTTCATCAATCGTGCCGATGAGAGCCTGCATGCGCGCTTCGCTTTCGCGCGATTCCTGATCCGCCTGATTCCGTTCGGATATAAGCGTTCCCAGGCATAGGCCGGTTACGGACACGATGAGCATCAGAACTTGCAGGGAGATCAGCCGGGCAAAATCCTGAGGGAAAATGCGCAACATCAGAATTGCGCCGAAGTTGAGCAACAATGTTGCGGCGGTCGCTCCGCGCACACCGCGCCGCACTGCAATCCAAATGATGGGCAAAAAGAACAAATAGATCAGTTGATATTCGCTAGCGAAACTCGATCCGAACGCAACGTAAAGCGACGCGAAGATACTAGCGCCCTGCGCAAGGAGCTCAAAGACACCGCCTGAATCCGGAGTTCTCGACCACGGGTCCGTTCTCGGCCGAATAGTCCGCGCGATTTCAGGTGTACTCCGCGCAGTGTGCACTTGGAGCCAAGGCATTGTGTAAACGAGAAGAAACGGAGTGAGGCAAAAAAGAGCTACCGAGTCGCCTATCCACCAGTTCAAAACCGAACTGCCGTAGCTTCTAGCCGGGATTTGCCTGCTCCAGAGAAAACTAAGCACCCCGCAGAATGCCAAACCGAGCGTTGCGCCAAGCACTACAAAAACATAACGGAAAACGTCCTGGAGCGAGCGAAATGCGCCATCGGCTCGGAGGTAACGCCGCAACACGACGGCCACTCCGCCGTACCAAACTGCGATCAAAGTGTTGACGTACCAGATGTTGCCGCCAAACGCCGGCAAGTGGTAATTGATCACAGAGGTAAGAAATCCTGACACAAAAATTAACGGAGTGTAAGAAACACCCAATCCCAGCAAGAGAGCCAATTCAAGCCCAGCGGGTGGATACCACAATTCCGTTCCAATCCAGCTGTGCGAGACGACGGTCGCGCGGTCTAATAATAGATGGAGCGCAACGAAAGCCACACCAATGGCTATCCGCCATGGATTGCATGTCGGCGTGAAGAAAGTGCGCCACGCTCCCACGATTGAAGTGTCTTTGCCCAATTCGACCTGGGACAAGAGTCTCAAGGGCGCACCGTCCGCTGCATAGTGGAGAGTTCGGAGTACGGTCGGCCGACGTAGACCAACTTACCGCGGAGCGAAAAATTGCGCAGGGCCCGCATATCAGCTTCTTCCAGCGGGAGCGTCACGCACTATTTTCGCCAAGGCTAGAAGCTTCGAACTAATCTTTAGACCGGCGCGGTCAGCGGCATCGGGATTTATGAAGAAACGGACGCGGTTGTCCTCCAGAGTAAATTGGATGGCGCCTCCGGAAGATGCGAAGTCATTTGTTTCGCCGATCACCAGGACGCACAGGCCACGGAGCTTGGCCAGCACCTCGGGCAGCAGTTGACTCTCAGAAGCCGCGACAAACAGGATTTGGCAGCCGCTAATGTCCGCAACACGCTTTACGCGCGCGACACTTACCGGATGCTCCGCAATTACCTTCCCTTGCAACGCCTTGTCGAGCGCGCCGCCAAACGGGTCGGTCCCGAGGATGCAAACCAAAAAAGGAGACTGAGGGCCGGCGAACGCATTCGTAGGCCAATCCACGAACTTAGCGAAATTGAAAAGAAAGGCGGCCTTTAACTCATACTCGCTTGGCTGCCTCACTTGCGCCGGCAAAGCCGTTGGGAAATTATAAGCCGAGGAAAAAAGAATCATTTGCAAAATAAAGAAGCGCGGAGAGAGCCTGGAACTCCCGCTACGGCCGGAGGCAGCGCCAGACGATAGATGGTTCGGGCATGTGCGACGCAAGGTCAATTTTTTGGGCTCCGCCATCAGAATCGCCACGTGAATTTGGCATATGCACTGCGTTTGATCAGTGTCGAGACGGTAGCTCCCGTAGGTTCTATGAACTCAAGGTGGTGATCCCGCACCAGATTTTGTCCAACCAGACTGATTGACAGCCCTTCCCGGTAATGCCAAGTGAGCCCTGTGTCGACCCTGGTGTAAGAGGGAATCTTTGGATCGTTGAGACGGCCCACGAAATATGCTGAGGTGTCCCACGACATGTTATGAGGAAAAATAAAGTGCGATCGAAGTTGACCTGAGTTTACCGGGCTGCTCCCCTGCGCGGGGGACACAGACGTAGTGTCCCGGCTCGAAGGATCTAAATGCATATGAATCTGTTCAAAGGCATAACCGGGACTGAGCGTCCACCGATCGGTCACTTTCCAGTTAGCGGCGACCTCCAGTCCGTGAGATTCCCCGTGTATCAGGTTTTCGAAAATAGTAGGTATGAATAAATGAGGAGGAGCCGGTGCGGTTTCGAAAACGGGCGGAGCTGGTTCGGCAGTTTCCTGGTGAGTGTAATCACCGTAAAAGGCGGCGAAATCGATGGAGAGGCGCTTCAGTATGGTGTTTCGAATGCCGGCCTCATAAGCGGTCAAGTCTTCATTCTTAAAGTGTGGATTGCCCACCTGCCCGATCAAGACGGGGACACCATTGGCGCCGGGAAATCCGGCGAAGTTCAAGCGTTCGGAGATATCCAAACTAGCAGGAGTGCGAGCAGCTCGAGATACCGCTGCCCAGAGCATTTCATGGTCACCCGGTTGCCACGCGATGCGGGCACTCGGCAACAAAACAAACCCGGTGTAGTAATCATGTTCCAGCTTTGTGCCTATTGTGAGATAGAGCCGGTCCGGTGAGAGAGCAATTTCGTCCTGGACAAATGAACCGGCTATCTGGGTGTTAATGTCTGCCGGGTTCAGAGATATGGTGAGACTCCCGTGAGTTTGCGAAGATGAGTAGCGATAGTCCAAGCCCCAAATGATGATTTGCCGCTGTCCCCACTCGATGTGGTGTTGAAAATCGAGATTTAGTGTGTACCGATTCTCGGCTAGAGTGTCATTACGCCCAAAGCTATCGTAGGAGATTTGAAGCGTAGTATCGGATCGTGCAGAGTAGGTGTGATTCCAAGCTAATTGGAGATACCCACCAGACAGATCAACCTTCGGGTCAACTTCTTCGAGACCTGGCGACGTAACGGAGGCCAAAATCCGGGAAGGATTCCCTTCGTTTCCTCGGTAAAAGCTTCCTTGGACGTCGAGCGTATCTCGCGGCGAAAGAGTGCTGTCGATTCGAAATCCGCCGCTGAGGAGGTGCCAGCTGTCACCTCCGAGTTGGCCGGTGAGAGCCGGGAGTTGGGACTGGTTTAGATACTTGGAGTACACACGATAGTCGGTATTCTTGCCCAGCGCACCCCCGTATTGCGCCGTTCCAAATCCCTGGTCGAGGTTTCCTCCACCTGCAACAATCAACGCTCCGTGCGTATCGGCGGCCTTCTTGGTGATGATGTTGACCACGCCATTGACGGCGTTTGACCCCCAAATCGTTCCGCCAGGACCGCGGATCACTTCGATCCTTTCAATATCGTCGAGCGGCATGTCCAACACGTCCCAGAAAACTCCGCCGAAGGTGGGTACATATACGGTGCGGCCGTCCACCAGCACCAACAATTCATTGCTGAACTCACTGTTGAGTCCGCGAGCGCTGATGGCCCAGGTGTTGGCGTTGATTTGAGCCACATCCATCCCCGGCACCATTCTCAAAAGATCGGGAATGTTCATTGCGCCGGAGCGGGCAATATCCTCGGCCGTGATCACGAAAATTGCCGATGCTGTGCGCGAAAGCGTCTGCTCGCTTTTCGAGACCGAAGTAACCTGGACATTCATCAGGTCTTCCAGACTCTTTGTGGTCAGGTCTGTTGAACTCTGTTGCGGCCATGCCGGTAAGGCCAGAAATCCCACCAGGGCGATCTGCGCGAGCGTGCGCGAAGTGATGCACGAGAGAAATTCAATCCTCTCTGTCCAGCCATTGCACTTTCGCATTCCCCCTTCCTTCTGCCCAAGAGGACTGAGCCAACAGAACGTTGTTCGGTAGCCATCACCGTGGCCAACGGAACGGCTGATGAGGGAGCAGACAGGAGGCCAAACTGATGATCGTCAAGTGAGGGCAAGGCGCCTAGAATCAGTGAACTACCCTCTTGCGAGAGTTTCATTGCGCGAACATTCGCCGGGAGAAATGTTTCAGGAAGGACGGCGCGTGCCGAGGTGGCACAGTGTTAACACCATGTTAAAAAATGGGAAGCAATCCGCGCCCGCTTGCTTCCGCGATAGGATTCCCCTATTGTGTGGTCAACTCATTAGAAAGAGAGCCGATGAAACGCGTACTGGTGATAGAAGACGACAAAGATATCGTTGAATTGGTGCGCTACAACCTGGAGAAGGACGGCTATCAGGTGGCGTCAAGTGGGGATGGCTCCACTGGTCTTGCCCAGATTCGAAAAGCCGCGCCCGACCTGCTGATCCTCGATCTGATGTTGCCGAAACTTTCGGGACTTGAGATCTGCAAAGAAGTTCGCAAGGATGTCACACTGAACCGGCTGCCGATCCTGATTCTCACTGCTAAGGGAGAAGAAGCGGATCGCGTAGTTGGCCTGGAACTTGGCGCGGACGATTACGTCACGAAGCCATTCAGTCCGCGCGAGCTTGTTGCGCGAGTGAAAGCGCTGTTGCGGCGCGCTGAGCCTGGAGCACCTTCCGAGAAACCGCTCGAGATTGGCGCTTTGAAGATCGATCCGGCGGCGTATCGCGTAACGCGCGCAGGAAAACCCGTGCAGATGAGCACACTCGAGTTTCGTCTGCTTTATTTTTTGGCCGCGCGTCCCAACCGCGTGTTCACCCGCGATCAATTACTCGATGCCGTTTGGGGGACGGAACGATTTGTCACTCCGCGCAGCGTGGATGTCTACGTGCGGCGATTGCGCGAGAAAATCGAAGCCGACCCGCAGCATCCGGGGTTCATGAAAACAATTCGCGGAGCCGGTTACCTCTTCGAAACCAGCCGTGCGAGCTAGGCTTTTCTGGCGGCTGGGACTGACGTACTTAGTCCTTCTGGCCGGCGTTTTAATCGCCGTTGATTCCTATTCTGCCCGTGTCGTTCGCAGCCACTCGGTACGCTCTGCAAACGATCAGCTCGTTTCGTTGATGCATCTCGCAGAGGCGCGCCCGCCCGACGTCGGCAACAAGCCGGAGCTGCGTGTATGGACCGAGTGGATGGCGAAAAGCGGAGCGCGGGTCACGATAATCGGCGCCTCCGGTCAGGTGCTCGCAGACTCGGCAAATAGCGCGAGCGACGCTGAAAAACCCGCCGATTGGCCGGAAGTTCAACAAGCTCTAGCCAACGGTACCGGGCGCTCGGTGGATTCCGTCCGCGAACTCGTGTGCCGAGCCCAGCGTTTTCAACCTGCTTCCGGTTCGCCATTCGTGATTCGCCTGGCATTGCCGTTGGCGCAAATCGATTTGTCGCTAAAGGAGCTTCGCCAACGGCTGCTCGTCGCTTCGCTAATCATTTTACTTTTCGGAATCGCGGTATCTCTGATTTTCGCGCGCATTTTCGCCGCGCGTGTCGAACATCTGAAAGATTTCTCGCAACGAATTGCTGCAGGAGACTTTCACCCCTGGCTGCCTGTGGGACCGCGAGATGAACTTTCCGATCTGGGAGACTCGATGAACCAAACGGCGGCGCACCTTGACCAGGAGATACGCTTGCTAAGCGGCGAACGCAACCGCTCGAGCGCGATCCTGCGAAGCATGGTCGAGGGCGTCGCCGTGGTCGATGCGCAGGAACGGCTGGTGTTTTGCAACCGCGCGTTTTCGGAAATCTTGAACGTCCAATCGGTGACCAGTGAAGGCAGTCCGCTGATAGAAGTCGTTCGCAGCTCGGAATTGATCGGGCTCATTCGCAAAGCGTTGGTTGGAGAGGAAGGCCTGCAGAGCGACATAGAAATCGGGATCGTGCAACCTTTGAGTTTTTCAGTGACTGCTGCGCCGGTGAAAGCGCTGGACGTGGATCGGAATGCCCCAGCGGACAAGCCCTCCGGAGCGGTCGTCGTTTTGCACGACGTGACCGAATTGCGGCGGCTCGAACGTGTGCGCCAGGATTTCGTCGGAAATGTCTCGCATGAATTCAAGACTCCCCTGACAGCCATTCAAGGCTTCGCGGAGACATTGTTGGCCGGAGCAATCGACGACCCTAAGAACAATCGCCGATTCCTGGAAATTATTCGCGAGCACGCTGCCCGCTTAGCCCGGGTGACAGATGATTTGCTGAAACTAGCTCGCATCGAGGCCGGAAAGCTTGAATTGGAGTTTTTCCCCGTCGGGATTCAGGAACTGATCCAAGGGTGCGCGGAGACCACCTTGTTGAAAGCTAGCCGCAAACAAATTTCATTCAGCATGGAAGTTCCGTCCGGGCTTCCGGCTGTCCGCGGCGACGCGAGTCTGCTGCATGACGTATTGCAGAATCTGCTCGACAACGCCATCCAGTACACGCCCCGCGGTGGCCGCGTAGTCGTAGGAGCAGCCGCGGGTCCTCACGAGGTAACCATTACGATCTCAGATTCCGGAATTGGGATACCGCTTGCCGACCAGGAACGGATTTTCGAGCGCTTTTACCGCGTGGACGCTGCGCGCTCGCGGGAAGCCGGCGGCACCGGCCTGGGGCTCTCCATTGCCAAGCACATTGTCGAAGCGCACGGTGGCCGCCTGTGGGTTGAGAGCGCCGTGGGCCAAGGATCGAAGTTCTCCTTTTCCATTCCTCTGGCCAGCTAGGCCCCGAGTTGTCTCACAGCGTTTACCTCCTGTTAATTCCGTTGCAGTATTTCAGTGCCATCGTATACGCGTACACATTTAATTGGCCCCCGGGTGATTTACGCAGGAGGTGGCGAATGGCGGCGACGAAAACCAGCACGGACGGAATTTTTCAAAGCGTTTTAGTGAACTACCTGGTATCACAGGCGCGCACGGTGGAGGCCTCCGTGAACCGGGCTCTTTGGGCGCTGCTCGAGCGCAATGAGCGGCTGGCCAGCGAGGTCTTTCTAAACGAACCGCGCATCAACGAAATGGAAATCGTGATTGACGAGCACGCCATCCGCATGTTGCGCCAGGGGAACCTCGCAGATACCGAAGTGCGGCTGATTGTCGCCACACTCAAAATTAATAACGATCTTGAGCGTATGGGCGATCTCGCCGTAAACCTCAGCGAACGCGCCATTTCGCTGTCGGCGATGGGAGAAGTGCCGATTCCAGTTGAGCTCGAGCCCATGGCTACAGCAGTCCGCGCGATGGTCTCGAAATGCTTGGGAGCGCTGATTTACCAAAACGTGGACCTTGCTACCCAGGT
>Ga0209655_10000647_pt1 | contig 13235 bp, 8 predicted proteins | sample BogFormECP03_OM2_FD_188236 | JGI IMG/M metagenome (GOLD analysis project Ga0209655, IMG submission 188236) | Bog forest soil microbial communities from Calvert Island, British Columbia, Canada - ECP03_OM2 (SPAdes) (version 2) | ecosystem: Environmental > Aquatic > Freshwater > Wetlands > Bog ...
ACGCACCGGTCAAATAGCCCAGCCCGCTGCCTGCCCAGTCTGACGCCGGGTCCACGCCCACCATTGTGCGCGCCACCGATCAGCGGCCTAGAACTGCAGGGCGGTAAAACGCCAGTCCAGCACCTGCCGCGGCTCATCGTGAGCGTCGCTGACGGCGTAGACGACTGATCGCAATCCCAGCACGCCGGCGTTGGCGGTCGGCTCGGCGGAGTCGATGCGCAGTTCGCTGTAGAGGGTGTCGCCCTCGTGGACCGGGCCGGTGTGGTCGCAGGACTGCCAGCCCAGCACCGTCGCGACGTTGGGCAGCAGCCGAGTGGCTTGCGCCAGCGCCAGGCCGATGGTGTGCCCGCCGTAGACTAACCGACGTCCGCCGATACGTGAATCATGGTGAACTGCAGCGATATTCAGGCTCAGACGAGCCAACTCCGGTGCACTGCTGACCACATCGGCACTGCTGTGCAGCACCGTGCCCGCCAGGCTGGCATCGAAGTGCGGCCCGGGGATGCGCTCGCGGAACAAATCGCCGTCCCAGTCGTCGACGGCCGACGGCGGCGGACCAAGATCGGCACCGACTTTCGACAGATCGTCGGCGTGCTCCGCGTCGTTCGGGCCGGCGCCCGGGCTCAGCGGCAGCATCGCGCAGCGGTAGAAGTCGAGGATCAGCCGATCGGCTTGGTCGATGGTGGTCATCCGCAGCGCCACCAGGCCGGTGGGCGCCCGGTCCGGCTTGGCGGAGTTCTTCTTCAAGCCGACCACCTCGGTGCGGGTGAACAGCGTGTCGCCGATAGCCGGGAATCGGTAGAACACCAGCCCGCGGTAGAACAGGTTCGCCTTCACATGCTGGGTCACCAGCGTCGACTGCCCGATCGCCACGTCGCAGACCAGCCCGGGGTGGGCCAGCGGCGCGGTCAACCGGGTGACCGCCGCCGACAGCTCGGCGTCCAGCGGCAACCGCAACCGATCGCCGAGGATGCTCTGGTGAACCGCGGCCAGCCCGGGGGTCAACGTCATCGCCGGTGCGCCGGCGAAGACCTGCCCGGTCTGCAGTTCGTCGAAGTAGGGACCGACTGTCATGGTTGGCCTAAACTCCGGCATGCCAACATGACCGTATGAACAGCGGGCTGAACGACGACGAGGCAATGCTGGTCGAGACGGTGCGTCAGTTCGTCGACAAAGAGGTCAAGCCGACGGTCCGTGAGCGGGAGCATGCCAACGAGTATCCCGAAGCGTGGATCGAGCAGATGAAGCGCATCGGCATCTACGGGCTGGCCATTCCCGAGGAGTACGGCGGCGCGCCGGTGTCGATGCCGTGCTATGTGCTGGTGACCCAGGAGTTGGCGCGCGGCTGGATGAGCCTGGCCGGCGCGATGGGCGGGCACACCGTGGTGGCCAAGCTGCTCACGCTGTTCGGCACCGAGGAGCAGAAGCGGCAGTACTTGCCGCCGATGGCCAGTGGCGAGTTGCGGGCCACGATGGCGCTCACCGAGCCCGGCGGTGGCAGCGACCTGCAGAACATGTCGACCACCGCTGTGCCTGTTGACGCCGACGGCTCCGGCCTTGTCGTCAATGGCTCGAAGACGTGGATTTCCAACGCGCGTCGGTCAGGACTGATCGCGCTGCTGTGCAAGACCGACCCGGCCGCCACGCCGCGGCACACGGGCATGTCGGTGCTGCTGGTGGAGCACGGCCCGGGGCTGACGGTGTCGCGGGATCTGCCCAAGCTGGGCTACAAGGGCGTGGAGACCTGCGAGCTGTCGTTCGACGGCTACCGGGTGCCGGCGTCGGCGATTCTCGGCGGGGAAGCGGGAAAAGGTTTTTCGCAGATGATGAAAGGCCTTGAGACCGGCCGTATTCAGGTCGCATCGCGTGCGCTCGGGGTGGCGACCGCGGCGTTGGAGGATGCGCTGGCCTACGCGCAGCAGCGGGAGAGTTTCGGCCAGCCGATCTGGAAGCATCAGTCGGTCGGCAACTACCTGGCCGACATGGCGACCAAACTGACCGCCGCACGCCAGCTCACCCGCTACGCCGCCGAGCGCTACGACAGCGGCGAACGCTGCGATATGGAGGCCGGGATGGCCAAGTTGTTCGCCTCCGAGGTCGCGATGGAGATCGCACTCAACGCGGTACGCATCCACGGCGGCTACGGATATTCCACCGAATACGACGTCGAGCGCTACTTCCGCGACGCCCCGCTGATGATCGTGGGCGAGGGCACCAACGAGATTCAGCGCAACGTGATCGCCGGACAGCTGGTGTCCCGCGGCGGGATCTGACGCTCGCCGACTTGTCGGTGCCCAGAGATAGCGTCGCCGCATGGTTTCCATTCGAGAAAAGAAGATCCATGCGGCATTCGACAAACTGGACTTGACGCTCGACCGCATTGCCGAGATACCGCCGCATGAGCTGACGTTCGAGGAAAGGTTGACGTTGTGGGCTCAGCTGGAAACGCTGCGTCTGGCGTTGACTGACGCCGCGCAACGTCGCCGACGCGCCGCTTCGTGAGTTACCACTCCACGCCGGTGGAGACGCAGAACTCATTCTGCTCAGGGTCCGACATTCTGACCCATCGAGTTCCGCCGAAGCTCTGCACGCCATCGTCGATGCGCCGAGCGCCGAGCGCCTGCAGCCGGCGGACTTCGGCCTCGACGTCGTCGACCACGATGTCGAGGTGCATGCGGTTCTTGCCCGCTTTGGGTTCCGGGACTCCCTGAAGGAGAAGCGGTGAAGCGGTCCCCTCTTTGGGAACGAGCACGGCCAGCTTCGCGTCGGTGTAGTGGTCGCGATAGTCCAGCGCCTCGCGCCAGAACTTAGCGAGCCTCGTTGGCTCTGCGCAGTCGAGTACGATTTCCATTGTCGCCTTGCGTCCCATCACATGCCTCCCGGTCGAAAGTCACCGTTAGCTTTTCGCATCCGCGAGGCCCCAGGTCACGGCGGTCTCGGCGTCGATGCTCAACCCGCTCAGCACCAAATATGCTGTGCGCCAACGGCCTATCCGTCGTGTCACGCTGACGGTGCCGCCGGCGCCGGGAAGCAGGCCCAAGCTCAGCTCGGGCAACCCGAACACCGCGTCGGGCCGCGAAACCACCCGACCGCAAAACGCGGCCATCTCCAATCCGCTGCCCAGCACCTGACCGTGCACCTCGGCGCGGCATGCCTGCCCGAGTCGGGCGGTCAACGCGTCGAGTATCAGCGCCGGGCTGTAGCGGGTGCGGGCCAGATGTGCGCCGGCGGGGTCACTGAACCTGCCGAACTCGGCGAGATCGCCGCCGCTGCAAAACGACGGCCCGTTGCCGGTCAGCACGACCTCGTCGACCGATGGGTCGAGTTGCGCGACGGTCAACGCCTCCAGCAGCGCGGCGCGGGCATCGGTGGAAAACGCGTTGTGGCGTTGCGGCCGGTTGAACGCGATCCGCAGCGTGTTGCCGTCGCGGTGTGTCTGCACCGGATCGGCGATGTCGGGCATGCCAGCCGGGCCGCGCTCGGCCAGCCACCGGGCGAATTCCGGACCGCTCTGCAAGGTGGAGTAGGCCAGCGATTCGGTCACCACACCGGGCAGCATCGGCCCGGCCGGATCCACCGACCGCAGCACGTCGTCACAGACCGCTGCGGCCATCGGCCAGCGGTTCACCCGTTCAGTCAGTTCGTCGATCGCCGAGTCGATCGACGGGACGGTGATCACCCGGCGGTCGTCAGTGTCGTCTTCAGTGAGGGTGAATGTTGCTTGCTGCAACCAGAATTCGGATGCTTGCGCGATCGGCCCGACGGCCACCACCGGGACGCCAAGTGCCACAGCATCGACATCGGAGACCGGCTCCGACACGTCGACGATGCGTAGCGTCACACCGAATACTTCTTCACCAGTTCGTTTTTGTACAACTTGCCGGTGTCGGTACGCGGCAGCTGCGCTTCGAACGAGATCGATCGCGGACACTTGTAGTGCGCCAAGCGGTCTCGCAGCCAAGCGAGCAGGTCGTCGGAGAATTCATCGGTAGCGTCCGCCGAGTCGACGGTCTGCACGACGGCCTTGACGCTTTGACCCATCTCGTCGTCGGGAATGCCGAACACCGCCGCGTCGAGCACCTTCGGGTGAGTGACCAACAGGTTTTCGGTCTCCTGCGGGTAGATGTTGACGCCGCCGGAGATGATCATGTGGTGACGGCGATCGGTGAGATACAGGTAGCCGTCGTCGTCGAGGTACCCGACGTCGCCGACGGTGGCCCAGCCGTGCTTGTCGCGGGAGGCCGCGGTTTTCGCTGCGTCGTTGAGGTATTCGAAGTCAAATCCGCCGGCGAAATGGATTTCGCCGGGCTGACCGGGCGGAAGCTCATTGCCGTTCTCGTCGAGAATGTGCAGCTCGCAGAGCATCGGCTTGCCGACCGAGCCGGGATGGGCGATCCACTCCTCGGCGCTGATCAACGTCGACCCGATCGCTTCGGAAGACGCGTAGTACTCGTCGACGATCGGCCCCCACCAGTCGATCATCTGCTTCTTGATCTCCACCGGGCACGGCGCCGCAGCGTGCATCACCCGCTCGAGGCTGGACACGTCATACGAACTACGAACGCAATCAGGCAGTTTCAGCATCCGGGTGAACATGACCGGCACAAATTGAGCGTGGGTGACCCGGTGGCGCTGAATGGCTTCAAGGCAACCCTCGGGGTCGAATTTCTCCAGGACGACAGTCGTGATGCCAGCGGCCTGAACGGTCATCGACCACACCGACGGTGCGGTGTGGTACAGCGGCGCCGGGCTCAGATAGAGCGCATCCGGGTGCATCCAGAATCCGACCAGAGCCGACATCATCCCGGGCGCTTCGGCGGGCGAAACGTGCGGCAGTGCGCGCTTGATCCCCTTGGGGCGGCCAGTGGTTCCTGACGAGTACTGCAGCAGATCGCCTTCGACTTCATCGTCGATCGGCGTATCCGGTTGGTCAGCAACGCATTCCGGGTAACGCTGCCAGCCGTCGAGGTCGTCATCGGCGATCATCAGCACTGGGGGCAGGCCGGCGGGAAGATGCTCGGCGAGGTTTTCGCAGGTCTTGCGCAGCGCAGCCGAACCGATGATCGCCTTGGCCGCGCTGTTGTCGACGATGTAGGCGGCCTCCGGCGCGGTCAGGTGGGTGTTGATCGGCACGTAGTACAGGCCACTGCGCCGGGCCGCCCACATGGCCGCGTGGATGTGCTCGTTGTTCTCCATGAGGATCGCGACGGCGTCGCCTTCGACCAGACCCGCGCTGCGGAAGGAGTGCGCCAGCCGATTGGCGCGGGCTTCGAGTTCGTCGAAGGTGACCACAGTGCCGGACGGATAAAGGATGACAGCGGGCTTGTTGGCACCGAGATGCTCACGGATCTGCATGCGCAGACTGTACCGCCGTGAAACTTGACGGGTGTCAAGGGCCGGTCAGCTGCCGGCCGCGGGCACCTGGTCGGCCGGCTGATGCGGGTGTCCGCCGTGACGCTTGGCGCGACCGGCGAACGGCGCCAACAGCGTTGGCACCACCTGACGGCGGTTGACTACGAAAGCGACGACCGCCACCGCGGCATAGACGGCGCTGAGCAGCATGCGACCCTCGGTCGAGGTGATCGGGAATTGCACGATGAACAAGCCCAGCAGCGCCCAGGCCGCCCAGCGACGGAACCGCAGGCCGAGGATCAGTGCCACGCCCATCAACGTCTGCACGGCGGTCAGCACCATCTCCTCGATCTGGCGGCCGTCCAGTTGTATCGACGTGCCTCCGCCGCCCAGCACGAACGCCACTGGCAAGGACCCGATCAGCAGGGTCCACTGGTTGACCTTCGACGAGATCAACGTCGCAATCGCGATCGCGCCCTTGCCACGGGCCGCGAAGATGGTCGCGATGATGAACTCCGGGGCCTCCGAGGACAGCGGTGCCAGCCACTGCACCAGCAGGAAGCGATCGATGCCCAGCTGCGTGCCGGCGTCGATCAGGCTCTCCGCGAACGGTTTTGCACAGGTCACGATCACCGAGGCGGCGAAGATGAACAGCGCCGACACCGCGATGCGGCGTGTTCGGTCGGGAAGGGCTCCCAGTGCGGCGGCGGTGCCGACCAGTTCGGGTTCCTCGACCTCGCCGCGGCTCAGCTTGTACAGGTAGTAACCGAACCAACCCAGCAAGATCACCCCGAAGGCGATCTGGATACAGCCGGTCGCGGGTATCAGGAAGGCGGCCACCCCGGCGAACATCAGGAAGCCGATCTCCACCCGGTTGCTGACGTCGAGATCCAGTTCGCCGACTTTGCGGCCGGTGGCCCTGCGGGCCACCAGAATGCTGACCAGAACAACGACCGGCCACCCGATACCCATCAGCAGCCGATTCGAGCCGGTCATGTTCGCGGCGGCGTACTGGGTGTACTCGGGCACATGGCCTGCGGTGTAGGCGTAATACAGGTCGACCGCGTACTCGGGCAGAACGGCGATGACCCCCAGCACCGCAACCGCCAGACCACCCGAGACGTCGATCTGAGCAGCTTCAGCCGCCCACGCCAGCAGGAAGCTGGCCGCCACGACCGCGGCACCGTAGGCGATCAGGCCCAGAATCGGACTCGGATTGATACCGGCGATGCGCAGCACCAGGGCCGGGCAGATGAAGACGGCGACGATTCCCAGTGAGCGGAATAACGGCCGCAACGATACAGCGGGAGCACCGACACCGGGGGCGGTGGTCGTCATGCTCACCCCTTAAGTCGCCCGCGTCGTTGAATCCCGAAAGTCTGGTTTCCTCGTCGAAAACCTACCCTGCTGAGTGGCTTCCAGCAACATAGCCGGGCTACTAAAAGATTTACTGAAGCGTCCCAAATTTGCTGGTGGAACTGGTTATAAACCATAATTCGGTCGACCAATGTTTCCGATTCGGCTACCCTAACGAACTCATAGCCGCGAGGGAGAGCAAGATAAAACGCCTACCCGCGCCATGGCCGCGGACCTAACATGAGGTCGCCAGACAATCCCCAGCGTGCGGGGGTCCTTTTGATGAATGGCGGCGAACTTGGCCCGCCCTCGGGCGTCATCACGTTCTTGTTCACCGATATCGAAGGCTCCACCCGCCGATGGGAAGCCGACGCGGACGAAATGCGCAACGCTCTCGCGGTCCACGACGACGTGTTGCGCAAGGCCGTCGAAGCTCACGCAGGTTGGTTGTTCAAACACACCGGCGATGGGGTGTGTGCGGCGTTTGCGTCTCCGAATGGTGCCGTCGACGCCGCCGTCACCGCACAGTTGAATCTCGAATTGCCAGTGCGGATGGGAATCGCCACAGGCGAGGCAGAGTTGCGCGGAGCGGATTACTTCGGCCCCGTGCTCAATCGCGCGTCGAGGGTGATGTCGGCCGGTCACGGCGGTCAGATCCTGCTCGACGGTGATACGGCCGGTCTGCTGAAAGACCTCGAACTCGTCAGTATGGGCCAGCGACGCCTGCGCGATCTCGCGAAACCCGTTGAGCTGTTTCAGGTCCGTGCGGCCGGCCTGCACAGCGAATTTCCTCCACTGAAGGCGCCCGACGCGACGCCCGGGAACTTGCGGCCGCAAACCACCAGCTTTGTAGGGCGCGAGAAGCACGTCGGCGAGGTTGCCGCAACGCTGAAGGCACACCGGTTGGTGACGTTGACCGGCGTCGGCGGTGTAGGAAAGACGCGGCTGGCGCTGGAGGTTGCCGCGAGTTCGGCGCCCGACTTCCCCGACGGCGTATGGCTGATCGAGTTGGCCGCAGTCGCTGATCCGGCAGCGGTTCCCGACGCAGTCGCGGCCGTCCTCGGAATCACGCAGCAGCCGGGCATGACCGTTGCACAGAGTGTTGCCGCCGCACAGGAGGGCGGGTCGCGGCTGCTGGTGTTCGACAACTGTGAGCACGTCCTCGACGCCGCGGCCGACCTGATCGAAGCAGTCATCGCCGCGTCCGCGGTCGTGACAATCCTGGCCACCAGCAGGGAGGGATTGCGAATCGCCGACGAACAGCTCTGGCCGGTGCCATCACTAGATACTCGTGGCGGCGCTGACTCGAGCGCTGCCACTCTGTTCGTTGAGCGCGCGGAGGGTGTCGCGCCCGACATCTCGTGGGCAGATAACGCCGACGCGGTAATCGAGATCTGCCGGCACCTCGATGGCATCCCACTGGCGATCGAATTGGCCGCCTCGCGCATGCAGTCAATGACCCTGACTGAACTGCGCGATCGCCTCGACGACCGCCTCCGGCTGCTCGTCGGATCGCGGCGCGGGCAGGAACGTCACCAGACGCTGCACCACGCGGTGCAATGGTCCTATGACCTACTCGACGACGGTGAACAGGCGCTCTTGAATCAATGCTCGGTATTCGCCGGTGGTTTCGACCTTGCCGCGGCGTGCGCCGTGGCCGGCTCCGAAGACGAGTTCGCCACGCTGGACCTACTCGATGCGCTGGTGCGGAAATCGCTCGTGGTGGCGGACCGGACGTCTGCGCGGACTCGGTTTTCGATGTTGGAGACGATCCGCCAATTTGCCCAAGAGCAGCTCTTGGCTGCTGGTAGCGCCGATGCGGCCCACGCCGCACACGCGCGCCACTTCGCGGGACGCGAAACCGACGTCCTCGCCCTCTGGGACGGCCCGCAGCAGCGGGAGGCCTACGCGTGGCTCAACGTCGAGTTGGCTAACCTACGTAGCGCTTTCCGGTGGAGCGCGGCCCACGATGACCTCGACGCCGCTGCAACCATCGCCGTCTACGCGGGGTTCCTTGGTGGTTGGATCGAGCTGCACGAGCCCTCCACGTGGGAGGAGGAACTCGTCGAAGCCGCCCGGGCTGTCGGACATCCGCGGCTGGGACAGCTGTACGTGGGTGCTTCCGAGTGTTACCGGACGGGGAGGTTGGACGATGCCGTCAGCTACGCCGATGCGGCCCTAGCGACCATCGAGAGTGGCCGTTTCGATCGCATGCTTTTTGACATCGAACCGACGGCGCTGGGCGGCACGTACATCACCAAGGGGTTGTCCGATCGGTGGCTGGAGCTGTGCCGCAATCGGTTTGCCCGCGGTCGAGGCATCAATACCTTCAACCGAGCGTCCATGGTCGTGGCCTTGGTGACTGCCGGGTATACGGAGGAGGCGCAGGCGGCTTGCGACGACCTGCTGGCGGCCGCGGACGCCACCGACAATCCTGGCGCACGCTCTTTCGCGTCGTTCGCGTACGGATACGCGTGGCGCTCCCGCCGTCCGCATGCCGCTTACGAAGCGCTGCGCCGGGGCCTGGAAATCGCTGAAGGCAGCGACAACACAATGGCCGAGTTGTACATCGCAGTGACCTTGTCAGGACTCGCCGCCACCCAGGGCGCTCCCGCGGACATCCTCGATTCCTTGACCCTGGCCATCCGCACCTTTTACGCCTCCGGCAGCTTCTCCCAGATGGTTACCCCACTAGTCGTCCTCGCCGCACACTTCGACCGGATTGGACAGTACGAGACCGCCGCGACGATCGTCGGCTTCGCCGCTACCTCGTTCGCACTGGCCGTCGTTCCGGAGATCACCACCACGATCGCGCATCTTCGAGAGGTGATGGGCGACAAGGTCTATGAGTCGCTGGCCCATAGCGGCGCCAACATGACGAACGCGAGCGCCGCGCAATATGCTCTTGAGCAGATCGAGCAAGCACGCGCGGAACTTGTGCGCGACCGAAAAGACGCATAAGCCCCCGACACGCCGCGCGTGCGGGGGCCTTTGCGTCTTTTCGCGCTAGTCGGCTTCGGCCAGCCGCTGCTTGAGCGCCTCGAACTCGTCCCTGACGCCGGTCGGCAGTTTCTCGCCGACGAACTCGAACCACTCCTCGATTAGCGGCAGTTCCTTGCGCCATTCGCCCGCGTCGACCACGAGCGCTTTCTCCACATCGGCGGCGTCGACGTCCAGCCCGTCCAAATCGAGATCGCCGGCGGAAGGGACGATGCCAATCGGGGTTTCGTGGCCGCTGCCCTGGTGCTCGATGCGGTCGACGATCCACTTCAGCACCCGGCTGTTCTCGCCGAAGCCCGGCCACAGGAACTTGCCACCTTCACCGCGGCGGAACCAGTTGACGAAGAACACCTTCGGCAGCTTGGACTCGTCGGAGTTCTTGCCCAGGTCGAGCCAGTGCTGGAAGTAGTCGGCCACGTGGTAGCCCAGGAACGGCAGCATGGCCATCGGGTCGCGGCGAACGGTGCCGACCTTGCCCTCGGCGGCGGCCGTCTGCTCGCTGCCCATGGTGGCGCCCATGAAGACGCCGTGCTGCCAGTCCCGGGCCTCGGTCACCAGCGGCACGGTGGTCTTGCGGCGGGCGCCGAACAGGATGCCGGAGATCGGCACGCCTTGCGGGTCGTCCCACTCGGGAGCCAGGGTGGGGCACTGCGACATCGGCGTGCAGTACCGCGAATTCGGATGTGCCGCTTTGGTTTCCGTTTCGCGGAGATCCCAGTCGTTGCCCTTCCAGTCGATCAGGTGATCCGGCTCGCCCTCGAGACCTTCCCACCACACGTCGTCGTCGTCGGTGAGCGCGACGTTGGTGAAGACGGTGTTGCCCTTGGCGATGGTGCGCATCGCGTTCGGGTTGGACTTCCAGTTGGTGCCCGGCGCAACCCCGAAGAAGCCGAACTCGGGATTAACGGCGTAGAGCCGGCCGTCCTTTCCGAACCGCATCCAGGCGATGTCGTCGCCGAGCGTTTCGGCGCGCCAGCCCGGAATGGTCGGCTGCAGCATTGCCAGGTTCGTTTTGCCGCATGCCGACGGGAATGCCGCGGCGAAGTAGTAAGCCTTGTTCTCGGGGGAAATCAGCTTGAGGATCAGCATGTGCTCGGCCAGCCAGCCCTCGTCGTGAGCCATGGCCGAAGCGATTCGCAGCGAATAGCACTTCTTGCCCAATAGCGCGTTGCCGCCGTAACCCGAACCGTAGCTCCAGATTTCGCGGGTTTCCGGGAAGTGGGTGATGTATTTGGTGTCGTTGCACGGCCACGGGACGTCTTTTTGCCCGTCCTCCAGCGGAGCGCCGACGGAGTGCAATGCCTTGACGAAGAACCCGTCGTCGCCGATCTTCTCCAATGCCGCCTTGCCCATGCGGGTCATGGTGCGCATCGACACGACCACGTATTCGGAGTCGGTGATCTCCACGCCCAGCTTGGGGTCGTCGGCACCGAGCGGGCCCATGCAGAACGGCACCACCCACATGGTGCGACCCCGCATGCAACCGCGGTACAGGTCGGTCATGGTCGAGCGCATCTCGGCCGGGTCCATCCAGTTGTTGGTCGGACCGGCGTCGATCTCGCGCTCGGAACAGATGTAGGTCCGCGATTCGACGCGCGCGACGTCAGAGGGGTCCGACAACGCCAGGTAGGAGTTGGGCCGCTTCTCCGGGTTCAGCGGCTTGAAGGTGCCCGCCTCCACCAGCTGGTCGCAGAGCCGCCGCCACTCTTCCTCGGAACCGTCAGCGAAGACCACCCGATCCGGCTGGGTGAGCTCGGCGACCTCCTCCACCCAGGACAGCAGGCCCTGGTGATTCGTCGGCGCGGTATCCAGACCGGGAACGGTCGCTGAAGTCATCGAAATCTCCTGCACTCATCTGCGTGGGCGGCTGCTCCAAGGCTCAGAGCGGACCATTTCGCCCGTGCGGCTTTGCGGTGGCCCTTTGTACAGGTTATCGCGGGGAATATCGGAAGGGCAGGTCGGGAGAGTATTGGATCACTCACAAGAACGATTCAGAACACGTTATCGGCGGTATTCGGCGACGCGGTTTCGTCGATTTCATCGTTGCCGGCAGCTGCCGGGGTGTCATCGGCCCCGATCGGGGATTCCGAGTCGCCGGGCGGGGCATCCGAGCCCTCGGTCTGGCTGACGGCGTCGCCGGGCGCCGCGGGTTCGCCGAGTTCGGCCCGCACCGCTTCCAGCGCAGCCTGCAGCGTCGGCATCTCCCGGCTGCGCAGCGCGGCGGCGCGCGCCCCGACGACGGCGTGCTCGCGCAGTTCGGTGTCGATGACGCCGACCTGCTCGGTGACCCGCGCGCTTTCGACCTCGTCTTGCTCGCCCAAGGCCGCGGCCAGCGACGACTCGGCGCCCAGCACCCGGGTCGCGACCAGTTGCTCGAGTGCCGAGCGCAGCTGTGCGGTCGCTTCGCCGGCCCAACGGTCCAGCAATGCGCGATCGCGCAGCAGGCCGCGGGTGCCGACCACCCAGACGGTCAGCGCAAGCCCGATCGCGGCACACGCGACGGCTCCAGCGACGGTGAGTCCCGGCGTCAGGTCGGCCAGCAGCCGGCTCAGCGTCAACGCCACACCCAACCCGAAACCGGCGCCCACCAGCATCATCAGCCGGGTCTCCAGCCGTCGCGACTTCAGCTGCGGGGCCGGCATCTCGATCTTGGGCAGGGCGGCGGGTGCCGGCGGGTCGGCCGGCAGCCCCAGGCTTTTCGCGACGTCGGCCAAATGTGTGTTGGTCCCCTCGTCCACCTCGGCGACCACCTCGTCGATGCGATGGCGCGTGTAGGACTCAAACGCCGGCAGTTGGCGTCGGGTCAGACCCGCCGCGTCTTCCTGCAGCTCGGAGCGCACCGAGGCGCAGCGGTTACGGGCGAAGTACGACAGCTGGACCCGAGCCTGCTGGGCCTGGCTGCGCAGCGCGATCGTGCGCTCGGACTTCGACAGCCGCCGCTCCCGCAGGATGCCGCTGCGCTGCTCACGTAATGCCTCGACCCGCGCTCGCCGGCCCGCGCCGTCGGCGTCCCTGTCGTAGCGGTCGGCGACGTTCTGCAGCCGGGATTCCCAGGCCCGCAACCTGTTTCGTCGCGCAAGATCGGTGTCGGCGAGCTGTTCGCGTACCGCGGCGACGAGGTCGTCGACTTGTGGATCGCCGCGGTCGGGCAGGGCAGCCACGCCTGTCCAGGGCACGTCGCGGTAGCGCGGCGCGTGCGCCGACAACGCCTCGCGGTCGGCGGCCAGGACATCGGCCCAGGCGCGATGCACGTCGATCTTCGACACCGCACCGATCACCGCGTCGGTATCTGCGACCGCCGCGTCGAGCAGCGCACAGTCCGATTCGGTCAGCGCGGCCGCCGCCGAGACGACGAACACCACCGCCGTCGGCACCTCGCCGGCCGCCAGGTCGGTCGACTCGACGAACGTGTGCTCGGGCAACCGTTCGCTCAGTGCCGCGACGACACCGCTGACCCCGGCCAGCCAAGGACCGGTCACCAGGACCACGTCGCGGCGCAGAGTGGTCGGCGCACCCAGCCGCGGCCC
>Ga0209655_10000648_pt1 | contig 13225 bp, 10 predicted proteins | sample BogFormECP03_OM2_FD_188236 | JGI IMG/M metagenome (GOLD analysis project Ga0209655, IMG submission 188236) | Bog forest soil microbial communities from Calvert Island, British Columbia, Canada - ECP03_OM2 (SPAdes) (version 2) | ecosystem: Environmental > Aquatic > Freshwater > Wetlands > Bog ...
CTTGCTGACCGAAAATCCGAACTCCACGCAGCCGTTCCGTATGGACACCGGCATTCTCTCCGTCACCTGCGACCAGAACCACAGCTACACTCCCGAACAACAAGCTCTCGACCACGGCCTGATGGACAAGTTCCCCGAATCCACCGGCTCGGGAAGTTCCACCGGCTCTCCTTGTAACGATTACGGCAAAGGCACCGGCGTCGTGATGGGCTACTTCGACGGCAACACCGTCACCGCCCTCTGGAATTACGCGCAGCACTACGCGATGAGTGACAACTCGTACGGCACCATGTTCGGTCCTTCCGCCGTCGGCGCGCTCAACCTCATCGCCGGAACCACGGCCACCGCTACTCTGTTCCCCACGAAGCCCAATGGCGCCGCGGCCAGCGCTTCCGGCAATATCGCCAACGGCTCGAACACGGGTGCCGTAATCGGCGACCCGCGTCCCGCAGGCGATGAATGCGTTCTCACCAATCCCCAACTCCAGACCACGACCATGGTCTCCATCGTCGGCACCAACGTGGGCGACCTGCTCAACGCCAAGCACATCACCTGGGGTTGGTTCCAGGGCGGCTTCGCTCCTACTGGTTTCAATGCCAAGGGTCAAGCCATCTGCGGCGCGCACCATGCGGGACTGGCCGGTGATGATGCCGTCGAAACCGTCGGCGATTACATTCCTCACCACCAGCCTTTCCAGTACTACACCAGCACGCAGAATCTCCATCACAACCTGCCGAAGAACGCCGCGCTCATCGGCACTTCCTCCGACGGCGCCAATCACCAGTACGACCTCAGCGCTTTCTGGGAAGCTCTCGGCGAAGATCGTCTTCCGGCCGTCACTTACCTCAAAGCCGCCGCGTATCAGGACGGCCACCCCGGCTACTCCGATCCCATTGACGAGCAAATCTTCGACGTCGGTGTGATCAACGCCATCGCCAACAGCCAATACTGGAAAGACACCGTGATCATCATCGCTTACGACGACTCCGACGGCTGGTACGATCACGTCCTCGGACCAGTGGTCAATCAATCCGCCGTCGCGGACGATGCTCTCGCCGGCTCCGGCGATTGCGGCGCTGCCACGGCAGCTACCGCTGGCGGCACACAAGGCCGCTGCGGTTACGGTCCGCGTCTCCCTCTGCTCGTGATTTCTCCCTTCGCGAAGCAGAATTACATTGACCACCGCGCCACCGACCAGTCCTCCATCCTCCGCTTCATCGAGGACAACTGGGACCTCGGCCGCATCGGCAACGACTCAAGCGACGTAAAAGCCGGCACACTCAATGGCTTCTTTGACTTCGACGGCAACCAGGCCCCGAGGTTGATCCTGGATCCATCCACTGGCGTAATCCTGAAAACGCTTAAGGACTAACCCGCGAACATCTTCCGCGTTCGCGTCACAGCAGCACGAAAACAGCACGACCACTGGCTCGAGCCGATTAGGCGGCTCGAGCCAGTTTTTTTTGAGCGTCAGCACAGCAGGCTGTGATTTCGCTTTTCTCTGTGGTCTCTGTGGTAAAGGGTGTTAGTCTTTCTCCGATTTACTTTCGTCTTTCCTCCGTGTCCTCCGCGTAAAATCTTTTGGTTTTATCTTTGTTCATCTGCGCTCAACTGTGGCGCCTTTGAAGTGTTGCGCGCCCCATGCATAATGGTCCGCGAAGGAGAACCGCCGTGCCCCGCACACCGCGCAGTGTGGATCTAACCCAAGTCTCCGAATGGGACGACGGCTACCTCCGCCGCAAAGACGATTACCTCGCTGCCGAAGAACCCCTGGAAATCCGCATCGGCGCGGACCCTCTCAGCGTCACCATGCGCACGCCCGGCCACGACCGCGAACTCTCTGCCGGCTTCCTCTTCACCGAAGGCCTGATCCAGCATCGCGAACAAATCGAAAGACTCGAACTCGCCGAGCCGCAAGACGGAACAAATCGCGGCAACGTGATCGAAGCCGAGCTAACCCCCGAAGCCACCCCAGACTTCGCAAAAATGAAGCGCCACTTCTTCGCCGCCTCCAGCTGCGGCATCTGCGGCAAAGCCTCGATAGATTCCATCCGCTCGCGCCTGCTAGCGGCTCCCAATCCGGATTTTCGTCTCGATGCGGAATTGCTGATAACGCTGCCGGACGCACTCCGCCATTCGCAAGACGTGTTCCAACGCACCGGCGGCCTGCACGCCGCCGCCCTGTTCGACCCAACGGGAAAATTGCTAGTCCTGCGTGAAGATATCGGCCGTCACAACGCGGTAGATAAAGTAATCGGCTGGGCGCTGCTAGAAGGTCGCGTGCCACTTTCGGATTCGGTTTTATTGGTCAGCGGCCGCGGAGGATTTGAAATCGTGCAGAAAGCCATAGTCGCGGGAATACCAATAGTCGCGTCAGTTTCCGCGCCATCGAGTCTCGCGGTGCAACTGGCGCGCGAACTCCGTCTGACCCTGATCGGTTTCCTACGCGGAAGGCGCTTCGTGATCTACGCAGGCGAAGAGCGCATGGCAGGAAAAACTCAAAAAGTGTGACGCGAGAAAGCGCGGCGAATCTAATTCAGAGCCTTACGAAACATATCCGGCGCCAAATCTTTGTGGTGCAACCGGATCATTTCGCGAAACGCTTCGAACAACTCCCGGTCCCACCAGCCGCGCTCTGCCTCTTCCCCCATCAAATCCAGCGCAACCTCCGGAGTGAACGCCACTTTGTAAGGCCGGTCCGTCGTCAACGCATCATACACATCCGAAAGTTGCAAAATCCGCGCGGTCAGCGGAATTTCGTCGCCCGACAAACCATCCGGATAGCCGCTCCCGTTGTGTTTCTCGTGATGATGTCGAATGATCGGCAGAACCAGACGAAAAGTTTTCAGCGGCGCGCAAATCCGCTCGCCCACCACCGGATGTTTCTGCATCACCTTCGCCTCGTCCGCGGTCAACGGCCCCGGCTTCAGCAAAATCGAATCCGCCACCGCCACTTTGCCGATATCGTGCACCACTCCCGCACGCCGCAGCGCCTTGATCTGTTCTTCCGGCACGCCCAGCCGTTCGCCCATGCGCGCGGACATTTCCGCCAGCCGCTCGCAGTGCCCGTGCGTATAAGGGTCGCGCGCCTCAATGCTGTGCGCCAGGCTGAACAGCACCGCTTCCGCGTTTTCCAGCTCGTCCGTGTACTGTTTCAATCGCAGCAGCGAACGCGTGCGCGCCAGCAATTCGTTCAGATCAATCGGCTTGCTCAAAAAATCGTCCGCGCCGGCATTGATTCCCATGATCCGATCTTCGGTCGTGGTCAGCCCGGTGATCAACACCACCGGCGTCAGCCTCGTTTCCGGCGTGGCTTTGATGTGCCGGCAAACTTCAAACCCGTCCATCCCCGGCATCATGATGTCCAGCAAAATCAGATCCGGACGGAACGTCGCGCACTCCTGTATCGCCGTCGGGCCGTCTGGCGCGTCGCGCACTTCGAATCCCTCGCGCCGCAACAAAAATTCCAGCGCCGCCCGCGCTCCCGATTCGTCATCCACAATTAGAATTCTTTCGTCCATAAATACGTGTTTAGGCCCTCAAGCTTTTCCACAGCATCAAATTTTCAAGCATTTTTGGTGACGCACACCGCAAGCCTCATCTCGCGCGGCTCACGGCGCAGTCGGAGTTTCTGGAGAGCTAAGCTCTGCAAGATTCCAATGTAACCTGTCTGCGAAATTCCAACAACCCCCACTTAATTCGATGATTCGAAACCCGCTAATGATGCCAGCCTTTATCTTTCGCGAATTTTCTCCGCTTTTTTCTGCGCCCGCTGTGTTAAATCTTTTGACTTCCTCTGCGCCCTCGGCGTCTCTGCGGTAAACCCCCGCCCTACTCCCTCCGCAACGTCGCCTCAATCAATCCGTGCGGCTCATCCGTCGGCAAAAACACCTCCGCCGGGTTATCCATCCCAAACGGCGACAAATCCACCAAATTAAAATGCTTGTTAGGCAATGAAAGATGAATCTCCCGCACCCGATCGAAATTATTCAAAGCCGCCTCGCCCATCGCATACAAAGTGTGCTGCAACGACTGGCTGTCATGCTCCGCGAATGTCTCCAGCAAAATCTGCCGCACGCCATGCCACAAAGGCCCAAACTCGATGTCACTCCCTTCATAGAGCCAATCCGCATGAATCGAGGTCGAAAGAATCCGGTTGCGATCCTCTTTCAAAGTCGTGTAAGGATCGCGCAGAAAATTGTCAAACGCCGATTTCGTGGTCTTCAGCACCACCAATCCCGCAATCCCCGCGCGAATCGCCGTCCGCTCGCGCGTCGCATCCAACTCCGCCGTCCGCCGCTCCTGTCCGCCGCGCAAAAAGGCCGACGCGTGCGGCTTCCCGCCCAAGGCAATCCGCCCCCACACATTTTCCTCCGCGCGAATGCGCACGCGCGAGACCTGCGAGTTATAAGTCAAAAAATGTTCCACCAGGTGCGTGCAAAAATCCTCGATCGAATCGACGGGATACTGCCGCGCCAGCACGTAGACCGTATTCTTCATCGTGTCCGTCGGCAAAATCTTACGGTTGTCGCCCTTCGTGTGCGCCGCCTCGAAATCCCCCTCGAATGAAATCCCCACTGTCAGCTCGCGTATATCGTGCCGGCCATCCTGACGCACCACGCGCAACAGCCGCACGCGCGATTTGCCGTACTTATTTTTGCCGAGCTTGATGGCCATTCGTCAGCTCCCGCGATACGTCGTATATCCGTGAGGACTCAGCAGCAGCGGAATATGGTAATGCTCCTTGGCATCCGCAACCTGAAACACGATCGTCACCTGCGGGTACAAGCCGTGAGTCTTACGCGCGTGAAAATAAACGCTCGTCTCGAACGTTAACCGGTAAATCCCCGCCTTGAGCGCTCCCGGCTCGAGCAAATGCTGCAGCCGCCCGTCCGCATCCGTCGCGCCCTTGCTGATTTCCTGCCAGCCGCCAGCTCTTTGTATTTCCAAAATTATCGGCACGCCCGCGGCAGGCCGTCCCAGCGAAGTATCCAGCACGTGCGTGGTGATCTGGCTCATGATCCCAGTAATTTCTCCAGGCGCAGCCGCGTGATTTTGCGTTGCTCTTCGCCGGCTATGCGCATTTCCGTTTCCGCGTCGTGCCCCAGGCGCTCCTGCAAACTCTTCAATATCTGCTCGCTCGATTTGCCCGTGGCGCAAATTAAAAACACGTGCCCGAACGTCGCCTCGTAGGCCTCGTTCGCTGCCGCCATCACCGCCAAAGTTTCCGCCGAAGCTTTCTGCGCCAAAGATTGTTCACCTACCGACCACTCGCGCGCCTTCGCGGTCTGTCTCCCCGCGGCCTTCTTCGCGCCGATCGCCGGATGGCTGCGAAATATTATCATCCAATCTTTTCGCCCCAACGAACCAAACGCTTCTTCCGCGGAATCGAGCAATGCTGATGCGTCGGCAAAAGGCCTTTGCGCCAACACCCACTCCACCCATTTCTTCGAGCCGCAACAATCGTACAAAGCGCTCGCAGCTTGTTTCCGTGACAAATGATTCAGCCGCGCGATGCCCGTTAACTGGTCCGCAGCCTGCGCCGCTCGCCCAAATACCCGAAAACGCGCAACCCCGCCATCCGGATAAATATTCAGTCGCACATGAGTCGCCGCGCCCACTTCGTGCAACTGCCGTCGGAACACATGCAAGCGGTTTGCCTTCAAAGGCACGCGCGCCAACAACTGCCGCCAATTCGCCGCGCGCAGCCGCGCAATTTCCGCCCCCGCTCCTTCCGCCTCGCACACCTCGATCGAACAGCTATCTGGAAAATTCCCCTTGAAATGGGCCGTGTCCACTTCCACGCGCTCAATCGTTCCCGCCATTCCCAATTTCACGATCGCCCAATCGTGTCCCGGCCCACGCCTCCGCTGCGTTTCCCAGCCGTCGCTCATAATTTTGCTGCGCCCCGGCATCAACATGTTCAGCGGGTCGCTGTAAAATTGATCGCTCGTCGCAATCACCCGCCCGCCATTTTCCACCGCCGCTAGGTCCAGCTCGCGTTTCGCGATTCCACGCGCGCTCGGCACTACCTCGCCATGCAACCGCAAACGCGCCACGCCGCCATCCGGATAAATCTTGAAACGCACGTGCGTAAATCGCCCCGCATGCGTCACCATCACCGGATTTACAGAGTCGCCCTTCAAGGCAGTCTCCGGCAAAACTTCTTCCCAATGCGTGGCGTTCGCCGCCAACTTTTTCTTTTCGTCCCTATAGGGCGCGGACTCACCGAGATCGCAACCCTCCAAAGAAAAACGCGGCGGATAATTCCCCGTAAAAAAACTCGTGTCCACCACCACGCCCCGCAAAATTCCCGGCAATCCCAGCCGCACGATGCACCAATCGCATCCCGGACTCCGCCGCCGCCGTGTCTCCCATCCGTCCATCCACTTTCCCCGGTCGTTATATTTCCCAACGATAAAAATCGGCTTCTCGCGCTTCAGTAAATTTTCTTTCGGCGCAAAAAACTCGTCGTTGGCGACCACCACGCATCCGCCCAGCCGCTCCGACGCCAAATCCACGAATTGCGTGAACTCATTCATGCCGCGCCTCGCTGCAACACGTGTCCCACCGGCCCCGCCGAAAATTCTCCGCGCTCAAATATTTTCCGCCCGCGCAAGAATGTCGCCTCGACGCGTCCCACCAGCTCGCGCCCCGCGTAAGGCGTCACCTTGTGCCGGTGATGCAGCTGCACCGGCTCCACGCGAAATTTCGCATCCGCATCCCAAATTACGAAATCAGCGTCGCATCCCACGGAAATCGCTCCCTTTTTTCCAGCCAGACCCGCCAGCCGCGCCGGCCCTTCGCATAACCATTTCGCAAGATGCGTCACAGCATAGCCGCGCCCGCGCGCTTCCGTCCACACAGCCGGCAAACTCAGTTGCAAGGAAGCGATCCCGCCCCACGCGCGCAAGAAATCGCCCTCCTCCTGCAGCTTCATCGCTGGAGGGCATGGCGAATGATCCGTCGCAATGAAATCCAGCGTCCCGTCGCCCAGCCCCTGCCACAATTTTTCGCGATTCTCCCGCTCGCGTATCGGTGGCGCGCATTTGAATTCCGTCGCTCCGTCCGCAATTTCTTCCGCCGCGAAAGTCAAATAGTGCGGGCAGGTTTCCGCAGTGACCGCGCCACCCGCCAACTTCGCGCCGCGCAACAAAGCCAGCGCATCTGCCGAAGACACATGCACGATGTGAATCCGCGCGCCAAATTCCGCGTCCAGCCGCAGCAGCAACGCGACGGCTTCGTTCTCCGCTTCCCGCGGACGCACCGCGAGCCACGTAGCATACATTCGCGGCGACGCATTCTTTGCCAGACTCGCCACAACCTTCTCGATTGGCCCCGGCAATTCCGCGTGCGCCAGCAAAGGCGCGTCCATAGCCGCCAGCTTCGGCAGCGCAACCCGCAAATCCGCCTCCGTCACGTGCGCAAACTCATCCACGCCGCTCGGCACCAGAAAACACTTGAATCCAAAGACGCCCGCGTCCCAGAGCCCCTGCAGCTCTTCGGAATTTCCCGGCACCACGCCGCCCCAGAATCCCGTGTCCACCCAAAGCTTCCCCGCCGCCGCGGCCAGTTTTTCGCGCAATGCCGCCGCCGAAATCGTTGCCGGTATAGAGTTCAGCGGCATTTCAATCAAAGTCGTAACGCCGCCCGCAGCAGCCGCGCGCGTCGCTGAAGAAAATCCCTCCCACTCCGTGCGCCCCGGCTCATTGATATGCACGTGCGTATCCACCACTCCGGGCATCACCACGAAAGCTCCGGCTTCGTACACCGGCGCGCCCGCGGAAATTTCATCAAACCCGGAAACGGCCGCAATTACGCCGGCGCGCACATGAATCGCTGCCGCACGCTCGCCTTCCGGCGTCACCACGCGCTGCCCACGCACAATCAGATCTGCCGCGGCCGGCGAACTTCGCGCAGTTTCCGAAGAGTTTTGCATCTCGCGCTCAGCTTGCCAGAACTTCTAGAAATTCCGCGAGCAAATTCCGCGCCACGTTGCGGCGATAGCGCCCCGTCGAACGCATGTCGTCAATCGGCGCGATCTCTGCGCCCAGCGCATCTTGCGCAGCCAGCAGCATTGCGGCATCGTCCGGCCGCTGCCCGCGCAATAATTCTTCCACCCGCTCCGCGCGCAATACGGTTGGCGCCACGCTCCCCAACGCAATCCGCACTTCCGCGATCCGCCCCGCCGCTACACGCCCCGCCCCTGCAAAACAAATCTTCGAAATCGCCTGCGCCCGCCGTGCCCCCACTTTGCGAAAATACTGTTTCCACGACGCGCCGCGCCACCGCGCCAACCGAATCGCGCGAATCAATTCCCCCGCCTGCAAATTCATTATCTTGTACCCGGTGTGGAACGACGCATAAGGCACCCACCGCGCCCCGCCCGTCGAAGCAATTTCAATCTCCGCGCCATACACGATCAAAGCCGGCGGCGAATCCGCGGCCGGCGAAGCATTCGCGATATTCCCGCCCAACGTTCCGCGATTTTGCGTCGCCACACTCCCAGTCTCAGCCGCCGCCCGGCACAATAACGGAAATTCGCGCGCCAGAATTTCGTGCCGCTGCACCTCGGCGTAAGTAGTCAGGGCCCCCATCGTCAAGTGTTCCGCCGTCACCGCAATCCCGCGCAATTCGCCCAAATTCCAAATATTCAGAAATTTCCGGTGCGGCAACTTCCCCGCCTCCAGCAAAACCATCAAATCTGTCCCGCCCGCAAACGCCCGCCACACCCCCGGCTCGCGAGCCATACGCAAAAGCGCCGCCGTCAGATCCCGCGGCGTTTCCATCTCGTACGCAGGCAGATATGCCCTCACGCGCGAGTCTCCGCGTCTCGCACCGCCGCCACCACCGATTCGAAAATCTTCATGTACCCCGTGCAACGGCACAAATTCCCCGAAAGCCCGTCGCGAATCTGCGCATCATTCGGCTGCGGATAACGCGCCAATAAATTCACCGCCGCCAAAATCATTCCCGGCGTGCAAATTCCGCACTGCGCCCCGCCGTGCGTGATAAACGCTTGCTGCACCGCATGCAGCGCCCCGCCGCAAGCCACTCCCTCAATCGTGCGAATTTTCGCGCCCTCCGCCTGCAACGCCGGCACCAAACAGCTGTTCACTAGCGCGCCATCCATTTCAATCGCGCAAGCCCCGCATTCGCCCTCGCCGCAACCTTCCTTTGTCCCGGTCAGTTTCAATTCTTCGCGCAGCACATCCAGCAACCGCGCCATCGGATACGCTTCGCAAGTCACTGCCGTGCCATTCACCACGCACGACACGCGAATTTTCCGCGCGGCCTCAGCCGGCATGCACGGCCTCCAACATTTCCAGCAACGCCTCAGCGGTAATCGGAATCTGCCGCACATCCACGCCCGTAGCGAACGCAATCGCATTCGCAATCGCCGGAGCCGTCCCATCCAGCGGCAGCTCGCCAATGCCTTTCGCACCCGCCGGCCCGCGCCCGTATGGAATTTCCTCGAAGTAAACCCGAATCAGCGGAAGATCCACGGAAGTCGGCATCACATAGTTCGTCATCTGCGCATTCACCATCCGCCCTTCCTGCCACACTACGTTTTCGTACAACGCAAACCCGATCCCCTGAGCCACACCGCCCTCGATCTGTCCCGCCGCGAGCACCGGATTGATCACCTTCCCCACTTCCTGCACCGCGACGAAATCCTCCACGCGCACCTCAGCCGTCCGCGTGTCGACGGAAACTTCCGCCACATACACCGCCCACGCATAGGCCCCGTAAGCATCGCCGGAATATTTCTGATCGTCCCAATGCAAATCGTGCGGGTGCTCGTACTTCACAAAAGATTTCAGCGCGCCACATTTCGCAATGTGCGCACCGCACGCCCGCGAAAAATCTTCAGCGCTATATCCGCGCTGCAACAATCCGCTGTCATGCAATGTCCCAAGCAATCTCACAGCCGCCGCTTCCACCAGCTTTCCCACTATCATCGCCGTGCGCGAAGCCACGGTCGGCCCGCTGTTCGGCACATAAGCCGTATCTGGCTGCACGATCCTAATCTGCTCGCAATCCAACCGCAGCGCTTCCGCCGCAATCTGCGCGAAAATCGTGTTCGTGCCCTGCCCCATTTCCGTGCTGCCCGCCAAAATGTGCACGGTGCCGTCCGCCATCGCCTCCATCGCCACTTCCGAAGCCAGATATTCTTCGCCCGACCCCGTAAATCCCGCGCCGTGAAGAAACGACGCGAATCCAATCCCTCGCCGAATCGTGCCGCGCGCGGCAGAATTCTCCGCGGCAAATTTCCGTCGCTTCGCGTAGTAACCGCTCAGCTCAAACGCGCGCTCCATCAATCCATTCATATCCACTTTTTCTTTCACCACCTGCCCCACCGCCAAAGTCTGCCCCTCACGGATAAAATTCCGCCGCCGCAATTCCTCCGGAGCGATTCCCACCGCCTCCGCCACGCGATCCAAATGCCGCTCCAGCGCAAACACACTCTGCGGCGCGCCAAATCCGCGAAACGCCCCGTGCGGCGGAGCATTGGTCGCTACAGCCCGGCTGCATATCCGCACGTTCGGACAAGCGTAGGGCCCCGCCGCGTGAATCGTTCCGCGCGACAGCACCACAGGCGAAAGCGTTTCATAGGCCCCGCCATCAAGTGTGAAATCAATGTCCATCGCCAGCAGTTTTCCGTCGCGCGTCACTGCCGTGCGATGCCGCGTTCGCGAAGGATGCCGCTTCGTCGTCGCCACCATATCTTCGGCGCGGTCATAGATTATTTTTACCGGCCGGCCCGCTTTCCGCGCCAGCAGCGCCGCATGCGCCGCGATCATGGACGGATATTCTTCCTTCCCGCCAAATCCGCCGCCTGTTTCCGTTTGCACCACGCGCACGCGCTCGCGCGGCAGCCCAAACAAAATCATCAGCGCTTTGTGTATGTAATGCGGACACTGCAGCGAGCCCCACACCGTTACGCCGTCCGTCTCGTTCACCTGCGCGATCATTCCCTGCGGCTCGATGTAAAGCTGCTCCTGCGCCCCGGTTTCATACGATCCTTCCACCACGAACTCAGCCCCAGCCCACGCGCGCTCCACGTCGCCCTTCTCCACGTAGAACGATTTGAAAATATTGTCGCGCCCCCAAATAATTTCCTTGCCCGCCAGTGAATCCTCAATCGAAAAAATCGCCGGCAGCGGCTCGATCTCAATCCGCACCGCCCTGCGCGCCTCCTCCAGCAAATATTTATCGTGATGCGCCAGCAGCACCACGGGCTCTTCAGGATGATTCACAAATTCCGCGGCCAGGCAGGGTTGATCTTCAATTAGCAGCGCGATGCAGTTTTTTCCGGGGATGTCTTGCGCGGTAACAACGATGAACTCATGCCAAGGGATGCCATCTGCAAAATGAATCGCGCGAATCCTTCCGCGCGCCGCCGGACTGCGCACCGTCACCCCATGCAGCATGCCGGGAAAACTCAAATCATCTACATACAGCGCGCGCCCGGTGACTTTTTCGCGCCCTTCCTTGCGCGGCACCGATTTTCCAATCACACGCGTTTCCAAATCAGCCGGCCTTAGTACCGAATTTTGTCGGACTTCTCCCGCCACGCGCGAAACGCCGCCGACGCCTCGTCGTGCTTCAGCTGAATCATCGGAATCTTCCGCCCCGCATGGGCCAAGCTCAATTCCGTATAAATAAACGCGTCGTCAAAACCCGCCTGCGCCGCGTCCGCCGCCGAATTCGCGAAATAAACACGCGCCGGCCGTGCCCAGTAAATCGCCCCCAGGCACATCGGGCAAGGTTCACAGCTCGTATAAATTTCGCACTCCGCCAACTCGAAACTCTGCAATTTCCGGCAAGCCTCGCGAATCGCCACCATCTCCGCGTGCGCCGTGGGATCATTCGTGGCCGTAACGCTATTCACGCCCTCCGCAATGATCTCGCCGCCTCGAACAATCACCGCGCCAAACGGCCCGCCCCGCCCCGAACGCACGTTCTCCAGCGACAACGCCAGCGCGCGCGCCATAAAAGTGTTACACATTGGATCAAGCGTTCCGTCGGCCATCAGTTCACTTGCTACGCTTCAATTCGCTGCCCGTGATTGTAGCGCAGCGCGTCACATCTGCAGGAATGAGAATGTCACGCCATCGTGAGAGACGTACAAGGCGGGCGATACGCGCGCGTCAACCGTCGCCATCACACCATCGCATCCCGTGTGTCAGCCCGACGTAAAGCCAAATTCGCAAACGCTCGTTCCTTCCGCCGCCAAAAATAAACCAGCGCGCTCCCAATCAAAATCAGCGCCACGCTCAACCCCGCCCACATTCCCGGCGCGCCCCAACCATAATGAAAACAAAGCACCGCCCCCAGCGGCAATCCCACCAGCCAATAAAAACACAAATGGCACAACATCGCCGTCCGCGTATCCCCAGCTCCGCGCAGAGCCCCGGTCGCCACCGTCTGCATCCCATCAAACAACTGAAAAAACGCCGCCACGAAAAGCAATTTGCTCGCAACGGGAATCAAAGCAGAATCCGCCGTGTAGACCCGCACAATCTGCCGCGGCACCAGCAAGAACGCCACAGCCATGCATCCCATGAACGCTGACCCCAGCAACATCGCAGTCCATCCCGCGCGGCTCGCCGCATGCGGGTCTTCGCGTCCCAGCGCCTGCCCCACGCGCACCGCCGCCGCCGCGCTGATTCCCAGCGGCACCATGTACGTCAAGCTCACCGTGTTCAGCGCCACCTGATGACTCGCCAGCGCATCCGCGCCCAGCCTGCCAATCAGCATCGTGGCTACCGCGAACACGCCCACTTCCATCCCGAATTGCGTCGCCGCCGGAAATCCCAGATACACCAAGCGCCACACGCGCGGAAAATTCGGAAGCCGCGCCGCATTCCGCAAGCCGGTTTTATTTCGGTGATCGTAGTACAGCGCGGAAGCCAGCAGCACGCCCGTCATATACACGCGCGCCCCGAATGTGGACCACCCCGACCCCACCGTGCCCATCGCGCGAAACCCCAAATGCCCGTACACCAGCGCCCAATTCCCCACAAGATTCACAATGTTCGCCGAGATCAGCGCGAACATCACCGGCTTCGCCATATTCATTCCCTGCAAATATCGCCGGAAAACAAAATAAAGCAGCAGCGGCAAAGTTCCCCAGTTCAAAGTCCGCAAATACGGCAGCGCCTGATCCAAAATCGCCGGCTGAATATCCAGCGACCGCAGCACCGGCTCGAACAGCCAC
>Ga0209655_10000650_pt1 | contig 13211 bp, 13 predicted proteins | sample BogFormECP03_OM2_FD_188236 | JGI IMG/M metagenome (GOLD analysis project Ga0209655, IMG submission 188236) | Bog forest soil microbial communities from Calvert Island, British Columbia, Canada - ECP03_OM2 (SPAdes) (version 2) | ecosystem: Environmental > Aquatic > Freshwater > Wetlands > Bog ...
GCACACGCGAGCGAAGATTTCGGCGAGGGTGAAAGCGACAACTGCGCGGATTCCGGCGGTGACGAAAGCGCGGAGAGACTGGAGACAACCGCTGGCTCAGACGAAGCTGATGAACGGCGCGATGGCGATCGACATTACGAGAATTCACCGACGCGGAACAACGAGCATCACGCTGAATGCCGGGTTCCGGGCTTGCGCGCGCCGCGGCCTTTCTGTGTGGTGGCGCTGCGGGCGAAGGTAGATCCGGAGCGCAGTGTGGCAGTACTCTCCAACGGATTGCTCGCGATTCGCATGGGTAAAGCCGGACTGGAAGCGCCGATCCCACGCGTGGCGTGAGGCGCACCTTCAGTGCGGCCGCGTGATTCCGGCGAAGCCTCGTTGGCAGACATTCACTTTCTGCTGCGCACCCACCACCATAAAACACCTCCTGCGATTACGGAAGCGGCCGCGGCAGTTTGCGCGTTGGACATGCCCAGGAATGAGCGGGGATTGATGCGGATAAACTCCACGAGAAATCGAGCAGCGCCGCTAAACACGAGATAGGCCGCGAAAATTTCACCAGGTCGTCTGCCGTAGGCGACGATTGCGTGCGCGCCAGTCTGCGGATGTGGAGAGTCGCGTGCGATATCGCCAACATCACCGCCGCCGTCACCAGACGCGCCCATGTTCCAGAGCCACCAGGCGATGGCGCAGGCGGCAATGAACTCATAGATAGGAGTGGGATGAACGCGCTCGACGGTGGGGACGAGCCCGTTCGGAAAGCTCATGCCCCAGGGAAGGGAGGTTGGGATTCCGTAGTCACCATCGCCGGAAAGAAGGCAGCCGATGCGGCCAATGCCATATCCGAGGGCTGCGGCGGGAGAGCCGGCATCGAAAATTGTGAAGAGGGAAACAGTACGACCGGCGGCTGAATTGTGCGCGATGATGCGCCAGGCTACGAAGGCAAAGACGGCGAAACCAGCGAGCAGGCCGCCGAACCACGCGAATCCATAAGGGCTGAACAGCAAATGCAGCGGATCCGCGAAGAACTCCGCAGGAGATTCCAGTAAGTGGTACAACTTGGCGCCGACAAAACCGGCCAGGCACGGAAATGAGATCAGGGCTTCGGCCTCACCGGAATTTTTGGCGGCTACGCCGCGGCGGGCTAGGTCGGCACGCAACACGAAATATGCGGCGAGCATGGCGCAGGCGACCATCAGGCCGAAGGTGGGTATCGTAAACCGACCGATATGGAGGAAAGGGATCACGCGAAACAGTATAACGTCATTGCGGTGTGACAATGGGCGACGGGCGGAAGGGGCCTGTCTGGCAGAAGAAGTACGCCCGGGAAACCAAAAGGGGCCGGAGAGCGTCCTAATCATGTAGAATGAAATCGAAGCAGCAGCAGACGTAGAAGCACCCTTCAGTCGCCCAGTCGGGTGGAGGGATACAAAATGGCCAAGACCTCTCAGCAGTTTCCAGCGCCGCAGGAAAAGATTGCGCTGCTCGTTCGCTCGCAAGGCCTGACAATTCTGAAGCTAGCATCGGCATTATTGTTTGCGGGTGCGTTGGCTTTGGCGCCTGCTCCGGCATTCGCGCAACATGGCGGAGGTGGGGGCGGTGGCTCGCATGGTGGCGGAGGCGGAGGTGGCGGTGCGTCGCACGGCGGCTTTGGCGGCGGAGGCGGAAGCGCTCCGGCGTCGTCGAGTGGTGGCGGATCTCACGCGAGCGGCGGAAGCGCTGGAAGCGGCGGCAGCAACAATAGCGGCGGCGGACATTGGTGGAATCCGTTCCACAGCGGTTCTGGGGCTGCGGCAGCGCCTGTTAAAGGCACGAGTTCTGTGCCTGCGGGGAACATCAAGTCGGAGTCCAGTGCGACCGTGGCTCCCGAAAGATTTGCGGCGGGGAACAACAGCTGGCAGGAGCCGCCAAGCGCATCGGCGCGCGCAGCAGCGCGCGTAAATTACTACGGGCCTGCGAATGTGAATGGGTCGCGGCCGTTCGTGCCGCTAACAAGTACGACGCGCGTGCCGGTTGGTTCGGCGCACGGCGCGGGGATGGTTGCTGCCGCACAGCATCCATTTCAGCCGCGACGTCCGGGTTATCCCTACTATCCCTTTTACCCGTATTTTACGGGGTTCGGATTCGGGTGGGGCGGGTTCGGGCCGTGCGATCCGTTCTGGGGCTGCTATGGGTACGGGTATGGATTTGGATACGGCTTCGGCGGCGGCCTTGGATATTTCGGAGGAATTGGGTCCTACGGCGGCTATTCGAGCGGTTATGGTTCGGGTTGGACGGATGCGGCGTCGGAAGTGGCTGCGAACGTGACGTCACCCGATAACGTCAATTCGTATTTGTATGCGGTGCCTAGTTCGGGCAGCACGCAAGCGGCGGATGACTCGGACGCGGCTCAGGTGGCGCGTGCGGATTCTGCTCCACAGCGAACATACGTTCTGTTGTATCTGAAGGATGGGTCGAGTTTCGCGGTAACGGATTATTGGTTGACGGGCGGGAAGCTGCATTACGTGACATCGTACGGCGGTGAGAACGCGGTTGATGAATCGCAGGTTGACCTGCAACGTACTGTAAATGAGAATGCTGCGCGCGGCGTGGATTTTAGTTTGCGGCCGCGGCCGGCGAAGCCTGGTGACGCGGCGGTGCCTGCGCCTGCGGAGATTCCTGAACCTCAGAAGCCGTAAGGGTAGTGGGCGCAGCGTTTTGAGCTTGACGACTGGTAAGGTTGGTCCGACGAACGCCCGTCGGCAAGTGATTTTCCTCTGGAGTAACTCGAAATTTGCGTTCACGCCTTGGATTATTTTCGTGTACACACACAACGACTTGACAAAGTTATGAAGTGAGCGTATAAACTTATTCGTTAACCTCGAAAAGTGTAGAGCGCAGCAAGCGGATCGAATGTCGTTTCAAACAGCAAGTTTCCGGTAACCCTCCTTTCTCTCCGTGATTTACGCACTACGAATGGTGTGCCCGGTGATGCTCGGCCGTGCTCGCGTGAAAGTGCGCGCGGACACAGGCTAAACGCTCAAGACAGATGTTCTTTCGCACTTGTGCCGGTTTGCATTTGTATCCGTGCCGCATGCGCTTCACGACAGTGAGAGACGCAGATCCTTCTGGAGACGCCCGACGATGCCGAACTATAATACGCAAGTCCCTCCGTACTCGATTTTTCCTGGCGATGTAGCACTAGCATTCAATAATGAGGCTCCGGCGGCGGGGCAGGCGAGCCAGCAGTTTGCGCTGCCTAGCTATGCCGGCTTTCCGGAGAATGGCCGCACGATCCGGTGGCAGATCAGTTTCGCCACCGCTCCGACATCGGTAAACATTCAATTGCAGACCGCGATCAACGACGTGGACGCACAGTACGCTGTGCCTACGGGCGCTGCGAATATGAGTTCCGCGCTGACGGCGGGAGACAATCTGGTGGCAACCGGAGTGCGCGCGAATTTCGTGCGAGCGAAAGTGATTGCGATTTCCGGGGGCTCAGGCGTGACGGTGCAGATTCTCGGCTAGGATCGCGGCGGACTCTGCTGCAGTCAGGAGCGGGCGATGATTTTCCGCGCGGGACTTCCAGCACGCGGAACCGCTGTGTTAACGTGCCGGATACGCGGATGGCGCTCGAAAACGACGAATCGGCCGCTTACGGGGAGAAGCATCATTGATGGATCGCCGGGAGTACGCCGCCATTCTTGCGATCGCGTTGCTGTTGCCGGCGCGCGGTGCTTCGGTTGGCGGAACGGTTGCGACCACGAGGGTGACGGATCGTCCAGCGCCGAACGGCAGTGTGTGGAAGCAGCAAGCGGCGGCGGGCGAGGCGAGCACCGCAAGGCAATCGTTCAGCCGGCAAAAAGGAACGGATCCACCGCCGAGCGGATCGGCGATGCACAGCATCACGGTGCAATTCGACTACGATTTCACGAAGACGCCCGCGTGCTCGGCGAAAGTAACCAGCGCGTGCGTGCAGACATTCGACGTGTACGACATCTCCGGCGACAAACCGTATCTGTTGTTTTCGATTCCCGTGCCGCCGAACGCGCAAGGGATGATGAAGGGGATCACGGCGAAGAGCCCCCGGATGCTATTCGCAATCGGGAGGCATCGCATCGGAGTTTCGGCGCAGATGCCCAATGGCGAGAAATCGCCGCCGCGCGACTGCAAGGTAGTCATCGAAATAAAGGCGGATAATCCGCCCAGCCCGCCCGCTTCTCACTGAGAACCGCGGCCGCACTGCTGTCCTTCACAAGCAGATGCTTTCCGCGCACAGCTTTTCCGGCCTTCCCATGGCAGTGTGCATCGGATTCGTGCGCTCGCAAATATCCGAGAGTGCCTGGACGCGGTGCGCGCGGAAGGCGGCGAGGGGCGGACGATTGTGCGCCGAGCATCGCGACGGATTGGATGGAGCGCTTCTGGGGATGCTGAGGTTTGAAGAGCTTCTTCCTTGGGAGTTAGTGGCGGCGGTGGCGGTGGCGCGCAAGCGCAAGAAACGGCGCGGCAAGAAACGTAAGAAAAGTTTACCTGCGTGGGACACGCGCGACGTCGCGGCGGCAACAACGACGCCCGAGCGGCTCGAACCGGACCCGGCACGCGCGTGTCCCGCACCCAATTTGAGAAATCAGGACGTTCTGCACGGTCCGCAGAGGCAACTATGAGCGAAGTGTTTGCGGTGCGAAAGAACTGCGGCACGGAGAAGAATGCTGCGAAATGCGAGCAGAGCAGAGATTCACGGGTGAGCGCGAACCGATTGCGGAAGAACACGCGCGACACGACGAGCACGCCGGTGGCTGCGAGATCAGCGCCGGTGTTGAGTGAGAAAGGCTTGCAACAGAGCAAGACGGATCGGGCGCTTCGCAAGTCCGTTGGATCCGTTGCAGCGGCGCAGACTCCAATCGGGGGCGATGCACAGACGGTCAAGCCGGTGCTGTCGGTCACGGAGTTGACGCTGATGATTTGCGTGGATCCGGAAAACCGCCAGAAGCGTTTGCGGCTGGCCGAGGCGCTGCGCGAACATGGTCTGGATGAACGCAGGGTGGCGGCGGTGTACGCCGGTACCGTCGAAAAGCTGAGCCGCAATAAGGAAGAAGGGGCAGTGGGGGTTGCTGCCGCCAAACTTTTGCTGGACGTGCTGAAGGAAGTGACGCACTCGCTGGAACCGCAGAAAACCGCGGGCGGCAACGATTCCAGCGATGTGCCGCAGTTCGTTCGATTGATTCACAACGTGCCGCGGCCGGTTCGCACCGAGTAGTCTGCATGGCCGCGAATCGAGAACGGAGTAGCGATCGGTTCGCTGGATCACATTCAGCAAAGGAGCTCTCATGAGCGCGAGCAAGACGACCATCGGATATGTGGTGCAACTGGGCGGGATCGGAGCACTGGTAATCGGCGCGGTTTTGAGCGTACATCACGCAGCGATTGCGGCGGCGTTTCTGGGTGGCGCGGCGGCCTTTTATATCGGAGAGAAAATTCGCACCCTGGCGTAACGGCTTGCTCGAGATGCGACGCGGAACACGGCGCAACTGTTCATGGCAGAGATCACATCCGGGCTGAAGCGGCAGATATTGGATCGAGCGGAGACCGCCGCAAGCGAGTGTGCAGGTGTTAAGCCTGGCGCGGCAAGTGCGCGGGAATGTGAAGCCGACGCTCAACAGGCGAGCCCGCTATCCGTTGTTCTGAACTACGAGCCATTTCCGAAGCAACGTCAGTTTCACTCGTCTCCTGCGAAATACCGGCTCTTTGGCGGAGCGGCAGGACCAGGAAAGACGAAAGCGCTGCTGATGGAGGCGGTGCTGCAGGCGCACGAGCACCCCAACGTCAACACGCTGCTGCTGCGGCGCACGTTTCCCGAGCTGGAGGCGTCGCTGCTGCATTATTTTCGGCGGGATGTGCCGCGGAGTTCGTACGTGGCATTTCACGAATCGAAGCATCTGGTGGAGTGGCCCAATGGCTCGACGACGCGCTTTGGATACTGCGCGAGCGAGCACGATGTATATCAATACCAGGGCGCGGAATATCTTTTTATCGGGATTGACGAGCTGACGCTTTTTACTTTGCGGCAGTGGCAGTTTCTGACCAGCCGCAATCGCTGTCCGGTGCCGGGCACCTTTCCGTGCATGGCCGGGGCGACGAATCCGGGGAACATCGGGCACGCCTGGGTGAAGGCGCTGTGGATTGACAGGCAGCCGGCGCCGGGCATGGAGCGTCCAGAGGAATATAACGTCCAAGATTACGATTTTATTCCAGCGCGATTTTTCGATAACCCGATCTACGCGGCGGATCAGAATTATCAGAAGACCTTGCAGGCGCTGCCCACCAATTTGAAGCGCGCGTTTTTCGACGGCGATTGGGAAGTGTTCGCGGGGCAGTATTTCGACCGCTTCGATTTGGGGCGGAACACGGTACGCGCGGAAGAGATTGAGTGGCAACCGTGGTGGCCGCGTTGGATTTCGATTGACTGGGGATTCGAGCATCCCGCGGCGACCTACTGGCACGCGCAGGCTCCCGGAACTCTTTCAGCGGCATCGGCCGCGACGAACAAGAACTCACGCGCGGACAGTGATGCACACGGGCCTTCGAGCTCGTGTGTAGTGACATACCGCGAGTATGTGACGCATCGAACTTCGCCGCGCGACCTTGCGCGCGAGATCATTGCGCGCAGCGTGGCTAGTTCGGAGCGAACGGGTCCAGACGGGTTTTCCTCCGGGGCTGGCCCAGCGCAGGCTTTAGAAGAGAAGCGGGAAAAGATCGCCGCGATTTACCTCTCACCGGATGCATTTGCGCGGCGCACCGACGACGCTTCCATCGCGGAACAGATGGGGGATGTGTTCGCGGCCGCAGGATTTCCGCGGCCTACACCTGCGGATGACGACCGCATCGGCGGTTGGATGCTGATGTACCAAATGTTGGATGCTGGGGAATGGCTGCTGACAGACAACTGCGTGGAGCTGATTCGGACGCTTCCTACTTTGGTGCGTGATTCCGCGCGGATTGAAGACGTGGAAAAAATGGATGGTGATGACGCGGCGGACGCAGCGCGGTACGGATTGATATCGCGCTACGCGGCGCGGCGCAGCGGCCTGGCGCGGCCACCGTGGGAGCAGCGGCTGGCCGAGCGCGTGACCTCGGCGGATCCAACGATTCGCGCGATTCAGGCACGCAAGGCGCAACTGGAAGAAACGAAGCGTGTCCATCCTGTTTCATTCTTGCGGAGACGGCGAACGTAAGGGAGCGCGAATGAAGTTGCGAGAAATGTGGGGCCGGCTGGTGGCGACGAAGTACACCAGGGCGCTGGAGAGGGAAGTGGCGCGGCTGCGTGCGGAGAATCGGGCGCTGCTGAATTCGATTTTGGGTATTGCGGGAGTGCCTCCGATTGTCGTGTCGGCGGATGACATCGCTGCTCCGCGGGCGGCCGAGTTCGTCGCCGAGAAGACTGCGCCTGTCCGTGAAACGGCGCTTGAAACCGAGAGTGGCGCGGAAAAACTGGGAGCGGGGCGGAGCGCGACCGGATTGAGCGTGAAGCAAGCCGGGCAGCGCGCGTCTGCTGAGCGAGGAATGAAGAGCGTGGCCACGCCGATGCGGCGGAGATCGTGGCATCAGGTTTACCGGATGCTGGAAATTGATGCGGCGAGGAAGAAAGAAGCGGTCTAAGAATTGGTCGCGTTCTCGCCGGGTGTAGATGGACGACGAGGCGCATCTATTTTGTAGATTTGGTGTTACATCTTTTGAATGCGGAGGAAACATGCCGTTCATTCGCGGGCGATATCACATTAATGCGATTGCGGGGGAAGCACTGGAAGCGGCACGCGAAGCGGAAGCAGCGCTGCTAGCTCTGGAGCGTGAAGCCGCGCAGGTCGGCGGCCACGAGGATGAACCCGACGACGAAGAAGGGGAGCCCGATGCGGATAAAGGGCCGATTCATCGCGTCGAGATCGAGGCGGCGGAGTTGGTGCCGTCTCATTCGGGACGAGCGCAGCGCGGATTCGTCGCGCATGTTCACCGGGACGCCGTGCAATCGGAGCAGAGTGGGCGCGGATTTGGGCGGAGCGCGGCGGGTAGCGGTTCTGTGGGTTCGGGTGACGCGCCACGAGCGCGATTCGCATCGTTGCGATCGCCACAAGCTGGGCAGGTTCCGACGGCTGGAATTGCAACACGTCCGGAGACGCATGTGTTCGCCGATCATCATGATCTGGTTGATTTCCTGCGTGATGAATTCGCGAAATCTTGTGGACGTAAGTAGCGAGGACGAGCGCTCCGAGCTGCCGCGAGTATGTTTGCAGGTCGTAGGCGCGTGCGATGCGGAGGTTCGCGCTGGCTTGCGGGCTGGTCTAGAATGAAAGCCAGCAGCCAATGGTTGCGAAGCGAGGATGGGTTTGAGGATCTGGGATACGCCAAGCGGGCGAGACCGCCGCTGGCTAAGGCGCAAGAGCGGGTTCACGCCGGCGCCGAGGTACGCGCGTGTGGCGGTGGTGTCGCTGGCGGTGACGCTGATGGCGACACTGGCATGGCAAGGCGTGCAGCGGCTCCTGGCTCCGTCGAAGATGGCGGGCGGCGAAGCGGCTCATTTTTTGGCGAGGCCACCGAGCGACAGGCCAGGGATACCGGCCTGGCAGACGGCAATTTCGGAAGCATTGGAACAAGCCGTGGCGCAGGGAGTGGGTGGAAATATCACGGCGGCGGAAATGCAGACGGATCGCGCGGCGGCAATATTGATGACCACGCGAATGCAGGGCCAGACGGCCACGCCTGAATTTTTTGAACACACCGTTCGCGAGTTCGATCGTGTGGTGCAGACACATACTGATAACGCGCGATTGGTCGAGCATGTGACGCTGGCACGGATCGAACTTGCGCAGTTGCGTTCGGCACAGCCGGTTATGCCTGAGGCGCGCGGTGGCGGCGATGATGGCGCGGCGTCGAAGAATGAGAACGCGGCTCAAACCGGAAGTCTGAATTATAAGGCTGCGACCGGGCCGGGAGTTCAGGCGGCTCACGCTGTGAATATTCCAGGGCATGTGATGTTGGCGGCGCCGCGAGCACTGGGCACAAACGAGCAGCTGGATCCGGCGGTGCTGCATGGCAACTACATTGACGCCACGCTGATGCCGGATACGTCGGAAATTCTGTTGCCGCGCGCGACGCGGGTGATGGCGGATGGCGTGCGCGTGGAGGGGTTGACGATCGCGGGGGCCGCACAGACGCTGGACGGCATTCGCTGGAAGAACGTAACGTTCGTCGGAACGCGGCTGCGCTACGAAGGTGGCGAGGTTTCTCTGCAAAATGTGCGTTTCACGAATTGTACTTTTGGGTTTTCCACCGACGAGCGCGGAGCACGCCTGGCCGACGCGATCGCACTGGGCCAGCGATCGTTCGTGATGCAATAGCTGACGGCCGGGCGTTTGCTCGTGGGATGTAATCTCCGTGGTCGGCCTATTTTTCTCCGCACAATTCAATTCCGTAAACACATTTTCGGTTGGTGTGTTCCGAGTTGTGGAAATGCCGTGGCGGCCTCCGTCCCGGGCAGCCTAATAATCACCCCCTACATCAGCGCAAGCGAGGACAGTGCATGGCCACGCAGAAATCATTTTCACCAGCGGACCCGGCGATTGTGCCAGTGGAAGGGCCGGTATTGAGCGAAGGAAACACGGCGTCCGGCCGGGAAGGCAAGCGGGAGTCGCGGGCGGCGATACAGAGCAATCCCTACGGTCCGAACAACGAGCAACTGCCGGAGCGCCTCGAAGGCGCGCTGCGACGGCTGGTGTATCAGTTTTCGTTCGAGTCGGAAGGAACGCGCCGGCAGGAAGTGCGCAGGATCAAACAGGCGCACCAATTCTGGCGCGGCTTGCAGTATTTGTGGTGGAACGAGCGGGACCAGAACTGGCACCTGCCGTTTGAGCAGAAGCTTTCGGACAACTCTACCCTGGAAGATTTGCCGCGCTACGAATTCGTCACCAACATTTATCAGGCGTTCGGGCTTTCGCTGGTGGCGGTGCTTTCGCAGGACGTGCCGCGGGTGAGGTTTTTCCCGTCTTCGGCGCAGGCGGAGGAGGACGTGGCTGCCGCCAAATCGGCCACGGAAGTGGCGCAGCTGGTGGAGCGCAACAACCGCATCGGGAATTTGATTGTGGAGGAAGCGTTCAATCTTTGGACGGACGGGAAGGTGGGAGCGTATGTGCGGTTTGTGGTGGATGGGCAGCGATTTGGATTTCATCCAGAGACGGAGATCGCGGCGCGTGAAGTAAAGATTGGAAGTGATGTGTACGTGTGTCCCGAATGCGGAGCGGAAAACACAGCGCAGCGCGGCGGGTTAGCGCGAGGTGAGAGCGTTCACGGCGATAAAGCCGGCCGTCGCGATGAAAACGCCGACACGGAACCGAGTTCCGATGATGCAGGGGCGAGAGCGGACGACGGCGACGATCCGAACACCGGTAGGGCTTGCGACACTTGCGGCGCACTGCTGACCGAGGAGGATTTTGTCGCGGCGGAAATGGTAACGGTGCCCACGGCGGAGACTCGCCAGCGCGTGCCGAACGGTCAAGAGGTGGTGACGATCGTGGGCGGCCTGGAATTAAAAACTCCGCCCTGGGCGAGCGAGATGCACGAGTATCCGTACATCCAGTGGAATATGGAAGTGCACCAGGCGCGGTTGCGCGCGGCATACCCACATGCGGCGGACAAGATCGGGTCGCCGGTCGCAAGCGGCTCGCAGGAATATGAAAGGCTGGCACGGTTGGCGCAGTCGCAGGGCGGGCCGCTGACGGAGGGTGGCGATATCAACATTAATTTGATCACGTTTCAGAGGACATGGCTGCGGCCTTGGGCGTTCTTTGCGCTGGATGATAAGGCGCTGCGCGACGAACTACTCGAGATGTTTCCCGACGGAGCTTATGTGGCGTTCGCGGGCGAGACTTACTGCGAATCGCGCAGTGAGAACATGGACGATCACTGGCGCGTGCTGCACGCGTTGCCGGGCGACGGCTCGAGTGGGCGGCCGGCGCTGGGCGACGCGCTGATCAGCGTGCAGGAGCGGTTTAATACGCTTTCGAATTTGCAGATGGAGACGTACGAGTACGGGATTCCGCCGATTTATGCGGACAGTGAGGTATTGGATTTCGACGCGTTGCAGGGGCAAACCGCGGAACCGGGAGCGCATTATCCGGCGCGCGCAAAACCTGGACAATCCTTGGCAGCGGGATTTTTCCAGCCCGACGCGGCGGAAGTTCCTCCGGATCTCGCCGAGCATGCTGCTGGATTGATGGGACCGGTGGCGCAATTTCTGACTGGGGCATTTCCCGCGCTGTTTGGCGGGGCGATGTCGAATAACGATACGGCGTCTGGATATGCGATGGCGCGCGACCAGGCCATGGGACGAATTGGTCTGGTGTGGCGGCGGATGAAGTTCTTTCACGCGGATATCATGCTATTGGCGGTGGATTGTTTCCGAAAGAACCGGCCGAACGACGTGGAAGTAACTTTGCTGGGAGCGGGTGCGGCATTCGAATCGAAATGGATTCGGCTGGCGGATCTGAAGGGGAACTTATTCAGCTATCCGGAAACGGACGAGCAGTATCCCACGCTGTGGTCGCAGCAGCGCGCGGTGCTGCTGCAACTGTTGGCGAATCCGGATCCGCAGATGCAGGCGATTCTGGCGCATCCGGAAAATACGGCGCTGATCAAGCGGCTGATTGGGCTGGAGGAGTTTGTAATCCCCGAAGAAGAGTCACGAACGAAACAGTATCGCGAAATCGCGCAGCTAGTGGCGGAAATGCCTGTGGTACATCGCCAGGATGTGACGGCTGCAGCGGGTCCGGCGGCTGCGACTGCTTCACCCGGCGGAGTGGAGGCGGAAGTGATTTTGCCGAGCATCATGCCGGATGAGTTTGCGGACAATCACGCGGTGGAGCTGGAGATCTGCATGCGGTGGTTTTCGTCGGATGCGGGACAGGTGGCGAAGATTGAAGCGCCGCTGGGGTACACGAACGTGCGGGCTCATGCGCTGTTCCATCGGGATTTCTTGCGGAAACAGCAAGCGGCGGCAGTGGCCGCGGCTCCGCCCGCGTCCGCGGGACGGAGCGCGCGGCGCTAAGCAGTGATAAGAAGCTGAGATTTGCCGAAAAACTCCAATAAGCGTGGATCGGCAGGACAATTGGCACGATGTTTGCTCTATTCCCATCATGAAATGGATCGGTGGACTTTTGGTTCTAGTCTTTGTTTTCGTCTCCCCTCGGGCGAATGAACACAACGGGCGAACGGAGCAGAAGGAACCCGTTTCCGATGCGGAGATCCGAGACGCTATTGGGCAGCTATCCTCTGATTCTTTGGCCCGCAGCCTTGAAGTCTTCTACAAGAATCCGCAGTAAGCGACAAAGCTCCTTATAGCGGAACTCCGACCGATCAAGCGGGGCCGCTACCCTGGCGGCGAGCATCCACAGGCTGTTTGGATTGTACGAGCGTTGCGGTCACTGACAGGGCTCGACTTTAAAGCGACTACTCACGCGCGCCTCAACGACGACGAAGCTCATTTCCTGCGGGCGAGCGCCGAGGGGGAAGTAGAGTTCTTCGGTACGTGGATGTCACGGGACGCGGACTGGGTCGCGCCGAAAGATGCCCAGGTTGGCATCATCAAGAAATGGCAAGAGTGGTATGCGCGCAGCGGCCACACCTACCGCTATGTGAATGACCGGAACCTCGACGATTGGTACTTCTAGATTCTTGGTGTGGTTTCGCCCGTGAAATCCTCGCATCGACGCCACGCGCGAAGGCAGCGAGCGGTTAAATCGAGCGCTCGATGTTGTTGTTCGAGTAGCGCGAGGCGCCGTAGGCGCTGCGAGCTGTTGGCGGCGGAGCTACCAGGCGCACGACGTGTAGCAGGCGTTCTGGTTTGAAGGGCTTGGCCATGCAGACGACGGCGCCGAGCTGGTGGCTGGCGGAGTAGTCGGCGGGCTGGGCTGATTTTGTGAGCAGAATTACCGGCACGCGCTGCAAGCGATCGTTGCGCTTGATGATCAGGCAGAGGTCGTGGCCGCTCATGTCCGGCGCTTCGACTTCCGCGAGAAATACAGCCGGCACGGTGTTACGCAAGATGTCGAGAGCTTGCTGGGCCGTGGGGACGATGATGACGGTGTAGCCGTCGTTCGAGAGAATGCTGCGCATGATTTCGGCGGTCTTTGGATCGGACTCGACGGCGAGCACGACCGATTGTTGCTTGGTATGCGAAGCCGAGGAAT
>Ga0209655_10000651_pt1 | contig 13198 bp, 15 predicted proteins | sample BogFormECP03_OM2_FD_188236 | JGI IMG/M metagenome (GOLD analysis project Ga0209655, IMG submission 188236) | Bog forest soil microbial communities from Calvert Island, British Columbia, Canada - ECP03_OM2 (SPAdes) (version 2) | ecosystem: Environmental > Aquatic > Freshwater > Wetlands > Bog ...
CGGTGAGCATCACCGGCAGCCGTTGCTGATAGGCCTGCTCGAACAACTGGACTTCGTTGCCGTTCGAGTAATAGGTGTCGGTCATGCGGTTACCAGCTCACGGTGAACGTGGGCCAATACCCGCGGAAGCTCCTCGACTCGCCGGATGCGTTGGGAGCGACGGGGTCCGAAGACCTCGGGAAGCGGGTCGACGCGGGTCGGTCCGACACCTAGGTAATAGATGGAGACGCCCGCGTCGTTGGCTTCCTCGACCGCATGCGCGACGTCGGCCCACGCATAGCGCCCCTCGTAGCCCTCGTCGGAGATCAGGCCGTCGCCGATCACGATGAGCAGCCGCCGCTCAGAGGGCTGAGCAAGAAGCCGACTGGTCAAGTGGCGCAATGGTGCACCGAGTCTGGTGTAGCCGCCGGTGGCCAGACCGAGTCGGCCTGGCGGCACGAACCGTCGATCCTCGAAGTCCTTGAGGCAACTGACTTCGACACGGTGTCGCGTGTTGCCGGTGAACACGAAGATTCCGTGGCGCTCCCGCGCGAGCGTCATCGCTTTCGACAGAGCATCGGCGCAGGCCAACTCCAGCTTGAAGATCCGTCCGCCGTGCACACCCAATGACGAACTGCCGTCCAGCAATAGCGCCGTTGTGACGTCGCGGCTGGTGGGCAACAAGTCGCGAAAGATGCGCGGTTCGATCGCTTCGCCGGTCGCGAGGTCGATGTAGTGACGCACGTACTGCTCGACGTCCAGGTCCGAGCCGTCCTCGAGGCGGCCCTTCATCGCCCGGTGGGTGTGTTCTTCAAACCATTTCCGCAACTCCGCGGACGCGGGACCCGGTGAACGCGTCGTGCTGGCATGCGTGCGTTCGAGAACGGCAACATGGTCTCGCATGAAACTCTTTGTCCAGGAATTCCATTCGGGGTAGGGGATGCCCGGCCGGTGCTCTGGAGTGATATCGAGGTCGTTGTCCTGAGGCCGGCTGGGCGGCGGGAGGTTGGGGTTGCGCACGCCGCCGTCGCCGCCGACTGGTACCGAGTACGGGCGTGGCAGGCGCTTCTGCGTTGTGGTCCAAGGCATTCTGCCGAAGCTGCGACGCAACTTGTCGGACAGACTCTGAGGCGCTGTGTAGGCCAAGGGCAATCGGCCCAAGAGTGGATGAATGCTCAGCGGCGCGGCGCTGCGCGACATCGAGATCGCGCGGTTGACCATCTCGCCGGCATCCGTGTCGGCGGGCAACGCGGGGAGGTCTCGCAGCACCCGGTGTGCTTCAACGAGCAGCCCGGGCCAGTTCGAGGCGATCCACCCCAGGGCCACGCTGGCCTCGACGAGAGTGACCGCACGCAGTTCGCGCGCCGACAGCTCGTTCAGCCGAAACGTTGCGAGTCGCTCCTTTGACGGTGAACATTGAAGTGCCACACCGCATGTCAGGGTCCTGCGAGTCCAGTCCCTTTCGATCGCTGGATACGGGACGTGCACGAAATCGAGGTGTGAACTCAGACTGAACCCACGATGCCCACCGGTCACCAGACGCACACCCTCGCGGCGCCGCCCGCTCAGGGCGACAGCCGTTACTGCGCAACTGCGTTCGATCGCCATTGCGTGCGCGTCGGAAAGCTCGATCATCGACGCTCAGAACGTGCCGAGATTCGAGAACATCCAGTACCAGAACCAGATGACCAGTCCCGTTCCTCCCCAAGCTGCGACATAGCGCAGGATCTCCCAGATCCAGTCCACTTCAGACCTCCTTGTTGACGGCTTGTGGCTTGTTCATGGCCTGTGGCAGACGCGATCGCGTCATCGGACCTCCAGACCGCGCACGGCGGTAGCGATCAGCTTCGTCAGCATCGTGTCGCGCTTGTCGGCATTGTCTGTTGTGGTGAGGACGCCGTAGATGCCGAGCAGAAAGAACGTCGCACTGTAGAAGGCGTCCACTTCCGGATGCACTTCGCCATCGCCTCGTGCCCGCTCGATCTCATCAACGAGCAGAACGATCACGGGATGATCGCTCCAGTCATCCTTATTGGGGCGTGTCGGCGAGAAATGCAGCGCCAGGAGCTCTTTGAAGAGCAGCGGACCGAGCCGCTGCTCCAGGCCCGCCACCAGATGGACCACTTCTGTCAACGCGGCGGCAAGTCCGTGTGCGTCCTCGAGATATTTGGCGAATTCCGCGGCGATGCGTGCTTCTTCACGGAACTCCAGGTCGAGAAGTACATGCTCCTTGCTGGGGAAGTGGAAAAAGAACGTTCCGTGCGCGACGCCCGCGGCTGCGACGATCGCGTTCACATCGGCGCCTGCCATCCCCGAGCGCTTGAACTCGGCGATCGCTGCGCCGAGTATGCGCTCCCGGGTTTGTCGCCGACGCACCTCGCGTGCCGTGGCCTTGACCTGTGGCGTCATGGTCTAGTCTTTGTAGCGCGATTACTGACCAGAGTCAATGAGCAAAGTCAATAAGGACGTCAGTCGGTGAAGATCTCGCGGTTGACGGAGTGCAGATAGGGAATGGCCAGGAAGGGGCTGATGTAGAAGATGTCGTAAAGCCACCAGCCCACGACGGGGAGGATGACCCCGGCGTAGCGCACGTCGGCGAACATCGTCATGTTGAAGACGTAGACGCACCAGATCACCACGCCCATCCAGCAGGTGATAACCATCCATTGGTGGCCCCATCGCTTCATCTGCAGGAAGCCGATCGCGGCCGCGATCCGCATGGTGAACACCGTGAGGATCAGACCCACTTCGAGGGCTTTCTCGCCTGGCCCTGCCGCACCGCCGACCCATAGCTCGTTGTAGTGCCAGAAGTAGCCGGCGTCGAACATTGCACCCCAGCCGTTCAACAGAATTCGGGCCAGGATGGTGTGATTGGCCACCAGGTCGAGCGCCCATCCCACCGTGTTGATGGCGGCGTCGATGATGACCAGGTAACCAAGCAGCGTCACCAACATCGGCCGGACCGACAGGCCATCGCGCTGCGCCTTGCGCAGCAACCACACCCCCCGGAGAAACAGTGGGAGGCCGAAGATACCGAGGGCCGCGGTGCCGATGAGGATACCGCCCGAGATGAGCCACTTGTCGGCCTGCCGCTGCGCGAGGCGCGACCGCTCGAAGTGTTCGTCGAGCTGGCTTCCTGTCGCGGTCAACGTGGGCGAACTCAAGGATTCCTCCTACCGATCGGCTGGCCCGATCTTCCCGCAGAGACTGACTATCGTCAATCAGTTACTGCGTTCGAGGCTGCGTAGCGTGCTGGCCACGTAGTCGTCGAGCATCGCGCTCTGCGTAGGCCAGTCGTGTGTCGTGGTCAGCAGCGCATATAGACCCAGCAGGAAGAACACGGCGCTGTGCACCGGAACGACCTCCGGTGCAACGTGACCCAGCCCTTGGGCGCGCTCGATCTCTTGGGCCACCCGCACGATGACCGGATGCTCTTTGCTTTCGTCAGCGGGGCGGGTTTGCGAGAAGTGCAGAGCCAGAAAGTCTTTGAAAAGACTTGCGCCGAGGCGGCGCTCCAGACCCAGGATGAGTCGAACTGCCTCTTTGAGGCTGGAGGACAGATCGTGTGCGGCGCCCACATAGCGGTCGAGCTGTTTGGCGATGCGTTCCTCTTCGCGCCGTTCGAGTTCCAACAGAACGTGTTCCTTGGTCGGGAAATGAAAGAAGAAAGTGCCGTGCGCGACTCCGGCGGCCGTAACGATCGAGCCGACGTCGGCGTCTGCCATGCCACCCCGTTTGAACTCGGCGATGGCAGCGCCCAGTAGGCGCTCCCGGGTCTGCAGGCGCTTGGTCTCGCGCGCCGACGGCTTTTCCACCGTTGCCATAGTGCGTTTCCTCTGATCCGGATTCCCCACCCCGTGTGCAGAATAGCGCCCGGGGCGGCCGTCCGCGTGTGTCATTCCGTTGACTTTAGTCAGTTTTATTTGTTAGATGAGCACGACACGATGCGGGCGAGAGGATTGGGATGGCGCTGGAACAATTCAATCTGGAGGGCCAAGTCGCGATCGTTACCGGCGCCGGGAAAGGCGTCGGGCAGGGTATTGCGAGGGTCCTGGCGGAGGCGGGCGCAACCGTAGTCGGTACCGCGCGTACGGAATCCGATATCCGCGGAACGATCGCCGGTATCGAAGATGCCGGCGGTAGGGGACTGGCGCTCGTCGCGGATGCCATGAGCCGTCCGGATAGTGAGCGGGTTGTCTCTACGGCCATGGAAAGCTTCGGGCGCATCGACATCCTGGTCAACAATGTCGGCGGTTCGACGTACGCGCGTTTCCTCGACATCACTGACGAGGATTTCCGTCTCACCTTCGACTGGTGCGTTACATCGGCGTTCATCATGAGCCAGCTCGTGGCGCACCACATGATCGAGGCCGGCCACGGCAACATCGTCAACATCTCATCTGGCTCAGCCCGTTTCGGCATCCGCGCGCTGACGGCGTATTGCGTCGCGAAGGGGGGCCTTGAGGCGCTTACCCGTGCGATGGCGCAGGAGCTTGCGCCGAAGATCCGCGTCAATGCGATAGCCCTGGGCTCGTTTGCCACCGATGGTCTGCAGGGGAGTCTCGACATGATGCCCGGATCGCAGGAGAAGATGCAGGAGTCGACACCGCTGCATCGCCTGGGCGACGTCGCCGACCTCGGGCGGCTGTGCGTTTATCTGTCAACGCGGGACTGCTACGCGACCAACGCGATCTTTCATGTGGACGGCGGCATCGACTCCAACAACTCGCCGTTGCCGATTCCCGACTACTGATCAAGGACGAACGCAGGATGCGCAGAGTAGTTCAATTTTCGACCGGCAATGTCGGGGTCCATTCGTTACCGGCGATCATCGGGCGCCCCGATCTGGAATTGGTCGGTGTGCACGCCGCCAGCCCGGACAAGATCGGACGTGACGCCGCCGAATTGTGCGGGTTGAGCGAGCCGACCGGCGTCATCGCAACCGATGACATCGACGCGCTCATTGCGCTGAAGCCGGACTGTGTGGTGTACACCGCGCAGGGCGAGACACGGCCGATGGAAGTCATCGAACAGATGTCGAAGTTCCTTTCCGCGGGCATCAATATCGTGGCGACATCGATGGTGTGGCTGGTGACTCCTCGTCAGGCTGACAACTGGCTGCGGGTGCCGCTGGAACAAGCCTGCGAGGCCGGCAACGCCTCGTTGTACGTCAACGGCATCGATCCTGGCTACTCCGGCGACACCGAGGTGCACTCCGCACTGAGCCTGGTCACCCGCGCCCGGGCGATCACCGTTCAGGAGATCTTCGACTATGCCAACTACGACGACTACGAATTCACCGGCAAACAAATGGGGTTCGGTGTCAGCGCTGAGGACGATACGCCGATGCTGTTCCTGCCGGGCGTCCTCACCACGATGTGGGGCGGTGCGGTTCGCAACCTCGCCGAGCAGCTGGGCGTGCAACTCGATGAGGTTCGACAACGCATCGAGCCGTGGTACACCGACAAACGGATCGAATGCAAGATGGCGACGGTGGAGCCGGGACAAATGGCCGCCGTGAAGTTCGCGGTTGAAGGGGTTCGTGACGGAGTTCCGGTGATCACCATGGAACACATCACGCGGCTCACCGCCGACTCGGCCCCGGATTGGCTCCATCCGCCAGACGGCCGTCCTGGCGTTCATCGAGTCGTGGTCGACGGAGATCCTCGCGTCGAGCTGAACACGCATGTGTCACACCCAGGGCTTGACGTCACCGAGGCGGGATGTCTTTCTACCGCAGCTCGGGTGGTTAATGCGATTGACTGGATCTGCCGCGCTCCCCAAGGGTTGATCGCCGTCGAGGACATCCCTGCGGCAGAAATCATTCGCGGACTGATGTGGTGACAGGACCTAGACCGTCGAGCGGACGGGCGGCCGGCAAACGAGTGCTGATCACCGGCGCCGCGCGCGGTTTAGGGCGCAGTCACGCACTCAGACTCGCCGAGGAGGGCGCGGATCTCATTCTCATCGATGTCTGCCGTTCGCTGCCGGAGATCGAGTACGACCTGGCTACTCAGGACGACTTAGCCGAGACGGTACGTTTGGTCACCGAGCACGGCGGCCGCTGCGTGAGCCGAGTCGCTGATGTCCGCGACGAAGCGGCATTGCGCTCAGCTGTCGACGAGGGCGTCGACGAACTGGGCGGGTTGGACAGCGCCGTCGCCAACGCCGGCGTGCTGACCGTCGCCCCTTGGGACAGAACAACGTCCGATCACTGGCGCACCGTGGTCGATGTGAACCTTATTGGGACCTGGAACACCTGCGCCGTGGCGATCCCGTATCTCCTCGCCCAAGGTGGCGGCAGCTTGGTCAATATCAGCTCGGCCGGTGCGATGAAGGGATTCCCGCTTCAAATTCCGTACACCGCAGCCAAGCACGGCGTTGTAGGTCTGACGATTGCGCTCGCCAATGAGCTTGCTGCACAGAGTGTTCGGGTTAACTCAGTGCATCCCACCGGGACGCCCACCGGAATGGTTCCGCCGTCGTTCGGTGCCACTCTCGGTGAAGAACGCCCGGACCGGCAGCGCACCGCCTGCTGGAACCAGCTCAGCTTCGTCAAGGGCGCGTGGCGGGTGGATGCCTACGATCAGAAGCCGGGCGACCCAGGCTGATCGCGGCCAGATCGGTTGTGCAGGAAGGCCATCAACACGTCTTCGGCGCGGTGGTACTGCAGGGAATCCACCCACAGCCGGTGGATCGCGCGGCGGTCCGGGCGCTTTGTGCCACCGCCAGGCGTGCCGACGTAGCCTCCGACGTCGGCGTCGGCCAGCAGCCGCAGGACCGGCGCCACCTCAGCGGCGTCAAGGTCGGCCAGCTCTGCCCAAGCGCTGGCCCACACACCGTTGTCGACGCCGCCCGGCGGCAACCAGAACATGATGCCGAGCCGGGAGGGCTCAGGAAGCGGGCGTGACGGCGAGCTCATCGTCGTCTCGGAAATCGGCCAAGCATGGTCCTCCTCGGATTCACCGGCGGGGACCGTCAGCTATGCGCGGTGTTCGGCGAGCCCATCGCCGTTCGATTTCCATCATGGACCGCTGCTGAGCGATCGGCCAGTGGATGGCGGCCCAGGCGCGGAGGCAGGATTTGACGGCAACTCGATTCAGTTTCGCCAGCGTCGACGTCGTTCGACGCGAACAGCGAGCCATCGAGTGCAGCGCATCACGTTCGCACCTACGACCACGCCTTTCGACCCGTGAGGGTGTAGCGTGAGGAACGTTGGTACTCCCAGCCCATCCGGAATGGCTCAGCTTCTGACGCTGATCTGTCCGAGCATCCGCTCAAGCCGGACACACCGTTTTTAACCGTTCAGTCGGGATAATTTTGAACGCTCCATCGTTGTTTCAGTCGTTGATTGCTCCCTTTGGAATGCAACACTTTTCGTACATGCCGAGCTTTGGCATCCTCGGCACCTACTTGCCGACACCATGCGGCCTGGCGACCTTTAGCGCGGCCTTGGCAGGCGAATTGACAGCTAGAGGCGCCGACGTCGATGTCGTGCGCATCGCCGACGGTGACGTCTCCGACGAGCCCAACGTCGCCGGCGAGCTCGTCAACGGCTCGGCTTCGTCCGTAGAGGCAACCTCCGAGCTCCTCAACCAGAGCGACGTCGCCGTCATCCAGCACGAGTACGGCATCTATGGCGGTCCCGACGGAGACGAAGTCGTCCAGATCATGGCCGGATTGCGCGTCCCGTCGATCGTCGTCGTCCACACGGTGCTCAAACATCCGACACGACACCAACGTTCGGTGCTCGAATCGGTGATGGCATTGGCCGATCAAGTGGTCGTGATGTCGGAGGTGGCCCGCCGACGCCTGTGCGTAGGCTTCGCCGTCGACCGCGACAAGGTCACCACCATTCCGCACGGCGCGGCACTCCCCAGCACCAACGGTGTGCAACATCCCGACCGGCCGACCATCTTGACCTGGGGCCTGCTGGGGCCGGGCAAGGGCATCGAGCGGGTCATCGACGCCATGGCCTCGCTCAAGAACCTGCCCAACCCGCCGCGGTACATCATCGCCGGCCGCACTCACCCCAAGGTCCTCGCCGCGCAGGGGGAAAGGTATCGCGAAGCACTCGTCGCGCAGGCGAAACGCCTCGGCGTCGCCGATTCGGTGTCCTTCGACGCCGTGTACCGCATCCCCGAAGAGCTCACCGCGCACATCCAGACGGCTACCGTCGTCGTCCTGCCTTACGACTCGAAGGACCAGGTCACCTCCGGTGTGCTGGTCGACTCCCTCGCGAGTGGCCGCCCGATCGTCGCCACCGCTTTCCCCCACGCGGTCGAGCTCCTCGGCAGCGGCGCGGGCACCGTCGTCGCTCACGATGATCCCGACGCACTGGTCGCAGCGCTGCGCCAGCTGTTGACCGATCCGCACGTCGCCGACTCCATGGCCGCCGAAGCCCGCGGGCTGGCCCCGACGATTGCCTGGTCCGTCGTCGCGAACGCCTACGTCGGCGTGGCGCGACAGCTGCTGGTCACTCAATCGGCACTGACGTGACCGGCGCCGCGCCCACCCCGGTGTTCGCGCATCTGTTGCGAATGACGGACCATCGCGCCACCTTCGAGCACGCCTGCATGACCGAGCCCCGCCGTGACCACGGGTACTGCACCGACGACATGGCAAGGGTGCTCGTTGTCAGCACCCGGGAGCCCGACGCACCGAGTGCCGTGAAGGGCCTCGCCCGCACGGCCCTGCAGTTCTTGAACGACGCCCAGTCCTACGACGGCTCCTGCCGCAACCGGATGGACCGCGCCGGAAATTGGACCGACCAGCCCACCACGGATGACCACTGGGGCCGGTGCATCTGGGGGCTGGGCACCGCCGCCGCCCACAGCGGCGTCAGCCTGGTGCGCCGACTGGCCGTGATTCAGTTCGAGCGCGCTGCCAAGGCCAGGTCGCCGTGGCCGCGGGCGATGGCGTTCGCCGCCGTCGGCGCCGCCGAACTCCTAAGCGTCGAGCCCGGTAATTCCGCGGCCCTGCGACTCCTCGCCGACTACGCCGCCACCGTCGCGAGACCCAAGACCAAGTCCGACTGGCCATGGCCCGAGCCAAGGCTCACCTACGCGAATGCGATTCTCCCCGAGGCGATGATCGCTGCCGGCGTCGCGCTGGACGACCCTGACCTGAAACAGCGTGGCCTGGATCTGCTGGAGTGGCTGCTCGACTACGAAACGATTGACGGCCACCTGTCGCCCACCCCCGCGGGCGGCCGGGGACCGCAGGACAGCCGGCCCGCCTTCGACCAGCAGCCGATCGAGGTGGCCACCCTCGCTGACGCCTGCGCACGCGCCGCAGCCGCCGATCCGCGGGCGCTCTGGCCGGATGGGATCCGGTCGTCCGCCGCTTGGTTCCAGGGCGCCAACGACTCCCGGTTGCTCATGTGGGACACGGAGACCGGTGGTGGTTTCGACGGGTTGCTTGCCGAGTGCGTCAACCTCAACCAGGGCGCCGAAGCGACCCTTGCGGTGATCTCCACCCTGCAACACGCGCGGCGCTTTTCGCTAGTCCCACAATGACTTTGATGCGCACCGGGCTCGTCACCCGCGACCCTCACCGGATCGCAGCCAATTCGGCGCGGGTGATCACCCGGCTCTTCGTGCCCGGCCAGGAGGGCTTCGAGCTTCAGGAGTCCCGAGCGGGAGTGGTGCTCAAGCGCATCCTCGCGCTGACCGAGGACGACGTTCGGTCGTCCCTGGACGACGTCATCATCCGCTTCGACGGACGCCACCGTGACCTCGTGGGCACGTTCCGTCGGCACGCCCACGAGCTCGCCGACCGCCTGGATCCCGGCATCCATCTCTCAGATGCACGAATACTGTTGCTGGGAGCCACCTTTACCAGCGAGTACGCCATCGAGGCGGCGGCGCTGTGCAACCCCAGCATTGTGGCTCACCCCGACCAGACCGACACGGCGGCAGGCAGCCTGCGATTCGTGATGAGCGTGCGGGGGATCGGGGAAGGACACCGCTCGTCCATCGGATTCCGCACCGGTGTCGTCGACGCCGAGGGCCGGCCCACAATCGACGAGCCGGCCCGCTTCGCCGCCACCGGAAGCGTCTCGGACGCGCCGCTCGACGCCGCGGTCTTCCGCGGCGAACTCGGCCGCATCGGCAATGCCGGCGAGGCCGCGAACTACGTCTTCGATGGGCTCGGCGACCGCTTCACGCGATCCGACCTCGACGCGCAACTTGACAATCTCCGGGCCAACCTGAGCACCCGCGGACACGGGGAGCGCGCAGTCGCCCTGATCCGCACGATCGCCACACGATCCTATGCCGTCGAATTCCCCAGCGACGTATCGATTTCCGAGCGCGTGCTGTGGCCCTCGATGGAGGCCGAGCAGGCCGGCATGGAGGACGCCCGCTTCGTCCGCTTCGTCGACGACGACGGCTCGGTCACCTACTACGCCACCTACACGGCCTACAGCGGATCCCACATCAGCCAACAACTGCTCAAGACCGAGGACTTCCAGTCCTTCACCTCCGGGCCGCTCGTCGGGAAGGCCGCGGCCAATAAGGGTTTGGCCTTGTTCCCCCGACGAATACACGGTCGCTACGCCGCCATGTCGCGATCGGACCGCGAGACCAACACCGTCGCCTTCACCGACCATCTTGCGGTCTGGACGAGCGCGTCGCCCTGCCAGCAGCCGGCCGAGGCTTGGGAAGCGCTGCAACTCGGAAATTGCGGGCCGCCAATCGAAACCGACGCAGGGTGGCTTGTGCTCACCCACGGCGTCGGACCCATGCGCACGTACAGCATCGGCGCGATTCTGCTTGACCTCGACGATCCGACCCGGGTGCTCGGCCAGCTACGACGCCCACTGCTCAGCCCCGCCCGCGACGAACAGAACGGCTACGTGCCCAACGTCGTCTACTCCTGCGGCGCGCTCGTTCACGCCGACACCCTGGTGATCCCCTACGGGATCGCCGACGGCGCCATAGGCTTCGCCACCGCGCCACTTCCGCAGCTGCTGGCCACGATCGTTCAGCAATCAGATCGCCCGAGATGAGGTCACCATCAGCACGATGAGAAGGTCCCGCGACAGAACGCGTAATCCGCTCGGCGAGTATGTCCTGCACCTGGGGGCGGGATTCGTCGCGAAGGAGCGTCCGTACGTGCTGGAGGCGTTGGCTACGCTCGAGCCGCATCTGGGCCGGTGGGACCCACCTGACATCAGCCTGGAAGTCTCGTTGCAGGACCGCGGCCGCAAGGAGCAACGCGTCACGTTGCGGACGACCTTGCCGGGTCTCCCGCCGCTCGTGGCCGTCGCCGACAACCGCGACATCACCCGCGCCCTTCACGAAGCCAAGCATGAGTTGATCCGGCAGCTCGAACACCAGAAGTCGGCGCGCGAACCCATGCACAATCGCAAGCTCGGCCACAACACGATCCGCCACCCGGGCACCTCGGCGCAGGGGCATCGCATCCCGCCTGCACCGTAGACGCGCGCGTGTCGCCTGCTGCGTGCGCGCAGGGTTGCAGTCACCCGCCGACGCGCTGCCGCCTCTTCGTTCGACCGATGAGTCCATACGTCGTACAAATCGAGCTGCACTCTTTGGCGCAGAGCCCTGCGGTAGTAGATTTACGTGAGACATCAACCAGTTGAGGACATGACGGACGACGACGCGTGCCCTTACCTGAGACTAGGAGAATCCGGTGGCTGACCAATGGGCGCTTCACGGTACGGAGTTCGAGAATTGCCCCTGCGCCTGGGGCTGCCCGTGCCAGTTCGGTGCGCAACCAACCTACGGGCGCTGCGAGGCGTTGATGGGCGGCCACATCGAGCAGGGCAACTTCAACGACACGACTCTCGACGGCCTGGACTGGGCGATGCTCCTCTCCTGGCCGGGTCCGGTCCCCGAGGGCAACGGCACGCAGCAGGCCATCATCGACGAACGTGCGGATCCGACTCAGAGAGAAGCACTGCGCAAGATCCTTCACGGAGAGTCGACCACCCCCGGAGCGACAGTCTTCTTCGTGTACAACAGCACGATGTCGACCGTGCTCGAGACGCTGTACGCACCCATCGAACTGTCGATCGATGTCGATCAGCGAACGGCCAGCATGACAATTGAAGGGCTAGTCGAGTCACGCGGGGAGCCGCTCGCCCATCCGGCGAACCCGGGATTGCCGACCAGGATACAGCTCAGTACGCCGGAAGGGCCGCGCTATCTCTATGCCGAGATGGGCAACGGCAACACCACAGCGCGGGCGGGAATCGAGCTTGACTTCAAGGACAGCTACTGCCAGTTCAACGTTTTGCACCTGAACCAGGACGGACTCATCCGCTGACCACGTCTTGGGTCTCGCGCCACCGAGACCGTCTGGCCGTACTAGTCGGCCTGGGCGGCATCACCGTCGCGGCCTGGGTTTACGTCGTGCTCACAGCGCGCCGAATGGCGACCCCGTCAGCGGGCACGGGTGGTCAGTCGATGCCGCCGATGACGGACGCCATGACCGGTGTACAGCCATGGACGGCAACCGAATTCGGTCTGAGACTGGCGATGTGGGCCGTGATGATGGTCGCGATGATGGTTGCCACCGCGGCACCGATGACCATGATGTACGCCGCAGTAGCCCGCAAGGCCGCCGCCCAGCACAATCCGCTGGCCCCGACATTTGTCTTCGTCACCGGCTACATCACCGTGTGGACGATCTTCAGTCTCGTGGCCACGATCGCTCAGCATGCCCTTGATCAGGCCGCGCTGCTCTCCCCGATGATGGTGTCCACCAGCACCCGCTTCGGGGCCGCGCTGCTGATCGCGGCCGGCATCTACCAGTTCACGCCGCTCAAGAACACCTGCCTGAAAAACTGCCGGGCCCCAGCGCATTTCATATCGCGCTACTGGCGCACCGGCAACCTGGGCGCCTTCCGCTTGGGACTGAGGTTCGGCGCCTACTGCGTGGGCTGCTGCTGGATCCTGATGGCATTGCTGTTCGTCGGCGGGGTAATGAACCTCCTGTGGATCGCGGCGATCGCTATTTTTGTCCTGCTGGAGAAGACGATTCCCTTCGGTGACGTGAGTGGAAGGGTCGCGGGCGCCGCGATGATCCTGGTTGGAGCGCTGAGCCTGGCCCTGTGACCCGCTTAGTGCGCGCCGTTGATCGCAGCGACGACGAAGTCGGCGGCTTGGTCGGTCATGCCGTTTGACTTGTAGGCGCTGTGGGCCGCCCGGCTGAATCCCTGGCCGGATGAGCAGACCGGGTCTTGGGGTGT
>Ga0209655_10000652_pt1 | contig 13195 bp, 10 predicted proteins | sample BogFormECP03_OM2_FD_188236 | JGI IMG/M metagenome (GOLD analysis project Ga0209655, IMG submission 188236) | Bog forest soil microbial communities from Calvert Island, British Columbia, Canada - ECP03_OM2 (SPAdes) (version 2) | ecosystem: Environmental > Aquatic > Freshwater > Wetlands > Bog ...
CGTAGCCTTTCACTCGCTCGACAATCTGCACGGGGTCGCCGCACTTGAGCTTGGCGGCGACGTTGAAATCGGTCAAGGATTCGTACACCCAAACGCGATCTTCGTTCGGCGCGCATTTGATGTTGACGGTGCCGCCGGCTTTTGCAGAAGGAACCGCAGCGGCCATGAGAAGCGCGAAGAGAATTCCGGGAGTGCGAATCATTTTGCCTCCAAAACTGACGACTGCTGGCGTGGCCGGGTGCAGCGTGAATTCCGCAACGATATCCGACGAAGAATAGCGCTCGCGTGAACGACGCGTGGAGCGGCGGCGCACGGTCTGGCAGAGCAGCTGAGTGGCACGCTGCGTTTGAGGTTTCGCGGAGTCAGCAAGGAGTAGAGGCTTCACGGCGTTCCCCAAGATCCACCGCTACAAAAATCGCCCAAACCTGCAGTTCAAGTATGGGGACAAGCGAAACCCCGGGACAACTGACCGAACGTCTAGAAATAGGGCAGGGTAGGACAGTTCACCTTTTCATCGCCTCTGAGGACGCAGTGCGGTAACGGATACGCGCAATTATTTTTTGTGGTGGCCGGCGCGGCGTTTTTTGTCGTAACGGGCCAGGGCGGCTTCGATCACCGGGTAGGCGACGGCGGCGGGCAGAATTTCGTCCACTTCGACGATTTTGCCTTCGAGCTGTTTGTAATCCTGAAAGAATCTGCGGACCATGGCGAGCTTGTGCGGCGGCAGCTCGCTGGCTTCGTGATAGGAGTTGTACTCGGGATCGGCGGTGGCCACGGCGATAACCTTGTGGTCAATCGTGCCGGAGTCAACCATGGACATCAGGCCGATGGTGCGCGCGTTCATGATGGTCAGGGGAGTGACCGGGACCTGGCAGAGGACCAGGACGTCGAGCGGATCGTGATCTTCGGCGAGCGACTGCGGAATGAAGCCGTAGTTCGCGGGATAGTACACGGCGGAGTACAGAACGCGGTCCATTTTAATGATGCCGCTGGCCTTGTCGAGTTCGTATTTGACGCTGGAACCTAGAGGGATTTCGATCACTGCTTGAAATTCTTTCGGAACGTCTTCGCCGGGACTGAGGTCGTGCCAGGGATGCATCGAAATCCTCCGGGAACAATTGTAGGCTAAGTCGTGGCGGCGAGCAGCGTTGAAATTGTAGAGCGGATTGATTGGCGTATCCGGACATGCGCGCATGGCTTGTGTCGCATCTACGGCGCTCCCGATTTTTTGCGATTTTTCCCAGGCCTTCCGGCCTGGGCTAACCTACGCCGCGCCTACGGCGCTGGTTTGGTGGCTTCGGGTGATGGACACGGGGATGGAGCAGCGGGCACGGCATGCCGTGCCCCTACGAACGGCAAAAGGCAGCCGCTGCGGCTAGGGTTGATGCGGTGCGCTGGCGCTGCCGCACTGCGCATTCACTTGCGTTTGCAGCGTGTCGTCGAGCGTGGCGCCGGCGTGAGATTTCGCGGAGCATATCTGGTACGCGGCTAGTTGCAGCGCGCCGCGCAGGTCGGCGCCGTCGAGAGTGGCGTCCTGCAGATTCGCGCCGTTCAATACCGTGCCGTTGAAATGCGCGCCGCGCAGATCGGCGCCCTGCAAATCGGCGTCAATAAATATGGCGGTAGCCAGCTGGGCATTCTGCAGATGCGCGCCGCTGAGCTTGCTGGACCACAGGTAAGCTTGCTGCAAATCGGCGCTATCGAGATTTGCGCCTTCCAGATGGGCCTCGCGCATGTCTGCTTTTTCCAGATTGCCGCGCACGAGCGAGGCATTTTCGGCGTGCGCGCCGTAGAAACTGACGCCGTCGAGACGCGCGTCGAGCAGTTCGGCGTTGGCGAGCGAGGAATAGGAAAGATTCGCGCCGCGCAGATCCACGCGCGTCAGGTTCGCGCCATCCAGGCTGGCGCGGTCGAGATTGGCATGGTTCATTTGCGCGCGATCCAGAACCGCGAATTTCAGGTTGGCTTGGCCTAGATCGGCGCCGCGGAAATCGGCTTCGGACATGAACGCGCCCTGGAAATTCGCGCGGAACAGATGCGCGCCCGCCAGAAAAACCCCGTAGGCCTGCGCGTAACGAAAATTCGTGCCGTTCAGGTGCGCGCCGCGCACAGCGGAAACCTGGTCATCCGAGCCGGACCAATTCGGCGGACGGAGCGAGATGGAGACTTCGGTCAATTCGGCGTATGGATCGTAGCCCACCAGCCAGAGCACGCTGGGCGCCCAGCGGCGAATACTTGCGGACGCGTATTGCGGGGCGCGCAGTTGGTCGTGCGGAACGCCGGCGATGGTGCCGATGGAGAAAAACGAGAGCACCACGAAAAGAGCGATGAGAACGCTGGCGGGTTTCAAGCGTTTCACGCGCGCCACTATGCGGCTATCGGGTTTGCCTTGCTCGACCCATCGTTCGCCGGGACGGCCGGTGCTGGTGGTGCAATAAAGAGCGGCGCCGACGGCGATGAGAATCAGCGCTTCCTGCAAAATCGTGCCGTGCATTTCCTGCAGGGTGAGGTAACGCGCCCAGAAAAAAAGCAGGACGAGCGGCGTCGCCCAATACGCGAGCAGCACTGAAATTCCTTTTTCGATCAAGCGCGTCGAGGGCGCATCGGGATTCATCCAGCGGAAGTGCGTGCGCAACAGGCCGGTGATGATGCGCGGACCTTTTTGGCCGAGGACGCGGCCGTCCGGGAAAACGGCGGGTAATTCGAGAACGGCATCCCAGACGCGCTGCAGGTTGTACAGAAACCAGAGGTAAATCGCGAGCAGGGCAGCCGGCGCGATGAGATAAATTTCATCGGTGGGCGCAGCGGCCGCGGCTGCTGAAGAACGTAGATACGGAATGATGGCGGAATCGGTGAGCAGCTGCACGTCTTTCGTTTTCCAGATGGTCAGGCAGGAGAGCAGGCTGACGACCAGCGTGGTGGCGAACAAGCGCGCGGCGGTGGTGGAAGTTCGCTGAAATTCCACGAGCGCGTTGAATTCCAAAATCGTGCCGGGCAGCGAAGCTTCGTGGAGATTCGCGCCGGCCAGTTGGCGCGGCAGCAGACCCATGGCGGATTCGAGGGCAGCGCCTTCCAGGTTTGCGCCCTCGAGGTTCGTGCCGACCAGGCAGGATTCCTGAAGATTGGCTCGCACCAGACAGGCGTCGCGGAGATCGGCGAGCAACAGGTCGGCCGACTTTAAATTCGCGTCCTGCAGATCCGCGTAGCGCAGATTGACGCCGATCAGCTCGCGGTCTTCGAACTGGACGTTTTGCAGATCGGCTTTGCCGCCGGTGGCACCGTGAGAATCGAGCCACTCTTTATGGTTCGCGAGGGTCTCTTCGAGCGCCCATTCGCTGGAATCGATCTTAGGGGAGCCTGGCGTTGGGTCGGCAGCCTTAACTTCGGAATGCGCGGCGACTTCTTCTTCGGGTTCGCTCAGCTTCAGTGCGATCGGGCCAATTTCTGTGTCCACGTGCGAGTTGGCGCCTGAGCTGACGTTCAAGTTGGCGTGCGGACTCGCGTCCGCGTGTGCTTTCGGACTGGCTTCTGGAATAGCTTCTGGAATGACGTCCGGGATTACATCCGCGTTGGCGGTCAAATCGGGGCGCGGTTCAGGAACGTGCGCGTAGGCGGGTGGCGCTTGCGGCGCTGCGGCTTGCGCAGGGGGCTCGTCGAACAGAAAATTTTTCAGTAGAAAGTCCTGTAACACGGCTTCGTCGTTCGCGGCCGGCTGGGTGGATGGTGCGGCAGATGGTGCGACGGTTGGCGCAGCAGCAGTGGCGGCGCCTTGCGCGGAGGAAGATTTCGGCGGCGCGAGGCTCAGGTCCGCAGGGATTTCCGCATGTACTTCCACAGGCACTTCCGCATGCACTTCTGCCGGAGGGCTCAGAACTGCCGTTTTCCCGCCGTGAAAAATGGACTTGAAAAGAGACTGCATCAGTTAAACCACGTCCCCCGAAAAATGAACCCGAGCTGCGGCGCAAATACGGGAGCTAGTCCCTGGCGCGCATCCACTATTTTAGTCTGTTTTCAAGGTCGCCAGAGAAGATGGTAGCGCGAACGTTTCCGAAAACATGCCTGTCCGATAGTTCAAGAGCGGTACAGCTGACCGCGGGTTCTTGTGGATAACGTCGTTTCGGGGAGGCAATCCGGCTGCCCCAAATGCTTTGCGCGAAGGGGCGGAGGCTTGCGCAGTTGACGGCTTTCGCTGGAACTGACGGCTGCGTGGCGGCGCTTTCCGCAGTATCCTTATATGAGTGGACATAGATATGGTAGGTCGCGGCGGACGGGTTGCCGCGGGCAAGACTGTTCAGGGGAGGGAACGTGGACGCCAAAGCGTCGCCGGCAGCGAAGGCGCAGACACGCATTGAATCTGACAGCATGGGGAAAATCGAAGTTCCCAATGATCGTTATTATGGCGCGCAGACGGCGCGTTCACTGATTCATTTCGATATTGGCCGCGAGACCATGCCTCCGGAATTGATTCGCGCGTTCGGCGTGTTGAAAAAGGCCGCGGCGCTGGTGAATAAGGATTTGGGCAAGCTTTCGGCGGAGAAGGCGAAGCTGATCGTGCAGGCGGCGGATGAAGTGATCGGCGGAAAGCTGGACGAGCATTTCCCATTGCACATCTGGCAGACCGGCAGCGGCACGCAGACGAACATGAACGCGAACGAAGTGATTTCCAATCGCGCGATTGAGATTGCGGGCGGCGTGCTGGGCAGCAAGAAACCGATCCATCCGAACGATGATGTGAACATGTCGCAATCCTCGAACGATACATTTCCCGCGGCGATGCACATTGCGGCGGCGTCGCGCGTGGAGGAAGTGCTGATCCCCGCAGTGGAACGTCTGCGCGATGCGCTGGCCACGAAGGCTGGCGTATTCTCCGACGTGGTGAAGATTGGGCGCACGCATTTGATGGATGCGACGCCGCTGACGGTGGGGCAGGAAATGTCCGGGTGGGTGAGCCAGCTTGACCGCGACGTGGAGCGGCTGCGCACGGTGCTGCCCGGGCTGTACGATCTGGCGATTGGCGGCACGGCGGTGGGAACGGGATTGAACGCGCATCCGGAATTCGCGGAGCGCGCGGCGCGGAAAATTTCCGAATTGACGGGCTTGCCGTTCGCTTCGCACCCTAACAAATTTGCGGCGCTCTCGGCTCATGACGAAATCGTTTTTGCCAGCGGCGCTTTGAAGACGCTCGGGGCATCGCTGATGAAGATTGCGAACGATGTGCGCTGGCTGGCTTCAGGGCCGCGCGCCGGCTTTGGGGAGCTGATACTGCCGGAAAACGAGCCTGGGTCGTCCATTATGCCAGGCAAGGTGAATCCCACGCAGCCCGAAGCGATGACCATGGTAGCGGTGCAAGTGTTCGGCAACGATGCGGCGATCGGGTTTGCCGGCTCGCAGGGAAATTTTCAGTTAAATGTTTTCAAACCTGTGATGATTCACAATTTTCTGAACTCGGTGCGCTTGCTGGCGGACGCGTGCCGTTCCTTTGTGGACCATTGCGTTCTGGGGATGGAACTGGATCTGGGGCGAATCGAGCAGAATGTGAAGAATTCGCTGATGCTGGTCACGGCGTTGAGCCCGAAAATTGGATACGACAAGGCCGCGGAGATCGCGCATACCGCGCATCACGAACACATGAGCCTGCGCGAAGCGGCGCTGAAGCTGGGATATCTGACGGCGAAAGAGTTCGACGAGCTGGTGAAGCCGGAGAACATGACGCATCCGTGATGAAGTGACGTGACGTGCGTTTCGCGCGGAGTGTGCTGAATGCACGCACGCGGCGTTGCTTAATGGCACACTTTTTCAGCGTGTGACGAAAATCCTGCGCGAGCCGACACAATTTGTTTACTTCTTGGAATTATCTTAGCTGTAACGCCGATTTACTTTGACACCCTTACGCGCGTTCATTAGAGTCTGTTTCCCTACCTAAGTTTTCTTTTTTAGGTTTGCCCCCCTTCCTCTGGAGCAGTTATGCGTTTGCTCGTCGCCGAGAATGATCCCGCCCTCGCGACCTTTCTGCAGGAAAGTTTCGACCATGAACATTACACCGTGGACTTGACCCATGAGAGCGAAGAGGCCAAGAAATGGGTCGGAGAGCGCGATTACGATCTGGCGATTCTGGATCTGAATCTGGCGCGCGACGAAGGCACGCAGGTGCTGCAATACGTCCGCGCGAAACGGCGCGAGCTGCCCATCCTGGTGCTTTCCGGCCGCAATCGCGCCGAAGATCGCGTGCAGATTCTGGACTTGGGCGCGGACGATCTGGTGCTGAGGCCCTTCTCGTTTTCGGAGCTTTCGGCGCGAGTGCGCGCGTTGCTGCGCCGCGGCGGGCGCGCGGTGGATACGGTGTTGTGCATCGAGGACTTGGAATTGAACCGCGTGGAACACTCGGTGAAACGCGCGGGCCGCGCGATCGAGCTGACAGCCAAGGAATTCGGCCTGCTGGAGTATTTGATGCGCAATGCCGGCCAGCGCGTGACGCGCCCGCAGATTAGCGAGCACGTGTGGAATCTCTCGTTCGACACCATGACCAACGTGGTGGATGTGTACATCAATTATTCCTCCGCGCAAATCGAAAAACGCGAGGCCGGGCAATTGGCCATGGCCATCCAAGTGGCCTTTCAGCAGATGGGCATCTTCGACTCTGCCAGCTCCAAGGTAGCGCTCGCCAGCACCGATCCCACTCCGATTGCCGACGTGCAGATCATCGAAAACGTCAAGCGCCATGCAGAACATGGGCCAGCTGCCCAGTCCGGTGCAAGGCCCGGCCGCTGGTTCTGTGGATCGCCCCAAGATGGATGAATTGCAGAAAAAACTCGAAGACGCGCTCGCCCTGCAGATTGACAATCGCATCATTTCCGTCGCGTCCAACAAGGAAGGCATTGTCGTGAGCCTGCGCGAGGCTGGTTTTTTCCAAAGTGGTTCCACCCAGCTCGGTCCGCAGACCATTCCCGCGCCGGCCGCCACCGTGAAAATCATCGGCCCGGAAAAAATAGATATCCGCATCGAGGGCCACACCGACAATGTTCCCATTCACAATGGAAAATACGATTCGAACTGGGAGCTCTCTACCGCCCGTGCCACCGAAATCATCAAACTGTTCATCACCAAATTTGCGCTGGCTCCCAATCGGCTTTCCGCTTCTGGTTATGCCGAATACTATCCCACGGCCTCGAACGATACGACCGAAGGCCGCGCCATAAATCGCCGTGTGGATCTGGTGATCTTGATTTCGTTTTCAGACGCGGGCGTGCCCACGCCAACGGTCATCGCGCCAGACGCCATCCCGTCAGTAAACGCGCCGCAGTAGTTTTGGCGCACTGCCTGGCGCCAAAGCTCTTTTCATGCTGTTTGTCGCGGAAAATTAACGAGCAGGGAAGTGGCAGTCAAAACGGAAAACAATCAGAGGACAAACACGGGGAAGGGAAGCGCGCGAGAAAAAGATCGCTGCCGCGTCAATTCGGATGCGCGGTAGCAGGCGGTGCAGCAGCACCCGGCGCGCCCGCAGGAGGGAAGGGAGAAGGCGTGGAGTCACTCGATGCGATATCCTTCACCACTTGCGCCGCGAGCTTCTTGCTAACAGGGCACGACGTGTCATTGATCCGGCATTGCGCCAGCGTCAACGTGCAGCCGCAGTCGCAGGTCTCGGAGTTCATGCGCTTCAGCGCGAATTTCTTCTGCACGGGATTCAGATCGGTGAAATCCACATTCGGAAGCTCAGTCGCGAGCACTGCATTTTTCAGAAATATCTGTCCGGTATCTTCAAATGTCTCGATGGTGGCATCCACCGGCAATCCCAACAGCAAACGCACCTCGGCTTCATACAGCTCATTGGAAAAAAGCCCTTCGTGCTTCTGCACCACGTTGCCGTCCGCATTCACCACAAACAGCGTCGGCAAAGCCGGCACGCCGCCATACTCCTTCACGATTGTGCGGTCGGCCATCACAATCGGATAATTGATCCCCGCCTCCTTCGCGAATTGCTTCACGTCCGCCGGATCGCCGTCATCCACCGACACGCCTACAATCTGCAAACGGTCTTTGTAACGATTCTCTAGATCAATCAGAATCGGAATTTCCGCGCGGCAAGGCGGGCACCAAGTGGCCCAGAAATTTATGAATACAACTTTGCCCTTCCACGCAGCGGTCGAAACAGGATTGCCATCCAGATCGTTCACCAAAAACGCGGGCATTGGTTGCGGATGGGCCGCAAAGCGCACTACGTGTGCTTCGTCCGCGCGCTCAGTAGTTTTCGCATTGTTTGCGGCCAATGACGCGGCTGTCGCGGACGATGCGGACGACGCAGATGACGCTGACGCCGCGGAGTGCGCAGCGAGCCTCAGTACTTTTGTAGCGCGCGGCGATTCCGAACGGCTCGCGGCTAATCCGATCGCCAATCCAGCGAGTCCGGCCACCATCGCGAGCACCAGAATAAAAGGTCGTTTCATTCGCCGCCCTGCACCCATCACCATTATGGGGCAGACACAATCAGCGGGCAAGACGCGAACAGCGCATAATTGCGCAAAAGCACGCCAGCAGACGAAAAAGCGCGCCGATTCAATCCGGGACGGGAATTCCCAAATCGGTGCGGCTCACCAGCTTCGGTTTCACTTGCGCTTCATTTTTGAAAGTTAAGTGCTTGATAATACGTTCCGTCTGATTGCTCCCCCGCTCCAGCACTTGGGCACTCCACTTGCATTCGGTACGGCGTGGGTCGCGCTCCACACGATCCGCATCGTCCAGCACGTGGGCAGGAAGGGGTCCACTTGCCGGATGGTATGGGTCGTTCCCACCTGCCTCTGAGAGGGAAGCTGGCTGGATGACCCCATGATTCGGTCACGCCTAGGCCGGATCACCGGAGCGCGACCTTTGGGGCCCTGGATCCCAAGCCGGGGCCCCTCTTTTTTTCTGCACTCTTGTCCCTACACTTTTCCACCCTCCCCCCACTTCATTTGTCCTCCCTTTTCGTGATAGTTTCTCGCCATGAGCACCTCCATGATTCTGTGCCTCGTCTTCGCGATTGGCATCGTCGCTGGTTTGCGCACGTTCACTGCTCCAGCGGTCGTTTGCTGGGCCGCATATCTGGGCTGGATCAATCTCCACGGCTCGCATCTGGCCTTTCTGGGCTACATCATCACGGCCGTGATCGTCACCCTGCTCGCGATCGCCGAGCTGGTTAACGACAAACTTCCCAACACGCCGAATCGCACCACTCCCGGCCCGCTGGGCGCGCGTATCGTCTTGGGCGCGCTAAGCGGCGCGGCGCTTGCGATTGCAGGTGCTCAGCCCGCATGGGTGGGCGCAATTATCGCGATCGTGGGGGCGGTCGTCGGAGCGTTCGGGGGCTACCGGGTACGCCATCAGATTGTGACGCAGCTGAAGGTGAAGGACATCGTTGTGGCGCTAACAGAAGACCTGATCGCGATTGGCGGCGGGCTGTTAATTGTTACTCGGTTCTAGCTTGCGCAGCACGGGAATCCTAGCCGCGCGCAGCACGTGCTCCACAATATTTTCGCGCAACCGCGAAGCGTCATAATCAACGTGCAGGTAGTTGGTCTGCTCATCCAGGCGGAAACCCTTCAAGCCATAGGTGTTCGCGAATTCACCCAGCGCGCGGAATTGTTCGGGCTTCAGCCGTCCTTGCAGCTCGTATGTAACCGTCATTAGTGTCATGCGCGTGATTATATCAGGGGATGCGCTGCGAATTTACAACTTGATGGCGCGCAGCCGGAGCGCATTGGTAATTACTGACACCGAGCTGAACGTCATCGCCGCGCTCGCGAGGATCGGGCTGAGCAATAATCCGAAAAGTGGGTACAACACTCCGGCGGCGATGGGCACTCCCAGCGAGTTGTAAGCGAACGCGAAGAATAAATTCTGCCGGATATTGCGCATCGTCGCGCGGCTCAGTTCGCGCGCGCGTGCCAGGCCGCGCAGATCGCCTTGCAGCAGCGTGATTCCTGCGCTTTCGACCGCCACGTCTGTGCCGGTGCCCATCGCGATGCCCACATCGGATTGCGAGAGCGCCGGCGCATCATTCACTCCGTCGCCGGCCATCGCCACGATGTGCCCCTCCGCCTGCAGCTTCTTAACGATTTCGTTTTTCTGCTCCGGCAGCACGCCCGCGAAAACTGTTTCGATTCCCAGCTTGCGCGCCACCACTTCAGCAGTCGCGCGGCTGTCCCCCGTCAGCATCACGACGGAGATTCCATCCTGACGCAGCCGCGCGATGGCCTCCGCCGTGCTTGCTTTGATGGGATCGGCCACGGTGATCAATCCCGCCACGCGCCCACCGGTGGCGATGAACATCACCGTTTCGCCCTCAGCCTCTCGTTGTCGCGCCTTTTCCTCCAGCGCATCCACCGGGATCTTTAATTCCACGAACAGCGCGCGATTTCCCAGCGCCGCAGTTTGCGCGCCCATTTTCGCCAGCACGCCTTTCCCAGTGCGCGACTGGAATTCGCTGCTCTCGCCCGGTCCGATCCCGCGCTCTTTCGCGCGCGCCAGAATCGCCGCAGCCAGCGGGTGCTCGCTCGCGCGCTCCAGCGTCGCGGCAATTCGTAATACCGTCGCTTCGTCGAAGCCGGGCGCCGCGGTCACCGCCGCTACCTTTGGCCGACCCTCGGTCAGCGTTCCGGTTTTGTCCACCACCACCGTGTCCACTTTTTCCAGAGTTTCCAAAGCTTCCGCATTCTTCACCAGAATACCCGCCGTGGCTCCGCGTCCCGTTCCCACCATGATCGCCATCGGCGTAGCCAGCCCCAGCGCGCAAGGGCACGCAATGATCAGTACCGCTACGGCGTTCAATAGGGCATGCGCCATGCGCGGCTGCGGCCCCACAACAGCCCACACCACAAAAGTAAGCACCGCGATCAACACTACGGCCGGAACAAAATACCCTGCCACACGATCCGCCAGTTTCTGCACCGGCGCGCGGCTGCGCTGAGCCTCGCTAACCATCCGCACAATCTGCGCGAGCAGCGTTTCGTTTCCCACACGCTCCGCGAGCATCACCAGCGTGCCCGTTCCATTGATCGTTCCGCCGACCACGTGCGCACCGGGAGATTTCTCCACCGGAATTGGCTCGCCGGTCATCAGCGATTCATCCACCGAACTTTCGCCGTCGGTGACCACTCCGTCTACTGGCACTCTTTCGCCTGGACGAACGCGCAACACATCCCCAGCCTGAATATGCTCCAGCGGCACATCCAGCTCCGTGCCATCGGCGCGCACCAGCCGCGCATTTTTCGGAGAAAGCTGCAGCAGGGAACGGATCGCCGCCGAGGTTCGACTGCGCGCGCGCAATTCCAGAACTTGTCCGAGCAAAACCAAGGCCGTGATCGCCGCTGCAGCCTCAAAATAAACGGGCACCTCGCCGCCAGCGCCGCGGAACGCGGCAGGGAAGAGCTGCGGGAAAATCACAGCGACCACGCTGTACAGAAATGCCGTGCCCGTTCCTAGCGCGATAAGCGTGAACATATTCAAACTGCGATTCACGACCGACGCCCAGCCGCGCTCGAAGAACGGCCAGCCGCCCCACAGCACCACGGGAGTCGCGAGCGCCAGCTGGATCCAACCTATCGCTCCCATCGTTGCGAAATGTTGCAGCGGCTGCCCGGGAATCAGGTCAGACATTCCCAGAACCAGCACGGGAATGGTCAACGCGACGCCCGCCCAAAATCTGCGCGTCATCGAAACCAGGTCGGGATTCTCCGGCTCCTCCGTGATCACCGTGCGCGGTTCCAGCGCCATGCCGCAGATCGGGCATGCTCCTGGGCTCGGCCGTACGATTTGTGGATGCATCGGGCAGGTATATTCCACGCGCGTCGCCGGAGCGGTCGGCAGCGAAGGCTCCAGCGCCATGCCGCATTTCGGACACGCGCCTGGATAATCCTCGTGCACATCCGGGTCCATCGGGCAAACGTAAACTTTCGCCGCCGCGGACCTCGCTGCGCGCGGCCGCACGTCATTCATCTTTTCGTGCGAGACGGTCAACGCAGGAGCCGCACCAGCAGTACCCGCGCGGCTGAATTGCACCAACGCAACGTCGCTTCGCGTCGCAGCGGGCTTTCCCGCACTCAAATATTTCGCTGGCTCCGCCCGAAACTTGTCGGCGCATCCCGCGCAGCAGAAATGGTAAGTCTTGCCGGCATACATCACCTGCGCCGCAGCCCCCGCCGGATCCACCGTCATGCCGCAAACTGGATCGCGTTCCATCATTTCACCTTGTGTTGCTCTACCTCGCGCCGCATCACCGCGCGTGCGTGTAAATCAGCTTCATCAATTCGTCGTAAGTCGCTTCCGCCTGCGCCGGACTGGCCTTGCGGATCGCCTGCGTGGCGCAGTGTCGCAAATGGTTGCGCATCAAGCCGCGGCCCACGGCGCGCAAAGCCTCCTGCACCGAAGAAATCTGCACCATGATGTCCGGGCAGTAGCGGTCCTCTTCGACCATCCGCGCCAGCCCGCGCACCTGCCCCTCGATGCGCTTCAACCGCTTCAGATTCGCCGATTTGATCTCCGGACTAACGCCAACCGCCTTGCGCGCCCCGCCGTGAACCTCGCAAGCACAAGCCGCCGCACGTTTGTCGTCAGTGATGCCGCTTTGTTTCATGCTCATATACCCCCATGGGGTATTATCCCGTGGACACGGGGGAATGTCAAACGGAGCAAAATGTCAGCGATTATCGGGGCGCGCCTGGTCAGCGCGCGATGCGGGGAGTAGCGCTACTTCGCGTCTAGCAGCGAATCGAGGTAAACCGTCATCTCCGAGCTAGTCCAATCCTGCGAGCCCACGATTTTGCGGTCCAGCTTTCCGTCGCGCCCGATGACGTAAGTGTCCGGATACATAGACGTGCCATACTCCGCGGGAATCTTCTTCGAAGTATCGCGAAAAGCAGGAAATTGAATCTGATAGGTCTTCAAAAATTCGTCGTAAGCCTGCTGATCGTCGTCCTCGCTGACGCCGAGGACCATCCCGCCCCGCGGCGCAATCCGACGCTGCAGCTCGTTCAACGAGGGAGTTTCCTCGACGCACGGCGGGCACCAAGTCGCCCAGAAATTCACCAGCACCACCTTCCCGCGCAGGTCGGAAAGCTTCGTGGGCTTGCCGTCCAGCGTGAACGAAAAATCCTTTGGCGTCGAACCCCGCAAACTCGGCTCGCCCTGGCGGTAATCCGGATGCGCAAATAGCACCAGCAGGCCC